>JAANMX010002014.1_pt1 | contig 21346 bp, 12 predicted proteins | sample 7279681 | NCBI WGS metagenome assembly JAANMX01 (sample SAMN14094542, study PRJNA606508) | bioreactor metagenome | isolation source: A lab-scale SPAN reactor treating ammonium-rich wastewater day 351 | place: Ireland: Galway | collected 2018-01-01
TGCCCGGGGGCCTCGAAACCGGCCAGCAGGGTGCGCAGCTTCTTCAGGTCCACCTCCAGGGCGGCGGCCTTGGTGTGGAAGAGGTGGGCCGCGGGCAGTTCCTTCCCGGGCCGGGCTAGGTAGCGGGGACAGGCGGTGTCTTCGATTTCGGCGGCCTCGGGTTCTGGGGCCGTTGGAGGCTCCTGTCCGGCGAGGGTCATTAGCATGCGGTCCATGTAGCTGTTGTCATCCGCGCGGGCAGATGTTGCGGAGTGGCCGAAAAGTGCGGTTATTATGGCTGCTATCAGCATAAATTTTGAGCATTTTGTTACTTTTGGCATGGTTCATCCCGTATGGAATTTATTGTTTCTTTTAAAGGTTTGGGCGGCAAGGATCCTCGCCAGTGCGTTTTAAGATTATAAGGCAAAACGCGCAGATTAATTAGAGCGTAGTTCGGATAATTTGACTTTATTCAGAATTACGTTCGGATTATTGGCGGCTAGATTACGCAATATCTCCGCCGACTTTTTAAATTGCTCCTTAGGTGTTTTTGCCCACTCGAGAACGATTACAACCTGATCGACCAGACCCGTCAGGATTTCAGAGTCGGAAACTGTCAAGACCGGAGCGCTATCGAAGATGATGCATTCATACTTATCTTTGAGCGCCTGAAGGTGGGCGTTAAGCTTACCCGCCAGCAACATGTCGGCAGTAAAGGGATTGGGTTCACCTGCGGGGATGATGGACAGGCCGTTTTTATCCTGTGCGATCACTTCGCCAAGTTCTGCTTTGCCACTCAACAATTCAGAGAAGCCGGGCTTTTCGTCGATCATGGTCACGCCGGCTATTACGGGGGCTAGGGTATTTGCATCGATCAGAAGGGTTCGAATGCCGATGTTGTTCATGTAGAAGGCCAGCGATACTGCCACGGTCGTTTTTCCTTCGCCGCGACGTGCAGAGGTTATGAGGATGGTCTGCCCCTTTTCCAATGCGTTGAGATGCATGAATATTCGTTTCATTTCCTCGACATAAGCCGAGCGGTTCTTTTTGAGAATGTCTGTAATCGGGAAGCGTGAGCGGGGTAGCGTTCCCAGCAGGCCCAGCCCGGTCAATCTTGCTATGTCTTCACGCTTTCTGATGCCCTGATCGCCTAGTTCTAGAATAAACGCTATGCACAGCGCGAGCAAAACGGACAAGGTAAATATGGCCGCAAGGATCAGGATTTTTTTAGAGCCGATCGGTTCACCTGGAACGTGGGCCGGGGATACGATCGATACGTCTGGGCGCGAGAAGTCAATTTGGGATTTTATTTCTTCCGATCGAGCAAGGAAATTGTCTAACAGCTTGCTGCTGGCTTGTTCTTCGACTTGTAAGGCCTGAAGTGTGATCATCTTTTCCTGCAAGCCGTCAGCCTGTTTCTGAAGTCCTATCAGCTTTTCCTGTAGAAGCGCCTTTTGCTTGGTTACGGTTGTCAGTTCGTTCTGGACCGATTTCTTGATGTTACCGACTTCGCGGGCGATGTCGCTGTTGATTTGGGACAGCTCTTGCTGTGCGCCTATGACTTCCGGGTGGTTCACGCCCAGCTTCGCGCGTAATGACTGCAAATGCTGAGCCGCCTGAGATGCGCGGCCTTTAAGGTTCTGAACCAGTTCTGATTGGACGATGTCGGCAATATTGTGGGGGTTGCCGGATTGAAGCATTTCGCTTCGGGCCTGCAGATCGACTACGCGCGTATCGATTTGAGCGATCTGTCCAGCGAGGTCGGAGATTTGCTGGTAGATCAGTTCCTGCGAATTATTGCCCTGAATCATCCCGTTTTCGGAGCGGAATTGTTGCGACAGGCGAGATTTTTTGAGGCTTTGTTCCTTGAGTTCAAGGATTTGCGCAGATAGCCACTCATCCAGCCGTTGCGCGATACGCTTTTTGTCCTGTTCGCGAGAATAGACGTATTGCTTTGCGTGTGTGTTGGCAACGTGCGCGGCGAGGTGTGGGTCCGTCGAGCGGAAGGTGATATCAATCACCCGCGAGGTGCCTTGCTGCTTGACGTCGAGGTTTGATAAAAAGTTTTTAAAGATTTGGTAGCGTTCAGGACTGTCCGGCCCATCTTCTTGCTGGGGTTCCGTTTCAGGGGGGCTTTCGGGTAAAATGAGGTTTCCCTTTTCGTCTTCCGTCATGCCCAGAAGCAGGATCGTCTGGCGGATCAGGGATGGTGAGGATATAACCTGAACTTGTGTAGGCACGGTCAAATTGTCGAACTTCATGCCCGTGAGGATGTCGTTGAAGTCGGTGAGTTTGACCTCTTGCGTTTCCAAAAGCACAGAGGCCGTGGCCTTATAGTGTTCCGGGCGGCCCTTAAGATATAGAAGGCCCGCCATCACGGGCAGGGTTATCAAGATAATAAGCAGCCAGCGACGCTTGTAGAGAATGCGGAAAAGCTCTCGTATATCAGGGAGATCAAGGTCGTTGGTATTTTTTCTGCGGTCGATCATTCTTGGGTCCGAAAGCGGGTGCTTTAAATTTTGTCTGATTCTGAAAAATGCTTCTTAGGCTTAAACGTACGGAGGTGCTTTATCGATCCGTAAGCTATACACTCTGACCCTTTGCGAGCAAGAAGAATTTGTGCGGTGCGTCGTTGTCTCTGGCATGAGTATTGCTTTCATTTAAGTTCGTCTTTTAACAAGTTGGATCGTGGACATTTTTTCATGCTTGGTATAGATTGCCCTGACCTTTTCGGGCTGCGTTCTCTGAGTCACGTTTCCTGCTTTTCTACGCTACTGGCGTTTACGACAAGGCTGTTATGAAAACTAAGTCGCTTGCCCTTTTAATTGTTTGCTGCGCCCTTCCTGCGGGTGCAATTTTTGTGCCTGCCGGGACGATGGCTTATAACAAGGACCTTGTTCGTAACGTCAAAACGCGCCCCAGCCCACATTATCGGCCAGAGGGTGGGCGCATGGGTGTGTTTGTTGTGCGGCCCTCTATTTTGGTTCTGGAAACTTACGACGATAATATTTACCGCGATCCGGATAAGGACAGTGATTTTATTACCGCTGTGAGGCCTGAGGTTCGGGTGAGTTCTGATTGGTCGTTACATGGTATAGAGGGCGGCATTCAGGGCGAGCTAGGGCGGTATGCGGAATTCGATTCAGAAAATTATAACGATTATTCGTTTTATTTGTCTGGGCGGTACGATCTGGCTCATGAGACGTCTCTCAATTTGAAGGGCGAGTATCAAAAGCGCCATCAGGAGCGCGATACGCTTGAGGATCCCGGCGGGGACGAGCCGATGGAGTACAGCGTTAAGAACGTCTTTATCGGTTTTACACGGGAATTGAGCCTTTTGCGTGTCAATGCTTCGGCCTTGCACAGTCATTATATACATGACGATTCCACGGTCAGTGGCACGGTTATCGACAACAGCATTCGGGACCGTACCCAGCAGGAGCTTGATCTGCGTGTGGCTTACGGACTGACCGATAATTATGAAATTTATACAGCCGCTGGCTATGATCGCCGGCGGTATGACCAGAACGGGGTAGCCTTCAGGGACTCTGACACCACCAATATACGAGGCGGGTTGGCTGTGAACTTTACGGGTAAGCTGCGCGGCGATGTTTACGCGGGGTATGTCTGGCAGGATTTCGAGCAGAATTTCGATGATGTCGACTTGTTCAATTACGGGGGCGCGGTTTTATGGAATCCCTCTCAGCTTACGTCTGTGGAAGCTAAGGTCGGGCGGGCCCTCGTCGAGACGGTTCAGGCTGGGGCCTCTACGATTGTGCGGACCACGGCTGATGCCTCTATTGCTCATGCCATCCGCGAGAATGTTTTAGGGGAGATTTTCGCGGGGTATGTCCATAACGGTTATGAAGGGGCGGGTGCATCGGATGACGACAACCGCATTTATAAGGCGGGCGTGAGTGTTGTTTATAAGCCGACACGGAATGTCAGTGCGGGTTTAAGGTACGATTACATGAACCGTAATTTTGATGACTCCGCCAGAGATTACGACAATAACAAGGTTATGTTGTCTCTGCGTTATGAATATTAGGTGAGGTTTATGTTATGCTGGTTTCGTGCCGGATAAACGCCGATACGGCCTCATACTCATCCACGATTTCTCGGAAGGTATCCATGCGGCGCTCGTCCCCTTCGTCTATCATCATCTGCGCCTGTTCGCAGAGCTTGCGCAGATTTTCGGCTCCCATATAGCCCGCGCTGCCCTTGATTTTGTGGGCGGTGTCACACCAAAGTTTGCGGTCTGAAGCCCCGATGGCACTTTCGAGCATTTTAATGTCTGCATCAGTCTTGGTGAGGAAGGTTGAGGCGAGCTGTTTTACAACATCGGGATTGCCGCCCGCGTAATCGTTGATGATTTTGAGGTTTGCCGGAGGCGTCTGATCTCCGCTCGCACCTTTTGTCGGTGTTATCACAACGCTTTCAACAGCGCGTTTTCTTTCTGTTACCGGGGCGCTTTCGATTTCCCCAAGGTCGAACCAGTTGCTTAGCGCGCTGCGCAGGTAAAATTCATCTATAGGTTTGCTGATGTAGTCGTCCATACCGGAGCGCATGCAATCGTCGCGGGTTCCGGGCATTACGTCAGCGGTCATAGCGATAATCGGGATACGTACAGAGGTGTTGATTTCGGACTCGATTTCGCGGATTGCCTGCGCCGCCTCATGGCCGCTCATCTCGGGCATATGCAGGTCCATGAGAATGAGGTCCCACGTGCTGTCCCGGAAGGCTTCAACAGCCAGCTTGCCGTTATCAACGATTTTGTAGTCGTGGCAGCCGAGGCGGTTCATCATCTTGCCAATCAGCAGCTTGTTGAATTCATGGTCCTCGACGATCAGAATGCGTGCGTCCGAAATCTGTGAGCGCTCTGCGTAGCTCACTGTGGTGTTTTGCTTGGGTATCGAGTTGTCGTTGATACGGTCAGTTTTTTCAAATGGGATCGATATGGTGAAAGACGATCCCTGACCGTATATGCTTTGCACCTTGATTGTTCCCCCCATAATTTCGGTCAGTTGCTTGGTGATGCTCAGGCCCAGACCCGTTCCGCCGTAACGCCTCTCGATGGTTTCGTCGGCTTGGGTAAATTTTTGAAAAATCTTATCCAGCTTGTCGGCCGGAATCCCTATTCCTGTATCGCTTATCTCGCAAATGAAATTCATTTTATTGTCGGGCAGGTCTTCGAAGCGCAGATTAATGTCGACGTGCCCCTTGTCGGTATATTTAACCGCGTTGCCAGCGAGATTCATCAGAATACGGAAAAGGCGGAATTCGTCGCCTAGAAGATAAAGGTTCTGCAAGTGGCGGGCATTGTTCAGGACGGTTATGCCTTTTTTGCTCGCGAGCGGGCGGATTTGATCAACCAGCGAGAGGATGAGACCGCTGGCGTTAAAGGGTTTGCGGACCAATTCAATATGGCCGGCCTCAATTTTCGACAGGTCGAGTATATCGTTGACCGTATTCAGCAACGCGGACGAAGCCTTGTCTACGATCATAAGGTTTTCGCGGCTTTCAGGATCAAGGCGACTTTCCTGAAGCATAATTTTTGTGAGTCCGAGAATGCTGTTGAGCGGTGTTCGCAGTTCATGACTCATATTCGCCAGAAAATCACTTTTGGCCTTACTGGCCTGGTCGGCCTCGCGCTTGGCTTGCCGGAGGCGCAGTTCCTTTTCTTTTTGCTGGCTTATATCCATGATCAAACCGATGAAATACGGTTCGGCGTCCGTGTCGACACGGGTTACGCGTAGCTGGATCGGGAAGACCATGCCCTGCTTGTGCTTTGCTACGATTTCCGTGGCGGAGTCTAGGAGCTTTGTTTTTCCTGTCTTCATATGGGTTTCGAGATATTTGTCGTGCTCGCTTTTGTAGGGTTCGGGCATCAGAATGTTGACATTCTGGCCGACCACTTCGGCGGCCTCAAATCCAAAGAGCGTCTCCGCCCATTTACTGAAGGTCAGAATGGTTCCGCGTGAGTCGATCGTCACCACGCCCTGCATCATATTGTCGAGAATGGCCGAGAGGTAAGTTTTTTCCGAATTCAAGCTGTTGCGGACAGCGGTGAGCTCCTTGCGCCAGATGCTCAGGCTTCTCAGTGTCAGGAACCAGAATACTGTCATGACAACGGCGGCCATTAATATTGGCAACAGCCCGTAATAGGAGCTTTTAGCATAGGTCAGCAGCGGATCCTTCGAGGTGCTGTTGATCTGGTTGATCAGATTTTGCGTCCCTTTGGCATAATTTTCCTTATTGGTGTGATATTCTTCGCTGTTGATAATTTTCTGTGCTTCTTCAAGTTTTTGCTCGTGAACCAGCGCAAAAACCTCCGCCTCCATTTCCATAAGCTTAGAGTTTGCTTGCTCTGTCAGTTCGACGGCGGCCTTGTTGTTTTTTGAGTCCGTAGTTCTGGATGCGATGACCTTAAGTCTAACCAGCGTTTCCTTCAGCGGTTCGACATTTTCGAGGTATCGCTGTTCCCATTTCGGTTCACCCGTTACAGCCGAGAGGCGCGCGGCTTCGGTTAGCACTGTATCCTGACGCATGATCCTGTAGGTCAGGATGTTCACGTCGAGCGTTTCCTCGATTTTTTCCTGGATCAGCCTGTAGTTACTGAAGGTGTTTGCCGCCAGCCAGAAGCTTGAAACAACTGTTAAAATCAGTGTGAAGATTAATAAGCCTGATGGAAAAAAGACGTTTTCACGATCTACGTACTGGAAGGGTTCGTTCTGGGCGGTTGTATGGTTGTGTTGTGTCATGGGCGCTCATGGGGCCAGGTTCTAGAACTTGTGAGGAGGTGCAGGGATGAGTGCTTAAAATGTAAGAATCTTTCCGTAATTATCAGGCTGTTTGGCCTTTAGTGCCCTAAAAAGCGGACGATTGTAACGGTAATATGATTCTGCACCCTATGCAAGATACTGTTTCTAAATGATTTTTGTAGAGCTTCAGGCTTTTCCCCCATATAAACCGGGCTCTATTAGTTTTATCTGTTTTTTTATACTTTTGTGGTGCAATAAAGGGTGTTCCGTGATCACGCAGTTTCGGGGCAACGGGGATTGTCATGAAAAAAGTTCTGGTCGTTGACGACGACGTTTTCATCCTTGAGATGATCGGGCAAGCCCTCGATCCGTCTTTGTACGAGTGCGTCAAGTGCACAACTGTTGAAGACGCTCTGGCGCACATGGAAAGCGCGGAGTTCGACGCAGTTATATCGGACGTCAACATGCCCGGTAAGGATGGCCTTGAATTTGCGCGGGAAATCCGAGGCAAGGGGAGCGATGTCGCCCTGCTGATGATCAGCGGTGAGGATTTCGGGCGCGACAAGGCCAATTACCTTAATTCGATTTGTCTTTACGCAGACGATGTGTTGGGCAAGCCCTTCACGCGTGAGCGGCTTTTATCAGCGCTGGACGAAATTATACGGAACAGACCGCTGGCGACCAAGTATTCCTGAGTGTTTTACTGTCTGCGTAGCTTAATTGTTTTTGTTTCAGATTGAGTGGTTGCAGGGGCGAAATCCGTGTTTGATGATACCGAGAGCAGCGGAACCGTATATGCCGCAGGGGGGGATAAGCCTTCCTTGGTCGCCGTTCTGGCGCGTGTCATGCTGTTCGGGCTGTTTCTGGTTTTTGCGCTTATGGCCGCGTTTTTGAACGTCTATGGGGGGAATACCCTCAGAAGCATGACGGATCAGCGCGTAGATTATATTTTGCGCACACAATCGGATAACATCGCTCAGATTCTTTGGGATTTCGAGACCGAGAAGGTTGAAACAGCCCTTAAAAACATCGTTGAGGACCCTAATATTTTCGCGGCGCAGGTCTTGGAAATGAATGACGGCGTTGAGAAGGTTTTCGCGCAAGTCGGCTGGGAGAATACAGACCAGAACACGGATATTCTGAACCAGCCTATCGTCTATAGCAGCGGTGGCTCTGAGGGACGGGCGATCGGCGTTTTGCAGATAGCCCTTGATTATAGTACGGTTCAGAAGCAGATTGTTGGAATTCTCTGGTCCAGCGCGCTGTTTTTTGCGCTGTCTTTTGCCGTCTTAACCGTCTTTTCCTACAATATCATCAAGCGCGCAATTCAACCTGTCAGCGAGCTTTCGGCTTCTCTCGTTGATGCTGATTATTTTACACACACGATCGAGAAGAGGGATAGTCCGGCGCGGGAGGTCAGCGAGCTTTTCGATACGTTGATCAAGATGCAAAGAATCATGCAAGAGCAGACGCGGGAGATTCATTCGCAGAAGGTTATTCTGGATACAATCGTAGAGAATCTGCCCCTTGGTATGACTGCGGAAGATCCGAAGGACGGCGCGCCTCTGGTCATCAACAGCATGTATCGCCGTCTTTTCGGTATTCAAGGGGGCTTGCTGGACGGGCGGTCGCTCAGCCGTATTCATGCTCCGGAAGACGGTGTCTTTTTGAGCAAGCTTAACGATGAGGTGGTTCTGAAGAAGGCTGTTGTTGAACGCCGCGGCTATAAGGCCAGGCGGGCAGGCGGCGGCTTTTTTATAGCGCACGTCGTCAAGGCGCCCGTTCTGGATCAGGACGGCAACGTCACCATGATTATCAGCATGGTGGCCGATGAAACGGAGCAGCACAACGCGCACAAAGAGGTTCTTGCCGCCAAGAATGCTGCGGAAAAGGCTAATATGGCCAAGAGTCAGTTTCTTGCCAATATGAGCCATGAGTTGCGTACGCCGATGAATAGCATCATGGGCTTGACGCATATGATGATCGAGGATGGCGGGCAGACCGAGGAGCATAGCGAGATGCTCGATACTGTCCGAAAATCCTCACAAATTCTGCTGCATATCGTCAATGACATCCTGGATCTTTCCAAGATCGAGTCGGGCGGCGTGGTTCTGGAGTCCGTTCCGTTTGATCTTCATGATTCCGTCGCGTTGATCGTCGATACGATCCGGCCTCTGGCCTCTGCCAAGTCGCTGACGCTGAATGTGATTAATAGCGATCAGGACATGAAGCGTATCGTCATGGGTGACCCGACGCGCTTTTCGCGTATTTTGACCAATCTCTGCGGAAATGCGGTCAAGTTTACGACCAAAGGCGAGATTACGGTCGATATTTCCTGTAGCGAGAGCGTCTCTGATACGATCTATTTCACTTGTGTCGTGAGGGATACGGGGATCGGCATACCCGAGGATAAAATCGATTATATTTTTGAAAAGTTCTCACAGGCCGACGATACGATCACACGCAAGTATGGCGGCACGGGGCTTGGGCTGGCTATCGCCAAGCAACTGGTCGAGCTTATGGGTGGCATGATCAGCGTTCAAAGTATTGTCGGGAAGGGTTCGGCCTTCACGGTCCGTATTCCGTTCAGGCTGGCGCGCGATCATTACAATCTTTCGGAGCAGTCGCGTGAGCAGAGCCGCGGGCGGCGCACTCAGGACCGCGAGAGCATCAGCAGGAAGCCGCTTGACAGAGTCAGGGTGCTGGTTGCCGAGGATCATGACATGAACCAGATCATGATCGGTAAGCTTTTAAGGCGCTTGGGTGTCCAAGATTATACGATCGTGCAGGACGGAGCGCTTGCCCTTGCCGAGTTCATGCATGCGCCGGATTACGACCTTATTATCATGGATTGCCATATGCCGAATATGACCGGGTATGAGGCTACCGGGGCGATCCGCAGGGTCGAGCGTGAGCGAGGCGAAGGTGCGCATGTGCCGATCGTTGCCGTTACAGCGGACGCCATGGTGGGTACGCGGGAGCGTTGTCTTGAGGCCGGGATGGACGCATATGTCAGCAAACCGGTCAACGCCCGGGAATTCGAGGCTGTTCTGGCCCAATGGTTTGCTGTGGGCGAGCCTGCCAGTTCTCGCCCCGTCAGCCGTGTTTAATACAGGGTTCTTTATTTCCCCGATCAGACCAGCAAAGCCGTATCGCAACGACCGAAGCCGTTGAATGCGGTGCGCATTGTCTGGCTGTAGGCGCCGGTGTTATCGAAGATGATCCAGTCGCCCATGCGGATATCAGCGGGAAGGGCGAACGGCCCCTCCATCATATCCAGAGAGTCGCAGGTCGGTCCCGCCAATCGGTAGTCCATGGTGCCGCCCTCGAACACACCTTCGCTCCGAACGGCGCGCACAGGATAGCGGGTGCCGAGAAGAGGTCCGGCGTCGAACAAGCCGCCATAGGTTCCATCGTTCAGGTAGAGCAGGTTGCCTTTGCGCAACTCAACCCGCGCGGCCACCGCGCCGCCCTCTGCGACCAATGCGCGGCCGGGCTCAGCCAGCAGCTCCATGTCGCCGAGGCCGGCTTCACGCAGGCCCTTGCGGATGGAATCCATGCAGGTTGCGATCGAAGGCACATTTTCGCCTGTGTAGAACACAGGGAAACCGCCGCCAACATCCAGTACGTCAACCTTTACACGGCTTTCGTCTATGACGTTGCGTGCCAGAGACAGCGCCTGGGCGAACACCGATGCGTCGGAAATTTGCGTTCCCACGTGGAAGGAGAGGCCCAGAGTTTCGCTCACCGTTCGGCATTTGCGCAGCAGGGCGGCCGCTTCCATCGGCACGGCGCCGAATTTGGAGGAAAAGTCGATGCTTGCCCCGCTGTTTTTCGGAAGGGCGAGACGGACATGCAGTTTAAGATCTGTCGCAAGCCCGGTTTCGCGGATGATTTTATAGAGCTCATCCTCGCAATCGAGCACGAAATGGCGGACGCCATAGCGATAGTACGCCTCGCGGATCGCCTCGGGCGATTTGATCGGGTGCATGAAGTACATCTCCGCCTTCGGCGCGCAGGCGCGAATCAGGCGGACCTCTTCGATAGAGGCGACATCAAAGGCCGTGATTCCGCCCTTTGCAACGGCGGCGATGACGGACTCATGCGGGTTGGTCTTTACCGCGTAAAGAACCTTGCCGGGGAAAGCCGCGATGAAGTTGCGGGTCGTTTCCTCGATGACCGCAGGCTTGATGATTTGCAGCGGCTTGACGGGTTTGCGACGGCGTACCAGTTGTTCATCCGTTCCCGTGTATACGGGAAGGGCGCGCTTCAGGGTTTTTTGCGCGGACGACTGATTTGACTTCTTCCGAAAGGATACAAGTTTTCCCATTTCATAAAACCTCTCAATACAAGAATAGCGTTGGTTAGCAGCATATGGAACGGCGTCCCAATACGGGAAACCGATCCGCCCGCCTGTGTTTTGATCACAGGCAGGGCAGCCGCCTTACCACACGAGGGTCCTTGTGGGAGAAGTCGAGAATGTCAGAACGCATGAAGCCCCACCCCGGGGCTCAGGTTCTGCAAATTCTACAATGCGGGGGTTACGGCCCCGGCCGATACGAGCAACTTTACGTTTCATCACGTAAACCCTTTCAAAGCTTAGGAAGCAGTATTAAAAAAGTTCTTCCAGTCCAAAAAGTTTACGCCGTTGCATAACCATATCTAGTGTGACCTAGGGCCAGAGACACGTGCGTACTTTCAAGTATAATATTTTTTGACCAGATGCAAAACAAAATATGCAGGCGCGGCCCAATTATTTGCGTGATTTTTCATGGGGCTTAGCCGGATTTGCCCTGTGGGGCGGATTTAGCCGCTTTTGGGCTGTTGAGGTGTAACTTTTTGACGGTGTGGGCGAAGGCTGTCACAGTGCATGTGACCAAGAGGCAAGGAGACCCCAAATGGCCGCGAAATCAGCCCTCGTCCGAAGAGAGCGCTCTGCTAGCGAAGGGCTTAATGACATTCTGGTGACCAAGACGGTGAACCTCCACGGGACCGACCCGGAAGCCAAAAGGCGCGAAATTCTTGAATATTTTGAGAAGAGCTTTACTCTTTACGAGAGCCTGTTCGAGTGCCTGAACGGGGATGAAGCCTTTTATGCGCGGGCCAATACGCTCCGCCACCCGTTAATTTTTTATTACGGCCATACGGCGGTTTTGTTCATCAACAAGCTGAATGTTGCCAAGCTTATCGACCGGCGGATCGACCCAAAGCTTGAATCCATGCTGGCGATCGGGGTGGACGAGATGTCGTGGGACGACCTCAACGAGGCGCATTACGATTGGCCGACTCCGGCGGAGGTCAAGGCTTACCGGGATAAGACCCGCGCAATCGTGCGGGATTTCATTCAAAACTGCGACGTCAGCCTGCCGATCGGTTGGGACAGCCCGCTGTGGGTCATCATGCTGGGGATCGAGCATGAGCGCATCCATCTGGAGACCAGTGCCGTTCTGATGCGGGAGTTGCCGCTGAAATACGTCAAGCCGCACCCGGTCTGGGGCCGAATCTGCGCCGAATCGGGCAGGGCGCCCCAAAACGCGCTTTTGCCCGTGCAAGGCGGGCCGATCGTGCTCGGCAAGAGCCGGGACAACCCTTATTACGGGTGGGATAACGAATATGGACGGTTTGAGACCGAGATCACGGACTTCAAGGCCTCTCAGTATCTTGTTTCCAACGGGGAGTATCTCGCGTTCGTCGAGGCGGGCGGATATGGCAACCGGGAATACTGGGACGAGGAGGGCTGGAACTGGGCGACCTATAAGAAGGCCAAGATGCCCGTTTACTGGCGCAAGGAGGGCGATCGTTACCGCTACCGCGCGATGCTGGAGGAGATCGACATGCCCTGGGACTGGCCTGTCGATGTGAACTGCCTTGAGGCGCGGGCGTTCTGCAAATGGAAGGCGCAGATGACGGGTCAGTCTATCCGCCTGCCGACCGAGCCGGAGTGGTATGCCTTGCGTAACCTTCTCAAAACGGATCAGCCGGAATGGGACAGCGCGCCGGGGAATATCAATCTTGAGGGCGACATGTCGCCTTGCCCCGTCAACCGCCATGAAGGGCCGGGCGGGTTTTTCGACATTATCGGGAATGTCTGGCAATGGACGGAGACACCCATCGACGCCTATGAGGGGTTCGCGGTGCATCCTGTTTATGATGATTTTTCAACGCCGACCTTTGATGGGAAACATAACGTGTTTAAGGGCGGGTGCTGGATTTCGACGGGGAATTACGCGATCAGGGATTCGCGCTATGCCTTCCGGCGGCATTTCTTCCAGTATTCGGGAATACGGTACGTTGAGGCCGGGCCTTTGCCGGAGCCGCAGCTTAATCCTTATGAAACAGACCCTGAGGTCGCGCGGTTCATCGAATTTCATTATGGGCCTGTTGCGGACGGCGAAGGGAATTTCGCCTTAGACTGCGCCTGCACGATTTTGGAGGCTGTTAAAGGTGAAAAGACAGGTAAGGCGCTGGATATCGGATGCGGGGCGGGGCGAACGGCGTTCGAGCTTGCCCGCGTGTTCGATCATGTCGATGCGCTTGATTTTTCGGCTCGGCTTATTCAGGCTCCCTCAAACCTCCAGAGCAAGGGCATACAGAGGTATGTCGTTCCTGAAGAGGGCGAGATCATGGCGTTCCGTGAAACACGGATTGAGGATCTGGGGTATCAGGATGTGAAAGACAAGATTCTGTTCGCGCAGGGTGATGCCTGCAACCTAATCGGCAAATACAATGGTTATGACCTTGTGTTCGCCGGGAACCTGATCGAGCATCTTTACGATCCGGGTAAATTCCTCGCCGAGATCGGCGGGAGGATCAACGCCGGCGGGCTGCTCATTCTGACCTCCACCTACGATTGGCAGGCCGCGACCACTCCTAGAGAAAAGTGGATCGGCGGGTTCAAGGCGAAGACGGGCGAAAATTTTATGTCTCTTGAGGGGCTCCATGAGATTCTTGCTGCGCAATTTGATTGCGCGAAAGAGCCGGAAAATCTTTCTTTCACGATGCGGCGTACGGCAAGAGTTTCCGAGCGTGGTGTCTCGCAGATGACGTTCTGGCGCAAGCGCGCGCGCTAACATCCCTTTCCATTAAGCAGGCGAGCGTCTAGGATAGGCGCTCGACCAGCGGAGGAGCTTATGGTCCTGAGAAGCGTCAATCCGGCGAACGGAGAAATTCTGGCGACGTTCGAGCCTTATAATGACGCGCATGTCTCGGCGGCGGTCGATCTCTCGCACCGGGCTTTTCTTTCACACAAGGTTACCAGTCTTTCCGAGCGCGCGGACAAGATGCGAGCGGTCGCTGGGCTTCTGGAGTCGGAGACCGAGCGTCACGCCCTTATTATTACCCGAGAAATGGGCAAGACTCTGGCTTCTGCAAGGGCAGAGGTAGAAAAGTGTGCGGCGGTCTGCCGCTTTTATGCCGATAATTCTGCGGCTTTTCTTGAGGATCAGTATATCACCATCGAGGGGTGCGAGGCGTTCGTGCGGTATCTGCCGCTGGGGCCTTTGCTGGCCGTCATGCCTTGGAATTTTCCCTACTGGCAGGTGTTCCGGTTCGCCGCGCCCGCGATCATGGCCGGGAATACGGTTTTACTGAAGCATGCGTCCAACGTGCCGCAATGTGCACTGGCTATTGAGGAAGTTTTCCGCAAAGCCGGGCTTGGGGAGGGCGTGTTTCAGAGCTTGCTGATCGGCGCTTCGCAGGTCGCGCCGCTGATCGCCGATCCGCGCGTTCGGGCTGTGACCCTCACGGGTTCGGAAGGAGCGGGGCGCGAGGTGGCCTCGCTGGCCGGACGGCATATAAAGAAGACGGTGCTTGAGCTGGGCGGCAGCGACGCGTTTATCGTCATGCCCTCGGCGGATATTGATGTTGCTGTTGCTGCTGCGGTCAAGGGGCGTATCCAGAATGCGGGGCAATCCTGTATCGCCGCCAAGCGCTTTATTATTCATTCCGACATTTATGAGATCTTCCGTGAACGCTTGGTCACGGCATTCGAGGCGCTTCGGGCCGGAAATCCCGAGGAGGACGTCGATTTGGGGCCGCTGTGCAGTGCGCAGGCGGTGGACGATCTGGAGGCTCTGATTGAGAACAGCATTGAAAAGGGCGCGGTGAGGGTTTGCGGTGCGCACCGGATCGCAGGGGACGGGTTTTTCTTCAAGCCCGGCTTGCTGGAGGATATTCCGCGTGACGCGCCTGCCTATTCCGAGGAATTGTTCGGGCCTGTCGGCCTTTTGTTCGCGGTGGACGATCTGGAAGATGCCATTCTTTTGGCCAACGATACGCGGTTCGGGCTTGGGTCGGTTATCTTCACGAGCGATCAAGGGGAAATGGAGCAGGCGATTGACGGGATAGAGGCCGGGGCGACGTTTGTGAACGGGATTGTGGCGTCTGATCCGCGCTTACCGTTTGGCGGTGTTAAAGCCTCCGGTTACGGGCGCGAGCTTGCCGAGGAAGGCATACGCGAATTTACCAATATTAAGAGTGTTGTTATCCGTTAGCGCCTTTACTTCATCCTGTAAGGCATTGTTATAACGAATAAAACGTTATTTGTTTGCGCCTTGCGATTTCGGCGCGTAAGATCGGGGCGATGAGTTCATACAGACTATAGAAAAAAAGAATACCAGAATACAGTTATGCCGCGCGCCTACCTTTCCAACAGATTTGGACTTAATTCCGATCAGACCATCGGTCTTCTTGATGATGTCGATATACATTTTCAGCCGATTTTTGATGTCTCCAGCGCAGCGCAGGTGCGCGGGTTTGAGGCGCTAGGGCGCAAGTCCGACGGGCCCGACGGGTTTCGCTCAATTGCGCCGTTTCTGAAAGATATTTATAGAGCCGGGTTGCGTCCCGAGCTTGAGATGGTGACGCTCGATAAAGCGCGGGTTTTTCTTGAAATGTGCGATGCCAACCTCGATCCGGCGGTTGCAAAAAATCTTTATGTCACCGTCAACCTCTCGCATCAAACCCTCGCGCAGCGCGATTTGCTCAAGGAGGTTGATCTTTCCATCGGGCTTTATCCGCAGGCTTATGAGCGGGTGCGGTTTGAAATTCTCGAACATATGTTTCCCAAGCACGAGCAGGCGATTATCGTCGAGAATATCCGCGCGCTGCACGGCGAGGGTTATCGGCTTTATCTTGACGATTTCGGGGATCATCCCGGGCAGGATGAGGAGCGGCTCCGCCTTCTGGATTATCTGGTTCATGGCGTGAAGCTCAGCGGGTCGCTCTGGACGCGCGGGGCGGAAGAGCGGGATTCGTTTTTACGCTCCGTCGCTCAAGCCGGAGGGACCGGCAAGATCATCGTGGTCGAGGGGGTCGAGGAAGACGAGCACCTTATAGAAACGCGCGGCATGGCCGCGAAGTACGGGTTCGGCAATCTTTTGGCGCAAGGTTGGCATCCTTTTCTGGGGCCCAGCATGTCGCCGCAGACCGCCGTTGAGGTTTTGAGCGCGTCGAAGCCGCGCGGGCCGGGCCAGCGTCTGGATTAAATCAGCCTTTATATAAATTTTAGCGCGGGGCAGGGCTTCCGGCTTGCGCCGTCAACTCGGCTTCCTGAGCGGGCCTTTCCGTCAGGTCTAGGGCGGCTGTGCGTTCGGCCAGAGCGGGGTCGGCCTTGGCGGCGAAGAATTGCTGGGCGCTGACGCCGCCGATGGTCAGGGTGGCCTGATCGCCTTCGGCCAGCGTGACGACCGGGGTTCCGCCTTCGATCGCCGCCGTTTCCGCCTTTTTGATATTTTCGCTTTCCGGCGCGTCGGGATTCAGTTCACGCGCCACGCGGCGGTCGATGATCTGACGCTGGACCGCGCCCGCATAGGCTTCGATAAACTCACGCATATAGGGGTTGGTATCAACGTTATCATAGGCGCCTTCGCCAAGCAGGCGGTTGACGTGGGTCGCGTATTCCTCTTCGCGCAGGAGGCGCATCTGGGTTACGTCGGCGTTGGAGAGGCCGAGGTCTTGCCCGACTACAAAGTCCATCGCGCCCTCGAATTTGGCGGCGGCCTGATACACTTCTGTTCCGGTTTGTGTGCCCGGGGTTTCGCCCAGAACGGCGATTCCGGCGTGCATCGGGTCCACCGAGGCGGAGAGGGCGCGGAAGTCGATCAAGGCCTGCGCCATGTCGTCCTGTCCTTTTGCCCTCAGCCATGCGAGGCCTGCGCGGTCGGCTTCGAGTTCGCGGTTCATGATGTCGGCGTTGCTTTCATCGGGGGTCTGATGTTCTCCGAACACGGGCTGGTTCGGGTGCGTGCCTTCGTGAATGCCCCAGAAGCCGTCCCAATAAACGTCCTCGCCGGGAATATCCGCTAGAACCTCAAGCCCGCGATCCGCGACCAACGGCATGTATTCGTCGCGGTGGTCAAGGTCGGTTCCCTGAAGGTTCACGATGGCGAAGGGCGTCTGGTCTTCCGAAAATTCATAGCGGCGGGCGAACGGGCCATTTTCCAGAGACGACTCGACCAGACGCGCGATCTGGGCATCGGTGAAATGACTTGAACGGCCTGGGATCTGGGCGTCGATCGTCCGGCGCATCGTGTCGATGTCGGCGGGGTCAACCGTGCCGTTTTGCTTCAGGTGCAGGGCGTTGAAGACGTCGGGGTTGATGAAGGCGATGTCGGATACGTCAGAGGTTTCGCGGACCAGACGCACGTAGACCTGATCGCGGGCGCTCATGGGGCGGGCGGGGTCGATCTGTTCCGGGGGTGCGTCCTGTTTCTGGTTCATTTTTAATGCTCCCTATCGGCCTAACGAGGTTTGTTGGCTGTCAGGGTCGCAGACGGATCGGCGGTCGCTGCGAACTCGGCTTCCAGCGCGGGTTCGGCTTCACGGGCCAGTGCGATCCTTTGTTCGGCCAATCCGGGGTCGGCGTTCGCCGCGAAGAATTGCGGGGCCGTGACGCCGCCGATTCTGAGCGTTGCCTGATCGCCGTCATTGAGTGTTACGACCGGCGCACCCCCGCGAATGTCCTGCACGTTCACCTTAGCGGGGGAGGCGCTCAGTTCGGCTTCCCGCGTGAGGCGGACGTCGGTGATCTGCCGCTGGACCGCGTCGGAATAGGCTTCGACGAAGTCGCGGACGTGGGGGTTGTCCGAGACGTTGTCGAACGCGCCTTCGGTCAAAAGACGCTGGACGTGGCCGTTGAAGGTTTCGGTGTCGCCGTTCATGATTCCGATGGCTTGGAAGGTGTCTATGCCTTGATCCTCGGCTACAACTTGGAGCATGGCTCCGGTAAAAGTTCGTGCGGCGACGAAATGCTCCACGGTCGCCCGCTGGTCCGGTTCATCGCCAAGAATGGCGGTCGCGGCATGAAGCGGGTCTGCGGCGGCATTCAGAGCGCGGTAGTCGATCACGGCCTGCGCGATTTCGGGTTGGTCTTTGCGCATGAGCCAGTCGATCCCCTCACGGTCCGCAACGAGTTCGGCGTTCATGCCGTTTGCTTCGTTTTCGCCCGGGTGGGCGTAATTATTCGCTGGGCCGTGGGCATGCTGGTCGAAGTCCACATGATTGCCCTCATGGATGCCCCAGAAACCGTTCCAGTAGACTTCGCCCAGCGGTGAGCTCTCTATTACTGTGGCTCCGACACCCTCGGGCTCTATGTTGCTTCCCTGAAGGTTTATGAAGGCGTAACGGAAGGGCTCGCCATCGGGGTCGTCGGGGGAGGGCGGGATTTCCTGTTGCATGGAAAAATGACGGCCGTCTATGGAGAGGCCCGCGATTCTTTGTATCCCCTCGTCGGGATAGCGTTGGCTAATGCCCGGAATTTGAGCGTCCATCATATCGCGCACGCGGATCATGTCCTCGGCGGAGACGGTCTTGTTGTTCGCCATGAAATATTCGCGGTCGAGAACGTTGGGGTCGAGGAAAATAACCGGGTTATCCGCCGTGGCGCGGACCATGGCCATGTAGACCTGATTGGCCGGGCTGACGGTATAGTCCTGCTGCTGTTCTTCCTGCTCGTTCATGAGCACACCCCGGAATTTTATAGGTATTATTATAATATTAAGAAAATTGTACTCTTTTTACCCTTCAGGAAGCAAAAATAAAAGGTTGCGTGATATATTAATGTTAAAGCAATGAGTTAGGGTTTTTTCCAGTGTTGCCCAAGCTATAACGGTTGTGATAGAGCCAATAGAAATATAATGCTTAACTTTATGCCGTGTAAGCCCGGAGGCCATTTATGACGGACCATATTGCGGAAAGCGCGATCAATCAATCGCGTGGCCTTTGGCGGGAGTATAGCCGTAGCCTTAAGACTAACCTCGAACTTCAGCATGATTTGCGTGTCGGGGTTGCCGGTAGTTTTACAGTCGACAATCTGATTCCGCATATCGGCGGCTGCCTTTTAAGAAAGGGTTTCTCCGCGCCGGATATCGTACCGGGACCATATAATCAGATTCATCAGTTGTGTCTTGATCATCGGTCGGTTCTTGAGCGCGATTACGATTTTGATGCGCTTGTATTGTTATGGAGGCTGGAGGATCTGGCGCCGGAGCTTCTGGAGTCCGCATTGGCTCAGGACGAAAAAAGTTTTGAAAGATTGGCGCAGGATATACGTGAGTTCGCTCAGGCGATTGCGGGGTTGCGCGGGCGATTTTCAGGAACAGTCGTGGTTTCTACGCCGCCATATCCGGCGCTCGGGTCTTTTGATGTGCGCGATTTGGGACAGTATGAGCGCGGGCGGGCGGTTTATCAGCATCTTGTCGATATCTGGAATAAGGCTCTTGAGCCTCTAGAGGGCGTGCGGACTTTCGACTTGGCGGGGCTTGTTATGTCGGCGGGATTTGAGGCCGCGCATGATGCCCGGAAGTGGTATCTCTATCGGCAGCCTTATACCGAGACTTTTAGCTTTTGTATCGGACAGATGATCGCACGGATCGTTGCGGCAGGTAAAATCAGCGCCAAGAAGTGTCTTGTTCTTGATGCTGATAATACCCTGTGGGGGGGAATCATCGGTGAGGACGGTCTAGGGGGGATCGAGATCGGAAACGATTTTCCCGGGCTGGCTTTCCGCGATTTTCAGAAGTACGCTCTGCATTTGCAGAAGCAAGGTGTCATGCTGGCTATTGCTAGTAAGAATAACGAAGAAGACGTGCTTGAGGTACTGGACAAACATGATGCGATGATTTTGCGGCGTGAGCACTTTTCCGCCATGGAAATTAACTGGTCTTCCAAAGTCGAAGGCATCAGAAATATTGCCCAAAAGCTTAATATCGGGACTGATTCTCTGGTTTTTGTTGATGATAACAAAAAGGAGATCGGTGAAATAAACGAACGGTTGCCCGAAGTGACTTGCTTTCTTGTTCCCGAAGAATTAGCGGAATTTCCCAGCTTGCTCCGCAATAGCGGCTTGTTTGATATCGGGGAAGTCACGAAGGAAGACCGAGAGCGCACCAAGATGATGGCGCAGGAGGCCATTCGTAATCAGGCTGCACATGAGGTCAGCGAGGAAGAGTTTAGGGCCGCGCTTGGTCTAAAGGTCAAAGTTTTCGAGGTGCAGGCGCAGCATCTGGCCCGCACTACGCAACTCATAAACAAGACCAACCAGTTTAACCTCACGACGATCCGGCGGACTCAGGAAGAGGTCAAGGCGCTATGCGAGGATCAGGACTCAGTTGTGCTGGCAACGGAAATTGAGGATCGATACGGGGAGTACGGCTTGGTCGGCGTGGCTATTTTAAGGCGCGGTGATGAAGGTGGTGTTTGGGATATCGATACGCTGTTGATGAGTTGCCGTGTTCTGGGGCGTGGGGCGGATACCGCGTTTTTGGCTCAAATTCTTGAGGCTGCTGCGAAGTACGGGGCCGAGCGTGTGCGGGGACGTTATATTCCGACGCAAAAAAATCGTATGGTCGAGGATCTTTATCCACGGCACGGGTTTCAGTCTTGTGAAGAAGTTGGGTTCTTTTATCTCAACTTAGCTACAAAAAGTATACAGGTGCCAGGGTATATTGAGACGAATCTTACTTTTGCAAAGGAATAAAGCTCTAAAAACCCTGATAAATGAAATGCAGCTCAAAACTTGAGTTCCAGTAAGCTGCAGATGCCAAAATTGCCAGAATGGTTCCCAAAAAGAATTCAGTTACTAACCTTTTTAGCCATCCCCGATGCTTATCTGCCGGCGTAATTTTTGTCATGGCTTTTGCTTTCTTCCAATTAGCGAGGCTATTGTGTTTGCGAGTATTTCTGGAATGCGACCAGCGGCATTCAGATGCACGTCATCGTCTTTAACAAATACGCTTTCCTTTAAAGAATACATGTCAAATTCAACGATGATTGTTATGTTTTCGTCATCATATATGTTCTTGATTTTTTGCAGTTCGGCTTTAATCTCTTGATACTTATTCCACGCCGCTTCGTCATCACGCAGATTTTCGGAGACCGGGGCCAGATAAATAAGCGCCCTTTTGCCGCTCGCTTTTATTTGCTCGAGCGTCCTTATCAGTATGGCATGGTTGAAAGAAGTTTCATCAAGATCTGTGAGACGTATAAGCTGCCGGTACCATTTTGAATTCACAGCTTCGTTTTTGTCATTCACAAGCTTAGACATGTCGCCTCTTAGATAACGCTGCGTAACCCAAAAAATCATGGCGTTTTCTTTAAGGTTTTGCGCG
>JAANMX010002015.1_pt1 | contig 21343 bp, 16 predicted proteins | sample 7279681 | NCBI WGS metagenome assembly JAANMX01 (sample SAMN14094542, study PRJNA606508) | bioreactor metagenome | isolation source: A lab-scale SPAN reactor treating ammonium-rich wastewater day 351 | place: Ireland: Galway | collected 2018-01-01
GCAAATGGCTGATAACATCCCTACGGACGAGAACGAAGAGAAGGCCGAAGGAACATCTTCGGAATTGCCGTCGGAGCTGGAGATCCCGGTTCTGCCGCTGCAGAATACGACTCTCTTTCCCGAGACGGTCGTTCCGCTTGCTGTCGGCCGTGAGCGCTCGACGCGCGCTGTCGAGGCTGCGCTTGCCACCGAAGAAAAGCTCATCGCCTGCGTTACGACCAAGACCGAGAACGTAACCGGCGATGACGCTGCCCCGAAAGACCTTTACCAGATCGGTACCATCGTCAACATCAAGCGAATGATGCGCAACGAGGGCGTAATGCAGCTCATCGTTCAGGGAATGGAGCGCTTCGAGGTCGTTGAGTGGATCAGTGAACAGCCGTATATGCGTGCGAAGGTTCGCGTTCAATCGGCTTTGCGGGTCGTCGATACCGAAGAGGTCGAGGCTCTGAAACGCAACATTCAGGGAATGATCCAGCAGGCGCTCGCTCTGCTTCCTAACGTTCCGCCCGAGATCCGTATGGCGATAATGTCGCAGCAGGATCCGGTCCAGCTTGCATATTTTCTTGCGTCGGTCCTTGATCTCGGGACCGAGACCGAACAAAAAATGCTGGAATCGAGCACGGTTGACGGCCTGCTGACGCTGACCCACGCCGCGCTTGCGCGTGAGCTTGAGATCATGGAGATCCGCTCAAAGATCGCAACAGAAGCTCAGCACGAGATGGACAAATCCCAGCGCGATTACGTCCTGCGTCAGCAGATGAAGGCGATCCAGAAAGAGCTTGGCGATGATGAATCGGGCGAAAAGGCAGAGGCCGAGCAGCTGCGTGAAAGACTTGAAAAGGCAGACCTTCCCGACGATGTCCGCAAGGAGGCGACGCGCGAGCTTAAGCGAATGGAGCAGCTCCCGCAATCGGCTCCGGACTATCACGTCATCCGCACGTATCTCGAATACGTGCTCGAACTGCCCTGGCGTAAGTCGAGCGAAGAGAAGCTCGATCTTGCTGAGGCGCAAAAGATACTTGACGAGGACCATTACGGGCTTGAGGACATAAAGGAACGCATTCTCGAATCGCTCGCGGTTGTAAAACTGCGTCCCGACAGCAAGAGCCCGATCATCCTTTTCGTCGGCCCTCCGGGAGTCGGAAAGACAAGCTTGGGACGCTCGATAGCGAGGGCTTTGGGACGTGAATTCGACCGAATGAGCCTTGGCGGCATGCGTGACGAGGCGGAGCTTCGCGGCCATAGACGCACGTATATCGGTGCGATGCCGGGCAGGATCATTCAGTCCCTGCGCCGCGTCGGCGTCAATAATCCGGTGCTGATGCTCGACGAGATCGACAAGCTCGGCAATGACTTTCGCGGCGATCCGGCGTCGGCACTTCTCGAGATCCTGGATCCGGCGCAGAATAATACGTTTCGCGACAATTATCTTGATCTCCCGTTCGATCTCTCGAAGATCTTCTTTATCGCGACGGCGAATCAGCTTGCGCCGATCCCGATGCCGCTCCGCGACAGAATGGAGATCATACAGCTTGCGGGCTACAGCGACCGCGAGAAGCTCCAGATCGCAAAGCAATACCTGATACCGCGGCAGATCAAAGAGACTGGACTTACCCCCGAACAGCTCGAGATCACGGACGACGCCATTTCGCTGCTTGCGACGCGTTATACCCGAGAGGCAGGTGTCCGACAGCTCGAACGCTCGATCGGCAATCTCGCGAGAAAGGTCGCGCTGAAGGTCGCTCAAGGCTCGACCGATAAGTTCGTTATTTCGGCGGAAGAGATCCGCGGCTATCTCGGTTCTCCGCGAGTTTTTCCGGAAGAGGCGAGGAAAGAGCTTCCGCCCGGAGTTGCGACCGGAATGGCGTGGACGGAAATGGGGGGCGAGGTTCTTTTTATCGAAGCGACGCTCTTGCCCGGCGGCGGCGGGCTCACGTTGACAGGCCAGCTTGGCGACGTGATGAAAGAATCCGCACAGGCGGCACGCAGTTACCTTTGGTCGCACGCAGCCGATTTCGGAATCGACACCGAGTTGATAAAACACAACGGCATACACATACACGTGCCCGCCGGTTCGATACCAAAGGACGGGCCTTCTGCCGGCGTTACGATGGCATCGGCTATGGCTTCGCTTTACACCGGCCGCAAGGTGCGGAACGACACGGCAATGACGGGCGAGATCACACTTTCGGGATTGGTGTTTCCTGTCGGTGGCATCAAGGAAAAGGTGATGGCCGCTCATCGGGCCGGCATTCGCCGCATTATTTTGCCGGATCGCAACGAACCCGACACGGACGAGATCCCGGACGACGTGAAGAAAGAGCTTGAGTTCATTCCGGTCAAGTATATTTCCGAAGTTCTCAATGCCGCTCTAGAGACGACCGGCACGCCACCGAAGACCGACGAATTCCCGCCGCAGGCCAGGGATGAGACGCCTTCAACCGGCGGCGAGCAGCCTTCGATCTAGGACCGTTTTGCAGCGCGGAATTTCGGGTTCATCTCGATGGCTCGTGCGAAATGCCGCTCGGCCAACTCATCCATGCCTGCGCCTTTCAAGCGCATTCCCAGCATCCAATGAAATAACGGATCGTCCGGCGTGAGCTGATCGGCACGGGCCTGAAAGCTGGACGCAAGAGCATCATTGCCTGCGGCCTTGGCCGCTCCGGCGAGGAACGCGGTCGCAAGCGGAAGATTCGGGTTCTCATCTACGGCTTTTGACCAGGTGTCAAAGGCGTCTTTCTGCCTGCCAAGACTCCAGAGAGCTTCACCCTTTTGTTCAAGTGCGAGCGTGAGGTCCGGGCGTTCTTTCAGAGCGGCATCGAGGCTTGTGATCGCTTCGGCGTGCTTGCCTGTGCGGTTCAGTATCGCACCTCGGTAGTAATCTGCGAGAGCTTTTGCCGCACCGTGTTCGTGTGCCGAAGCATCGGCAAGCGTGGCGGTCGCCTTTTGAGGGTCGCCGCCAAGGTATTCGAGCCAAGCGAGCTTCGAGAGAGCCTGAACATTGGTGAACAGCCCGTTATTCCGAGCCGTCGAAAAATGATTCCGGCCGGCAGCGATATTCTGTTTATCCGCGGGCGACAGCCACTGCGCGGGATTCGCCTGCGCAAGAGCGACCTCGTCCGGCAGATGAATTGCCTCGAAAGCGTTCGCTCCCTTCCATTCGTGATAGCGGATCCAACCGCTGTGTGCCGTCAGGCCGAGCCAGATCAGCGACAGTACGAAAAAGACCGTTCCCGCCCGTGTGATCTTTCCGCCGGATCTAAGATTGAACTGATACAGCGAGAGATCTTTGGAGACGAAAAGGCGGTATGTTCGCCATGCAACGAAGGTCGTGATCCCTGCAAGAGCGAGTGCAAGCAGCATCGGGATAAGCTGATAAGTATCCCAAACGGCGTAAAGACTCAGCAGAAATATGATGGCGGCACCGATCTCCTCCGGCCAGGTGAGCGAATAGTTTTTCTTTACCTTGGTTGCGACACCGAGTGAAGGTTTCCCAAATCCGAAGTATAGAGCGTCGTTGGGACAGACGCTGACGCAATCCATGCATTTCATACAGCCCGGATCGATCACCATACCGTGTTCGCGAACCTCTGCATGCACGATCACGTTCGACGTGCAGGCCGCGGTGCAGAAGCCGCATTGATCGCACGCGTCTGTTACGCGGATCCTTCCAACGGCCAGCTTATCTGCGACGCCAAAGAAGCCGCCGTACGGACACGCATACGTGCAAAATCCTTTTGATCCGAGGAAATAGACCGTTACAAAGCCGCAGATAAAAAGGAACGGTATCGCGACCGCGATCGTCGGGAACGTGCTCCAGAAGTCCTGCGTTACGATGTGATTCGTAAACTGCGGAATGACGCCTTCACCGGGCGGCGGTGCAAGGTAGCGGTTTAGCACCGGAAGCCCGAACATATAAAGCGCCGCAAGGAGCGGCACGAACATCAAAAGCCGCGAGCGGAACGGACGCGGCTTGATGCCGACCTTCTTTAGAAGCCACGCGGCGAGGTCCTGAAGGGCTACAACGTGACAGGCCCAGCCGCAGATCCAACGGCCGAGTATCAAGGTCGACAGGATCGCAAGCGCAAAGAAGATGAATCCGGCATTGATCGCTCCGCGGCTCAGCGTCTGCATCGCCTCAGAAGGCTCGATCGGGGAGACGGTCGACCCGGAGATCTGCCATTGAACAAAGTGCGCGACCATCAACGCCGTCAGCAGGATGAGGGCAAACGCACGCCAACGGCTGACCCTTGAATGTGGGGTTTTTGCGGAGGGTTTTTCGTCGTTTGGGAGGACAGGCAGAACTCGCGGCTTTCGCCCTTTATCCGGTTCGCCTATGCAACGGCTACTCATACTTAAATAATGCGATGGTTAGCACTCGGCTTAAATTACGGGTGTCCTTTTAGAAATAGTACACAAATGACTTGCTTTTAGCACCCGAACGGGTGTAAAAACAAGGATACGTCTCCGCGACAAGATCCAAGACTGACCAAACTGGTAAGGCCACATTAACCGGCTGGGTTAATTGTAATCAAAGAGTAAAACTATGTTGAAGCCAATTTTAATTGCGTTGCTTCCATTCCTGTTTTTATTTAACGGTGGATCGGACGCCTTGCTTTCGGGAGGGAATCCAAAACCCGACGGCTATTCAGGAACCTTAGAGAAAATGCTCGTTGAGAGCGGCACCGTTTCGATGCGTGTCGATCTTTCGAAGCTAAATAGCAAAGGCGGCGTCGTGAACATCGATATGCCGGCCAAGGCGAATTCGTTCTTCACGATCCTCGTTTTTAACGATGAACTGCGTGGACCGAACCCGGGTTCGATGGACCTCGAAGGCAGTTTTTCGGCGGGAGTAGGACGCTCGGCTATCGCGTTCAACGATCTCGTCCTCGAAAATCAGGCTTGGGAAGATGGCGGCGACCTCGTGATCCGCAGCTCACGCACGGGTACGGTTTATTTCCGCATCGAAGGCCAGGAATACATCTATAATCCGATGATCCGCGGGCTTGTCATCTCGAACGGCCGGCTCGTCGTAACGGATGCTCTCGCAGCTTCGCTGGGACGAAAGGACATCGCCGGATCGACCGTTGGAACGATCGGAATGGATGCGAGGATGCGCACGATCGAGTCTTCGCAGATCGTTGATGGCGAGGTGAGATCCGAGGATATGCCGGCCATGGCTCCTTCGGCAGGCACGATCCCGGGCCCGGATGTGATCGTCGGCGACCTCTCAGGTCTTGCTCAATTCGGATCGAGCTCGGGCACACAGGTTGGCCTTGCGGTTGCGACCGATTCTTGCAACTTCGGTACGGAGAACCTGCATTGGCAGGCAAACCCGAGCAACGATCACCCCGTCATTCCGCAGAATCTCTATCGGATGTCGGCAAATGGCGATCGCATGGAACAGATCGGCCAGTCGAACGTCAAGCACGCATTTACGGCACTTACGAACAACATTTGCGGCCTCGGCTGTAACGGTGTCGGCGGCTCGAACCTCGGTTCCGGCTGTTCGGATCCTTATTCGGCGAGCTTGAATGCCGGCCCAAATCTTGGTTCGCGTGCCTGGATCAACCCGTTCACTGGGGCTTTTCCACGCAACGATTCGGCAACCCCAAACAACAACCACTCAGGACACTCGCATACCGGCACGTCTCACCGTATCCTGGTTGAGATCAATGACCTGAACACCTCGATGAACGCCGGAGCGACGTATTACGCAGAAGGCCAGTACATCACTCCGCACGAATATTCGTGGTGCCAAAGCCATCCCGGCGAGTGCAATATGTACAACAACGTGTCGTATCGCCAGTATTCGGTTAACGGCACGACAAGCCCGTTTAGCTTCTCGCCGGTAGGGTCTACCGTTCGCACGAAGCCCGCTATCATGGCATGGACCGGTGCGACCATTGTTGACCTGCAACCGGCACCGGGGACCGACGGTATTGCAAGTGTTGCCTATAAGGTAACGCAGCTTGGGCCGAACCTCTGGCACTATGAATACGCTATCTATAATCAAAACCTGGATCGCGGTATTCAATCTTTCTCCGTTCCGGTTACGAGTGGAGATATTACGAACATCGGGTTCCATGCTCCGCCGCAGCATCCGGGTTGGGCGAATGACGGCACGGTCGGAAACGCCGGTTTCAGCAGCCAGCCGTGGGCGACAGATCAGTCAGGCGGGGCTTTGACATGGTCGAGTGAAACGTTCGCTCAGAATCCGAATGCGAACGCCATTCGTTGGGGTACGACCTACAACTTCCGCTTCGATTCGACCCACGCTCCTGTTACTGCGACGGCGACGGTCGGGTTCTACAAAACCGGTGCTCCGGTCACCGTTACGGTTCAGGCGCCTTCGGCTTCTGTTCCGCCGTCAACGTACACCGTTTCTGGACGCGTTGTTAATAGTTCGGGAATGGGAGTCGGGTACGAACGCGTTTACCTTACGGGCGATGTCATTCGCTTAGGTGCTATGACCAACCCGTTCGGTTACTTCACGTTCTCAAATGTTTCGGGCGGCAATTACACGATAGGTGTTTCGTCACGCCGATACACGTATCCTTCGTCGCAGATCGTGGTTAGCGACAATATTTCCGATATCCTGATCACTGCGAATCCATAGAGTTCAGGATAGTTATGGAACTCGTTTGAGGTTCCGAACTAAAAGGCGAGCGGCCGGGCCTATCACGAAGCTCGGCCGCTTCTTTTTTGCGAGATACTGTCCGGCGAAGCCAGCTATCTCAAAAAAATTCCGCTAAACTCCTAATTATCCGTTTTTTCAAGTAGAAAACCGCTGCAGATAAAGTGTATTCTTTCTAATTAGACGTTTTGGGCGACAGGCGGCCTTACACTAGCGCCTATTCTGCTGAACGCGCGGCAGATTCAGGCTCTTCCATCCCCGGTTCGAAAAACGGATCTAATACCAAATTTCTAGGGCACTTAAGAAGCGGAAGATGGCATTTAAGTCTTTATTCAGTTTATTTTCGAGCGACCTTGCGATCGATCTCGGAACGGCAAATACCCTTGTTTACGCGGCTGGACGCGGGATCGTGGTCTCGGAACCGTCAATAGTTGCGATCAACAAGATCACCAATCAGGTCGAGGCTGTCGGCCGCGACGCAAAGGAGATGCTTGGGCGTACGCCGGGCAATATCGTTGCGATCCGCCCGATGAAGGACGGCGTCATTGCGAATTTTGAAGTTACGGAGAAGATGCTCCAGCACTTTATCCGTAAAGCTCACAACGGCAAGTCGTGGGTCAGGCCGCGTGTCGTCATCGGGATACCATCGGAGATCACGCAGGTCGAGCGCCGAGCTGTGGAAGATTCGGCATATCGTGCGAAAGCCTCCGAAGTTTATCTCGTTGAAGAAGCGATGGCGGCCGCTATCGGTGCAGGGCTCCCTATCACGGAACCGCACGGCAACATGGTCGTTGATATCGGCGGCGGTACAACGGACATCGCCGTTATCTCGCTCTCGGGCATTGTCTATTCTCGTGCCGTGCGTGTTGCCGGCAACGAGATGGACGACGCTATCACGCAGTACATCAAACGCAAATACAACCTTCTGATCGGCGAGCGCACGGCCGAAGCGATCAAGATCGCATTGGGCAGTGCATTCCCGCTGGAAGAGCCGCTCTCGATGGACGTCCGCGGCCGCAACCTCATCGAAGGTATCCCCAAGACGATCACGATGACCGACGAAGAGATCCGCGAGGCTCTCTCGGATGCGATCTCGACGATCATAAACGCTGTTCGTGTCGCGCTCGAAAGGACACCGCCGGAACTTTCGGCAGATATCGTCGAACGCGGCATCGTCCTTACGGGCGGCGGAGCACTTCTCAAGAATCTCGACAAACGCCTGATGATCGAGACCGGACTGCCGGTCGTGATCGCCGAAGATCCGCTATCGTCCGTCGTGCTTGGTACGGGCAAGATGCTATCGGATTTCGAGCTCCTCAAGCGCGTTAAGTGGGATAACTCGATGATGACGGGAAACTAACGGATCCAAGTCCCAAGGTGTGCGCACAAGGTTGTTAGGCCCTTCGGCTTCCGACATTGAACACTGCATTCCGGACTTTGCGGCGTACTTGCGATGGTTGAGCGTAGTCAAAAGGAAGTATGGCGATTGGCTCCGTGGCTGATGGTCGCTCTCCTGCTCGTTAACTTCATTTTAATGGCCCTGGATGCCCGCGACAGCTCCTCGGGAAAGCTCGTGGTACGTTCGTGGACCCAAACCGTCGCTGACTTCGTTCAATCGCCCGTAACCTCGGTTTCCGCGGTCGTCTCCAACTATTTTTCCTCCATTGCGAATCTTCGATCGGCTCAGGATGAGAACTCGATCCTAAAGCAGCGTGTTCAGGAGCTTGAGGTTGAATTGCGGCAGAAGGACGGCCTTTCAAATGAGAATGAAAGGCTTCGCTCGCTCCTGCAGCTTAAGGATGAAAGCAAGTACAAGGTCCTGACCGCTCGCATCATCGGGCGCGATCCGTCGGCGTGGTTCAACGCTTCGATCATAAATCGCGGCAGCCTCGATGGCGTTACATTGAATATGCCGGTCGTAACCGACGGCGGTATCGTTGGCCGTATTACGGCAGTAAGTCCGCTTACGTCGCAGGTCGATCTGATCACATACAGCAAATCCGGCGTTGGCGGCATTGTCGGGGAGGTTGGCGCGACGAATGCATTGGGCGTCGTTGTCGGCACGGGAAAGACCGACATTCTCGAAATGAAGTACGTCCCCGGAACTGCCGAGGTCGAGGTCGGGCAGCCGATCTTCACGACCGGACAGGACGGCATCTATCCCGCAGGACTCAAGATCGGAGAGATCGTCAATGTTGTGCGCGGGTCGGCAACTACGGCGCACAAGATCGAGATCAAGCCGGCAGCAAAGCTTAATTCAATGCAGGAGGTCGGCGTGCTACTGTATCAACCGCCGCAAAAGCCGGACTTTGAGCAGCGGGTCACACCGGACCAGAAGAAGAAATAGATGGAGGGAGTAAAGCTCACGATCGCGATCATAATCGCCGTCGTTCTGCAGTGGACGCTGCGGAACGTCGCCGATTTCTTTATGTTCGTGGACTTTCCACTCATCATCGTCGTATATGCCGCGCTGCAGCGAAATTCGATCAGAGCGTTGCTGTTTGCGACCATCTCGGGAGTTGCGGTCGATGCCTTGAGCGGCGGGCTTTTGGGGGCGAGCGGATTTACGATGACGGTGATCGCGTTCATAGTGGCCGAGATCGCAAGGCGCGTTTACCTGGACAACTTGCTCCTTCGAATTCCCGTCATAGCCGGTGCGAGCATTTTGAGCAGTCTTCTCTATTTTGGGATACACAAGCTGTTCGGGCAGGAACCGGCGGGTTCGCTCGTGTTCATCGGCGCCTATTCGCTGATCGGCACGATGATCGGCGGAACGCTCATCTTTCTGCTTCTGGATGCGATCTCGGCAGGGAAACTTAAACCCAGAAAGCGAGAGATGTTCGCTCAGCGTAGGCAAACAAGGCGGCGCAACCCGATCCGGCTTACGAAATAGGAGCGGTATTCGATGAAGATCTACGATCACGTCCAGAATCTAGGTGCCAGGGTCGGAGCGATCCAGGTGATCGCGTTCGTTCTTCTCGCGGTGTTGGGTGCCCGTCTCTACTATCTTCAGGTCGTTAAAGGCGAATATTACAGTGACCGGGCTGAAAATCAGCGGATTCGCCTGATCCCGATCCCGGCTCCGCGAGGTGCGATCTTTGATCGAAAAGGGCGCATTCTCGTTGATTCGCGGCCGATCTACAACGTCGTCATCTCGAACGACGGTTTGAAGCAAGCTGCTGGCCCGGACAAGGTCGTTGATTACTCGCAAGGCTTGAGCCTCGAACCACAGTTCGTGACCGAAAGGCTTTCAGTCCTTAAGAAACAGAACGAATTCGAATCGCTTGTTCTAAAAGAGAACGCAACTATCGAGGATATTGCCTGGGTCGAAGCGCATTCGCTCGAATTTCCGGAGCTGCGTGTTGAGCTTCAGCCGCAGCGGCACTATCCGCTCGGGACGACGCTTGCGCACGTACTCGGTTACGTTGGCGAGATCAGCCCGAAACAGCTTGAGTCCGATGCCTACAAGGATAAGGGCTTTCGCCCGGGCGACATTATCGGCAAAGGCGGCCTTGAACAATATTATGATGAATTCCTGAGAGGTAGGCCGGGCTATAAAAAGGTCATCGTTGACAGCCGCGGGCGTGTACAGAGCGAGCTTGAGACCGTGCCTCCGCAATCCGGCCAGGACCTTGTGACGACGATCGATCTCGACCTGCAGATGACGGCCGAGGACCAGCTCGCAAAGTCCTCGACAAAACGTGGCGTTGTCATAGCGATGGATCCGAACAATGGCGAGATCCTTGCGATGGCGTCGGCCCCGTCATTTGACCCGAATATCTTTGTCAAAGGGGCTTCAACCCCTGAGGGCCGAAAACAGATCGCCGAATATTGGAAGGACGAGACGCGTCCGCTCTTGAATCGTGCGATCCAGGGACGCTATCCGCCCGGCTCGACCTGGAAGATCCCCGAATCCGTCGGAGCCTTGCAGGAAGGTGCGATCACCGTCGCGCATTCGAACATGCTCTGCGGCGGCGGTATCACGATCGGCAACAAGCTTACCCGCTGCATGGGCAACCACGGCAGCCCGCCGCTTGATACGGCGATAACGCGTTCTTGCGACGGATATTACTATCGCCTAGGCCTGAAGATGGGCATCGAGGGCATCATCAAGATGGTCGAGACCTTCGGCTTCGACAAGCGGTCGGGTATCGACCTGCCGAATGAGAAAGTGCCGCAGACGCCGAAGACCTGGATGAAATACGTGATAAAGCACGAGGGCAAATGGAGCGATATTCGCACCGTTTACGCCTCGATCGGCCAGGACACGGTCGTTGTTACGCCGATCTCGATGCTGCGCGCGGTATCGAGTGTGGGAATGCGCGGGAAAGAGTATATTCCGCATTTCCTCAAAGAATTCAAGCCGATCGCTGCCGTCGGTGAAGAGGGCGATCCGAATTACATTCCGGCACGACCGGGATTTACATTCCAGCATCCCGAACCGACCATTATCGAGCTTCAGCCGGCACAATGGGACCTTGTGCTTAAGGGCATGTGGGGCGTGGTAAATGCGGGCGGTACGGCGGGTTCAATACGCATTCCTGGCTTTGATATTGCCGGCAAGACGGGCACGGCTCAGGTCGCAGAGGTCGGTAAAGATACGGGCAAGAACAAGGACCACTCATGGTTTGTCAGCTTCGCACCGGCATATAAGCCTGAGATGAGCGTGATCGCCCTCATCGAAAATTCAGGCTTTGGTGCCGCCAACGCCGCACCGGCAGTAAAGGCGATGTACGAATCCTATCTCTCGCGTAGAGATGGCGGGCAGCCTGCCACCCAGGAGGTGGCCGCCCGCTGAGGTTCTAATGGTCGCCCTTACTGAACGCGGATTACGAGATTTTGACTGGCAGACGGCGGTTCTCGCCATTCTGATCTCGTTCTTTGGCGTCTGGCAGATCCACAACGCAGTTCCATCGGAAAATTATTGGTCAAAGCAGATCTTCGGGATCGTGATCGCTTTCATCGCATTTGTTGTTGTCGCCTTCACGGATTACCGACGCCTGATCGATGCAGCCCCGATCTTTTATGTCGGCGGCCTCATTCTTTTGATCCTCGTGCTCACGCCGCTTGGAGTCGTTATTAACGGACAAAAGGCATGGGTCAGGCTGCCGCTTGTCGGGCAGTTCCAACCTTCGGAGTTCGTAAAGATCCCGACCGTCCTGATGCTCGCGAAATATTTTGGTGCCAGGAAATCCGGTATTTTGACGCTGCGCGAGGCATTGGTCGGCGGAGCGATATTCGCGGGCCCGCTCGCCCTGATAATGCTCGAACCCGATGCGGGTCAGGCGATAACATATATGCCGATCCTCGCTGCGATGCTCTTTTTATCAGGCATCAAGATCCGCTATGTTGTCATCGGAACTGTATTGGCGGCGGTCATGGTACCGACGGCGTATATCGTCGGTGTAAAGACCGGAAAGATAAAGCGTTATCAGCAGGAACGGATACTCGCGATCATCGATCCCGACCGTGTCGACCCGCGTGGTTATGGCTATCATACGATCCAGTCTGTGATCACCGTTGGCAAAGGCGGCATCTCCGGGATCAAAGGCGATCCTGAGACGTCGCAGAGCGTGTTGAAATTCCTGCCGGAGCCGCAGACGGACTTTATTTTCGCGGTAACTGCTGAAAATACAGGCTTTATCGGGTGCGTCTCGCTCCTGCTGGCTTATGCCCTGCTGTTATCGAGGATGATAGCGAGCGCAAGACAAGCTTCTGACCGAGCGGGAATGCTTGTTATAATGTCGATCGTCTGCGGTTTGGCGTTCCAGATATTCATGAATGTCGGAATGGCCCTTGGATTTCTCCCTGTTATCGGTGTACCGCTCCCGCTGATGAGCGCCGGGCTGTCGGCGATCCTCTCAACGTTCATAGCGATCGGATTCGTTGTGAGTGTGCGTATGAGGCGGTTCGTTAACTAAGAGGTTTTTATGGCGAAAGAAGTTAGTACGATCGTTGAAAGCAAGACCGCACCGCGTCGGAAGATGAGCGGTGTCTCGATGTTCATTACCGCGTTGATGCTTGCCTTATCGGCAGGCGGCCTGACAGGCGTTCTTGCTTCGTACTATCTGAATAACTCGAGTTATACGGTCGCGGTTTCGGCGCTTGCGACCTACCGCCCGCCGCAGGTTACGACGATCTACGCTGACGACGGGGAAACGATCCTGGCAGAATTTGCAATCGAGAAACGCATTCCCGTCAAGATCCAGGACGTTCCGGATCGCGTGACGGATGCACTGCTTGCGATCGAAGACTATCGCTTTCGAGATCATATCGGCATCGATCCGTACCGCATTCTCGGTGCAGTTTTTAAGAACGTGACCACCGGAAGTACAGAAGGCGCTTCGACGATCACGCAACAGCTTGCAAAGAATCTTTTCCTCTACAAGGACCAGACCTATACGCGAAAGGTCAACGAATGGGCAGTGGCTCTGCAGATCGAGAGGCTCTATACGAAAGACCAGATCCTCGAGATGTATATGAATTACGTGTTCCTGGGCGCCGGTGCTTATGGGTTCGAGGCCGGTGCCGAAACGTATTTCGGAAAGCATCTGAAGGATCTGAATCTCGAAGAGGCCGCCCTTCTTGCGGCGATACCGAAATCGCCCGAATATTCTCCGACCCGCAACCGCGAAAAGGCGAAGATACGCCGCGATCTTGTCCTTGACCAGATGGCCAAGTATTTCCCTGACAAGTATTCGCAGGCAGAGGTTGACGCGGCAAAAGCGATGCCGATCAAGCTCGCCGATACTGCCTACTACCAGTCTTTGCCGAAATCGACCGCGTGGGACTATCCGGTCGAGGAGATCCGAAAGTATCTTGAACAAAAATACACGACCCGCGTTGCACAAGGCGGACTAAAGGTCTATACGACGATCAATGTCGCTGCTCAGAAAGAAGCGACTAAGGCGATACGCGAAGGCCTGCGCAACTACGATCGCGGTCAGCGTTGGCGTTCGGACTATAAGAACATCCTTGTCGATGACAACGACCAACCACTCTTTACCGATCAAAAGGAGATCGATAAGGCACTCGCTTCATACAAACATCCGGATTGGTACGGCGATCAATACGAAGTCGGAGAATACATCAAAGGACTTGTTGTAAAGGCCAACCCGAGTGCGGACCAAGTTGGCGTTCGCTTTGGGATGTACAAGGCGATCGTTGGGCCCGGAGATATGGGCCGCAGCGGAAAGCGTCCGGTTGCAGAACTCAAACCCGGTTACCTGGCAGAATTCGAGATCAAGAAAGTTGACGACGAAAAGAAGACGCTCGAGGTCGAGCTGGAACAGGTGCCGGAGGTTCAGGCGGCCATCGTTTGCATAAATTCACATACGGGCGAGATCGTTGCGGAGGTTGGCGGTTACGATTTCCATACGAACAAATTCAACAACGCGACCCAGGGACTGCGGCAGACGGGCTCGTCCTATAAGCCGTTCATTTATACGGCGGCGGTTGAGGACGGAATGACGCCGGATATGACCGTTAGCGGTGCGCCGATCAAACGCGGCGGCTGGTCGCCGCATAATTACGATGGCAGCCTCAGCCACCCGAATGTCCCGATGAAGATCGCTCTCGCGAAATCTTACAATATCGCGGCGGTTCACCTGCTCGAACAGGTCGGTATACAGGCGGGTGCGCAAATGGTGCGGCGGTTCGGTATTACGAATCCAATGGCGCCGAGCCTTCCATCGGCTCTCGGAGCGAGCGAGGCTTCGCTGCTTGAAATGACCTCGGCATACTCGACGTTCCCGAATAAGGGTGTGCGCATCTCGCCGCATCTTATCCGGAAGGTCTATAACCGTGACGGCGCTCTCCTCGAAGAATTTGACGGCGCAAGTTCGCGAGTAACGAGCGAATACGTGGCCTTGACGATGGTGCAGATGATGCGCGGCGTAACTGCCGGCGGCGGTACCGCTCCGGGAGCAAGTGCCGCGGGACAGCAGCTTGCGGGCAAGACCGGAACCGTTAACGACCACACGGACGTGTGGTTCATCGGATACACACCGACCTACGTTACCGGCGTCTGGATGGGCAATCCGCTCAAGAAGACGAATCTCGGCAATAGTATGACCGGCGGCCACGGAGCCTTGCCGTATTTCAACGCCTTTATGAATCAGTTCATGAAGGGCAAGCCGAGAGATACGTTCCCGGCCGCACCTCCGATGCCGGCCGATATCAAGTCTCTGATGGAGCGTAATAAACGCGAAGAGCTTGAGAAGCTGCAGGAGGCTGATATCGCAGGTAAGAAGACGGGGATCGAGTTTACGCCCGGCACTAAGATCGAGGACGATCCCGCGCTGCTTCCGAAGGAGAATAACGCCGGAGACACGCCTCCTGCCGGTGACGGTAAGCCCGACAAACCACCTGCAGGCGATGAGCCGCCGAAAAAACCGGAAGTAAAACAGCCGGCGAAACCCGAAGGCCCGCCGGCTGAGAAGAATTCGCCGCCTAAACGAAAGGGGAAGAAGGGCGACGGTTAGTCGCCGCAGAAAAGGCCGAGATAATAGGGCAGCATTCGGCGCCACCAGACCCAGTCGTGGTTAACGTCGTAGCCCCAAACGTCGAGCCTGTGCGGTATTCCTTTCGAATGAAGCAGGGCCGAGAATTCGCGGCTCCGATCCGGAGCCTCGAATGATCCCTGTCCCGTAACGATGACGATCGAATCAGCTTTTTGCAGCCGCGGAAGGTGATAGTCGTCATTCAGTTCCTTCAAATAGGCCGCAGGGTTGTTGAAATAGACGTTGTCGTCGAAATAATTCTCGAGATAATTGTAAATATCGTAGCTCCCGCTCATCGCGATCGTCCCGCGGAATTGGTCCGAATGCTTGAAGTACGTATTCGCGGCAAGAAATGCACCAAGCGACGCTCCCGTGGTCAGAGGGCGTGCGTCCGGGCCGCATTCGTTGCGGATCAGCGGAAGGACCTCCTCCATAATGTAGCGGTCATAGCGGGCGAGCATTTCGACCTTCCACGAGGGCGAGCTTTCGCGGTTCAATAGGCTGTATTTGTTGACGGAATTGATCGAATAGGCGCGGATCTTGCCGGCCTCGATAAACTCTTTTATCGAATCTACGAGATAAAAACGCTCGTATTCTAGATAGTCGGCCGCTGCCGTCGGAAACATCAAAAGCGGATAACCGGCGTGCCCGTAGGCGACAAGGGGCATTTCCATCCCCAAATTGTGGCTATACCACGAAGTAATATCGCGTCGCATAGTAAAAGTCTGCTCCAAAAAAGAAGAGGTCTTCAGCTGATACTGAAAACCTCAATTCTACATCTAAAGTGCCGTTTCCTAAAGCCGATCCTATTTGGTAACCGTGATCTCGCGGGTGGTTGAATTGTACCCGCCGTTCTCGATCACCTTACCGTTGCGGTCCTGCAGCTCGAGCTTTATCGTGTGCTTGCCCGGCGCAAGGCCATTTAGCCATATCGGATCCCAGCGGTTGAGCTGTCCCATTTCCTTGCCGTCCACCCAATACTTGACGTGGCACGGACACGGGTCAACGCCGACGACCCTGCCTGCGGGTGTAAGGTCGGTGTTGGAGATCCAGAAATCGAGCATTATGTTCTCGGCATCTGCGCCTTTGTACTCGCCTTTAGGCCGACTGTAGGTAAGGAGCGGTTTCTTTGGATCGACCTTGCCGCCGGAGTCTGCTTCCTTGGCCTCGGGTGAGGCATTTGCCATCGTATTACCGTCGGCGGTAGTCGTAGGCTTTGAGGTATCGGCTCCGCCATTCTTAACGGTGAACGAGACCATCTGGAAGGCACCCTCGTTCTTGTAGCTCTCGTGCCACGGGCGTGACGGGAACACGCGGATCGTGTGCGGGCCGTCGGAGACATTCTTCAAAGTAAAGGGCTTTGTGATGTCGTAATAGGCCTCGTAAGGCTGATTGTCGAGGATCACATGAATGTGATTTCCGGTATGCGTCGCCTCGTCCATACCGGGCATATAGCCTTTGAGGTCGCCTGAAAGTTCGAGTTTCAGCTCGACCTCAGAGCCGCTAATGACCGAATGATCTTTCGGTTCAATGATCTTTAGGATCGGCTTTGCGGAATCCTGCTCGCCGCGAGCCTTCATCATTTCCTTGATGTTTTCCGGACGCGACATCGCGGTTACGGTCGTATCCGGTGCAGCGTTGCCGGCATTTGCCGAATTCGCATTATTTGCCGGCGACGAACCACATGCGGCACCGATCGCCGCGAGAATAAAAGACAATGAGATAAGGACTGTTCGTTTCACAAAAATACCTCCCAGTTAACAAATTCCCGTCAGGGCTTCGCAGGTATGGCCGCGACTGTCTCTGACGTCGTATATTCAAAAACCTCGCGAAAGCGATGCTCGATGCGCTCCTCGACCTCGGAGAGCGTTATATCGCGTCCGAGCAATTCTTCCATTGAGGTTACGGGTTCGCCCTCGCAGGCGATGATCCAGTTGTAATAGCTAAGGTCGGTTGAGACGTTAAGGGCAAAGCCGTGCGTCGTCACCCAGCGTTTGATGTGAACGCCGATAGCCGCGACCTTTCCCTGCGAAGTATGCACGCCGGTAAGGCCCTCGATGCGGAATGCTTCGATCCCGAAGTCTCCCATCGCGCGGATCAACACTTCTTCAAGGTCGCGGACGTAGCGATGAACGTCTTCGCGATGCGGTGAAAGTGAAATGATCGGATAGCCGACGACCTGGCCGATGCCATGGTAAGTTACCCGGCCGCCGCGATTCGTCTCGAATACCTCGACGCCTAACTTTCGCAGAATTTCCGCGGTTGCGAGCACGCCATCATTCGTTGCACGGCGCCCGATCGTGAAGGTATGCGGGTGTTCCAGAAGGACAAGGTAGTCGCGCTCACGCTCTGAGATCACCTCCGCCTCAAGACGAGCCTGAAGGTCAAGCGAATCCTTATAGCCAACTCTTCCAAGCTTTAAGACCTCTAAATTCCGACCGCCCACGTTCATTATGATAAGATTTTCGAACGGCTTTTAACAGGAAGGGAGATCTATGAGGTTTTTTCGGATAGGACTGTTTCTTTTTTTCATCGGGGCGGCTTTCGCTGCAACGGCGACAGCTCAAAAGACCCGGCCGCGTAAAGCGCAGCCCTCCAAACCGCCGGTTTCGAGGACGGTTGCACCGCTCGATGTTCGGACGGCACGCGAAAAGGTCGATATCCAGAGATCGAATACATCGAGATTCATTGATGTCCTTGGGCCGATCGCGCAAGAGATCGAGAACACATCGCAAGAGGCAAAGCGACGCAACCTTCCTCTTGCCACGGTCGAGCGGAATGAGCAGAATAAGCGGCGTGTGATAGCGGCGATCCGGAACTTGCGCGTCGGTATCGCGACGCTCGAATCGGATTTTCGAACGAGGTCGAACCTTAGGCGATATCTGCCGACTCTGGAGGGAGTGACCGACCTTGTCGCATCAAGCGAGGATATGGCGTTGGCCGGGAAGTTCGTCGCGGCAAAGGAACCGCTTCGCGACGTACTAAAGAAACTTACGGATACGCTCAACGTAATGCCGAAGTAGTTTACGGCTTCTTCAGCGCTACAGGTTTTTTGGGATCACAAGCCTCGATCGCCGCTGCTGCGGCCGGTTGGGGCTTTTTAGCGTTGTCCTCTGCGGGCAAACCGAGAGCCTTTCGGATGTATGCCTCGCCTTCGACCATTATCATCTCGCCGTTGATGACGTCGGCGTTTTTTACCAGCGTATCGCCGTCTTTTGCCAATTTCGCAGGATCGAGAAGTATGTACCAGGGCGAACCCGTGTAGCGTTTATCGCCTGTTTCCTTGTGGTATTCAGAATGTTTTGTCGAACCACGCTGTGCACGGCTTACGGATTCATACACCACCGGGAACGTAATACCGAGCGAATCAATGTTCCTCTTCATACTATCGACCGGATCGTATTCGCCGACCCCAACGATCTCAAGCCCCTGCGCCTGATACTTCTTGTAGAATGCCTCGAGTTTCGGCGCGTCGAACCGCCAGTTCGGGCACCAGGGAGCAAAATAAACAACGACGACGAGTTTTTTCCCTTTCGAGAGCTCCCGCAGATCGATCTCTTTTGAAATATCCCGCACGGTCGGGTATTTCCAGTTTTGATACTTTATGTCCCGATTGACGATCGGCGACTGCTCGTTCTGAGCAAGGACAGGAAAAACGAAGGCGAGCGTAAGTGCGAAGAGGACAATAGACTTCATATTACTTGGCTAAGAAAAAGAGTAACGCGATTCTGCAAAATGTGGTAGTAAAAACGCTTGATGCGGCCCCGCCCCGATATCGAATACGAAGCACATTGTGCTAATGTTTATCTATGGCCGAAAAACCGACCGTTACAGATATCTTTCAGTTTGCTCTTGATCTGCGTAAATCGGAGCCGAACGGTTCTTATGATGACGTAAAGAGCCGTATAGTTTCCAAGTTCGGCTCGGGACCTTTCCCCGATACTGCGTATCTGACGATCCCCGAATACGACAACATCGTACCCGAAGAGGATTGGACCTCCGGGTTGCCGGTCGTTCTTCGCGGGATACAGAACGAGAGTTGGAAAGAGATTGCTCACGGCATAATGATCAGCCTCGAACAGGTTGAGAACTACCCGAAACAGTCACTCCGTGAGGACGACGCTAGCAAAGACTGGCGTAACCGAAACGAAGGTATCGCGGATGCCGAGGAAAAGGTGCTCGACAAATGGATGCCCGAGGACCTGATGGAGATCGCTCGGCGTCAGATAAGGCCCTAGATCTCGATCGTCATTCCATCAAATGCAAGCAAGACCTCGCACGGCGGTGAAAAACCTCGAGCGAGGTCTTCGAATTTTACGGCGTCCCATTCCGGATAAAGATGATTGAGCAAGGCCCTTTTGGGACGCGCGATCGAGGTCAGCTCCATCGCCTCGGAAAGCTCAAGGTGCGTATCCACGACCTTATTCGCGACAAATGACGATTCAATGACAAAAAGATCGGAATCCGCGGCAAATTCACCGATCTTCGGGTCAAAACCCGTGTCAGACGTGAACACAAGCACGTTTTCGCCGTCATCAAGGCGGATAGCGAGGCTTTCAGGCTTATGCGGCGTCTTATAGACGCGAGCAGCGACCCCGTCGATCAACGTGAACGCATCACCTTCTGATACTTCGACAATATCGACCGGAAAATTCTGTTCGAGCAGGCGATAGTTTCCCGCTGTGTCAACGGCATCAAAGAGAGCCTTCAAGCCGAGATGTCCGCAAATGGTAAGCGGTTTCCGGCGTTCCTCGGTCTCAGCGGCGTGTTTCATCCCGAAAAGGAACGGTGCGAGGCCGCCGATATGGTCAAGGTGAAAATGTGAGATCCAGATCGCATCAAGCTCGGCCCAAGGCAGACGCTCCTGCGCCATCCTGTGAATCGCAGCCGCCGAACAATCGAGAAGTACCGAGCCCGCGGCGGTTTCGAGCCAAAAGCTCGTGCTGCTTCGTGTTGGATGCGGATGCGAGGTGCCCGAACCGAGGACCGTTAGATGCATAATTCTCCTGTCCGCGGCATGCGGCCGTGCGAAAAGCACTCAATATGTTCATCTTAGCGGTTTCGACAGCCTTCGCGCAGTCCCGCGAATAATCTTGACGAAAAAATAATGATTTGCGATACTACAGCTTGCTGAAATCGTGTGCTTTTACGGGCCCCAATGCCCGCGTTCGATAGGTAAAAAGTGGAATTATGAAGATCTCTGCACAGGAAGAGTATGGGCTGCGCTGTCTTGTACAGCTGGCTGCGTTACCGGAAGGCGGTAGCCTGACCTTGCCGCAGATCGCCGAGCGGGAGGGCATCTCGATCGCGAATGCCGGAAAGCTGATGTGGCTGCTGAACAAGGCCGGGTTTGTGCATTCGACGCGCGGAACCAAGGGCGGCTACTCGCTCGAACGGCCTGCGGAAGATATCCGACTAAGCGAGATCATCAAAGTACTCGACGAAGACGTGCTGAGTAAGCACTGCGGCAGCTATACGGGCGTACTCGATTCCTGCGTGCATAACGGAGACTGCGGCATTCGCCCTGTGATCATTGGGCTTCACACGCTGGTCGAGAATGCGCTTTCGCAGATAACGCTCGCTCAACTCGTCGGCAGCGAACGTTCCGTTGACGCGATGTTCCATCGAGTCCACTCGATACACAGGACGGTCGAACCGCACGGAGTTTAAAGAGGGAAAGCTACCACAGAGGACACGGAAAACTGAGAAACACTGTGTTCCTTGTGGTGGAAAAGTTTTATGTCAACAGCAGCTGAGTTACTAACAAACAGGGAATACAAATACGGCTTCGTCACTGACATCGAAACCGAGACGATCCCGAAGGGCTTGAGCGAAGATACGATCCGGCTCATTTCCGCGAAAAAGAACGAGCCCGACTGGATGTGCGAATTTCGTCTTAAGGCCTATCGTCAATGGCTAAAGATGAAGGAGCCGAGCGGTTGGGCGAACTTCAAATACCCTGAGCTCGATTTTCAGGACATCACCTACTACGCCGCTCCGAAGCAAAAGAAGAAAAAGGCGTCGATGGATGAGGTCGATCCAGAACTGATCAAGACATTCGAAAAACTAGGCATTCCGCTCTCTGAGCAGAAGCAGCTTGCGAATGTTGCCGTCGATGCCGTGTTCGACTCGGTCTCGGTCGCTACGACCTATCGGGCGAAACTCGAAAAGGCGGGCGTCATCTTCTGCTCGTTCAGTGAGG
>JAANMX010002017.1_pt1 | contig 21338 bp, 15 predicted proteins | sample 7279681 | NCBI WGS metagenome assembly JAANMX01 (sample SAMN14094542, study PRJNA606508) | bioreactor metagenome | isolation source: A lab-scale SPAN reactor treating ammonium-rich wastewater day 351 | place: Ireland: Galway | collected 2018-01-01
GTCTCTCGAAGCGCCCGTTCCTCATCCTCAACGAGGGGTTCCAGTTGCGTTAGCAGGTCTTTCAGTCGTTCCTGCTCTGCTGTAGTATCACTTGAAACAAAGACATTGTACTCTCTGGCCTGCAAGTCAGCAATGTGGTTTCGGAGCACTTTCACGCTTCCATTGATCGAGGGTTGAGAGAATGCCCCAAAATCAATTGTCTTTGTGCCGCTTTGCGTTAGCGTTGAGATATTGATTCGAGAGAACATCGCCATGAGTTCTTGAGTTTGCTTCCAGGCTTGCTTTGCCTCTGCCCCCATTTTTTCTAAGGAATCATCCATCTCTTTGAGCAATGCGTCTGGCTCTTCAAGAATGATGATTGCATTCGACTGAAGAAAGTCGAGTAGTGTTGAATAGGAGTTACCGTCCTCCGCTTGCTGGGAGTTCAGTAAGTCCGGAACAATGCTCGCCGCGGAAAGATCTTTGATAGACCGTTGTGAGATTGGATCGAATTCGCGAATTGACTCCACCCTGTCGCCCCAGAACTCTATCCGGACAGGATTCTCACCGATAAACGGATAGACATCAAGGATGCCGCCCCGAACGGAATAGTCTCCTTGCTCTGCAACAAATTGTTTCTTCTCAAAACCGAATTCCACGATCAGGTGGAGAAGACCTGAGAAATCGCAATCGCTGCCAACGACAATCTTAATCTGCTTGTTCTGAAGAGAGGATGGATTGGGGAGTTTGCGGACAAGAGCATGCACTTGCGTAACGATAATGCGAGTTCCGGCGTCGAGCAAGGATCGGAGCGTCTCGATATCATCGCTCATCGATATCGCTCTGTCGGCTCCATCTTGCCGTGATTTGGCGGCTGAGAACAAGCGGACAGATTGTTCACCCATTAAAATGCCGAGATCATCTCTCAGTCCTGTTGCTGTTTCTTTGTCTGGTACCACACATACTATCTGGCGCTGGAGAGTTTCCGCCAGAGAGCAGACAAGGAACGATCGCATTGAGCCGGCAAGCCCGGTAGCGTGAATATCCGCAGACGGCTCAGCAGACAGACGGGCGAGCAGACCGCGGGTCGTGCTGCTTTCTGAGATTATGGTTTTGATTTTCTCTATCATGTTGATTGCCATAAACGGCACAGCCCCGCCCGGCCTCTCTCGACTATTCATCAAGATGGCAAGGCGAGGTGCTATGCACTCGTCATTTCCTATTGTCGTCCTATCGCAACACGGACGAAACCGTTCGCCTGTTCAAGACACGTTTGCGCTTCGCTACGGGTCATGTTGTTTGCTATCATAACGACAGCTGTCTTCACTTGCCCTCCGGCCTTTTCTAAATAGGACGAAGCCGCCTCGTAGTCTGCGTCTGTAATCATCATGATGATGCGTTTCGCACGCTCTACCAGCTTGTTGTTTGTAAGCTGCAGATCAACCATCATGTTTTCGTAAACTTTTCCGAGTTTGATCATCGACGCTGTAGTCAGCATATTGAGCACAAGTTTCTGTGCAGTCCCCGACTTCATGCGGGTCGAACCCATCAGCACTTCAGGTCCGACCTCGGGACAAATGGCGACATCAACATCAAGATTGAAAGATGCCCGAGGATTTGTTGTGATGTAGATTGTCTTTGCACCGAGTTCCCGGGCGCGTCCGACGGCGGCAACAACGTATGGTGTTCTTCTGCTTGCGGCAATTCCGCACACAACATCGTTCGGTGTTACGTTCGCAGCATCGACATCGCGAATTCCGTGTTCTTTGTTATCTTCGGCCCCCTCTTGCGATCTGAACATTGCTGGCTCTCCGCCGGCAATGTGTCCGCTAACCAGTCCCGGCGGTGTTCCGAATGTTGGGGGACATTCCGACGCATCGATTACCCCTAAGCGACCGCTTGTTCCTGCACCGAAGTAAAGAAGGCGACCTCCCTTACGGAAGCTCTCCACGATGATCTCAACAGCTCGCGCGATGTAGGGAATCTCCTTCTCGACTGCCAACGCAACGAGTTTATCTTCGCTGTTGATAAGCCTGAGAATCGAATCTGTTGATAGCAGGTCAATGTGCCGCGAGCGAGAATTCCGCTGCTCCGTAAGCAGGCCGGCAAGTTCCTCAGGAGTATGGTCAGGTGGTGTCATGCAATAGCGGACATAATGATTACATTTGTACTATGACGAGCTTCTTGTCCTGTAAGCCAATCTCTTCGCTCCCACAAAAGACGAGGTCAATTATAGATATTTCGCTCTCACCCGTCTTGATCTTGGCTTTTCTAATCTCTTGTTCAAGGTCTCCTCCCTTGAGGGCAAGCAAGGTTCGGCTGCGAAAGTCCGCCCCCCCTGCGGTGCCATGTGAGGCCGATTGCTTTCTGGTCAGGAGAGGCTTTGACCACCTGATAAGGTCGGTGAGGGAGGCTACGGCCCGCGAGATAACCACATCGAATGGTTCAGACCTTTTGATGAAAGCGGGGTCCTCTGCTCTGCTGGTTTCGACCAGAACATTACCAAGTCCAATAGTTGAAACCATCTGTTGGACAGCGTTTGTCTTCTTTGCAATTGAATCAAGCAGGCTGAAATTTGTGTCAGGCATCAGAATGGCAAGCGGTACACCCGGCAGACCACCGCCCGTACCGAGGTCTAGTACACGTTGGCCGGATGAGAACACTCTGAAGAAGAGTATGGAAATTGAGTGTAGAATGTGACTAAACCAGATGTTCGTGGTATCGCTCCTTGAAATGAGGTTAACCCTCGTGTTACAGTCAAGCAATGAATCAGCGTACAATGCCAGCATACGTAGTTTATCTTCACTCACGACAAGCCCGTTCTCGCGGCAGATTTTGACCACTCGGAGAGCTGGCTCAGGTATGGGTTGGGTATCATGTTCCACGTGGAATCAACTCCGGAGGTGAATCATAAGAACAGAAATATCGGCAGATGTCACTCCGCTAATCCTTGATGCCTGACCGAGAGATCTGGGCCTTACATTCGCGAGCCGTTCTCTCCCTTCCTTACTTATCGATTTGACACTGTCAAACACAAAGTCATGTGGAATGGCAATGCTCTCATTCCTTTTGAGATGCTCAATTTGCTCTTCCTGCCTCTTTAGATACCCTTCATATTTGACTTCTATCTCGACACGATCCATCGCCTCGCGGTCCGACAGGAGTGCAAGCATTGCATCGCTTTGTCCAATACTCTCAACCGACATGAGGTCGGAGATTGAGATCTCTGGTCTCTTGAGAAGTTTCCCCAACGTTTCGTTCTCGGTGATACTCTGGCTCCCTGCTCTCTCGAGCACCGGATTCACGACAGATGGCCGAACGGAATGAACCGCGAGAAACTCCTTCGCCCTTTGAATCCTCCCTTCTTTCTGCCTGAGTCTCTTGATTGAGTCGTTCGGGACAAGACCAAACTCATAGCCCATTTTCATTAGCCGGGAGTCAGCATTGTCTTGTCTTAGTAGCAGTCGGTATTCTGCACGGGAGGTGAATATGCGATATGGCTCATCCGTGCCTTTGTTGATCAGGTCGTCAATCAAGACTCCTATGTACGCTTCGTTTCTTTTTAGAATGAACGGGGATTGACCCCTTACAGCAAGTGCTGCATTGATTCCGGCCATGAGGCCTTGGGCCGCTGCCTCCTCGTAGCCGCTTGTGCCGTTTACCTGCCCGGCGAAATAGAGCCCCTCAACAAACTTTGACTTGAGGCTGTGTTCAAGTTGATGCGGTGGGAAGTAGTCGTACTCAACGGCGTAGCCGGGACGTAGCATCTTCACCCTCTGCAGTCCTGGAATCGTCCTGATGGCTCTTTGTTGGATTTCTTGAGGCAAGCTCGTCGAGAAGCCATTAACATAGACGATATCAGATTCATATCCTTCCGGTTCAAGGAAAATTTGGTGGCGCTCTCTGCCGGGAAATCTATAGAGCTTGTCTTCAATTGATGGACAATACCTTGGTCCAACGCCCTTGATCCTGCCTGTGAACATCGGAGAGTCATCGAAGCCTTGCTGTAGGATTGAATGGGTCTTGCTGTTCGTATGGGTCAGAAACATTGAGATTTGTGGGTTCCTGATTTCCTTCGTTTGGAAAGAGAAGGGAATGGGGTCCTTGTCGCCTTCCTGATGCTCGGTTTCGTCGTAGTCGATGGAATGCCTATCAACCCTCGGGGGTGTTCCCGTCTTCAATCGACCCATCTTGAGACCAAGCGAAGCCAGTTTGTACGACAATCCGGATGAGGCGGGCTCCTCATATCTTCCTCCTGTTGAGGTATACCGACCCGTATGCATAATAGCATTCAGAAATGTACCTGTACAAATCACTACCGCCCTGCAATCAATCCTCAATCCCCCGCCGGTAACTATTGCAGTCAGCCTCCTATTCTCGATACAAATGTCGACAATCGTGTCACGGATAGTTGTTAAGTTTTCTTGACCCAGTATTCTCCGCGCAGCATCACGGCTGTACCACTCCCTATCGCTCTGGCATCTTGGCGACCAGATTGCGGGCCCCTTTGATTTGTTAAGCATCCGGAAGTGAATTCCGGTTGCATCGGCAATCTTTCCCATCTCGCCTCCTAACGCATCGACTTCACGAACCAGGTGCCCCTTTGCGGACCCCCCTATTGCTGGGTTGCATGACATTCTGCCTATCGACGACAGACCCATCGTTACCAAGGCTGTGTTGCATCCCATCCTTGCGGATGCAAGGGACGCCTCGATCCCTGCGTGCCCTGCACCAACGACTACGACATCATATTTCGTATGGATTCTCAATTCGTTTCACGTGAAATGGGGGCTACTTTCCAATGCAGAACTTACCAAATATGTTGTTCAGGAGCTCATCGGACGAGATTTCCCCGACTATTTCGGCAAGTGAGTCAATTGCCATCCTGATATCCAATGCAGCAAACTCTCCAGAAACACCATTCTCAACGGTGTTGAAGGCGGACTTGAGAGCGGTCAATGCACGACACAAAGCATCCCGATGCCTGACATTCATGACCTGCAAACCGCTTGCTTCCAAGCCATCGTTGGCAACCATACTGAGCAACTTCTGACGAAGTGTACTCACACCGAAGCCTGTTTTGGCAGAAACCAACACTTCGTCAACGTGTGAGGCTATCATTTTCAATAACCCTGTCTCTATTCGCTTAGGCTCGCACAAATCGATCTTGTTATAGGCCACGATGACTCTATCGGGACGCTGAGCTTCTTCAAGAAGTGCCAGAGTCCCCTCCCTCTCTCTTTCCAAGAACGAGTCGACAACAAGCAACATTACGTCTGCCATCTTGAGTGCAGACCTTGCCCTCGCGACTCCTTCAATCTCCGCGGGATCATTGGTTTCTCTCAAACCGGCGGTATCATGAAGTCGAAACAATATGCCGTCTATCAAGACATTCTCCTCTAACGAGTCTCTCGTTGTACCGGGAATGTCGGTCACTATTGCTCTGTTTTCCGCTAATAGAGCGTTGAAGATGCTTGACTTTCCCGCATTCGGCTTGCCGACTATAGCCACCGACAGACCATCACGATAGATCTTGCCTACTCTGTATGAGTCTATCATTTGTTCAATCTCGTTCTGAAGAAGATTGATCAGACCCAGCACTTCTTCACGGGGCAAAAGGGCAATACCCTCCTCGCTGAAGTCCAGCTCCAGCTCTATGAGTGAGCAAACGTCCAAAAGTCTACCTCGGATCTCGGCTATCTTCTGCGAGAACTTTCCTTCAAGTTGATTCAAGGATATTCTCCGCGACGCTTCGCTTCGGGCTGAGATGAGACCGGCAACAGCTTCAGCCTGTGACAGATCAATCCTCCCATTAAGGAATGCTCGCTTCGTAAACTCGCCGGGTTCGGCCTGTCGTACTCCTGATGAGACAATTGTATCGAGAACTAATTGGGAAATGTAGATCCCGCCGTGACAACTGATCTCAACTGAATCCTCGCCGGTGTAGGAGAGCGGCTTCCTGAAAACTGTTGCGATAATCTCGTCAATGTGATCCCCCTTCAAGTTTATAAGCCTGCCGTAATGTGCTGTATATCCGGCGGCCTCACTGAGGCTGGACTTGCCGCGGAAGAGAACATCTACTGCCGCTATTGCGTTTGACCCGGACACACGTATAACGGCAAGCGCCCCCTCGCCAAGTGGGGTTGCCCTCGCAACGATTGTGTCATCATGATAAACCCTGGCCACTCTACCCTTCTGTGATAAGCTTACTGAGTGATGGTGAACTTAAGAATTTCCATTCTGACTATCAATCAAACAGCAGCAAACAACAAAGGCTCACTGCATGCAATGAGCCTCTGGTTCGTCTGAATAGTCTTTGATTAACGCTTCTTGATATCGGGCATATTCTTCGCAAGTCGCGCCAAGATCCCGCTCTGAGCTTTTTTCGGGTCAACCTTTCTCAGCGGCTCATCGCCATGTTGTTTGTTTATCCAGAACTGCTGACCGATCGATAGCAGGTTGAATACGAAGTAATACAGGTTAAGGCCGGAGGGGAGACTGTTGAAGATAAGCATCATCATGATGGGCATAAGCCACACCATTGCTTTCTGTCTCGGATCGGTTACGGTTTGCTTCTGCTGAATGAACATTGTGATACACATTGCAAGGGCAACGCCGCTTATCTGGTTCATTCCAAACAGAGGGACTGTGAACGGGAGCTGGACTATCGAGTCAGGAATGGAAAGATCCTGAATCCACCAGACGAAAGGAGACTGGCGGAGTTGAATCGTGGAACTGAACACGTTGTAGAGCGCAAACAGAATCGGCATCTGGAGCAAGATTGGCAAGCAACCACCTGCCGGGTTGACGCCATACTCCTTGTAGAGATTCATAATGGATTTGTTCATCTGCTCGGGGTTGTCCTTGTGCTTCTCGCGCAGCTCGGTCATCATTGGCTGGAGTTGCTGCATCCGTTTCATGGACTTCATGCTTGTCCTCGTAAGCGGATGTAGCACAATCTTGATGATCATCGAGAAGACGATGATGACGACACCCCAGTTGGAGATAAAGAGATGCAGGAAGTTGAACAAAGGTATTAAGGCGTACTCGGTTATCTGTCGAATGACCACCGGCCCAAGGCTCATGATCCGGTCGAGTTCCCGGTCCATTGATTTTATCAAAGAGAAATCAAGCGGCCCGAGAAAGAGAGTGATTCTTGAGGCCTCGTTGCTTGCTCCTTTGAACGGCATTTTCAGCGCGAGACTGTAGCTTTCCTTCTCCCCCTTATCGGGCTGAGGCTCTCTTCTTCCCTCGATGTAAGCTCCCTGACTTGTTCCGCGGTCAGGAAACATTGCCAATGCAAAGTACTTGTTCCGCGCAGCAACCCAGTCGGTTACACCGGTGATGTCTTTCTTGACTGTCTCTGACTCGCTGGCTGCGTCAATCTCGGCCAACTCGCCACCCGACATCACATAAGCATGGGCCGAATGGGATTCATCAATGCTGTTTCGTTCGGCGTATGGAAGACCGTGTTCCCAGATAATCTGATATTCAAAACCGGAAATCACATCGGCAACATTCTGAAAGAGATGCTCTATTTCAAGCTCGTATGTCCCGTTTCTGAATACGAAGCGCTTGACTATCTTCTTTCCGTCCCCGATAGGCAGCACAAGGTCAACCGAAAGCGTATCGGCCTCCTGAAGGGTTACTGTTTTCCAGGCAGAAAACTGGGCTTCAAAGAAAAGATTGCGAGTATTGATCTGTTTTCCATCCTTCGAGAGAAATAGCAAGCTGAAATCCCCACCTTTGTCATAATCCACAAGTTGGACGGGGTACTGATTCCACGTTTTGTATTTGGTCAGCTCCCACTTTCGAACCAATCCTCCCCTTGTACTAATCTCTGCTGTGTAGAGATCCGTCTTGACAACAAGTATCTTCTCGGCACCCGTTGCTCGGGATGAGAAGAACCTCCCCAGTTGCTCCTGGGGTGCCTCCTCGGTTCGAGGTGGTTGCGTAGCTTGTTGCGCTGTCAGCCCCTGATCCGTTGCAGGTTGCGGAACTTGCGCCGTATCCGGCAATGTCCCGCTGTGCGGTGGAGGCGGGGGAGTATTCGCCCACATCCACACCATCAACACAACGGCAATCAGCACAAATCCTATCGTTGCTTGTCTATCCATTCAAATCATCTCCTAACGCGAATTCAATCTGTTTCGTCTTCATCTAAGCCGGGTCATAGCCTCCGGGGTGAAACGGATGACATTTGCCAATCCTCTTTATTGCCAGGGTTGTTCCCCGAAGGGCTCCGTGTTTCGTTAGAGCATCAACGGCATATTGAGAGCACGTCGGGTAAAATCTGCACGTATTAGGTGGAAGCAGGGGAGAAATAAGAAGCTGGTATAACCGAACCATGAATGTGAGGAGCTTGGCCATGATTCTTGCCTACAGTCTTGAGCTGATGATACGAAGGAACTCACCAATGTCACTCCGGACCTGCGACAATGAAACCCTCTCCGCGGGAACGTGTTTTGAACCTTTGTACGAAATCATGATGCCAATGCGGATATCTGACCTTGCGAGAGAATCGTCCAATTCTCCACGCTCTGCTGAAAACGCCTCCCGCATAAGTCGTTTGAGTCTGTTCCGTCGAACTGCATTGAGTTTTCTGGAGGGAACTCTAAAGGCAACCTGGAATGCCTCATCACATTGCTGCAGAAGAAGATACGAGCAGCGAAGTATTCGTCCATCAAGTCGGTTTTCCGATTGCGCAATCCGTTTGAAGAGGGTTCTCCCGCGCAGGATTTCCGACTTCTTCAAACAAACTATCTCTCGTCGCTCACGGTGAGTTTCTTGCGGCCCTTCGCTCTCCTGCGCGCAAGCACATTTCGACCGTTCTTGGTTGCCATGCGCTCACGAAAACCGTGGGTATTCTTGCGTTTTCGTTTGTGGGGCTGGAATGTTCTCTTCATGGAAACTCCTGATCTTGCTGATTGCTCTCTGAACGAAAAAAAGAGGGTTGCCGCGCATGGCAATCCTCATATTCCTCTGGCCTACTGTACTGTGAACCTAAAGGTAATCAACATGTTACCGAGATACAATAAAAATCTCGGCAGAAAAACGATTTTTAACTTGCTAAGGGCGTTGTGATGTGTTATAATTTCGAACGACCTTCCGCTCATTGCGGTGTTGATAACTCGTGGATAGCGCCTTGCTGATTTGCGAGCTGCTGTTTCAGAAACATCGCTCTTCACATTGGAAAGTCCGTAACTTCTATTGGTTCTTCCTAATTGTTGAAATTCAATGAGTTAGTGGCGCGATGCTTGCCTTTTCTGCTGTTGATAACTGTTGAATAATCGATGAAAATTTCTGCCGCTAACTGTGATGGTGAATAGCTTTGTGGAAATCTTCTGAATATTTGTACATAACAGAACTTAAAGCTTATCCCCTATATCGTTATGATTGACATCTTAGAAACCACTGCTCATCCGACCGAGTTGGAACAAGCACAAAGCGTATGGTCGGCTTGCCTCAACATTCTCAATGAAAACGTCACCTCGCAGAGCTTCAAAACATGGTTTGAGCCGATCGTTCCCATGAATCTGAGGGGCGGAACGCTCACTGTTCAGGTTCCCAGCCAGTTTTTCTACGACTGGATTGAAGAGCATTTCGAGGGAATGATAAACTCAACAATTACTCGAGTGCTCGGCAAGGACGCCTCCTTGACGTACGAAATTCTTAAGGAAGAGACTCCGATTGAAGCCGAACAGGAGGTTGTACTTCCTCCGGCGACAAGAGCAGAGAAGCGGACCTTTCCGCCCCAACCGGAATCATTCCGTCTGGGAAACGCTCCGCCGGCAAGTTCCCGGCAAAACGACTCGGCCAACGGAAACTTCCAGACTTTCCTCAACCCGCGTTACACGTTCGATAATTTTATTAAGGGGGAGAGTAACCAGCTTGCCCGTGCTGCGGCAACTGCGGTTGCAAACAATCCGGGCGGCACGTCGTTCAATCCTCTTGTGATTTACGGAGGAACGGGACTCGGAAAGACGCATCTCATTCAGGCTATTGGAAATTATGCCCAGGCACACAACAAAGCGCGGCGCGTAATTTATGTATCGAGCGAGAAATTTACAGTCGAGTTCGTCGAAGCAATTCAAAGCGACCGCATTAATGAGTTTGCCGCCTTCTACCGCAGCATGGATATTCTGATCGTAGACGACGTGCAGTTCTTCTCCGGAAAAGAAAAAACGCAGGACAGTTTCTTCCACACATTCAACGAGCTTCACCAACTCGGCAAACAAATCATTCTCTCGTCCGACCGGCCGCCGAAAGAACTGAAGGGACTTGACGACCGGCTTCTCTCACGGTTTCAGTGGGGATTAACTGCAGACATTCAACCCCCCGATCTTGAAACCCGCATTGCCATTCTCCGCTACAAGAGCATGAACGACGGCATTGAACTTCCGGGAGAAGTAATTGAGTTTGTGGCCGCCAATGTTACAACGAACATCCGTGAACTCGAAGGTTGCCTTATCAGTCTGCTTGCCAAAGCTTCGCTGGAAGGACGGGAAATCACTATCGATCTTGCCCGTGAGGTTCTCAAGGTTGTGGTCGGCGATGTGAGATCACCTATCACAATCGAGGAAATTCAGCGTAACGTCTGCGAATACTTCAGCATTCCGGAAGACTTGCTCCGCGCCAAAACACGTAAACAGGAAATTGTGAACGCCCGCCAGGTGGCGATGTATCTCGCAAAGGAACTAACCAACTCGTCTCTGAAAACCATCGGACTTCATTTCGGGGGACGCGATCATAGCACGGTGATACACGCCTATCAATGCGTCGAAGATCAGATGAAGATCGATTCCAAGTACAAGGCCAACGTCGATCAAATAAAACGCCGACTCGAGTTACGGGGAAAAGTATAGTTCTGTTCATCTTTCGATGCAAGACGGTTGAAGCGTCGAATTTACTTCGATATCTGTCCGGCTAACTTCATTTTGCACAGAGTATTTGTTTCGCTGTACATAACATCTGAATAAAGAGTCTATACCAAGTATAGGCTCTTTTCATTTTTTCATCATTGATTGTGCAAAAGCTGTGTGCTGATGTGTTGAAGCTTCGTGAATGAGTGTAGAAGCCGTGTTCATTTCTGATATTCATTGTTGCGAAAAATACTTTTAGACAACATGATGTTAGCTGAAGCATTGTTATGCACATACTATCAGTCTATGAACTACTTGAATATCTATCCGGTACATGAAGAGAATAAAAAACTACGTCACACATAAAATTACTTACTAACAAATCAACACCCCTTATTATTACTCTTACTTTTTATATATGTACAGTTTATACTTATAATTACCACTTCATTCATTTCTGAATACACCGCGATTTGATTCGGTTTCTTTTGCTTCTGTGTTCCTGTATCGCTCTGTAAATCAATAACTTAGGAAGAAATCAGCACTTTGAACTAATCAATATTTTGACTAAATTTAACAGTTATTTGATGTCAGCAAATCCTCTTCAATCTTCATTCCCAAGGAGATCACGATGAAATTCACCACTACGACAGGCGAACTTCAACGCATACTTGCAAAAGTCAGTGGTGTTGTTCCGACAAAATCGACAATGCCTATTCTCGAAAATGTATTGTTTGATTTGCTAAACAATCGCCTCACAATAACTGCAACCGATCTTGAAATTTCCCAGACTATATCACTTGATGTAAAGGGAACAGAAGATGGAAGGGTAGCTATTCCGGCAAAGCGTTTGCTTGATACGATTCGTTCATTCGGTTCGATGGATGATGTTATATTCACTGTTGATACAACGACAAGTAAAATACATATCAAAGTAGGAAAGGGTGATTTCACTCTGACGGGAGAAAATGCAAAAGAATTTCCTGTCATTCCTCCGTTTGAAGGAAAGACAGAAATTTCTCTTGATTCAACTATTTTGAAACGTATTATTCACCGAACTGTGTTTGCAGTAAGTACCGATGAACTGCGGCCGGCTATGATGGGAGTACTGTTTCAACCAAAGGAAAAAGATATGCGGGCTGTTGCAACCGATGGTCACAGACTTGTACGATATATTCACAAAATGAGTAAGACACCCGATTTGAAGCACGACATCATTGTACCGGCAAAAGCGCTGAACATTGTACATAAGTCCGTTGTATCGGGAACAGTTAAATTGACTATGAGTGATACACATGTCAAGTTCAATTTTGATTCGACGGAACTTGTATCACGCCTCATTGATGAAACATATCCGAACTATGAAACCGTTATTCCCACGGAAAACGACAGGGCGTTGACGGTCAATCGCGAGCCGATGATTGCGGCGTTACGCCGAGTTGCATTGTACGCAAGTGCAACAACACATCACATAAAACTGTCGATGAAAAAGAATGCACTCACGATCAGTGCGCAGGATTTGGATTTTGGCGGTGAAGCAAAAGAGACTGTTGATGCTGAATATACATCCGATGATTTGGATATCGGCTTCAATTCAACATATCTGGTGGATATATTGTCACACCTTGAAGCAGAGCAAGTGACATTCAAGTTCAGCACGCCTACACGCGCAGGTATCGTATCTCCGTCCGGAGAAAAAGCGAATGAAGATGTGCTGATGCTGGTAATGCCCGTACGGCTCAACAATTGACAGCGCGGCGAAAGAACTTCGCGGACAATGAACGTTGAGTTTGTTCACCTGAAGAATTTCAGGAATCATGAAGATACAGTGATTGAATGTGGAGCCGGTATCAACGCTCTTTTGGGAAACAACGGGCAGGGAAAAACCAACGTGCTGGAAGCGGTTTCGTATTTGAGTCTTACAAAAAGTTTCTATGCTGCCGGAGATGCAACGGTTCTGCAAATAGGCAAAGAACATTTTGAGATAGACGGAAAAATACAAACGGACGCACACATCGAGCATCGAATTCATGCTGCATACAATCGTTCGGGTGAAAAATCGTTTACCATCAACGGAGCCAGACCCGAAACGCTTGCCTCAGTAATAGGCCGCTTTCCTATTGTGGTGCTCTCCCCGGAAAACAACGCAATAACATTCGGCGGGCCGATGGAACGGCGGAAATTCATCGACCTGCTCCTGTCGCAAATCAGTCGCAGTTACCTTGAAGACCTGCTGGAATATCGGCGTACTCTGAAGCAGCGCAACCGGTTGCTTGGCGAAGCCAGAGCGGAACGGCCGCATCCGGCGGAGTTGCTTGAACCGTGGACGGCGAGTCTTGTTCATTATGGCGCACGCATTATCAACAATCGCAAAGCCTTTGTCAGCGAGTTCAGGGAGTATGTGAAGCGTGCATATCAGAATCTTGTAAGCAGTCCGGGTCACATACACAGTGGAAACGAAAATCCGAATTTGTATTACGATTCACTTCCGGGACTGGAGAATCTGACAGGCGTCGATGCAATAATGGAGGCGATGAGAGATGAATTGGAAAGGAAGAATATCGAAGAACGCCGGCGAGGATCAACCCTTGTCGGTCCGCATCGCGATGATATCAGATTACAGATCAATGACATCAGCGTTCAGAGGTATGCATCGCAAGGACAGCACAAAACAATGTTGATAGCATTGAAAATAGCCGAGTTTTTCTATCTGAAAGAACGCCGCGGCGAAGTTCCGGTTTTTCTGCTCGACGATGTTTTCAGTGAACTCGATGAAACCCGTTCACAACTGCTGTTGCATACGCTTTCTTCGCTCGGGCAGACATTCATCACAACAACGGACGAAGCCGTGTTTCACAACGCCGTTTCGTGGAACGGAACAAACAGAAGGTTTCGGGTCGAAGCGGGTTCGGTCCGCCCGTCTTAGGGCAGGCAGATGTCCGGCGACGGGAGAACAGATGCACAAGAGAAGCACAACACGACAGCACACTCCGCAAAAAACAAAAAAGCAGCCGGAGCCGTTTGCCCTGGCACTCGACAAATTCGTCCGGCAAGTCGGCATCACGAAGAAGATGAGACAATTTTCCGTCATCACGTCATGGGGAGAGATTGTAGGTGAGCAGATAGCCAGGGTGACTCAAGCAGAGAGAATCGATAACGGCATTCTGTTTGTCAAAACTGCAACAGCTCCGTGGCGCAACGAATTGACGTTAAGGCGATTGGAGATTTTGGAGAAGGTGAACGCTGCGGCGGGAGCAAGGGTAGTCAAAGAAATTAGATTCCGGTAGAATAGTTCAGTAAGGATTGCATGGCAAAGGAAAAAGACGAACAAAAGAAATACAGCGCAGACGACATTACCGTTCTCAAGGGCCTTGAAGCGGTACGACGCAGGCCCGCGATGTACATTGGTGATGTAAGTATACGCGGTCTGCACCATCTCGTCTATGAAGTTGTCGATAACTCAATCGACGAAGCACTTGCCGGTTTTGCGAAGAACATTGCGGTGCACATCAACAAAGACGGCTCAGTTACCGTCATCGATGACGGCCGCGGCATTCCCACCGACATTCACAAAGAAGAAAAGCGTTCAGCCCTCGAAGTCGTCATGACTGTGCTGCACGCCGGCGGCAAGTTCGACAAGAACACGTACAAAGTGTCAGGCGGGTTGCACGGTGTCGGCGTTTCGGTAGTGAATGCTCTAAGCGAATGGATGAAAGTAGAAGTCCGCCGGGACGGGAAGCTGTTCTTTCAGGAATATCGTAAGGGCGATCCTGTTTCAGCAGTGAAGCAGGTCGGGAAAGCGGAAAACGGCAAAACGGGCACCACGGTAACCTTCATGCCTGACGGCACGATTTTCAAGAACCGTACATTCAAATTCGAAACCATTGCCGAACGTTTACGAGAACTTGCATTCCTCAACAAGACAGTTGTTCTAACACTGAAGGATTTGCGTTCAAAACAGGAACAGGAAGAGACGTTCCATTTCGAAGGCGGTATTGTCGAGTTCGTGAAGTACACGGACGCTACTCGCCCCGCAATCATGAAGAAAGTCTTTTACTGCGAAGGCAGGGACAAAGACGAAAGCGGTCGTTGGGTTGAAGTCGAAGCGGCCTTTCAATACAACGAACAGTACAGCGAAAACGTCTTCACGTACGTCAACAACATCAACACACACGAAGGCGGAACACATCTCGTCGGCTTCCGTACGGCAATCACGCGTCAGTTGAATAACTACGCGTACAAGAATAATATATTGAAAGAAGGCGGCATCTCGCTGACGGGTGATGACTTCAAGGAAGGATTTACCGGCGTCATCAGTGTGAAGGTCCCGGAGCCGCAGTTTGAAGGCCAGACGAAAACGAAACTCGGCAACAGTGAAGTCAAGAGCATCGTCGAGGGAGTTGTCGGTCCGGCCCTGCAAAGCTGGCTCGAAGAAAATCCCGGCGATGCGAAAAGAATTCTGGAGAAGTCGCTGCAAGCGGCAGAGGCACGCGAAGCAGCGCGCAAAGCGCGCGATCTCACGCGCCGCAAGAATGCGCTATCGGGTGGCGGACTTCCCGGTAAACTTGCCGACTGCTCCATTAGCGATCCCGAGCATTGCGAGCTGTATCTCGTCGAGGGTGACTCGGCAGGCGGAAGCGCAAAGCAGGGGCGCGACAGAAGATTTCAGGCGATTCTTCCACTCAAAGGAAAAATTCTGAACGTCGAGAAGGCCCGGCTTCACAAAATTCTTGAGAACGAAGAAATCCGCAACATCTTCACCGCAATCGGCACGGGAGTAGGCGATCAGTTCGATCCCGAAAAAGTCCGTTACGGAAAGATTATCATCATGTGCGACGCGGACGTGGACGGTTCGCATATCCGTACGCTGCTGCTGACATTATTGTTCCGTCACATGAAGCCGCTCATTGAACTCGGACACATCTACATCGCCCAGCCGCCGTTGTACAAGGTGAAGAAGGGAAAGCAGGAATTCTATGCGTACGACGAAGAAGAACGCGATGAAATTCTCAAGCGCCTCGGTAACTCCAGGAAGGAAGAACAGAAAGCTGCTGAAGACGGCGATTCAGTCCCCGAAGAAGGAGCGGTCGTGACGCCGAGCGGAGCAATCATCTCTCGCTTCAAAGGTCTTGGCGAAATGAACCCCGAGCAACTCTGGTCAACGACGATGAATCCGGAAACACGCACGGTTCTTCAGGTGACAATCGACAACGCGGCCGATGCGGACAGAACATTCTCCATTTTGATGGGAGATGAAGTCGAGCCGCGCCGCGAATTCATCGAGAAGAATGCAAAATATGTACGAAATTTGGATGTGTAAAATCGGGCAAATGACTATAGAGGTATGATCAAAAATCCGGAGGAAATTGTTCAAGCCGATTTGGAATTCGATCGCAAGCATCCGCTGACGGTTGAACAGAAATACAGGATTATAGAGGCGTTGTACCGACTGGCAAAAGATGCAGGTCATTTCAATCCCAATGACACAAGTATTGACGTCGATGACATCAAACTCGCAAAGGTGTTGAATGGATATCTTCCACAACTTACTCGGGAAGATCGCCAAAGCTTTTGATCTGCACCAGCTTCCATACATGCTTATCGGCGGTCAGGCGGTGCTGCAATACGGGCGTCCACGATTGACTGAAGATATTGATGTCACACTTGGCGTAGACAGTTCCTCGCTTTCTCTTGTGGTGGAGGCGGTGTCGGAGATTCCGTTGAGCCCCCGGGTTCGGGATGTTGAAGGCATGGTAGTGAAGACCAACGTTCTTCCATTGGTTGACCCGGGATCCGGTGTCAAAGTCGACTGCATTTTCTCGTTCTTACCATACGAGAGGCAAGCCATCAACCGGGCAAATCGCATAGCGGTGAGTGGGCAGACTGTTCGTGTCGCGGCTGTTGAAGATGTCATCATTCACAAACTTGTGGCGGGCAGGCCCCGAGACATTGAGGATGTGGTTGGAATTGTTAACCTTTCCGGCACCCGCATTGACAGAGAGTATCTCTTTAGTTGGCTTGATAGTTTCTCGGAGGTAGTTGGCAAAAGCCTGCGAACAGAGTTTGACGATATCGAGAACATACTGAAGAAAAAAGGATAAATGGCAACACTCAACGAAAAAATAGTCCCCGTTGACATAGAAGATGAAATGAAGGGATCGTACATCGATTACTCGATGTCGGTCATCGTGGCACGGGCGTTGCCCGACGTGCGTGACGGGCTCAAGCCGGTTCACCGCCGCGTTCTCTTCGGCATGCAGGAGTTAGGTCTTGCGCCGAACCGTCCGTACAAGAAGTCGGCGCGTATCGTCGGTGAAGTCTTGGGCAAGTACCACCCGCATGGCGACTCGGCGGTGTACGACACGATGGTCCGCATGGCGCAGGATTTCTCGATGCGCTATCCGCTTGTGGACGGACAGGGAAACTTTGGTTCGGTTGATGGGGACTCGCCCGCAGCGATGCGTTACACCGAAGCGCGCCTCTCGCGCATTGCGGAAGAGATGCTGCGCGATCTCGACAAAAACACGGTTGACTTCGCACCGAATTTCGACGACACGCTGAAAGAGCCGACCGTAATGCCGGCTCTTGTTCCCAACCTACTCGTCAACGGAACGAGCGGTATTGCGGTCGGTATGTCCACCAACATTCCGCCTCACAATCTGAGAGAAGTGATCGACGGCTGCATTGCCTACATCAAAGATGAAGGCATCACCAGCGAAAAGCTGATGAAGCTCATCAAAGCGCCCGATTTTCCGACGGGCGGTATCATCTACGGCTATGAAGGCGTGAAGTCCGCATACCTCACCGGTCGCGGACGCATCATCGTCCGCGCTAAGGCAAACATCGAAACGGATAAGAAAGACCGTCAAAGCATTATCATTTCCGAGATTCCGTATCAGGTCAACAAGGCCACGCTCATCGAGCGTATTGCGGATTTGGTTAACGAGAAGAAGATTGAAGACATCTCCGATGTAAACGACGAATCCGATCGCGACGGATTCCGCATCGTCGTCTCGCTCAAGAAGGACGCCAACGCACAGGTTGTGCTGAATAACCTCTACAAGCACACACAAATGCAAACCACGTTTGGCGTGATCATGCTTGCGCTGGTGGAAGGCCGTCCGCAAATTCTCAAGCTGCGCGATCTCATCGAGAAGTTTGTCAAGCATCGCAACGATGTCGTTGTCCGCCGTGCGAAATATGAGTTGGATGCCGCAGAGAAGCGGGCGCACATTCTCGAAGGATTTATCATTGCGCTCGACAACATCGACGCGGTCATCAAGTTGATTCGGGCCTCGCGGGATTACGACGCCGCGAAGAACGGTTTGATGAAGAAGTTCAAACTCTCCGAAATTCAAGCGAAGGCCATACTCGACATGCGGCTCCAACGGCTGACAGGCTTGGAACGAAAGAAGATTGAAGAGGAGTACCGCGAGACAATCAAACTCATCGAGCAACTGAAGGCCCTGCTCGCCAGCAAGAAGCTGCAAATGCAGCTCATCGAAAAAGAACTTCTGCAAATCAAGGAGAAGTACGGCGACGAACGGCGTACCGAGATCGTGATGAAGGCGGAGGAATTCAGCATCGAAGACACAATTGCCGAAGAGGAAGTCGTGATTACGATTTCGCACAGCGGCTACATCAAGCGCTTTCCGGTGAGCGGATATCGCCGTCAGTCGCGCGGTGGCAGGGGGTCAACCGGCGCGGGTACGCGGGAAGACGATTTCATCGAGGCGGTATTCATCGCATCGACGCATGAACATATCATGCTCTTTACTGATCAGGGACGATGTTACTGGCTGAAAGTATTCGAAATTCCGGAAGGCGGCCGGGCAACACGCGGAAAATCCATCGCCAATCTTATCTCGAAAGAAGCGAACGAGACTATTGTTTCATACGTTGCCGTAAAAAATTTCGAAGAGAAGCTCAACGTGTTGATGGTGACCGAGCAGGGCATCATCAAGAAAACGGCGCTGGAAGAATTCAGCAATCCGCGCAAAACCGGCATCGGCGCAATCGGGTTGGACAAGAAGGATAAACTCATCGATGTTCACCTGACCGACGGCAAACAGGATATCGTCATCGGCACAAAGGAAGGCGTTGCCATCCGGTTCCACGAACAAGAGGTTCGCGTGATGGGACGAAGCGCAGGCGGGGTGCGCGCAATCAAGCTTGATAAAGGCGATGCCGTTGTCGGCGCGGTTGTGCTGCGGCGAACCGGAGCGACGATACTCGTTGCTACAGAAGACGGCTTCGGCAAACGCAGCGAAGTTGATGACTACCGCACAAGTCATCGCGGCGGCAAGGGCATCATCACGATGAAGGCAACAGAGAAGACCGGCAAGATGATTGCCATCAAGGAGGTTGTCGATAAAGATGATGTGGTGATCGTGACGGCGAACGGTATTGTCATCCGCCAGCACGCATCGGATATTCGCGTTGCCGGACGCAATACGCAGGGCGTCCGCCTCATCAAGCTCACCAACGGAGACAAAATTTCCGATGTTGCTGCAGTTCCCTCGGAAGAAGAGGAAACAACGAACGGCGGCGGGGCTCCTCCCAAGGGGGTTGGAGACAAAGAGAAAGAGACGGATGACCAACAGTCGCTTTTCGACGACGACAGCGAAAAAAAAAGTCTGAAAACGAAGAAGGGCAAAGCAAAAGAAGCGGTCAAGGTTGAAGTGAAGAAGTCTTCTCCCAAGAAAGCAGTGAAGATGCCGGCGAAGCCCGCAGCAAAGAAACCCGCTGCGAAACCTCAGGCAAAGAAACCGGCGCCGAAAGGGAAGCCGAAGAAGAAGTGACCTGAACCGCCTCCAACCCGGACGGTTGAAGAGTTCTGTGAAATCAAAGAAATGTGATTTTCCATTCGGTACTTCGCTGTCATGAAAAGAACCGACGGCACAATCCTCAACCATACGCAGCAGTTGGCTCTCGAAGCCTATACAAACCAGCTTCGACTCAGGAACTACAGCCCCAACACCATCAAGACCTATACAAGTTGGTTTGTCGTTTTTCTTACGCACTTTCCCGATCACAAACCATCCCGAATCTCTCACCACGAAATTAAGGAGTTCTTGCTGCGCTACCGGAACAGCAACCATTGGAGCGCTACTGTACAGAACCAACTTATCAACAGCATAAAATTCTTCTACGAAAAGGTGTTGCGGCTTGAACACGCTGTGTATGACCTGCCGCGGGCGAAAAAGCCTCAACAATTGCCCACCGTATTCTCAGAATCGGAGATTCTCTCGATTATCAAATCCACGGAGAACCTGAAACACAAAACCATCTTGTGTCTCGCGTACGCCGCCGGTCTTCGGATAAGCGAAATCATCAACCTCAAGATTGACGATATTGATTCAAAGAGAATGGTTATCACCCTCCGGCAGGCGAAGGGAAGAAAGGACCGGCAGGTGATGCTGAGTGAAAAACTCCTGGTAATGATGAGGGCGTACTATAAGAAGTACCGGCCCAAAACGTGGATGTTCGAAGGGCAAGGGGGCGAACAATACAGCAGCCGAAGCATCTCAAAGGTTATGGAACACTGCAAGCAAAAGGCGGGGATTAGAAAAAAAGGAAGCATTCACGCCCTTTGCCATAGTTTTGCAACTCATCTTCTGGAAGGGGGCACCGACTTGCTCAGCATTAAAGAATTGCTTGGCCACAACAGCTTGCGCACCACGATGCTGTATACTCACGTAAGCAAAAAGCATCTGAGCAAAATACAAAGCCCGCTTGATAAGCTATAAACAGGAAGTTCCGAATAGTTGAACTTGGTTCCGAATATCTACAGTTTACGGTTGGCTTACAGAACCTTTTGGAGACAAAAGTTCTGATATTAGAATGTTATCGGCAACCTTACGACCACCGACAGTTCTTCCAAAAAATTAGTTTCCCGACAAATAAATCAGTAAAAAATGTTTTCATTTCTTCCCAACTTTCAAATCCGTCATTTATAGCAATTGCATCCAATTCACCTTTAGCCCGAAATTCTACGCCATCAATAACTACATAATTCAAGTGTGGATTGATTTTAACTTGTTCAATTCTTGAAACTTCCCCGGTGCCAAATTGATACGTCTTTTCTTTGCCTCTTGTGTTTCGAGGATTCCCACGCCAAAAATGAATTTTACTGCCGACTTGCCAACGGTTTCCTTTGTCGGCCCTAATTGTGTGAACCTTTACGCCATCTTTTATTAACTGCTCAAACTTTGGTTTTGTGAATGTAAGTAACATATTGATTTATTTTAAGTGATTAAATTGAAAAAGGCAGCCGATAACAGTGCATTGGCAATATTGCCCCTGGACTGCATAGGCTCAACTGAATTATCTCTATTTGACTTCATATCTTTAATTGAACTTTTGATTTACAAATACGGCAACATCGCCAATGCTTCTACGTTATGGGCAACCAATTTTGACGACCGTGCAACAAACAAACTGACAGACAACAATGACGCAAAAACTTTACTCTTATGTTTTACGGTATGACGATGG
>JAANMX010002019.1_pt1 | contig 21321 bp, 17 predicted proteins | sample 7279681 | NCBI WGS metagenome assembly JAANMX01 (sample SAMN14094542, study PRJNA606508) | bioreactor metagenome | isolation source: A lab-scale SPAN reactor treating ammonium-rich wastewater day 351 | place: Ireland: Galway | collected 2018-01-01
ACATTATATTTATGCTGAATGGCAGAGCAGATTCCCAGCGTTCCTGGACGCATTCTGGTGATCTTACGCTCCATCAGGCCGTTTCCTTTGTCGAGATAAATATATTCTTCGCGCGAAGTGGTCACATCAATAAACGGAGGTTTAAACTCCATCAGCGGGTCAATGTTTTTATAGAGATCCTCGATACCGATTCCTTTTTGGGGTGGAACAACTTCCAGAGAGAGTAATGTTTTTCCGTTTGCGTTCTTTATATGTTCTGTAATTTTCATTTGTCGTTGCGAGTGTATTAAATAATTATTTTTTTGAAGCTTTTTCCCGCTGTCCGTTATATCTTTTTTGCCACAAAATAATATCCCGAAACCGAAAATTTCGCAGGCAAAAAAGGATGCCACTTCCATCGGGGCTAGGAATTCGGATAATTTAAGCCAGATTCGGGCTTAGCCATTTTCTGGCAAATTCCAAATCGATATTTTTTCTTTCTGCAAAGTCTTTCAATTGGTCTTCAGCGATTTTTCCGACGCCAAAATATTTGGCTTTTGGGTTCGCAAAATAATATCCCGAAACTGCGGCTGTCGGAAACATCGCGAGGCTTTCGGTAAGTTCGACGCCAATATTTTCTTTCACTTTCAGCAAATCCCAAATAGTAAGCTTCTCCAAATGATCCGGACAGGCTGGATATCCCGGTGCCGGACGAATTCCTGAATATTTCTCAGCAATCAAATCTTCGTTTTCCAGGTTTTCATTTGAAGCATAACCCCAGAATTCCGTTCGGACTTTATGATGCAAAAATTCCGCAAAAGCTTCTGCGAGGCGGTCTGCCAAAGCTTTTACGATAATCGCGTTATAATCATCCTGATCATCATAATACTTTTGAGCCAATTCTTCCGTACCAAAACCTGTGGTGACGCAGAACGCACCTACATAATCCTGTTTCCCTGAAGTTTTCGGAGCAATGAAATCACTCAGAGCCAGATATTCCTTTCCTTCTGATTTTTTATGTTGCTGACGGAGTGTCCTGAAAATTGCCAACTCCTTTCCGTTTTCATTATTCACCTCAACATCATCATTTTCAGTAGCATTTGCAGGAAAAATCCCGAATATTCCTTTTGCAGTGAACAGTTTTTCATCCAGAATTTTCTTTAAAATTTTCTGTGCGTCATTGAAAAGTTCTGTGGCGTGTTGACCAACAACCTCATCGGTTAAAATCTGCGGATATTTTCCGTATAGTTCCCAACTTCTGAAAAAAGGTGTCCAGTCGACAAAATCGAGAAGTTCCTTTAAATCCTGATTTTCGATGATGTGAATGCCCAGTTGATTTGGAGTTTTAATGTCTTCGTTTTCCCAATCTATTTTGAATTTTTGATTTCTGGCTTCTTTAATGGAAATGTACTCTTTGTCGGTTTGTCGGTTTAGAAATTTCTCTCTGAAATCCTCATAATCAGTTTTCAGATCAGCTTTAAACTGTTCGCTGTTGCGGTCCAAAAGCTGAGAAACAACGCCCACCGCACGTGAAGCATCGTTAACATGAACCACAGGCTGCGAATATTTTGGGAAAATTTTCACCGCCGTATGTGCTTTAGATGTCGTTGCACCGCCAATCATCAACGGAAATTTTAAGTTCTTCCGCTGAAGTTCATCTGCGACATGCACCATTTCGTCTAAACTCGGCGTAATCAATCCACTCAGACCAATAACATCCACCTCGTGTTCGATCGCTGCCTGAATAATTTTTTCAGCCGGCACCATCACTCCCAAATCCACGATTTCATAATTATTGCAGCCTAAAACCACGCTCACAATATTTTTACCGATATCGTGAACATCGCCTTTTACGGTTGCCATTAAGATTTTTCCGTTCGCTTTTTGTGTTTGGTCTTTTTGAGCTTCAATGAAAGGCTGCAGATAGGCCACGGCTTTTTTCATGACTCTTGCCGACTTCACGACCTGCGGAAGGAACATTTTTCCGCTTCCGAAAAGATCGCCTACAACGCCCATTCCGGTCATCAAATTAATTTCAATAACATCCAAAGGTCTAGAAGAAAGTTGTCGCGCCTCCTCTACATCTTCAATAACAAAACGGTCGATTCCTTTAACCAAAGCATGCGTAATTCGGTCTTGTAAAGAATTTTTTCGCCATTCTAATTCCTCTACAATTTCTTTTTTGGTTGATTTTACGCGTTCGGAATATTCCAAAAGTCTTTCGGTAGCGTCCTCTCTCCTGTCAAGCATTACATCTTCAACCAATTCCAATAAATCTTTGGGGATTTCGTCATACACTTCAAGCATCGATGGATTCAAGATTCCCATATTCATTCCTGCCTTAATTGCGTGGTAGAGAAAAACAGAATGCATTGCCTCGCGCACCCGGTCGTTTCCGCGGAAAGAGAAGGAAACATTGGAGACTCCGCCGCTTACCGAAACGTTGGGAAGGTTTTCTTTTACCCATTTTGTGGCTTCAATAAAATCGAGCGCATTTCTCCGGTGCTCTTCCATTCCGGTGGCGACGGGAAAAATATTAAGATCGAAGATAATATCCTCAGCTGGAAAACCGATTTCGCTGACTAAAATATCGTAGGAGCGCTTGCAGATTTCAATCCGTCTTTCATAATTATCTGCCTGTCCGTTTTCGTCAAAAGCCATTACAATTACCGCAGCGCCGTAACGTTTTATTTTTTTTGCGTGATTTTTAAATTCTTCTTCCCCTTCTTTCAGACTGATGGAATTCACCACACATTTTCCCTGAACAACCTGTAAACCGGCTTCGAGGATTTCCCATTTCGAAGAATCGATCATGATCGGAATTCGGGAAATATCAGGTTCCGACGCAATCAGGTTTAAAAATTTAACCATGGCGGCTTTTCCATCCAGAAGTCCGTCATCAAAGTTCACATCGAGAATCTGTGCACCACCATCAACCTGATGCCGAGCAATATCGAGCGCTTCTGAGAAATTTTCTTCTTTAATCAAACGGAGAAATTTTTTGGAACCCGCCACGTTAGTTCTTTCCCCAACGTTAATAAAATTAGATTCAGGAGTTATAATTAAAGGCTCCAAGCCTGATAATTTTAAGTATTTCATATTTTAGAATGAGGTAATTAGTGAATTGGAAAATGAGATGATAATTGATCAGATTATCACATTAACTCATTATCAAATTATCACATTAATTTTTCTGGGTTCGTAATTTTTCACCAAATCAGCGATTGCTTTGATATGCGGCGGCGTTGTTCCGCAGCAGCCACCGATGATATTGATTAAACCTTTTTCGGCGTATTCTTTAATCTGTTCCGCCATAAATTCCGGTGATTCATCATACTGCCCGAAAGCATTTGGAAGTCCGGCATTGGGATAGGCTGAAATATAAAAATCAGAATTATTGGAAAGCGTTTCCAAATAAGGCGTAAGCTGTTCTGCCCCAAGAGCACAGTTGAAACCAACGCTTAAAAGATTTAAATGTGAAACTGAGATTAAAAATGCTTCTGCAGTTTGTCCGCTTAAAGTTCGACCGGAAGCATCGGTAATCGTTCCGGAAACCATGATTGGAATTTTTATTTTTCTTTCCTCCTGGATCTCATCAATGGCAAAAAGAGCAGCTTTAGCGTTCAGCGTATCAAAAACTGTTTCGACTAAAAGAATGTCCGAACCTCCATCTAAAAGAGCTTCTGACTGCTGTTTGTAAGCAATTCTTAACTCATCAAAAGTAATCGCCCGAAAACCGGGATCATTAACATCCGGACTTAAACTTGCCGTTTTATTGGTGGGGCCAATAGAACCTGCAACAAATCGAGGTTTCTCCGGATTTTTTGCGGTGAATTCGTCGCAAACTTTTCTTGCAATTTTTGCAGATTCGTAATTGAGTTCATACACCAAATCCTCCATGTGATAATCTGCCATGGCAATAGTAGTTCCGGAAAAAGTGTTGGTTTCGATAATGTCCGCACCGGCTTCGAGATATTTGCGGTGAACTTCTTCAATTGCCTGCGGCTGCGTAAGCGAAAGTAAATCATTGTTTCCCTTTAAAGGATGTTCCCAGTTTTTAAATCTTTCGCCACGGTAATCTTCTTCTTCAAATTTGTAACGCTGAAGCATCGTTCCCATCGCTCCGTCGAGCACGAGGATTCGTTCGGAAATCGCTTTATATAAATGTTCTGAATTTTTCATTTTATTATTTTTTTCATTAGAATAAATTCTAACGTTGTAGTATCGGTCGTTCCTTTTGGAACTGTTTTTTTTCGTTTGAATCGAAAAACTGAAATTTATTTTTAGCCCCGATCGCAGCGGCATCCTTTTTTGCTTTTTAAAGAATTTCCATTGAAAACACATTTCTCTTAAAGCAAAAAGATATAGCGAAGAGCGGGATGGGTCTTTCTTCGGAGCGGGAATATTCCTGCTCCTGAACATTCTGCTACTTCTAATCTAAGGCCTGCTTTAAATCCTCAATAATATCGTCCGCATGCTCTAAACCTACGGAACAGCGCACCAGGCCTGCGGTAATCCCCACCTCATTTCTCTCTTCATCAGAAAGTTTGGAATGCGTTGTGGAAGCCGGATGCGTAACAATGGTTCTGGTGTCACCCAAATTTGCTGAAAGCGAACACATTTTTATTTTATTGAGAAAATTTCTGCCGGCTTCGATGCCTCCTTTCACTTCAAAAGCAACGATGTTTCCGCCCAGCTTCATCTGCTTTTTTGCAGTTTCGTAATTGGGATGTGATTTCAGAAAAGGATATTTCACCAAGGAAACATTGGGATGAGTTTCCAAAAATTCGGCAATTTTTTGTGCGTTTTCACAATGTTTTTCTACGCGAACGGCAAGCGTTTCAAGACTTTTACTTAAAACCCAGGCGTTGAAAGGCGACATTGCCGGTCCGGTATTTCGGGCGAAGAGATAAATCTCACGGATCAGATCTTTTCTGCCGACTGCAATTCCACCCAAAACGCGGCCTTGCCCGTCGATTAATTTTGTCGCCGAATGAACCACCAAATCTGCCCCGAATTTTATCGGCTGCTGAAGATAAGGCGTTGCAAAACAGTTATCAACGATGAAAATCAGGCTGTATTTCTTTGCAAATTTTCCTAAAAATTCTAAATCCAAAACTTCGATCGCGGGATTGGTAGGGGTTTCGACATAAAGAATTTTGGTGTTTGGAGTTAAATATTTTTCCAGATCTGTTTCGTCGGCTTTAAAATAGGTTGTTTCAATATTCCATTTTGGGAAATATTTGGTAAAAAGCGTGTGTGTAGAGCCGAATACCGACTGACAGCTTAAAATATGATCCCCGGAACTCAACAATGCTGCAAATGTGGAATAAATCGCAGCCATGCCTGTTGCAAAGGAATAGCCGTCTTCTGCCCCTTCCAGTTTTACCATTTTTTCGGTGAATTCATTCACATTTGGGTTTGAAAAACGGCTGTATAAATTTTTCTGCTTTTCTTCCGCAAAACTCGCCCGCATATCTTCTGCATCTTCAAAAACAAAACTTGAAGTTAGATATATAGGTGTGGAATGCTCATCAAACTGTGAACGTTCGGACTGAATGCGGATTGCGCTGGTTTCAAAATGTTCTGACATATTATTGTGAGTAGTTTTATTTCTTATTTATTTTCTGAAAGTCTTAAAATGTCTCCGAAAACTCCTCTTGCGGTAACTTTCGCTCCGGCTCCGGCTCCCATGATCACGATCGGATTTTCGCCATAACTTTCGGTATAGATTTCAAATATAGAATCGGAGCCTTTTAACTGTCCAAGCGCAGAGTTGGCCGGAACGGAAACTAATTTCACATCCAGAAGTCCTTTTTCCTGCTGCAGATCGCCATGTAAATCACCAACGAAACGCAAAACATGATTTTCATCCTGGGCTTTTTTGATATTTTCAAAAACTTCGTCCAATTCATGTAACTGCGAAGAAAATGCAGAATTACTGATGTTTGTTAATTGCTTTGGAACTAAATTTTCAATCTCGATATCTTTAAATTCATTAATTAAATCAAGCTCTCTCGCAAGAATCAGCAGTTTTCTTGCAACATCGTTTCCTGATAAATCTTCTCTGGGATCCGGTTCTGTAAATCCTTTTTCTATTGCTTCCTTCAGAATGGTGGAGAATTTTTCGTCGCGCACCGAAAAATTATTGAAAATATAACTCAGTGAACCTGAAAATACGCCTTTAATTCTCGTGATATTTTCGCCGGACAAATGGAGGAGCTTAATAGTGTCAATTAATGGTAAACCGGCACCAACATTGGTTTCATAAAGATATTTCTTATTTCGTTTCGCCAGAATGTGACGGAAATTCCTGTACTCGGAAATGGGAAGCGTGTTGAAAATTTTGTTTGAGGAAACCAGATCGAAACCGTTTTCCGCCAAAACCGGATAGTTTTTCACAAACTCTTTGCTCGCCGTATTGTCAACTACGATAAGGTTTTCCAACTGATTCTGCTGCGAAAAAGAAATTAATTCCTCTACTTTTGACGGGCGTTCTGCCACCAGAATTTCATCATTCCAGTTTTCATTAAAACCTGCTTTATTAAGGGCAATGTTTTTAGAATTGGCCACCGCAACAATTTTCAGATCTATTTTCTTTCTGTTTCTTATTTCTTCAGCACTTTCCAAAACCTGTTCTATTAAGGTTTTTCCTACATTTCCATGGCCAATAATCGCAAGATGAACAGTTTTGGGTTTCGCGAAAATTTCCGCCTCAATGATATTTTTTGCTTTTTCGTCCTGTGAAGAAGTGACCACAATATTCACGCGGTTTTCGGCTGCAACCTGATTCAGGATCAGCGGGAAGATATTGTTTCTGGCAAGTTCAGACATGATTTTATTGAAATCTTTGGAAACAAAACCGATCACAGAAACATTACTAATGCTGTAAATCATACTTACTTTTCCGGATTTTCTTTCCTCTTCAAACTCGTTTATTAAGCAGTTCACCGCTTTTTCCGCATCATTATCACTTACCAAAACCGAAATTCCGTTTTCAATTGCCTGTTGCGAAATTACTCCGACACTTATTCTTGCATAAGTCAGTGCTTTGAAAATTCTTCCGTCCACGCCTACTTCACCGAGGAAATTTTTACCTTCAAATTTGATGATTGCGCGGTTTTTCAACACTTTGATCTGATTATTATTCTTTGTCATTTTTACTTAATTATTTTTTCTAAAATTCCGTTCAGCTGTTCATATTCCATTAAAAAAGCATCGTGCCCGTGCATTGAATTTATCTCGTGGTAAAAAGTATTTCCTTTGGTTTTGATGAGATGACCGTAACATTTTTTTATTTCAAAAGCAGGAAAAAACAAATCGGAATCCACAGCAATTAAATGGATATCTGCTTTTATGTTTTTAAGCACTCTTGTATCAGCGTTAATGCTCATCAAAAGATGATTCATTAAATGATACGCACTTAAACTAAACCGCTCGTTTAAACTTTTTCCATGAAAGTTGAGCCAGTCGTGCGATTTTAAAATTTCTTTTTCTGTATCAAATTCATTCTTAAAACGGACATTCATCGACTCCGGACTCCGGTAACATAACATGGCGTGAATTCTGGCTTTCTGCAAAGGCTCCTCATTTTGATTAAGTAAAAATTTCTGAACGAGGCATTGAGCATGAAGCCAATCTGAAGTTTTGAAATCGCACGCAATGGGAATGAAGTTTTCCGTTAAATCCGGCTGTATCGCTAACATTTCCCAAGCAATCGCGCCGCCTAAAGACCCCCCGATAAGCGTGTGAAGTTGGTTGATATTCAAAGAATTCAAACCTTCCAGGAAAATACTTGCGATGTCTACTGTTCTGAAATCTTCGTAATTTTCAATTAAAATTCCGTCAAAACCATTTCCGGGAATATTGAAACAGATTACAGTAAATCTTTCGGTATCGATGATTTTTTCCTTGCCCACTAATGTTCTCCACCAACCTTTTTCGCCCGAAACATTGGAGTTTCCGGTTAAAGCATGATTGATGAGAATAATTGGTGCAGAAAATAATTGCAGGCCAAAGATCTGGTACGACAAATTAATATCAAGGATTTTTCCTGATTGTAATTTAAAGTTTTGAAGAGTGATATTTTGTAGCGGAGTTTCCAATTTATAATAAAATTAAAATTGAAAATGCTACCTGAGAATGGTAAAAAAAGTTTCTGTTATCTTCACCCAAATTGGGTAAGAATGTAGCACCTTCTTCGTTTCCGAAGGGTTGCCAAGGTTTCATAGAGTCTTATCTCTCCACCTTTCTTGATAACATTTTCAATATGTAAATGAACAAAATCTGCAGCAAAAGTAAGGTATTTTTTCTAAACCTGAGAGAAATGGGAAAGATTTTTATTTCATAATTTCGCAACTGAAATTTGTAATATGATAGCTGAAAGAGAGAGAATGCTCGACGAGCAATGGAAGAAATGGGGTCCGTATGTGAGCAACAGACAATGGGGAACTGTTAGGGAAGATTACAGCCACAATGGCAATGCGTGGGGGCACACCACCTATAATGACGCTATCAGCAGAGCATACCGCTGGAATGAAGATGGTATTGCGGGAATCTGTGATGATAAACAGCTTTTGTGCTTTGCATTTTCATTCTGGAACCGTAAGGATAAAATGATTAAAGAAAGATTTTTCGGACTCAGTAATCATGAGGGAAACCATGGGGAGGATATCAAAGAAATCTTCTATTACTTAGACAATACACCATCACACTCTTATATGAAGATGGTCTACAAGTATTCTATCGAACAGTTTCCATACGAACAGCTGATTTACGAAAATGCCCGCCGATCCAAAACTGATCCTGAATTTGAACTTGTGGATACCGGAATTTTTAACAGAAACGAATATTTCGACCTTTTTATCGAGTACGCAAAAATCAATCATGATGATTTTGCCATCCGGGTAACCGCGGTCAACAGAAGCACACGCAAAGCACCATTGGTAATCCTTCCGACGCTGTGGTACAGGAATAACTGGAATTGGGGCCATGGAACTTACCAGCCACAACTAAAAAGTTCAGTTAAAGGTATTATCGATATTGAGCACGATTCCATTTCCCAGAAGAAATTTTATGCCAGAAATCCTGATACCGAAACACTATTCTGCGACAATGAGACCAACTACGAAAAAATTAAAAGTCTAGTTTCTGACGCGAAGTTCTTTAAAGACGGCATTAATGACTTTTTAGTTCACGGGAATAAAAACACAATAAATCCCGATAAAACCGGAACAAAAGCAAGTTTCTTTATCGATACAGAACTTGAAGCGGGCGAAAGCAAAAGCTTCGATTTCAGGCTGAGTCCGCATGATATGGAGAATGCGTTTTTCGATTTTGATTATATTTTTAACCTTAGAAAAAATGAGACTGAAGAGTTTTATGAAGAAATACAGTGCGACATCAAAAACGAGGAAGAAAAAAACATCCAGCGCCAGGCTTTCGCCGGACTTTTATGGAACAAGCAGTTTTATAACTACAACGTTTCGAAATGGCTGAAAGGTGATCCTAAATATGATGCGCCGCGGAATTTCGATCATTTTGTCCGAAACCGGGAATGGCGGCATATGCAGAATAAGGATATTATATCAATGCCCGATAAATGGGAGTATCCGTGGTTTGCGACGTGGGATTTGGCTTTTCACTGCGTGCCTTTCGCATTACTCGATCCGGGTTTTGCTAAAAATCAGTTAAAACTGCTTACGAAGGAATGGTATATGCACCCAAATGGGCAGTTGCCTGCTTATGAATGGGATTTCAGCGATGTAAATCCGCCGGTTCACGCATGGTCTACCTTCAGGGTTTTTAAAATTGATGAGAAAATGAACGGGAAGCCCGACATTCCTTTTCTGGAAAGTGTTTTTCAGAAGATGCTTCTTAATTTTACCTGGTGGGTAAACCGAAAGGACAAAAACGGAAACAATGTTTTTGGTGGCGGATTTCTGGGACTTGATAATATTGGCGCATTCGACCGGAATATGCAGTTTAAAAACGGAGATCATCTGGAACAGGCCGACGGAACAAGCTGGATGGCAATGTTCGCGCTGAATATGATGCGGATCTCAATGGAACTTGCGCTTTACAACCCGGTTTACGAAGATATGGCCATCAAATTTTTTGAACATTATCTTTATATTGCCGAAGCAATGGAAAATATTGGCGGTGCGAAAGGCGGGCTGTGGAACGACGAAGACGGCTTTTTCTACGACGTTTTACAATTAAATGACGGCGACTCAATCTCCTTAAAACTAAGAAGCATCGTAGGACTTATACCAATGTTCGCGGTAGAGATTATCGAGCACGAAACCCTCGAAAAGCTCCCGAATTTCACCAAAAGGATGGACTGGATCCTAAAGAACAAACCGGAACTTGCAAATCTGGTTTCGCACTGGGAAGTGGAAGGTAAAGGCGGTAAACATCTTATAAGTATCTTAAGAAAAACCCGACTTAAAAGGGTTTTGGCAAGAATGGTTGATGAAAAAGAATTTCTGTCCGACTATGGAATCCGTTCCATGTCAAAAATTTATGAAGATGAGCCTTTTAAGTTCACCGTTGACGGACAGAATTTTACCGTAAAATACACGCCCGCAGAAAGCGACAGCCGTATGTTTGGCGGTAACAGCAACTGGCGCGGACCGATCTGGTTTCCGATAAATTTCCTGATTGTCGAAAGCTTGCAGAGATTTCATTATTACTACGGTGAAAGCCTTCAGATAGAATATCCTGCAAACAGCGGCGAGATGAGAAATCTCGAGTTTGTTTCAGACAATCTGAGCCAACGACTCTGTTCGATATTTCTTCAGAACGAAAATGGCGAGCGTGCCTTTAATGGCGGAAACAAACTCCTGAATCATGATGAACATTTCAAAAATTACATCATGTTCAATGAATATTTTAACGGCGATACGGGAATGGGAATCGGAGCTTCTCACCAAACAGGATGGACGGCAACCGTAGCCAAACTCATTAAGCCAAAAATGTAGACATTTACTTCAAGAGGTTGTATGAGGACATAGTTAAAGTCCGTAGGTTGTAGAAACTTACGGACTTTTTTTATGCTTTTTCTCCGTTAACATACACTTCGTAAGCCACAGTAACATTAGGTTCCATGGTTTTGGAAACCGAACAGTATTTTTCGAAAGAAAGTTCTGCGGCTTTCAAAGCTTTTCTAGGATCAATGTCTCCTTTCAGAAAAAACTTTACACTGATAGATTTAAAAGGTTTCGCTTCGTCAACCTGGATCCGATCCCCTTCTACCTCAGCGGAAAAGTCATCAATAACCTGCCGCTGTTTTTTCAGAATAGAAACCATGTCGATTCCGCTGCATCCTGCAACAGCCATTAAAACACTTTCCATTGGAGAAACTCCCTGTGCGTTGGGTTGTGAAGTATTGTCCAGCAGAATTTTGTTGCCGGCCTGGTTTGTACATTCGAATAAATAATCGTCGTTAAGTCTATTGAGAGTGATTTTCATTTTGATATTAATTTTTAGAAATTCTATCGTCGCTAATTACCTCAGCAAAACTACAAAATCCCGCGCGCTTTTATTTCCAGATATTTATTAATGACTTCGATATTTAAATTTTCCGGAAGCGTATAAATGGTATATATTCCGTATTTTCTGAGTTCCTGAATAATCAGTTTTTTCTCAAACTCCAGTTTTTCCGCGATAATTTCGTCATATACTTCCTGCATGTTTTCAGGATTTTTATGAATGAGATTCTGCAATTCAGAATTCTGGAAGAATACAATGACCAGCAAATGATTCCTGGCAATTCCGCGCAGATATTTCATCTGACGGTTTACCGCATCCAATGTTTCGAAATTGGTGAATAGCAAAATCAAACTTCTCTGCCCAATACTGAATTTTATATCCTGATAAAGTCTGCTGAAATCGCTTTCGTAGAAATTGGTCTGAACGTTATACAAAGCTTCAGATATCTTTTTCAGCTGTCCCGATTTGTTATCTGCCGCAACTTTATTTTCAGTTTTTTTGGAGAAAGTCATCATTCCGGCGCGGTCACTTTTTTTGAGGATGATATGACTTAAAGCCATAGTCGCATTAATTGAATAATCTAGCAGACTTAGCCCATTGAAAGGCATCTGCATGGTTCTTCCTTTATCAATCAGCATGAAAATCCGCTGCGATTTTTCATCCTGAAACTGATTGACCATCAACTGATTCCGTTTCGATGTTGCTTTCCAGTTGATTGTTCTCACATCATCTCCCGGAACATACTCTTTAATCTGCTCGAACTCCATCGTGTGACCCAACTTCCTGATTTTTTTAATTCCGCCCAATAAAAATTCATTCTGCAAGGCCATCAGTTCATATTTTCGTAAATGAATAAATGAAGGATAACTTGGAAGAATTGCGTCTTTCTGAAAAGTAAATCTTCGCGAAACCAAGCCAACCGGTGATTTTACAAAAACATTCAGATTGCCGAAACTGTATTCTCCCCTTTCTTTAGGCTCAAGAAAATATTCAAAAAATACATTTTTTTTGGTTTCAATGGTTCTTTCAATTAAAAAATCACGCTTCTGAAACTGAAACGGAATCTCGTCAATGACCTTAATTTTGATCTGAAAAGGATAATTGTTTTTCACATCTACTTTTACAGAATTCCGATCACCGTTTGATAATTTTTCCGGGAGAATTCTTTGCGCCAAGACCGCGTCTTTCTGATTAAAAAGCAACAGAAAGTCAATAATAGTTGCGATAAAAATAAGAATTAAAAATCCATGAGCTGCCCACATCAAAACCGGAACGAAAAACGCCAAAACGTAAGTAAATCCCGCTCCGAAAAGCAGGAAGAAAATACGGTTATTGAGGTAAAGGTTTTTCATTTATTAAAGTTCACGCACAATTATCGTGGAATCTCGATGGTTTCTAAAATCTGGCGGATGATTTCATCAGCAGTCAAACCTTCCATTTCGCGTTCCGGCGAAACCATGATTCGGTGACGTAAAACTGCATAGCTTGCTTCTTTGATGTCTTCGGGAGTTACAAAATCTCTCCCGCGGATTGCGGCGAACGCTTTGGAAGCGGTGAGTAAAGCCAAACTCGCACGCGGTGAAGCTCCTAAATACAGAAACTGATTTTCTCTGGTGTTCACAATAATTTTAGCGATATATTCCAAAAGCTGCGGCTCAACAAGAATGTTTTTTACAATATTCTGATAATTTTTCAGCTGAGTTCCGTTGATTACTTTCTGTACGGCATCGGTTTTATCTTCCAGCTTATTTTCGTGCTGGTTTTTAATGATTTCGACTTCCTGCGAAAGATTGGGATAACCAACATTTATTTTGAAAAGGAAACGGTCCAGCTGCGCCTCAGGAAGACGGTAAGTTCCCTCGTGCTCGATTGGGTTTTGTGTTGCAACAACAAGAAACGGTTCCTGCATCTCGTACTGTGTTCCGTCCATCGTGATCTGCCTTTCCTCCATCACCTCAAATAACGCAGACTGCGTTTTTGCAGGCGAACGGTTGATTTCATCAATCAAAATAAAATTTGAAAAAATGGGACCTTTTTTAAATTCAAACTCAGAATTTTTAACATTGAAAACAGAAGTTCCCAAAATATCTGAAGGCATCAGATCCGGCGTAAACTGAACTCTGCTGAAACCGACATCTATCGTTTTCGCAAGCAATTTTGCCGTAATGGTTTTCGCAACACCGGGAACGCCTTCAATCAAAACATGACCGTTGGACAAAAGAGCTGCCAATAGATGCTCTATCATCGCTTCCTGGCCGACAATTACTTTTCCGATTTCAGTCTTTACTTTTTCCAAACTTTGCTGAAGTTCAGTCATATCAATTCTTGAGTGAAATTCCGGTGCAGAATTAACATTGTCTGTATTTTCCTGAATATTTTCTAAGTTATCCATATCTGTTTTTTTTACCAAAATTGTCCGCACTTATCACGAATCCTTTTAGCGTTAATTATTTTAAAATTTGATCCAATAAATGATTCATTCTTATTAAATCCTCCTTCATCACGCTGGCATACGGATCCTGCCCTTTTTTGATCAGCGTTACCGCTTCATTGATTTCTTCTAGACTTTTTCCTGTTTTCAGTTGAAGTTTATGGGAAAAATCTCCGTCAAGATTTTGGGTATCAATGAGTAAATCCATTCTTACTTTATTCAGAAAAAACTGTGCTTTTTTAGCCATCATATCGTGAAAATCGCCTTCCTGAAGGTACAAATTGCCAATACTTTTCACAAATTCGACCGATTTGTTTTTGAGCGGTTCGATAACCGGAACAATTCTCTGCTTCCGCTTTGCATTGAAAATAACGAAAAGCACCAGTCCGCCCAATAGCAGCCACCAGGCGTATCGGAGTGCAGGTTTCGAAAGGATAAAACGCATTGGAGAGGATGATTCCGTAGACGTTTCATTCTTTTCTGAAAACCAAATAGTCTCCCGGCTTGGCAGATAGGAAAAAACATTCTGCACATATTTCTCGTTCCTCGGAATCAGTAAGTAATAATTCGTTAAAACCAAAGGTTCGGCGTGTAGATAAATATTTCCGTCGCCGTAATTTATTTTAATGAAGTTAGCACGATGATTCCCCTTTAGGGTCACATTTCCGCCTAAAATTTCATCGGCCTCATTAATTCTCAGAAAACCTCTTTCGGACGGAAGTTTATCCAAAACCAATGAGTCATTCACAAATTTTTTATCGGTGAGCGATAACACGTTCTTCTCACCATAAGCTTCATATAAAACCTGAAAACCAAAGCCCTCCGAAAAATACTTCGGAAACCTTTCAGAAAAAAGCATTAAATCTGATCCGTTCTCCACCTGATCAAGAATTTTGTCCCAGGAAACATCATCAATTTCGGACCCTATTACCAAAATATTATGCGGAGTTTTTTTGCTGTTTTTGTAATAATCGAAAGGGGAATGCTGAACTTTCTTCAATTTATTATCAAAAATATGATTGGCTTCTTTATTGAAAACAAATAAACCGAACGGAGTCTTTTTATCGACATCAAAATTCTTCCGCCAATCCGTAACCGAGGTTTTACTAAACTCCAGCAGAGCCAACACCGCCAAAACGATGAGGAAAATAATACCATATAATCTGAAAGTCTTATTCAAAAATCTAAGCTTTAAATTTTAAAAATTTTTCTTTAAAATGATGATAACTGTCTTCATTAATGTCAAATTCGCCATACCACACGTAGTCGAAAATATAAACTAATTCACTGAAACGTTCTTTTAAATCAGCATTTTTAAGTTCTGCGAAATAATCTCTGTTTGTTTTTTCAGGATTCCAGGTGATGAGTTTTTTATCAGCCAAATTTTTCAGCACCATTAAAAACCTATAACGGATCGCCGAACGGTAATCTTTCTGTTTTTCGAAAGAACTGATTACCTCAGCGAAATTAATATCGTGGATATTTTCATGCAGATCCTCTCCCGTGATAGCAACTTTTTTGTTTTTCCTGCTGAAAAAGAAATTCCCATCCTTGGTCATTAAAAAACGGATTAAGAAATAAAGAACAAATCCGATAATGGTAATGGCAAAAACCCGCATAATGATTGCGGCATAATCGCCAGTTTTATTCGGATCGATATCTCCAAAAACCGCTTCGAGTATTCTCTTAATTGATTTCTGCATTTTCTGCCAGAGAGATTCTCTTGGCTTTATTTTAGTGTAATCGAATTCTTCGCCCTGATATGCAGATTGAAATTTCGCGTCAAATGTTTTAGGAAAGACCACATTATCTGTAGGCTGACGCAGCTTTAACACAGAATCTGTGGAAACCATCTGATCTTCTAAAGAAACTGCAGCTGAATCTACAATATCGATATCGGGAGACACGGGAATTTTCCCTTCCTGAGAAAACAGAAAGGAGAAAGCGATGATGAAAAATAAAAATGTGAATTTACCCTGCATTAGTGCCAATGGTATCGATTTCCGTAAATCCAACTTTCCTGTGAAGATCTGTTCTGCTGTCGTAATACTGCAGTCCTGAACTTACAAACATAAAGTTCATTAATAAGAACGACCCTAAAATTGCAACACCATAAATTAAGAAAAACAGAATGCCCAATGTTCCGGCAAACGGATTTTCCTGCACTCCACCAGCTTGCTGAGTGGTATACATCGTCCCTATCAAAATGACCATGGGAATTGCCGTGAAAACAGACATAATTATCTGAATAATTAAATACATGATTAATGTCGATCCCCAATATTTCCAGAAAGGTGATTTTTCATTGGTGTTCTGATAAGAAAACTGGGATCTTAAGGCATAACTTAAAGATTCGAAAAAACCTTTTCGGGTATGGAGGTAATCGAACATTAAAAAATTAACAACATTCATCAGCGTCGGCATCGCCAAAATCAACAGAGGCACACCTATTAATAACAAAACTAAAACATAAGAAAACCCAATAACAATGGCCGCCAAAGGAGTAACAATAAAAATTAACCCCAGGAAAAGTATTAAAAATCTTCCGGAACCGTTTTTTAGATCCCTTAGCAACTCATCAGCTTTTATGTTTTTATTTCCGGTTTCGCTCAGCCTTTTCAAGTATAGAATGGGATATGAATATGAAACCATGGTTACAAGGATAAAAAGCATAAAAACCAGCAAGGAAACAATGATAAGCATGACGCCGTTCTCCGCAAAATAAGCCTCAAAGTAATAACTTTGGCCTGCAGTATTTGATCCCAGTATCTGAGAAAATAGTTCGCGATACCCAAAAACGAAAATTGCCACCATAAGAATCAGCAGTAGTCCGTTAATAAAAATGTAATTTTTGAAGTAATTTTTTCCGTTTTCTTTAAAAAAAGTAAAAGTGTCACTCACGATGGTTCCGAAGTTCCTTTTCTGGTAAAACTGCATGGTCTAAGGGTGTTTTTGCTGAAACAATATATGGATAAATAAAATAATAAAAACCAATAAGAAAAAGAGATCCAAAGATGAGCAGGATATTAAGAAAAACTGGCATCCGCAGTGCATATCTTGTAACATATCCCTCGAGAATTCCCGCAATAATAGTAAATGGAACGGTACTTAAAAATATTTTGAACGCATCTTTAAACCCAATTTTAAATGAATTGAAACGCGAATAAGTCTTAGGAAACAAAATAGATGCACCCAGGATTAATCCCGCACCCGCTTCTACTACCATGCTGAAGATTTCGAAAACACCGTGAACCCAGATGCCTTTTGCACTGTCTTTCAATGCCCCGTGCTCGTGGAAAAAATACTGGAAAGAACCCAACATAATGCAGTTTTGCAGCAACGCGAATAAAGTTCCTACCCCACCAAATATTCCGTAGAGAAAAAGAATGGCTCCAACCTTAAGGTTATTGAAAGTAATTGCAATAGTGCTTCCCCAATTAGATCCCTGCTGATAGACCCCGACAGCATTCCCTTTTTGGATATTTTCAATGGTTTTATTTACATATTCTTCACCCAGAATAATTTTTACAAATTCCTTATCATAATACGCCGAAATAACACCTATTAAAGTAAAAAGAATGAAAAAAGCAAAAGCGTAGTACAGATAACGCCTGTACTGATGCATAAGGAGAGGAACTTCAGTCTTATAAAAATAAAGCAGCCGATTTTGTTCTGCTCTTTTGGTTTTATAAATTTTCTGAAAAATAAGGGAGGAAAGATTGTTAAGATAAACGGTGGTTTTGCTTTTCGGGTAATAGGTTTGTGCGAAGGAAAGATCATTTACCAGATTAATGTACAAAGACGAAAGATCATCAGGATTTTTTTTTACTTTTCCCTCAATAACCCGTTCAATTCCCAACCATTTTTCTTTATTTTGCTTTAGAAACGCAACTTCTCTCATACGAAGCTAAAATAATAAAAATATGTCGCTCATCGCTATAAATACTTCACAAAATGTAAACATAAATTTCAATACAGCGAGTATCGGCGAAAGAATAGTGGCTTTTGTTGTTGATTTATTAATAAAAGCGGCATACCTGCTTGTGATGTATTTCGTTTTTTTTCGGTTATTTAACCTGGGACAATTGTTGGATCAGTTTGATAACTGGTCGAGAATGTCAATCATAATTCTTATTACTTTTCCGATTCATATCTACACGTTGGTTTGCGAAAGTTTGATGGAAGGACAGACTTTCGGGAAGAAACTTATGAAAATTAAGGTGGTAAAAATAGATGGTTTTCAGGCAAGTTTCGGCGATTATCTGATGCGCTGGTTTTTCCGTCTTATTGATGTTTTCTCAAATTCAGGAATTATCGGCTTAGTAAGCATGATTGTATCGAAAAACAACCAGCGTTTAGGAGACATCGCTTCGGGCACAGCTGTTATTTCGCTGAAAAGTCAAGTCAATATTTCTCATACGATCCTGGAAAATCTTAAAGAAGATTATAAACCCGTTTTTCCTCAGGTTATTGCGCTTTCCGACAACGACATTAGGATTATCAAAGAAAATTACCAGAAGGCCCTTAAAATTGATGACAGACAGGTAATCTCGAAGCTTTCTAACAAAATTAAGGAAATACTTAAGTTAGAGCCAGACTCGGTAAAATTCACCGAAAGGCAGTTCATTAATGTCATCATTAAAGATTATAACTTTTACACCGGGAAGGATCATTAAAATTTTCAGTATATTTAAATATCCAAAAAAGAAAAAGATATGAAATACGAAAATAAACGATCCGGAAACGGCGGAGTAATTACCCTGAACAACGATGAAGAGGAAATCGGAAGACTTACCTACACGATTTTCCCTGACGATAGCAAACTGATTATTTCATTTGTGTTGGTTCATCCAAAATTTGAAGGTCGGGGTATGGGAAAGTACCTGGTGGAAGAAGGAATAAAATTCGCCCGGGAAAATAACTGGAAAATTTATCCGCACTGTTCTTACGCACGGTCAGTAATGAACCGGATGAATGATGTTGACGACATCTTGCTTCAGCGATAAAAATAAAAAAAACTCAAAGCTAATCTTTGAGTTTTTTTTATTCTTAGAGGATACCGCGAATTAAATACTTTCCATTAATTCATCGGTAATTTCCATATTATGGAAAACATTCTGTACATCGTCATCTTCTTCGAAACGGTCGAGCATTTTCATGTTTGCTTTGAACTGGTCTTCGCTTACTTCTTTTGTATTATTTGCAATTCGCTGTAATTCGGCACTTTTAACTTCAATACCCAACTCATCAAGTTTGTGGGAAAGCGTACCAAAGTCTTCGAATGCAGTTGTAATCATTACCTCTTCATCATCACTTTCAACATCTTCGGCTCCGCCATCAATCATTTCCATTTCAAAATCATCCCACTCCATTTTAATTGAAGATTTATCGATAGAGAAGATTCCTTTTCGGTCAAAAATAAATGCCAGTTCTCCGTTCTTTCCTAGGTTTCCATCAAATTTATTAAAGATCGCTCTTACGTTTGCAACGGTCCTGGTGGGGTTATTTGTCGTGCACTCCACAAAAAATGCGACACCTCCCTGGCCGTAACCTTCGTAGGTAATTTCTTCATAGTTTTCAGCGTCAGCACCGCTGGCTTTTTTGATCGCACGTTCTACGTTGTCTTTCGGCATGTTGGCACCTTTTGCATTCTGAATGCATCGGCGCAGCGCGGGGTTAGTATCCTGATCAGGTCCGCCGGCTTTAACTGCAAGTGCTATATCTTTTCCAATTTTTGAAAACGTTTTGGCCATCTTATCCCATCGGGCCATTTTTGAAGCTTTTCTGTATTCGAATGCGCGTCCCATAATTTTAACGAATTAATAATTGCAAAAATAATGAATTTATATCAAAAAAAAACGCTCCCATTACTGAGAGCGTTCATTTATCTAGAAAAATAATTAATTATTTTTTCTTTTTTACAGGTGCTTTCTTCACAGGAATATCAGATTTCTGATAAGTTGCCCATTCTGTTGCATCTTCAATTGCTTTTACAACTACTTTTCTATCTTGTTGTCTTTCTGCGTCTGTTGCAGTTTCTGGAACTACAGCTTTAGCTTCACCAACTCCGATTGATTTAAGATCACTTGGATCAACACCTCTAGCGTCTAATGCAGCAACTACTGATGCAGCTCTCTGTCTAGACAAGTTAAGGTTATAAGCTTCAGATCCTTTTTTATCAGTTTGACCTTCTAACAAGTAGTTACCACGATCTGCTTTGATAATTGTAGCAGCAGCATCCAATCTTGGGCCTGATTCAGCTTTGATAGTAGATTTGTTGAAATCGAAATAAATATTTTTCAATTCAGCTTCTACTTCTGTTGCAGTTACAGATTTAGGTTTTGGACAACCGTTATATTGAGCAAGACCTGGAACTGTAGGACAAGCATCATCTTTGTCTAATACTCCGTCTCCGTCAGTATCTGGCCAAGGACAACCATTGTTTTCAGCAGGACCTGCAACCTCAGGACAAGCATCATCTTTATCTACAACGCCGTCGCCATCAGTATCTGGCCAAGGACAACCGTTGTTTTCAACTGGACCAGCAACATCTGGACATTGATCATCTTTATCTGGAACTCCATCACCATCAGTATCAGGACAACCTTGGAACTCAGCTAAACCTGGAGTATCTGGACATAAATCATCTTTATCTAAGATACCATCTTTATCTCTATCTGTGTTTCCGAATCTAAACAATAGGGAAGCAGAAGCTTGCCAGAAGTTAGCAACATCAGATTTATCAATTGGAGTTGATACGTAATCACCTTGGATACCAAGACCGAAATTCTTAGTTAACCAGAAGTTAGACCCTAATCCTGTTGCTACAGTAAAGTGATCTTTTCTTCTTTGTGTATAAGGCTCACCAGAGAATCCGTTATAGCCAACACCGTTAACATCAGTTAATGGGAAGTTTACACCTGAATAATCATGTCTTAAATAGTTTGCACCAACTCTTAAGTAAGGATCAAACCAAGATTCTTCATTCCAAAGTCCGTTAAATTTGAACTGAAGACCTAAACCTGTCATAAGGAAAAATTCTTTCCCCATTCCGATTCTTTTGTTGTCAACATTCCCTACAGAAGTTTGCCAATCAAGAACTAAGTACTTGTTTAAATTTCTTGCAACAGTTAATTTTGAAAGGGGAGGTGTAATTGTAAAGTTGTCGATATTATACAACTCGCCACCATCTCCACCGCCAAAAGCACGTGGGAAAAAGTCTCCCACTTGTCCTCCAGCTGCAACATGATTTACTCCGTGAGCACCAACACCGATAAGCCACGGGTTGCTGGTCGTCTGAGCGAAAACAGTAGAGGCAACAGTAAGTGCCAATGCTGAAATTCCTAATTTTAGATTTTTCATAGAATTAAATGATTAAATAATTGATAATGCAAAATAAATATAATTTTTCGTTATAA
>JAANMX010002023.1_pt1 | contig 21293 bp, 19 predicted proteins | sample 7279681 | NCBI WGS metagenome assembly JAANMX01 (sample SAMN14094542, study PRJNA606508) | bioreactor metagenome | isolation source: A lab-scale SPAN reactor treating ammonium-rich wastewater day 351 | place: Ireland: Galway | collected 2018-01-01
GACGGCGGCCTCGATCTTCACCTTGGGCAGGAAGTCCACCACGTACTCTGCGCCGCGGTAGAGCTCGGTATGGCCCTTCTGGCGGCCAAAGCCCTTCACTTCGGTCACCGTGATGCCCTGCACCCCGATGTCGGAGAGGGCCTCGCGCACTTCGTCGAGCTTGAACGGCTTGATGATGGCAGTCACCATTTTCATTTTCAGTACCTCCTGATGGGGCGCCGGGGGCGCCCGCTGCGGTTTAAAGGGTTTTGGTCAGCGTGACGAGCAGGCGCGACTTGTTGGCCGGGCCGAAATAGGCCTTCTTGTTGGCGCCCACCACGGCAGCGCCCAGCGAGAGGCCGCCGCCAAAGTCGTAGGCCGCGCCGAGGCTGTAATCCATGTAGTTGGGCACGCCCGTGTCCTTGATGTCGCTGGCAAAGCGCGTGAAGCCCACCGAAGCCTTGAGCGTGACCGAGGGCGCCACTTCCTGCGCGAACGAGAACGCCAGTTAGCCCGTGTTCGTGCCCTTGCGGCCCGAGCCTGCCTTGGCACCGGCCCAGCCGAAATAGTCCTTGGAGACGGTGTGCGAGTACTTCGCCGTCAGCGGCCCCCAGGTGCCGGCCGCATACAGCTCGGTCGTGTTGCCCGTGGTGTTGCCGGGGTAGAGGTAGGTCAGCGCGCCCAGGTCCAGGTCGAATTCGCCGGCCTTGAATTTGTAGCCGCCGTACAGGTCCATCTCGATCGAGTTGCCGGGCAGCCAGTCCACACTGGAGTTCCAGTTGCCCACGTACCAGCCGGATTCGCCAAAGGCATAGTCCAGGCCGCCCTGCACGGCAGGCTTGAACGCCTTCACCTTGCTGACGTCCTGGTCCTGGCCGCGGTACTTGTAGTTCGAGGTCAGGCTCAGGTTGCCGCTCAGCTGGGCGCTGGCCATCAGGGGCATGGCTGCCGCCAGGGCGACGCCCAGGGCTTTGAGAGATACGTGGTTCATGGTTCCTCCAGTCAGAAAAAAACAAGGGATGCACCCTCTAAGCACGGACCGTGCCACGCATGTTCAATGCACCAGCGCAAGGGCCAGCGGGCCATTCGCCGCTACATTTCACGGGGCGTGGGGGGTCTTGCAATGCACCGGACTGGTGCGCGCCCCCGGGCCCGGGCTGGCGCAGCCCGCACACCGCACTTGTCTGGGGAGAAACACGCTCATGAGTCTTGCTTTGGTGCAAAGCCGCGCCCTGCTGGGGTTGCAGGCGCCCCCGGTCACCGTTGAAGTGCACCTGGCCAACGGCTTGCCCAGCTTCACGCTGGTGGGCCTGGCCGACGTGGAGGTGAAAGAGGCACGCGAGCGCGTGCGCTCGGCGCTGCAGAACGCGGGGCTGGAGTTTCCGCACAACAAGCGCATCACCGTCAACCTGGCCCCGGCCGACCTGCCCAAGGACTCGGGGCGGTTCGATCTGCCGATCGCGCTGGGCATCCTGGCGGCCAGCGGCCAGATCGATGCGGCCCGCCTGACCGGGTTTGAATTTGCGGGGGAGCTGTCGCTCTCGGGCGAACTGCGCCCGGTGCGCGGCGCGCTGGCCACCAGCCTGGCGCTGCGCGCGCTGCCCCAGGGCGTGCGCCTGGTGCTGCCGCCGGGCAGCGCCGAAGAGGCCGCGCTGGTGCCCGATGCCCAGGTCTGGCGTGCACGGCATTTGCTGGATGTGGTGCAGCAGTTTCTGCCACCTGGCACGGCTGCGGATGGCCAGGCCCCCGTGGCGGACGATGGGGGCTGGGCGCGCATGCAGGCCACTCCCTTGCAACCGGGCAGCGTGCATGCCGACCTGGCCGACGTGAAGGGCCAGGCCGCCGCCAAACGCGCGCTGGAGATCGCCGCCGCCGGGGGGCACAGCCTGCTCTTGATGGGGCCGCCGGGTTCGGGCAAGTCGATGCTGGCGCAGCGCTTTGCCGGGGTGCTGCCCGACATGACGGTGGACGAGGCCCTGGAAAGCGCCGCCGTCGCCAGTCTGGCGGGGCGTTTTGCGCTGGAGCGCTGGGCCGTGCGCCCCACCTGCAGCCCGCACCATACGGCGAGTGCGGTGGCGCTGGTGGGCGGGGGCTCGCCACCACGCCCGGGCGAAATCTCGCTGGCGCACCACGGGGTGTTGTTTCTGGACGAATTGCCCGAGTTTCCCCGCGCCGCCCTCGAAGCGCTGCGCGAGCCGCTGGAGACGGGCCACATCACCATTGCCCGCGCGGCCCAGCGCGCCGAGTTTCCGGCACGCTTCCAGATGATTGCCGCCATGAACCCCTGCCCCTGCGGCTACCGGGGTGCCCCCCAGCGCGCCTGCCGCTGCACGCCCGACCAGGTGGCGCGCTACCAGGCCAAACTCAGCGGCCCGCTGCTCGACCGCATCGACCTGCATGTCGAGGTGCCCGCCCTGGCGCCGCAGGAACTGCTGAGCGCGCCTGCAGGCGAATCCACTGCGGCGATCCGGGCGCGCGTGGCGCAGGCCCGCCAGCGGGCCACGGAGCGCCAGGGCCAGCCCAACCAGGCCCTGCAGGGCCAGGCCATCGACGCCCATGTGCTGCTCGAACCGGCGGCCGCACAGTTCTTGCAGACCGCTGCAGCGCGGCTGGGCTGGTCGGCCCGTGCCACCCACCGTGCACTGAAGGTGGCGCGCACCATCGCCGATCTGGCGGGCGCGCAGCACACCCAGGTGGCGCATGTCGCCGAGGCCATGCAGTACCGCCGGTCGCTGCACGGCGGATAGTGTTCCTTTGGGCGCTGCCATTGGGTACAGTGGCGCTGTCCGGTCGCCCCCCATGCCCGGTACGGGGCTCGGCTTACAGGAAAGGCAACACCATGCAGATTTCGCGTTTGATCGTCTCCACCGCTGCACTGGCCCTGCTGGCCGGCATGGCGGGGGGCGCCAGTGCCCAGCAGAAAATGCGCCCGGGCCTATGGGAGCACAGCGTCAACATGAAGAGCCAGAGCGGCCAGATGGAGGCCGCCATGGCCGAGATGCAGAAGTCCCTGGCCAGCATGCCGCCCGAACAGCGCAAGCAGATGGAACAGATGATGGCCCAGCAGGGCGTGGGCATGGGGCCCAAGGGCCAGACCGTGAAGGTCTGCATCACGAAGGAGCAGGCGGACCTGGACAACATTCCGCAGCAGGAAGGCTGCACGCAGAAGGTGCAGCGTGTGGACGCCAGCACCATGAAAGTGGCCTTCAGTTGCAAGGGCGGCCAGGGCCAGCCGCCGTCGAGTGGCGAGGGCACGATCACCATGCAGGGGCCCACGGCCTACACCGGCCAGTTCCGCTTCAAGACCCAGAACCAGGGCAAGCCCGAGCAGATCGACATGGCGCAGTCCGGCAAATGGCTGTCGGAGAACTGTGGCGCCATCAAGCCCATGCCGATGGGACGCTGAAATGGAATTTGCCAACACCCCCGCGCCGCCTTATTACGCGGTGATCTTCACCAACCTGCGCACCGAGGGCGACCAGGGCTATGGCGCGATGGCCGAGCGCATGGTGGAACTTGCGGCGCAGCAGCCGGGTTTTCTGGGCGTGGAGTCGGTGCGCGACGGCCTGGGCATCACGGTGTCGTACTGGTCCGATCTGGAGTCCATCGCCGCCTGGAAGGCGAATGCCGAACATCTGCAGGCCCAGCGCCTGGGCCACGAGAAGTGGTACGCGGGCTTCAAGACGCGCATCGCGCGCGTGGAGCGCGACTACGGCATGTAGCCCCTCTATCCCAGCGTGAGCGCGGCCAACGCGGCCAGCGGCGCGGTTTCGGCGCGCAGCACGCGGGTGCCCAGGGTTACGGGCGCGAAGCCGTGCGCCAGCGCCAGTTCTTCTTCGCCGGTGCTCAGGCCGCCCTCGGGGCCGGAGAGAAAGGTCAGCGCGCCGCCGCCGGGTGCTGCCGCGCGCAGCGGCCGGGTGCCCGGGCGCAGCGACAGCAGCAGGCGCGAGCTGTCCAGCGGTGGCAGGCGCAGCCAGTCCGCCAGACTGGCTGCCGGATGGATCAACGGTACGCGGTTGCGCCCGCACTGCTCGCACGCGGCCATGGCCACGGCCTGCCAGTGGGCGAGCTTCTTGTCGGCGCGCTCGCCCTTCAACTTGAGCACGCTGCGCTCGGCCAGCAGCGGCGTGATGCTGGCCACGCCCAGTTCGGTGGCTTTTTCCACCAGCCAGTCCATGCGTTCGTTGGCGATGATGCCCGCCAGCAGGTGCACGGCGCGCGGCGCCTCGCGCTCGACGGCGTGGTGGGCCCCGACCAGCACGCGCACCGTGCTGCGGCCCATGTGGGTGATGGCAGCATCGAACTCGCCGCCGGGGCCGTCCGCGCCGCCGTGGAACAGCGTGATGGCTTCGCCCGGCTGCATGCGCAGCACCTGCACATGGCGCGCGGCACCGGCGGGCAGTTCGATCTCGGCGCCAGGGACCAGGTCAGCGGGGCAGTGAAAGCGCGGCATTCAGTCCTTTTTTGATAGCTGCTCGCGCTTATAGGGAAAGCGCTTGATGCCAAATTTGCTTGAAATTTGTTTGTCTTCACACACGGCCAAAGGCATAGCCCATGGCGGCTTCGGTGCCTTCGATCTGGTCGATGAGCTTGCGCAGCGGTCCCAGCTCGCGGTAGCGGTCGGTGGTGGTGCGGATGTAGTGCAGAAAGCGCGGCGTGTCCTGCAGGTACCTGGGCTTGCCGTCGCGCAGTGTCAGGCGGGCAAAGATGCCGGCCACCTTCAGGTGGCGCTGCAGGCCCATCCATTCGACGCTGCGGTAGAACTCGCCAAAGTCCGCGCCCCAGCCGCTGGCGCTGCTGGCGCCCAGCAGGCCGGCCTTGCGCGCCTTTTCCCAGTAACGCACGGTAATGTCGATGACGAAATTCTCGTCCCAGCTGATGAAGGCGTCGCGCAGCAGGCTGGCGATGTCGTAGGTGATGGGGCCGTAGACCGCATCCTGAAAGTCGAGCACGCCCAGCGGGCCGCCGGGCGTGGTGGGCACCATCAGGTTGCGGGTCATGAAGTCGCGGTGCACGAACACGCTGGGCGCGGCCAGGTTGTGCGCCACGATACGGTTGAAGGCGTGGTCCAGCACGGCTTGCTGCGCGGCGTCCAGCGTGGTGCCGCGGTGCCGTGCGATGTACCAGTCCGGGAACAGCGCCAGCTCGCGCCGCAGCAGGGCCTCGTCATACGGCGGCAGCACGCCGGGGCGCGACGCCAGTTGCCACTGCAGCAGGGTGTCGGTGGCCTGCTGGTACCAGGCGAAGGCGTCCTGGGGGCGCTCGGGGTCGAGCGCTTCAATCAGCGTCTGCGCGCCCAGGTCGGACAGCAGCATGAAGCCCTGCGCCTCGTCCCAGGCCAGGATCTGCGGCACGTTCAGCCCGGCCGCCTGCATCAGCGACTGCACCTGCACGAAAGGGCGGCAGTCTTCCTTGTCGGGCGGCGCGTCCATCACGATGCAGCTCTGGCCCGGCGTGGAGGTGTCCACACGCAGGTAGCGGCGAAAGCTGGCGTCGGCGGACGCAGGGCGCAGGCTGGTGCTGTGCAGGCCGTGCGCGGCGGCCAGGGGGGCCAGCCAGGCGTCGAATGCGGCGTGGCGCCGGGCATCGGGCCAGACAACGGCCGCCGACGCAGGGGTGGAAGAAGGGGCGGGAGCGGGGGAAGTGGGGTGGCTCATGGATAATCGGATTCTACAAACCCGGCCCGTCTGGCGCGGGTGGCTGGCGGGTGCTCCTTGGGAGCCTGTCGGACTTGGGGCGTCGAAAGCGAAAACCGACCCCAGCGAGACCAGTTTTTGCCGGATTTGCAGCCCAATAGCCGAGCTATTGGGCAAAAAGACGGTGAAAAATGGGCCGCTGCGGTCGATTTGCAGCCGACGATTCGCAAGTCCGACAGGCTCCCTAGGGCACCCGGCGCGGCCTGTTGCCATGGACCGATGACACCCTTGCCTGATCTGCACCGCCCCTCTTTCCTGCCGTATGCACCGCACCGTGCTGCGCATGGCATGGCTGCGCCGATGAAGCCGCTGCGCATGGCCGTGGTCCAGTGGGCGGTCGGCATGTTGTGCGGGGGGCCGCTGGCGGCTCTGGCGCAGCCCGGCGCCTGGGAGGCGCCCACCCCGTTGCGGCCGTCCCCGATGCTGGGCGAAACCATCCCCGAGGCCGTGCGCTCGCAGCTCCCGGTGTTCGTCTTTGGCGAACGCATCACCGGCCAGCCCGATGTGCGCGCCGAGATCGAAGGCAACGCCGAATTGCGCCGGGGCGACACCGTGATCCGTGCCGAGCGCATGGAGTACACCGTGCCCGACGACATGGCCCGCGCTTCGGGGCAGGTGCGCATCCACCGCGCCGGCAACGTGTATGAGGGCGCGGCACTGGAGTTGCGCGTGAATGCCTTCGAGGGCTTCTTCACCGATGCGCGCTACCGGTTTTTGCGCAATGGCGCGCATGGTGACGCCGTGCGCGTGGATTTCATCGACCGCGACCGCGCCGACGTGCACCACGCCACCTACACGACCTGCACGCGCGAGGAAGGCGCGGCCTGGCGGCCGGACTGGGTGCTGCGGGCCGACCGCATCCACCTGGACCAGGCCGAAGAGGTCGGCTCGGCCGAGAACGCGGTGCTGGAGTTCAAGGGCGTGCCGCTGCTGCCCATTCCGTACATCAGCTTTCCGCTGTCGGACAAGCGCAAGTCGGGCCTTCTGCCGCCCACCGTGGGCCTGGACAGCGTCAACGGTTTTGAATACGCGCAGCCCTATTACTGGAATATCGCGCCCAACCGCGACGCCACGCTGCAAGCGGCCATCATGGCCAAGCGCGGCCTGCAGCTGGGGGGCGAGTTCCGCTACCTGGAGCCCACCTACCAGGGCCAGCTGCGCGCCGATGTCCTGCCAAGCGACCGCCTGCGCGACCGCACGCGCTGGAGCTATGGCCTGCAGCACAGCGGCGTGATCGGCTCGCCCCTGGGCGGGCTGGGGGTGAACCTCAACATCCAGCGCGTGAGCGACGACAACTACTGGCGCGATTTCGCCCGCGGCTCGCAGCAGCTGGCGCAGCTCGCCCAGCGCCTGCTGCCAGGCGATGCCCAGCTGTCCTGGGCCGAGGGCGATATGTCGATGCGTTTGCGCACCCTGAAATGGCAGACCCTGCAGGACGTGACGGCGCCCATCGTGCCGCCTTACGACCGTCTGCCGCAATGGCAATGGCGGTATGCACCCACCCAGCTGGGCGGCGGCTTCGATGCCAGCGTGGAGCTGGATGCGACGCGTTTCCAGGCGGACCGCAGCCGCACCGGCCAGCCCAATGCCCAGCGCAGCTATGCGCTGGCGCAGATCAGCCGGCCGTTTCTGGCGCCCCAGGGCTTCATCACCCCGCGCGTGCAATTGCACGCCAGCCACTACCAGTTCGACAGCGTGCTGGCCAACGGCGCGCGTTCGTTCAACCGCGCGTTGCCTACTGTCAGCCTCGACAGCGGCCTGTTCTTCGAGCGCGACACGCAGTATTTCGGCCGCGCCTTCCTGCAGACGCTGGAGCCGCGCGCCTTCTACACCTACACGCCCTACCGCGACCAGCGCCTGCTGCCGGTGTACGACACTGCCGCGAACGATTTCAACTTCGCCACCATCTACACCGAAAACGCTTTTGGTGGCCAGGATCGCATCGCCGACAACAACCTGCTGACGCTGGGTGCGACCACCCGGCTGCTCGACCCCGCCACCGGGGCCGAGGCCGCGCGCTTTGGTGTGGCGCAGCGGCTGCGCTTTTCCGACCAGAACGTCACTTTGCCAGGGGCCCCGGCCGTGAGTGAGCGCCTGTCCGACGTGATGCTGGGCGCGGCCGTGAACTGGACGCCGCAATGGGGCATGGATTCCACGGTGCAGTTCAACCAGAAGACCGGACGCTCGATCCGCTCGACCATCGGCGCTCGCTACCAGCCTGGCGACTACCGGGTGGTCAGCGCCGCCTACCGCCTGCAACGCGGCACCAGCGAACAGGTCGATGTAGGCTGGCAGTGGCCGCTGAACAGCCTCTGGGGAGATGCGGGGACAGGCAGCAAGCCGAGCGGGTCGCAAGGGCGCTGGTACAGCGTCGGGCGCCTGAACTACAGCCTGCAGGACCGCAAACTGGTGGATACCGTGGTGGGGTTCGAGTACGACAGCTGCTGCTGGATCGGCCGGGTGGTGCTCGAACGCCTGCAGAACAGCCAGACCACGTCCAACACGCGCCTGCTGTTCCAGATCGAATTCGTCGGCTTCTCGCGCCTGAGCCTGGGCTCGAACCCGCTGTCCAGCCTCAAGCAGAATATCCCCGGCTACCGCTACCTGCGCGATCAGGTCAGCACCCCCAGCCGTTTCAGCAACTACGACTAACGCACACCGACAGACCATGAATCCACGTGCTATTGCCATCGGCCTTGTCTGCCTGGCCTCTTTTGTGTCGCAGGGCGCGGTTGCGCAAGGGGTGCGTCTGCCCGGGGCGTCAGGCATGGGGGGCGTGCGCCTTCCCGCACCCGGCACCGAGGCACCGGCAGGCCCCAGACAGGCCGACTTTATCGTCGCCGTCGTCAATTCCGAGCCCGTGACCAACAGCGAGGTTCGCACCCGCATGGGCCGCCTGCAGCGCCAGGTGGCCCGCCAGGGCGGTGCCCAGCCGCCGCAGGAATTGCTGGCGCGTGAGGCACTGGAGCAGCTTATCCAGGAGCTGGCCCTGGTGCAACTGGCCCGCGAGAGCGGCATCGTTGTCGATGATCTGGCAGTGGATCAGGCGGTGCAGAGCGTGGCGCGACAGAACGAGGTGTCCGCCGACGAGGTGTACCGGCGTCTGGCGGCCGATGGCGTTGCGCGCGATACGTTCCGCCAGGAACTGCGCCGCCAGCTCATGCAGCAGCGCCTGCGCGAGCGCGAGGTGGATGCCCGGGTGCGCGTGAGCGAACCGGAGATCGATCAGTTCCTGCGGGAGCAGGCGAACGGGGCAGGGGCGCTCCCGACCGAGATCCAGCTGGGCCATGTGCTGGTGTCGGTGCCCGAGGGTGCCAGCCCCACTCAGGTGGCCACCGCCCAGGCCCGCGCCCAGGCTGTGGCCGACAAGGCCCGTGCGGGCAGTGATTTCGGGGCGCTGGCACGCGAATTTTCCGAAGCGCCCGAAGCGTCTGCCGGCGGTCTGATGGGGCTGCGACCGGCCGACCGCTACCCGGACCTGTTTGTCGAGGCCACGAAGACGCTGCCGGTGGGCGGTGTCGCCGGACCGGTCCGTTCGGGTGCGGGTTTCCACGTGCTCAAAGTGGTGGACAAGACCCGGGCGGGAATGCCGACCACCGTGACGCAAAGCCATGCGCGCCACATTCTGCTGCGCACCAGCGCCCAGCTGACGGAGACGGCCGCCGCCGAAAGGCTCGCCGATTACCGCCGCCGTGTGCTGGCAGGGCAGGCCGATTTTGCTGCGCTGGCGCGCGAGCATTCACAGGATGCCAGCGCCAAACAGGGGGGCGACCTGGGCTGGTCGAACCCGGGCAGCTATGTGCCGGAGTTCGAGGAAACCATGAATGCGCTCAACACCGGCGACATCAGCCAGCCGCTGGTGTCGCGCTTTGGCGTGCACCTGATCCAGCTCATCGAGCGGCGCGAGATCCGGCTGACACCGCGCGAGCAGCGCGAGATGGTGCGCCAGGTCGTGCGCCAGAGGAAGATCGAAGAAGCGTATGCCACCTGGGTGCAGGAAGTTCGGGGCCGCGCCTACGTCGAGCTTCGCGACCCCCCGCAATAACGGCCGCATGAAACACATTCCGCGCAAACGCTTCGGCCAGCACTTCCTGTCCGACCACGGCATCATCGACAGCATTGTGCAGGCCATCGCGCCGCAGCCGGGTGAGCCCATGGTCGAAATCGGGCCGGGCCTGGCGGCGCTGACGCAGCCGCTGGTCGAGCGCCTGGGGCGCCTGACGGTGATTGAGCTGGACCGCGATCTGGCCCTCCGCCTGCGGCTGCACGGGCAGCTCGATGTGATCGAATCCGATGTATTGAAAGTGGACTTTGCGCAAGTGGCACAAGCGCTAAGCGCTCCCAAAATCAGAGTAGTGGGCAATCTGCCCTACAACATCTCCACGCCCATCCTGTTCCATCTGCTGCGCTATGTGGATGTGATCGCGGACCAGCATTTCATGCTGCAAAAGGAAGTCATCGACCGCATGGTGGCCGACCCTTGCACCAGCGACTACGGCCGCCTGTCCGTCATGCTGCAGTGGCGCTACGCGATGGAAAACGTGCTCTTCGTTCCGCCCGAAAGCTTCGATCCGCCGCCGCGCGTGGACAGCGCCGTGGTGCGCATGGTGCCGCGCGCCGCGCCCGTGGTGCTCGACACCGGTGTGCTGGAAGAGATGGTGCAGGTGGCTTTCAGCCAGCGGCGCAAACTGCTGCGCCACACCCTCGGGCGCTGGCTGGAGGCGCGGGGCTTTGCCGGCGCGTTCGATGTGCAGCGCCGCGCCGAGGAAGTGCCGGTGCACGAATACACGGCGCTGGCCGCCAGCCTGTAAGTGCCTAAAGAAAAAGGCCCGACTGCTCATCGGAGCGGACGGACCCTTGCCGGAGCCGAAGGCTTGTTCAGGTGGTCTGCAGCAGGGTCGCCATGCCGGGCGTCTGCCAGACGCTGTGGTCGCGGTTGACCACCAGCGCCTGCACGGCGGGCTGGTCCTTGAGCAATGCGCGTGCACCTTCGCTGCCCAGCACCATGATGGCAGTGCCCAGTCCGTTCACGCTGGCCGCGTCCTTGGCCAGGAGGCTCACGCCGTGCGGCCCCTGGGTCGGGCGTCCGGTGGCCGGGTTCAGGATGTGGTGCTGGCGTTCGCCCTGCGCCATGAAGAAGCGTTCATAGTCGCCCGAGGAGGCCACGATGGCCTGTCCCTGGAGCGCCAGCACGCCGATCATGCGTTCGGGTGCGCGCGGATCGCGCAGGCCCACGCGCCAGGCGCGCCCATGCAGCTGGCCTGCGATCAGTACATCGCCGCCGCCGTTGATCATGGCGTTGTCCACGCCATGCTGGCGCAGCGTGCGCATGCCGGCTTCCAGGATCGGCAGCTTGGCGATGCCGCCCAGGTCCAGCGCCATGCCGTGCTGGTTCAGGAAGGCGGTGCCGGCGCGCTCGTCCAGCACCAGGCCGCGGTAACCCACCAGGCGGCGCTGCGCCTCGATCTCCTGGGGGGCTGGCAGCGTGTTCTGGCCTTCGCCGAAACGCCAGACCTTGAGCGCACCCACGGTCGTATCGAAGGCGCCGCGCGTCTGCGCGGCGATGGCCTGGGCCGCCTTGAGCACGGCCATGACCTCGGGCTGCACGGCCACGGCATGCTTGCCGGCCGCGCGGTTGATGGCGCTGACGGTGCTGTCCGGGCTGTAGCGGGTCATGAGGGCCGTGAGGCGCGCCATTTCCCGCCAGGCCTGGTCCATGGCGGCCTGGAGCGCGCGTGCGTCCGGGCCGTGGGTGACCATGTCCACCTGGGTGCCCATCAGGGCGCGGCTGCTGCGCTCGGCCACCGCAGGTGCGGCTGCGAGCGCGGAAGGAATCCAGGCGGCGCTACCCAGGAGGGGCAGCGCCATGGCCATGCGCCGCCTGGTCAGGCCTCGGGGCGAGTTCATGCGGTGCATGGCCGTCTCCGGGTTTAGCTGGACAGACCGACCATGTAGTCGACAGCGGCCTTGACGTCTTCGTCGGACATGTTGGCGTTGCCGCCGCGTGCCGGCATCATGCCCTTGGCGCCGGTGAAGCCTTCAATGGCGTGCTTGTACAGCGTGTCATTGCCTTGTGCGATGCGCGGTGCCCAGTCTTCCTTGTCGCCCGGCTTGGGTGCGCCTGCCACGCCTGCGGCATGGCACATCGCGCACGTCTTGCCGTAGGCGCTCTTGCCAGCGGCATTGTCAGCCACCGGGGCGGCAGGAGCTGCAGGGGCCTCGGCGGCGGCGGGTGCGGGGGCTGCGGCAGGTGCGGGGGCGGCAGCAGGGGCCGCCGTTTCAGCGGGCTTCTTGTCGCCGCAGGCGGTCAGGAAAAAGGCCAGTGCGGCTACGGCGAGGACAGAGGTGCGTTTTTGCATGGGGGAGTTTCTTGAAATGGAAAAGTGAAAACAGCAGCATGCCATGCCTGCACAAGCGCTGCTTTGGTCAGAAAGCAACCGCTCCGTGCACATGGGGTGCGACGGCATGCCATCGGGTGCGATCGGGTGGTGTTGCGGGTAGGTTGAAAGTCATTACTGCAGAGCCATGGAAGGCTTGTCCGGCACCGATCACGCAACCCATAATGTAAAACAAGAATTGGGCCTGCTGCTTATGGGGTCTTGCAACCAACCGTGACGAATGTCAAGGACAAGTGCTTTTGCCCTTCTATACTGGCCAACCATGAAAACCCTGAGATCCATGACCCGACTGCGCTGGTGGGTATTGGCGTGGTTTGCGCTCTGTCTGGGTGTGGCGGTGGCGTCTCCGCTGGTTCAGCCCAAAGCACTGGATGTCGTCTGTTCGAATGCAGGCGGCGTCAAGATTGTTGTCCATGCCGACGACGGCCCCGTGAAGCACGGCGCCAAGGGCATGGACTGTCCCCTTTGTCTGCTGGAGTCTGCTCCACCAGAACCCCCGCAAGCACGGTTGCCGGCACTTCTGCCGCTGGCACGCCAGCCCCTGCCCCTGTCCTGCGTGCATACCGTGGCCGCCATGGCGGCGCCACCCCCGGCGCGGGCTCCTCCGTTTTTCCTGAGCCAATCCTAAGAGAGGTAATCACCATGAGCGATAAGAGAGAAGACATGAGCACCGAAACCGCCGGCATGGGTCGTCGCCGGTTCATCAACACCGCTGCTGTAGCGGGCCTGGCTGTGGGCGTTGCCGCGTGCAATGACAAGCCTGCCGCTGCTCCCGCAGCAGCCCCGGCTGCCCCGGCCCCGGCCCCGACAGCCGCGCATGCAGGTGCCAATGTGCACCTCAAGCCCGGCGAACTCGACTCCTACTACGGCCTGTGGAGCGGCGGCCATACCGGTGACATGCGTGTCCTGGGCCTGCCCTCGGGCCGTGAAATTCACCGCATTCCCTGCTTCACGCCGGATGCACTGGTGGGCTGGGGTGTCACGAACGAATCCAAGGCTGTCATGGGCACCAAGGCCGATGGCTCTTTGCGCTACACGGTGGCCGATACCCACCACACGCACGCCTCCTACAAGGACGGCAACTACGACGGCCGCTACGCCTGGATCAACGACAAGATCAACAGCCGTCTGGCCCGTATCCGCCTGGACTACTTCGTCTGCGACAAGATCACCCAGCTGCCCAATGTGCAGGGCTTCCACGGCATTTTCCCGGACAAGCGCGACCCGGTCGATCCAGCGATCAACTACACCACGCGCGTGTTCTGCGGCGCCGAGTTCAGCATCCCGCTGCCCAATACCGGCTCCGAGGACCACACCAAGTACCGCTCGATGTTCACCTGCGTGGACGCCGAGACCATGGAAGTGCGCTGGCAAGTGCTGATCGACGGCAACTGCGATCTGACCGCCACCTCCTATGACGGCAAGCTCGCCGCGACGAACCAGTACAACGTCGAGATGGGTGCCAAGTACGAGGACATGATGTCCGCCGAGCGCGACGCCTGCCTGTTCTTCAACATTGCTCGCATCGAAGAAGCTGTCAAGGCCGGAAAGTTCAAGACCGTCGGCAGCTCCAAGGTGCCCGTGGTCGATGGCACGCACGAAGCCAACAAGGACCCCAAAACCGCTCTGACCGCCTACGTCAGCGTGCCCAAGAACCCGCACGGCGTGAACGCCAGCCCCGACCAGAAGTATTTCATCTGCGCCGGCAAGCTCTCGCCCACCGCCACCGTGATCGAACTGGCCAAGGTGCTCGACTGGTTCGACGGCAAGCTGGAAAAGCTTGACGACGCCATCGTCGCTGAGGTCGAAATCGGCCTGGGCCCGCTGCACACCGCCTTCGACGGCCGGGGCAACGCCTACACCACCCTGTTCCTGGACAGCCAGGTGGTCAAGTGGAATGTGGAAGCCGCCATCAAGTTCCACGCCGGTGACAAGAACGCCAAGTATGTGGTGGACCGCCTTGACGTGCACTACCAGCCGGGCCACATCAACGCCTCGCAGTCCGAAACCATCGCCGCCGACGGCAAGTACCTGGCCGTGGGTTGCAAGTTCTCCAAGGACCGCTTCCTGCCCGTGGGCCCGCTGCACCCCGAGAACGAACAGCTCATCGACATCTCGGGCGACAAGATGGTGCTGCTGGCCGACCACCCCGTGCGTGGCGAGCCGCATGACTTCATCATCTTCAAGCGCGATCTGCTCAAGCCCAAGCAGGTCTATAGCCTCGACGAGTTCCCGCTGGCGGTGAAGGATGCCAAGGACTCGGGTGTGTTCCGCAATGGCAAGAAGGTCACGGTGAAGATCACTTCCCAGGCACCAGCCTTCAGTCTGCGCGAGTTCAAGCTGAAGAAGGGTGACGAGGTCACGCTGATCCTGACCAACCTCGACAAGATCGAAGACCTGACGCACGGTTTCGCCATTCCGAACTACAACGTCAACTTCATCGTCAATCCGCTGGAGACCAAGTCGGTGACCTTCATTGCCGACCAACCCGGCGTGTTCTGGTGCTATTGCACCCATTTCTGCCACGCGCTCCACCTTGAAATGCGCACGCGCATGATCGTGGAAGCCTGATAGGCGGTTTGCCGGGAGGCTCGGCGCATGGGCGCCTTGCCTCCCTTGATAGGAAAGCGCGATGACTTTGCTTGGCCAACGGTTTGCGATCCTTGGGATCGCTTTTTTTCTGGTGCTGTCGCTGTTTGCACCGCGTGTTCAGGCGGGTGCCTACGAGGCGGAGTTGCCGGCGGAACTGGCCACGGCCAAAGACATGTGCGCGTTGCTGCCCTGCACGGAGGTTTTCCCGGGGGCCAAATATTTCTCAGAGCGCAAGGGCCAGCCACCGTATGTGGAGGCCTATGACAACGACACCGCCGAGAAGAAGCTGCTCGGCTATGTAATGCTTTCGACCGACATCACCGACACGCCCGCCTACTCGGGCAAGCCGGTGGTGACGCTGATCGGCATGGACCTGCAGGGGCGTTTTGTCGGGGTGCAGGTGCTCAAGCATTCCGAGCCCATCCTGCTGCTGGGCATTCCCGAATCGGCCCTGGTCAATTTCAACAACCAGTACCTGGGCAAGTCGGTCAAGGACACCATCGAGGTCGGCCCGTCCCGGCCCGAGGAAAACGTGATTGGTCTGGACGCCATTTCCGGCGCCACCGTCACCGTGATTGCGCAGAACCAGGTGATGATGATGTCGGGCGCCGCCGTGGCGCGCCAGACGGGCATCATCGAGCCCACCGTGCGAGACCCCGCACGTTTTCTTGCCAATGGGCAGCGATACGACTGGGCGCAACTGGTCCAGATGGGCCTGGTGCAGCAGTTGCTGGTCAAGCCCGAACAGGTCGGCCTGCCGCGCGGCCCCGAGCCCTTCATCGAACTGTGGTTTGGTGACCTCAACCACCCGGACCTGGGGCGCAGCCTGCTGGGCGAGCGGGGTTATGACAATCTGCGCTCGCGCCTGCAGCCGCAGGAGAGCGCCTTTTTCGTGATCCGCACCGCAGGTGTGGAGTCCTTCAAGGGATCGGGCTTTGTGCGCGGCGGCATCTATGACCGCGTGCAGGTCAAGCAGGGCGCGGATTCGTTCACCTTCCGTGACCTGGATTACTACAACCTCTACGGCCTGGAGGCTGCCGGGTCGCCCAGCTACAACGAGTCGGCCATCTTCGTGATCCGCTCGGCGGCCTTCTCGGCCGCGTACCCCTGGAAGCTGGCCTTCCTGGGCAACCGTGTCGATCGTGCCACCGGGCATCGCAGCTTTGCCGTGTTCGAATCCAAATACTGGATGCCCGCCAGCCTGCTGGACGGCGGGCGCCCCAAGGTGGTCGAGCCCGATGCGCCCTGGGTGCGCGTCTGGAAGTCGCAAGCCTTGCCGATTTCCCTGTTCGCCCTGCTGCTGGTGGCCGTGACCGTGGTGTACGCCTACCGCGAGAAGCTCACGCGCCTGTCCACGCACAAGAACAAGTGGCCCGTCAACGGCTTCAAATACGCTTTCTGGGCCATCAGCATCTTCTGGATCGGCTTTGGCTACATGGCACAGCCCTCCATCACGCAGGTGCTGACCTGGTTCCATGCGCTGCTGTTCCAGTGGACCTGGTCGCTGTTCCTGTCCGATCCGTTCATATTCCTGTTCTGGATCTTCATCATCGTGACCGTGTTCCTGTTCGGGCGCGGCCTGTTCTGCGGCTGGATGTGCCCGTTCGGCTCGCTGCAGGAGGCGATTTACAAGATCGCCAAGGCTGTCGGTTTGAAGCGCTTCCAGACCCAGTTGCCCCAGAAATGGCATGACCGGCTCAAGTGGATCAAATACGCCGTCTTCTTCTTCCTGCTCGCGGTGTCCATGTTCTCCATGGGACTGGCGGAGAAGCTGTCCGAGGTCGAGCCCTTCAAGACCACGTTCCTGGTGGGTGTGCTGAACCGTTCCTGGCCCTATGGACTGTTCGTGGCCGCCATCCTCGGTGTGTCGATCTTCATCGAGCGCCCTTACTGCAAGTACATCTGCCCCCTGGGTGCCTCGCTGGCCATGCCCAGCACCTTCCGCTGGTTCGGCCTCAAGCGCAAGCAGGATTGCAACAGCTGCAAGGCCTGCGCCGTGGGCTGCGGCGCGCAGGCCATTGATGCCGATGGCCGTATCGACCACCGCGAGTGCCTGCACTGCCTGGACTGCATGATTCTGTACACCGACACCAAGGGCTGCCCGCCCCTGGCCAAGGAACGCAAGCGCCGCGAGAAAGACGGCCTGGAGATCACGCCGATTGGCGCCAACGGATATTTCATCCCGATCCACCCGGTCACCAGCCATACCGAACAGATCAGCGCCAAGGCCGCCAATGGCCCCGACCCACGCATGCCTACTGAACCTGTGGCACCCTTCCATACGGCGGGCGAGTCCCGTCTGAAGTGGATCTTGCTGGAGGTGCGTGACCACGTCTGGCCCTGGAGCACCGAAGGGTGGCACAGCCAGCGCGCGCTGCAGGTGGCGGGCTTCTCGCTGGCGGTGGCGGCCACCGTGGCCTGGGTGATGGCCGCGATGGGCAGCCTGTCCTCGGGGGCGATCATTGGCTGGTGGTTTGGCTGGAGCGTGTACGAAGTGCTGATACGCCTGTCGGGCCGCCGTTATGTGAAGGATGGCGTCTGGTGGCGCGGTAACTACCGCGCGGCCAGCGTGATGGACATGATGAGCTACGTCGGTTTCAAGAATCTCCTGATCGGTGCGGCCCTGTTCCTGGCGCTCAAGACGCTGGGCTTGCTGAACCTATGAAGGGTGTCTTGGCGCGCATGGCAGGCGCGGCGCTGCTGTGCCTGGGTACCGTGCTCCCGGCCTGGGCCGCCACCGTGTCAGTGCAGCCGGGCCAGGATCTCGCGGCCGCCATCCAGGCGGCGGCGCCGGGCGATGTCGTCGAGGTGGCACGCGGGCTGTACCGCGTCAACCTGCTGATCGACAAGCCGCTCACGCTGCGCGGCATCGACCGCCCCACCCTCAGCGGTGGCAACCAGGGCGACACCATCCGGGTCACCGCGCCCGGCGTGGTGATCGAAGGCCTGATCGTGCGCGACTCGGGCGACAGCCTCAAGAACCAGAACGCCGGCATCTACCTGTACCCTGGCGCGCACCGGGCCGTGGTGCGGCACTGTGACCTCACGTACAACCTGTTCGGCCTGTGGATCGAGAAGGCCGATGACGTGCTCATCGAGCACAACACCATCACCGGCAAGCGCGAATACGGCTCGTCGCAGCGCGGCAATGGCGTGCAGCTCTACAACACCCAGCGCGCGCGCATCCTGAACAACAACATCAGCTTCGTGCGCGATGCGCTGTATGTCGATGTGTCGCACCATGCCGTGTTCCGTGGCAACCGGCTGCACCACAGCCGCTACGGAACGCACTACATGAATTCTTACCACAACCTGTGGGAAGACAACGACACCTACTACAACCGGGGCGGCCTGGCGCTGATGGAAGTGCGCGATCAGGTGGTGCGCAACAACCGCGCCTGGGGCAACTCAGACCACGGCATCATGCTGCGCACCCTGCAGGACTCGGTGATCGAGAACAACATCGTGGCCGGCAACAACCGGGGCTTTTTCATTTACGACGTCGAGTACATCAAGCTCAATGGCAACCTGGTGGTGGACAACGTGGTGGGGGTGCACCTGTCCGCCGGTTCCACGCGCAACGAGGTCGAGGGCAACGACTTCGTTGGCAACCGCGAGCAGGTGCGCTACGTCGGCGCGCGCGATGAGCGCTGGGGCGCCAAGAGCGGCAACCACTGGAGCAACTACCTGGGCTGGGACCGCGATGGCGATGGCACGGGCGATGTGCCTTACGAAGCCAACGACATGGTGGACCGCCTGACCTGGCGCCATCCCAGCATGAAACTGCTGCTGGCCAGCCCGGCGGTGCAGGCGTTGCGCCTGGTGGGCCAGCAGTTTCCGGTGTTGCGCGTGCCCTCGGTCGTGGACCCCAAGCCGCGCATGCAACCGACCAACCAACAATGGAGTGAATGGCGTGGCAAGCACTTTCCCGGCCAGTGACGGCGCAGCGGTCTCGCTGCGCGGCGTGAGCAAGCACTATGGCGTGCTGCATGCCGTCGATGGCGTCGATCTGGAGATCCCGCGCGGCGAAATTTTCGGCCTGATCGGGCACAACGGCGCGGGCAAGAGCACGCTGTTCAAAATGATGCTGGGCCTGGTGGAGGCCACGCGGGGTGACATCCTGGTCGGCGGCGCGCAGGTCGGCGGGCCGGGCTTTCGTGCCGCGCGGCGCCACCTGGGCTACCTGCCCGAGAACGTCGTGCTGTACGACAACCTCAGTGGCCTGGAAACCTTGCACTTCTTCGCTCGGCTCAAGCATGCGCCGCGCGCGCAGTGCCAGCCCGTGCTCGAACGCGTGGGCCTGGCCCACGCACTCGACCGACCGGTGCGCGAATATTCCAAGGGCATGCGCCAGCGCCTGGGCTTTGCGCAGGCCCTGCTGGGCGCGCCCCAGGTGCTGTTTCTCGACGAGCCCACCAACGGGCTCGACCCCCAGGCCATCCGCGACTTCTACGCCACGCTGCGCGGCCTGCAGGCCGAGGGCGTGACGGTCATCATCACCTCGCACATCCTGGCCGAGTTGCAAGAGCGCGTGGACCGCCTGGCCATCATGTCGGCCGGCAAGATCCAGGCGGTGGGCAGCGTGCAGGCGCTGCGCGAGCAGACGCAGATGCCGCTGGTGTTCGAGTTGAAGCTCGGTGCCGAGGACGCCCCCGCCGTGGCCCAGGCGCTGGCGGCGGTCACCGGTGCATCGCCCGAAACCCTTCCGACCGGCCTGCGCCTGCGCTGCCCGCGCACCCAGAAGATGGCCGTGCTGGCGGCGCTGGCGCCGTTCGGCATGCGCGTGCTCGATGTGAAGATGCTGGAGCCATCGCTGGAAGACGTGTTTTTCGGGTTTGCCGATTGAAAGACGCCATGGAACTGACGCAAATCCTCACCATCGCCGCGAAAGAATTCCGCGACCGCATGCGCAACCGCTGGGTGCTCGCCGTGGCGCTCGTCTTCACCGTGTTCTCGCTCGTCATCGCCTACTTTGGCGGCGCGCAGCAGGGCGCCGTGGGCTTTCGCTCGATCGAGTTCACCATCGCCAGCCTGGTCAGCCTGGTGATCTACCTGATTCCGCTCATCGCGCTGCTGCTCGGCTTTGATGCCATCGTGGGCGAGCGCGAGCGCGGCTCGCTCGACCTGCTGCTGTCCCTGCCCATCACCCGCTTCGAATTGCTGCTGGGCAAATACCTCGGCCTGGCGGCCGCGCTCACGCTGTCCACGCTGGCGGGCTTTGGCCTGGTGGCGGTGCTGCTGTCGCGGCAGATGAGCTGGGCCGGCATGTACCACTACTTCGGCTTCATGCTCAGCTCGGTGCTGCTCGGCCTGGCGTTCCTGAGCCTGGCGGTGCTGCTGTCGGTGCTGGCGCGCGACCGCACGCGCGCCTCGGGCCTGGCCATCGCCACCTGGTTCTTCTTCGTGCTGGTGTTCGACCTGCTCCTGCTCGGGGCGCTGGTGGGCACGGGTGGCCGCTTTGGCGGCGAGGTGTTCGCCTGGCTGCTGCTGCTCAACCCCGCCGATGTGTTCCGTATCCTGAACGTGTTCTCGCTCGAAGACGTGCGCACGCTGTATGGCCTGGCCAGCATCGTTCCGCCGACGATGGGCAGCCCCGCTGCCATGGGCGCCGTCATGCTGGCCTGGATCGTCGTGCCGCTGGGCCTGGCCAACTGGAGATTCAAACCATGAAGTACACCTGTTCCTGCCGCCGCCGCCATGCCGCCGCCGGCGACACCTGTGGCGAACGTCGCCAGTGGCTGGGTCTGGCAGCGCTGGCCGCCTTCGGCTCGCTCGGCACCCTGGCGGGCTGCGGCGAGCGTGCCGGCGAGGCGCAATCGCTCGCGCCCGTGGAGATCGACCGTTCCACCAGCTGCGAGCTCGACGGCATGCTGCTGTCCGACTACCCCGGCCCCAAGGCCCAGGTGCACTACGCCGCGCAGGACAAGCCCAGCTTCTTCTGCGACACGGTGGAGCTGTTCAGCACCCTGCTGGCCGGCGAGCAGGTGCGCGCGGCGCGCGCCATCTACGTGCAGGACATGGGCAAAGCCGACTGGGACGCCCCGCAAGGCCACTGGATCGACGCCAAAACCGCCTTCTTCGTGCTGGGCAGCAAACGCCACGGCTCCATGGGCCCCACCATCGGCAGCTTTGCACAGGAGGCCGACGCCACGAAATTCGCCGCAGAGCATGGCGGCAAGGTGCTGCGCTTTGGCGACATCAAGGCCGACATGGTGGACCTGAGCGGCGGCGCGCTGCACGACACGCGGATGTAGGCACGCCATGCACCTGCCCTGGCAGCCCACCGCCCCCGCCCCGGTCCGCCGCGCAGGCTGGGCCGTGGCCGTGGCGGCCGTGCTGGCCGCGACGGTGTGGTGGAGCATGCCGGCCCTGCGCGCCCAGCTGGAACCCGAGGCCGCCCCGGTGCTCGACCCCGATGTCTGCGTGGTGGCGCCCCCCACGCCATACAACCCGGCCTCGGGCCTGCCGCTGGAGTCTGCCCGCCCGGTTCCGGCCGACGTGCGCTGCCCGGTCTGCGGCATGTTCCCGGCGCGCTCGCCCGACTGGGCCGCGCAGGTCATTTTTGCCAATGGCGACGCGCAGTTCTTCGACTCGCCCCTGAGCCTGTTCATGTACCTGAGCGACGTGG
>JAANMX010002028.1_pt1 | contig 21259 bp, 27 predicted proteins | sample 7279681 | NCBI WGS metagenome assembly JAANMX01 (sample SAMN14094542, study PRJNA606508) | bioreactor metagenome | isolation source: A lab-scale SPAN reactor treating ammonium-rich wastewater day 351 | place: Ireland: Galway | collected 2018-01-01
AAGAAATAGAATATGTTGCTCACTGAATATTTCGCCAGACTTGTAAAGGGTATTGAGGAATATTCAGGTATGATAATGCTGACCATAAACCTCGGTTAAACTTCAATTCTCATAAACACCTCTCATCGGGCGAAATAGTTCAATCTGGTGTGCCCGAATTAAACAATATTTTTGAAGAAGTAATGGATTATATTTTACGAATTAAATAACAAAACACAACTCCTGTGAAATAAAGGTATTATCTACTCAGTAGCCTGTAAATCTTAAATTTGCATTCCCAGAATTCCTGGTTAGATTTACTACATCTGGTAATATAAGCCAAATGAAGCATTAGCAATTCTCTTACTTCAAATTAAAAATCAAGGGCATATTAGTATACTCACTTAACATATCCTTCTGTTTGATTCTTGCCATAGGTGACCTCATACAGTGATCCTATCGCAATAAAAGAATTCCGGCTGTTGGGTTTTCTTGCATCTGTTGTATGGTTTCATAATGTGCTCGTATCAATTTCTCGATTTGGCTAGTAGTACAATTACCTACTCTGATCCAGATTATCTTGGGAGGGAAACCTCGCAATGTACTTATAGTGATCAACGCCTGAAACCGGACAGGAAGAGATATCATGATTATGGTATAAGGTATCTTTCTTTTTCAATCCCGAAGGGATGTCATGATGATAGCAAGAACAGAAAAAAGGTTTTCAACCCCGAAGGGGTGACATGAGGAACCTGCGTTCCGGTGTCATCCCTTCAGGATTTGATTTCATGATACTTTCTTATCTATAACCATGTCGCCCCTTCGGGGTTATGTATCCGTAGGTTTTCACTGTGTTTTGAGATACGCGGTATGTTCGGTTTCATATATGGAGCACTATAATTCGTTGAAATCAGCGTCTCTAGTTACAATAATAAATCCGCGTTCAAGCGCCCATTTCCAGACCTCATCATCTGTAGCGCGATCAAGTCCTTTTAAGGAAACATGTGTTGAATCAGGGAATACATCTGCGATGTCTGTCAACTAATTTCGGTGACAAATTCTGATCAAAGAGGAGTTTCATTATTACGTTATCAGAAGCTGGCGTTCACGGTCTGCAGCATAGCTCAAACACGCCTGGATGTCTTCCTTTGTCAGATAGGGGAAATCTTTTAGGATTTCCTCTGGAGCCATGCCAGCAGCCAAATATGACAATATATCATATACTGTAATGCGCATACCACGAATACAAGGCTTACCACAGCGTTTACCGGGTTCAATTGTTATTATCTCTTGATATTTCATCTTAAATTAGAGAATCCTAAATAAAGTATTTAAAAGGTTAACTATAATGACAGATTGACACTAACTATAACCGAATAAAGACCCTTTTTCAACAAAAAGGAAGTATTAAAACAATGTGTTTCCCGCAGCTATTTAGCTAAATGAAGAGTTGCCTATCTACCATTCATTCTGAGCCTGTTAAAGGGTAGTTGTCAATCTAAGTGTTCCTCCATCTTGTTCGCAATATCTTTCCCGTTCCCCGTTTTCACGAGGACATAGTTTGGGAAAACGCTTGTACGGAAACTCTGTTTCACGAATAAAGAGATACTACGTATAATTCCTGTAGGGGCAAGTTTGAAACTTGCCCCTGCTCGAAACAGAATTTCGAATCAATTGTGGGGTTGCCCAAAAAGTCCTAAAAATCAACATTTACGCATACCGTAGGTAAGGGCGAATCTTGTATTCGCCCTTATGTATTACACTGGTAAATACTTTTTGGATAACTCCAAGCTTCTAATAATGTCTTGTGACATTGCCATGAATTAAAGATTTGGTCCAGGCGCTTAGCGCTTCATGACCGGCAAAATCTTGTCAATGTCCTGTAATCATGTCCCAAAAGTGTCTTACGAGACAGAAGTGTCTCAGGACATATATGTCTCATGAGACACTTTTCATACCGAATACAATAATTCCATTTTTTTCGCTTATTGTTGTAAATTTTTATTGATATAAGATTTATGATATAAAATTGAAAATCCCTTCCAATGGTACAGAAATAGCCTCCTATAAACAAAATTGGGAGATAAATCCCATCTGCGTGAGCATAATTAAATAACGGAACAAGACAACCATGTGTTGAATAGTCTATATCAAAAAGACTTGACAGATATATCTTGTTTTTGGTAGAAACATCGTAACATCTAAGATAGAAATGAATTGTGAAGATTTCCTTGTAAAGATACGGCGTAACAATTCATTCATTTCCTCTACGTCAGCATTTGTAGTAAAAAGTTTTGATATTTCAAATAAATTGTAGGGAGTAAACCGATGGTATATTTCTTGCAGCCAAGCCAAGCCAAGCCAAGCCAAGCCAAATAAATAACCCTATTTTAGTTTCGATATTTTCTAAAACGCCTTTTCTGGATTTCGCCAGAAAAGGCGTTTTTTGTTTAATCAGGTTTGAAAAACAGATGGATAAGAAAAAAAGTTCTTGTCATTATTAAAATCAGTACTCACTATCGACGTTATCGTACTGGCTGTTGGAGAAGAATGTATGGCAAATCCTTTAGACTTGGTCAAATTGACTTCATTGATGAAGCTCACCAGCGGTAAACCTGGAATTAAAATCGGATTAATAGATGGACCGGTTGTTATGAGCCATCCCGACCTTGAGACCAAAAATATCCGTACTGTTTCCGGGAAAATCCCAGGTGAATGTACTCAAAAGGGTAGCGATGCTTGTCTGCATGGAACCTTTGTTGCGGGTATTTTATGCGGGAAAAGAGGTTCTGTTGCTCCAGCGATCTGCCCTAACTGCACTTTAATGGTGCGTCCCATTTTTACCGAATTAACCTCCGTTAGTGAACGTATGCCAAGCACTACACCTCAAGAACTAGCTGGAGCTATTATCGAGTGCATTGAGGCAGGTTCCCACGTTTTGAACTTAAGCGTTGCGCTTGCACAACCGTCATCCAGAGGTGAACGTGAATTAGAGGAAGCGTTAGATTATGCAGTGAAACGCGGTGTTATCGTTGTCGCAGCTTCAGGTAACCAGGGAACCCTTGGAAGCTCCGCCATTACTCGACATCCCTGGGTTATTCCAGTAGTTGCGAGTGATCTTCAGGGAAGACCGATTAGTGAATCGAATCTGGGAAGCTCTATCGGCCGGAAGGGTCTATGTGCTCCCGGTGTTGATGTTACCAGCCTTGGAACTGAGGAGAAACCTCTTACATTGGGAGGAACAAGCGTAGCAACACCTTTTGTGACAGGTGCGATTGCACTCTTGAGGTCGGAATTTCCTGCCGCTACTGCTGCTGATGTAAAGTTTGCTATAACCCAAGCAGGTATGCGCAGAAGAAATACAATCGTACCTCCTTTGCTTGATGCATGGATGGCATATCAAATCATGACAAATAATTTAGAAAGGAGGTAAATGCTATGGAAAAAGATGAGGCGACGGACAACCACGAGGAAAAGAGTGAAAACCGTCCTTTCCGTGTGCGTCTTCCAGGTTTCGTTGCCGACGAGGATATTGGTCTTGGTGATGTTGTTAAGCGAGTAACCTCAGCAGCAGGAATTAAGCCATGTGGTGGTTGCGAACGCCGTGCTGCGGCGCTTAATCAATGGTTTGTTTTTACAGGCTGGCATTCGAAGTAGAGGATCATCAAGAAGGTATCTTATTGAGACAACAGTTTACCCATTAGTCTAAAACGCCACAAATAAAATAAAACCTGATTTGTCTTATATTCAGAGGGTTCATAATCAGTGAATATTTAAATTGATATACAGGGTGGCACGGACAAACTTCGTTTGTCCGTGTAGAACTTGCACGACGTTTTTTATAACTTATCCATTTAAAAAGGAGGGAATTTTATGGAACAAACAGAAGATAGAAAACAGTTAGGAGACAAACCCAGTGAGACAAATGTAACAACAGCACAATCTCCGGAAGACCGTGAGGGTGTGACGTTACCTCCACAACCTAAAGGCTCAACATCCGGTGAATCCCCATGTGCGAGAAACAGTTGTGGAGGAGGCGCTATGACCTATTCCAACGTGTATGCGTTGGGCAGGATCGAAACACGTTTTCCCAGCCTGGGAACAGAAAAAGAATTTGCCCAGGCTATGGCACGAACAAAGACATCCGGGCTTACAAACCAACAGGCATTCCATGCAGTTTTATCAGAACGGCAGAACCGTTATTTAGCACGGAAACTGTGCTGGATACTGACCATCGAAGGCATGGAGACATATATCTTGCAGCCGCGTGATCCTGCAGATTTTGATCTGTTGATCGAAGCTGTCCGTCCAGCTCCCAGTCCCATGGACATTGATGTAGCCATCGGAATAAAAGGACCAATTGCCCCGCCAGAGATGTGCAATGGGCTAATGGTTCCTATCGTGATGTTCGATCAGATTTATACCTTCGATCGAACATCATTTTTATCGGCCCTTAAAGAAAAAAGACCGGAGGCGATTGCTGCAGATGTATTTACAAATACCGCTGAGGAAGTGTTTGATAGGATTATGCAAATGGCTGACAATGCCGGTGCAACAGACGAACATCGCGCCTTGAACTATCTGGCAGTTCAATATGATGCAATCTATGCAAATACAGCCGAATGTCATCTGCGCAATTGTTCGTTAGCTGGGATAGAAGTTCGTCCCTCGCGTCTGAGTGGCACTCGGAAGATTTTCGATGTGATCTTTTCGTACACTAACCGTAACACCGATGTTACCGAAAAGTACTTTGTGCGGGTGGATGTGACGGAGGAATTTCCATTCCTTGTTACTAAGTTATCATCATACTACGATCGTTAAACTGGAAAAATAAAAAAATAAAAGGGGGTGAATAAGAATGAAAATGCCAGAATTTATTGCAGAAGTGTCATTATACAAGATGAACGGGAATTATCAATCAATAGCCGATTTGTCTTACAATACCAGTGAACAATCTGTTACTCCTGCTAGACCAATAAATTTACCACCGCTATGCTGTGTATGTGAGGGTGACGGCGGTTGTAAATGTAAGTGGTGCTAATCTAAAAAAAGTGGTTAATAAGTGAAGGATAATAATGTTATCGAACAGGTCTATATGAAGATAGGAGGGTAACTTAAATGACAAAACGATTGACGGATTTTTTTGCATATGGCGGGGGAATATATACACCTATTGTGTCGCCCACTTTTCAACCACGTACTGTGGGGGAACTCCGGCGACGCTTGGCTGAGTTAGGCAATCCCTGGTTCGTAGATGAGCGTCTCGGTGATGATGACCCTCTCCCTGAATACCCTATGGGTACTCAGGCAATTGAGGAAATTCCTACGGAAATACGTAGTTACAAACCAACACACGAGGATTTTGATAGAATCTTAAAGCAGCACCCGCCGGGCAATCCGTTCCTGCGGCTTCGCTGGATCGAGCTTGGCCTATTATCATCTGATGATCCTGGCATTCACGAGGGCACCTCTCAGATACCGAGGGACGAATCTGGACAATGCCATAGTACATCAAAGGAGGACAAATGAATATTGATTGGCGCAACCGATTTGGCTGGAACTGGATCAGCTCTGTCCGCGACCAAGTGGGCTCTGTTAATTGCTGGGCATTTGCAATGACTGCACTGTACGAGGCCATGGTGCGGATCGAGCATTGTGTTTGGTGTCGTCGGTCCGAAGGAGATTTAGCCCGTGGAGCTGGAAAGCAATCATGGGACATCGGAAATCCGGGAGAGGCTGCCTTTTTTGCGGAGAATTTCGGTATTGCCGATCCGGACTGTTTTCCATGGAGTGTGCCCGCCTCATTATACGTCTCAAAACCTCATGGCTCCGATATGAAACCCTTACCTTTATCTCCAACGCCTGACCGTATAGGACGTATTGTCAAGCTCAGCGAGCGGCATGTAGCGATTACAGACGTCACAGAAAAGAAGAACTGGATTGACAGGAAAGGACCGATGGCGACAATGCCCAGAGGACATGCTATATTAGTCGTAGGTTTTAACGATGACGATCCTGACCCTAAGAAAAAGTACTGGATTTTTAAAAACTCATACGGAACCGGCTGGGGGCAAAACGGTTTTGGCCAAATGGCATGGGATCAACTTGCTTCGGCGGAATTCTGGGGCATACATAATACTAATCCAGACCCTTGGACAAAAAGGCGCTTGCGCAACGGGGTGCTGGTTGAGAGTGGAAACGGACGCTGGCACAACAATTTTGAACTCTTTATCAAGCAAGGAATGACGTTGGAACACTGGTGGCGCGACCATGGAACTGCAAATTTCCCCTGGAATAAGGTCGGAATCGTTCGTTCATCTGATCGGTGGCGAGACACTTTTCATGATGATGCACTTGATTGCCCGGCGGTCATACAAAGCACGTTTAATCGCAATTATGAGGTGATTTATAGATCAAGTTCTGGTCGACTTCGTCATGTTTACTATGATCAGAATGCCGGATGGTGGTTTGATGCCACAAATGACCAAACTTTTGGCCCGAGCAACCCTGTCGGCATACCGGGATTCATTCAAAGCACACGGGGAGCGCCGGGAGATTTTGAGGTAGTCGTTCTCAAACTCAATGGCGAACTTGAACATTGGACGAAGCATAACAGTGCGCCTTGGACCCAGCGTCCTGGAACATGGTATTCCCGGGAGCAATTTGGCGCGGAGATTCGATTCGCCGGTCCTGCACTTGTTCAAAGCCACGCTGGGATAGCTAGTGAACTGGAAGCAGATAAAGGCGACTTGCATTATGTATGCACTGGCGGAGATGGTTTTATGCATCATTTCATTCGCCTCACTGGTGGCAGATGGAAACCTTTCTTAAAATTCGGTTCAAATATAACAAGCGCACCGTGCATGATCGAGGGACAATTTGATGCTAAGGACGAACTGGCTCCTGGGAACTTTGAGCTATGCGTTGCTGCGAATGGGCAAATCGAGCACTGGTGGCATAGACAGCTACCTGGTCAAACTTGGAATCGAAGTGCGGTTTTTGGCGCCGATGTACGGCGCGTGGTAGGACTTTTGGAGGGGAGTTTCGGTTTCAATTTAGAATTGATCGCAGAGAGGAATGACGGCCGATATCAGCACTATTGGCGTGATAGCAATGGTTGGCATGCAGGTGCAATAATAGTTTAAGGGATTCCATCGACTTTTTTCATGGGCTGCGGGTCAGACTTGACATGCCGTTGATTATTGATTTTCGGAGGAACAAAAAAATGTAAGTCTAGGGACACAACACTTACGAATTACCTGGACACCATACATACTTTTGAAGATTTCTATCATTCTTTTGTGAACCCTTCAGACCGGGAAAGACAGATGGGATAAAGGTAGGTTGAAGTATGAAACCCATCCTACACCAGGTAAGGTATAGTTTAGAATTCAATGAGAGTTAAAACCTTGATATATGTTTTATCAATAAAATGCTTGTTATTCCAGGTAATGAGAAAGTCTATATCGCGATTTGTTTCTAGTGCTCAAGAATAGCTGCCTCTCCGATATGAAGACCCTTTTCTGTACCTATTTTTTCGTATTGTAGAATTTAAAAATTTGAAAGGAGGTGAAATAAAATGAAAATACCAGGATTTATTGCAGAAGCATCACTTTATAAGACAAAAGGACAATACCGAACTGTTGCATCTTATACTATTCCAGAAATCCGGGTAGCGTTACAGTGGTGTCCCGATAAAAGGAAATGTAATAGCGCATGCTATTACTGTGAAGCATTCGGTAAACAGTGTGGTATTTGTGATGAGTGCAAGGATTGCGAGCCCGAGCTTCCAGGTGATAATGGTGGAGAATCCCCTCCGCCAAAACAATATCCCACAAAACCAGTTTGCAGGGAGGAATATGAAAGACGATGCCTTCCTCCGCCTTTTAATTGGTTTTGTTGGAACGAGTGTACGCGAACATGCTGTTACTATCAATCGCCGGATCAGAGATTTTGTGGCGTTGAGCCTTGTTGAGAATGACATTTTCCGAGCTTGGACAATTTATTAATTTTATCTAAAAGTAAACAAATATTTTTAAAGGGAGGTTAGCTATGAATGCTGAAAAAGTAAAACTACCACAGGATCCGATTCCAATGCGTTCAGTTCGTATTCCACCAGAACTTCTCAGAGAATTCAAGACGGAACCTATGCGTATTGTGCGAGATGTAGGGTCGAATGGTATACTTATTCTGCCTGACAATATCTTACGCAATTTTGAATTATTGTCAAAATTAAGAGATGAGTATGACGTGGTGCTTGTACCAAAATTGCAAGAGGTGGAAGAGAGATAGAAAATAAAATAAGAAGATTATTCAAGGGAACCGTCATTATGATGGTTCTCTTGAATAAATAGGATATATTGGAGGAGTAATAATGTCACTTGATGGATCAGGATGGACATCTTTTCTAAAAAATATTGGATGTATTCTAACATATAAATGCCAGGTTATGTGTCCTCATTGCATAATTGAGGCTAGTCCTGACAGAAAAGAAGAGTTATTAATTAACGATGCATTTGATTGGATCCAACAATTAGCTAATTATAGGAATGGGTATATCACAGCACTTTCACTAACTGGTGGTGAACCTTTTTATGATATTGGTAAATTGAAAAGGATCGCCAATTTTGCGGAAGATTGTGGTTTGGTAATTACGGCTGTAACCAATGCCTTTTGGGCAACTACAAGAGAAAAAGCAAGTAAGATACTTCGAGAAGTTCCTGAAATTAAAATGATTGCTATCAGTACGGATGTATATCATCAAAAATTTATACCTTTTGAAAGAGTGAAAAATGCCGTTCTAGCTGCAACCGAGTGTAACATACCTTACAATATAACTGTATGTACGGAAAATAAAGATGATAGAGAGTATAAAGAGATATTAAATAAATTACAGAAAATTACAGAAAAGGACAATATTAATACAGTTTGTACTTTTTTAGTAGGGAGAGCTTCAAAGAAGCTTTATACTCCAACATATGAAATGTCAGAAGACCCGCCTGTTTCAGCTTGTATAGCTGCTGGTTCACCTATAATCTTTCCTGATGGAAAAGTAATAGCTTGTATAGGACCGCTAATTGATTTGCAATCTTCACATCCTCTACTATTAGGAAATTTAAGGAAAAATTCAATAAATGAAATCTTCGAAGAGGCAGAATCGAATCCAATCTTACATGCAATAAGAATATGGGGTCCAAAAAAGTTAATTTCTATAATCAAAGAAGCAGGATTAAGAGAATATCTCCCCGAAAGATACATAAAGAATGGAATTTGTGATGCTTGTTATAAGCTTATGTCTAATAATAAAATTGTGGAGTTTCTTACCAATTTAGCAAATGATTTTGAATTTAATCGAAAGGTTGCATTTGCGAGGGCGTATTATCTGAATGAGACTAAAATGGCTGAAGTTTATTAATTAAGTAAAAATCCATCGACCACGAACTTTTATTCCTTTACCTGATTAATCAGAAGAAAATTGCCGATTATCATGGACTACATTACCCAACAATAAACAGGGCAAAAAAGGACTGATCTAAATTATAAGATTAAATACCCACTCACCTTACCTGCTTCTTCTGAGTGATTCGCAAAATTGTTCTTTTTATCTTACGTTCTTTGCAAATAGATCGAGATACCTTATATCATCAATGGCAAGAATCCCATCATTGACGGATGCAGTAGTTCTTTGTTTTTTAACAAAATAGTGCTCTATTTGGCTGCTGGCGTCCAGCGGCAGATTAGCGGAAGGACATTATATTTATGAAAGGGGGTGAGTGAAATGAAGGTTAAGATCAAGAAATTAAAGGGACAAGAGAAGCCAGAATGGTCGTGGACTTTCTGGTAATTGTTTCTTTAATGAAACTGGGGGTAGCAGTTGAAAAACTGCTACCCCCTATTTAATGAAGATTTAACCGAACTAGTTGAAAAGATAATAGAGATTGTGGGATGACATTTTGCGAGCTTGGAATATCTATTAATTTATCTAAAAGTAAACCAATATTTTTATATTGAAAGGAGAAACAAAATGCCAAAGGTAAATGATCTCGAAGCAAATGTGCAAAACCTAGTAGAAACCAAGGTCTTGAATCTCGATGTGTCGCTGTCATCACTGGTAAAGGGTGGCGCTATTTCTGGGCTCGACCCTTGGGATATCTGGTGTGGAAACGGTTGGATATTACGCAAGTGGCCAGGGCCTCGACCGATTGGCATCAATGAACTTGACAATATCAGGAACCTTATCCAACACGAACTCCGTTTGAAAGCTGGAGGATAAGTATAAGGGTCTTGCTAAAGATTGATGTTTTCTGCAACCCAAGAAATATTCTTCCCCTCAGCCTGTATTTGCTGAGGGGAAGAGTAGATAAGTTTTTAGGGAGATACATAAATGAACTTTTCTGAGTTAATATCAAGGCAAGCCTTGCAGTCTAGGATGCACAGCACTATACGGCTACTGCACAATGGCGCAAGTAACATCCAAAAGGCTACAGCTGGGGATGCGCGGGCTGACAAGGCGGCTTGCGAAATCGCTCTGCTATTCTGGGGGCTAAATCGACATGGGTATTTCTCCGTTGAGTCTAATACCGTAATTCAAAGCCTTCTGAATCTAATCGAGCAGCGCCTTAGGTCGAATGCAATAATTCAAGGGTTGCTTTGGAAACCGTCGCGCGCTTTTATGCTGTGTATGGGTACAGCATTGCTAAATAAGCTTGGAAGACATAACACTAAATTTGATAACATAGCACGCGCCGCATGGAGGAAACTATTCTTAGATTCATCCGAAAGAAGTCCATTTCAATTGCTTGAAGTCAAATGGAGTTCTCAAATCCTAGGGGTAAATATTCCACTTAATATTCCAGATGATAGCTTATTACATCGCAAGTCTTCTCCGCTGATGATGAATGCTGATGATGGTTACGCTTTTACGCATTCCGTATTCTACACCACGGATTTTGGCTGCCATCCATTGCCACTAACGACTGTCCCGAATGATATTTGGGAGACAATAGAATCTGGAATTATGTGGAGTCTATTACGATTTGACTTTGACCTCTTAGGTGAGTTTCTATTGACAGCGTTCTATTGTCGAATGCCGTATACACCCATCTTTTACATTGGGCTGAGTGCGCTATTTTTGACTTGGGATGTTAATGGTTTTGTACCAGATAGAGAGCTTAGTGCTTCAGAACTCACATCTAGTGGAATTTTCTATGGTATTTATCATGCTAATATTGTTGCCGCACTTTTATCCAGCGAACTTATGAAGCATAAGATGGATTATGATAGAGAAGCGATGCCATTACTCGTTTCGTCAGCCTCTTTTGAAGCGTTGTCTGCCAAATGTTCCTCCGTGTTGTCAAAATTCAATTTTGATAAGAACGAAAGGTTTCATCACAAGTTTATGTCAGCTTCTGCGTTATTAGAGAATGTCTTGGGACGCAGGGTAACAGAAAAGCTTGTATCAGTCCTCGGTGATGGTATGCTATCACATGCATATCCAGACTTGCTAATTGGGTATGGTCTTACATATCAGGACTTTGCGGCTGTATTGGTAGGTGTGAGTAGATCACTTGATAAAAAACGCATGTCGCCGACGATGGCCTGCGCGATTGAATGGTTGGTTATGGCCACAGAAATCCATGAATTAGCAACAGATAGCAACCATGATGGTATCGAGTATTCTTTAAATATCACCTAACAACCGCATCAACTTGAACTAGTTGCGTAGGATGGGTCAATCGGAGCGGTCTCATCGATTTCGTTGAATGTTATTATTTGATGGATGCGCTGTCGTCCATTCGGCAAGCTCAGGACAGGCTTCATCCATCCTGCATGGCTAAGATTTCAGGAAATCAATGCCATAAGATTTTACATCATGAGAATGTTTTGAATCATACTTTAAAATAGCTCTGGCTATCAGTGAAAAATTATCATCTGGTAATGTATGGGGAATTATGAGGACTCCACTATGAGAACGATGCTCATGAAAGAATTGAACGGTCAGGCGGATAAAATCATTCCTGTTGCGTGTTACAAGGCATCTCTTTTCAGAGGCAACCAGTTTAAGGTGTTCTCTATCTTCCGCCTGCACCATGCCAGTTTCATGGGCGCTGACGGCATCTATGCTGTGTTTTCTGAGTATTTCTGCAATCTTTGGGCTCAAATCTTCATCAAGATAATATTTCAACGGTTGTCTCTGATAAGGAATGGGAATCTTTTATGAATGTGCTCTTCAGCCTGGTAGGGTTGGCAGTGCCCACCAAAAAATCAGCAATGCAGGACGGGTCAAGCGGAGCGTACCCATCCAACTGAACGAAAGTTACAGGAATTCTGAAGGGGTTAAAACATTGATAGACGTCTTTCCGGTAAAGTGTTTGGTATTCCATAGAATGATTGTTTCTATACCGATAGCTATTTTCGAATGATTTGTTTAAAGTCCCAATACTTTTTTCAGTATAAAATCTACGTCCTTCAGAACGTCCGCATTTTGGAAAGGGTTTTTCGTATGCCAATACCGTCTCCTACTGTATTTTCAAAGGCCTTCCGAGTTTTTATCTCTTCCTTATCGAGAAAAGAGATAGATTCCTCTTCAAATCCTTTCCAAAAAGGCCTTTCATGCTCATATTGAATTCCCACGGAGTTACCAGATGGTTTTTATATTGGGAAGGTTTTGAAGGGTTTCGTCTTTTGTGATTATGGGGAGGTTGAGATATCTTGCAGTTGAGACAATGATCTTATCGTGAAGTTCAGGGATGTCTTTTAGGGTAATCATTTTCTGGAGAATGGGGTAATCGAGTGCGCTGATCACAAAATTTTCACTTTCACGTATTTCTTTAAATAATTTCTTAAAGTTAAAGGATATGCGTTTTTTATCAAAAATGCTTAATGCTTCTGCAATGACAATTGAAGGCACAAAGATTACATTTTCTCCTTTTTCACATTTCTCAAAGATTGCTGATGCCTTTGGACTTATTTTAGGACTGTCTGTAAACCACCAGAGAAGGGCGTGTGTGTCCGTTACAAAGTTCATAAAAGCTTTATATCACTATTTTGCTAGAGAGGGACTTTTTCGCGGAAGTTACATCTTCATCGGTAATATCCACCCCTTTGAGAATGCCCCTGAGCGATATGATTTTTTTACCTGTTGGAGCGAGTTTCTTGAGAACGGTTAATTTTAAATCAACAATCTCTTTCTCAATAGTTTCAATCTTATGGAGTATATCAATAGCGCCGTTTAAAGCTATCTGTTTCATGGGAGTTGTTCCTTTTTTAAGAATATTTATTAAATATTAATCTTTGTGTGAGGTTAGTTTTAATGTAAATACTGCTCTTTGTCAAGATATTACTGAGATATTTATTAAGCCTAGAGCGTGTTATGCGCTTTTGTGGATAAAACTGTTATAATTTGGGTATGGAACCAAATAAAAACAAAAGAAAACCATACCCAAGTGATGTCACTGATGCTGAATGGGCATTTGTCGCCCCTTGCCTGGCCTTGATGAAAGAGGAAGCTCCTCAAAGAGAGCATTTTTTGAGAGAAGTCTTCAATGGGCTGAGATGGATGGTCAGAGGGGGAACCACCTGGAGGATGATCCCCCATGATCTTCCTTCCTGGTATACCATCTACCAGCAAGCTATGAGATGGATAAGAGCTGGAGTCTTTGAGGCCATTGTTCGTGATCTTCGAGAGATCTTGCGGCTGGCTGAAGGAAGGAAAAAGGAGCCTTCTGCGGCGATTATCGATAGCCAGACTATTCAGTCTACCCCTGAGAGTGGAGGAAGAGCCGGATATGATGGACACAAGAAGAAGAAGAAAGGAAGCAAGATCCATATGGCTGTCGATACTCTCGGACATCTTCTGGCTTTGCAGGTAACTCCTGCCCATGAGCAGGAACGAGCTCAGGTGAAGAAGCTTTGTCAAGAGATTCAGGAAGTAACGGGAGAATCCGCCTTGATAGCCTTTGTGGATCAAGGCTATACAGGTGATCAGGCAAAAGAGGATGCCAAAGAGCATGGAATAGAGCTTCAGGTGGTGAAGCTCCCTCAGGCAAAGAAAGGATTTGTACTTCTCCCCAGAAGATGGGTCGTTGAGAGATCCTTTGCCTGGAAGAGCAGGTTCAGAAGACTCGTAAGGGATTATGAGCGAATGCCTGAAGCGCTGGACTGGTCTTCATTTCCTTGCTTTTGCCATACTCATGCTCAGAAGATTTGCTAAGGTGATATTTCAAAGTGCATAACACGCTCTAGTAGGGTGGGCAGTGCCAACCGGAAAATAGGCAAGAAGGATAGGACAAGCGGAGCTGAACGAAAGTTATAGGAATTCTGAAGGGGTTAAAACTTTGACAGACGTCTTTCCGGTAAAGTGTTTGGTGTTCCATGTAATGATTGTATCTATGTTGTTTGTCTCTAACGTCCATAAAATGACGGAGTCGCCGAGTCGGAGTCCTCTCTGTATTCTGGACAGACATTCCGAAACGAGCGTGGCCCAGAAGTCCTTTTCTTCGTTTGCTGTGAAACGTGGAAAGAGTATTTGTGTATCTTCGGCTGTGAGGTACTTATGAAAGAGCGTCATGGAGTCTTCTTTTCTTATAGCAGTGGTAAGTATTCCGCACAATTCAAGAAGATTGAAGATGGTAATGGCCTTGATTTGATCGCCAATCTTGTCGAAAAATCCTCTCGTGGCATTATACCTTTGGTCATTATGGAAGATATGATAAATGGCAAGAACATCCGTATCAAGTGCAATCATATCGATAGTCATTTTCGAACAATTTCTATTACGTTGCTGATATCTGTTGAACCAAAGGTGGTTTTAACAGCTTCCTCAATGCTTGCTGAATCTAGTATCAGATCTTTTAGTTTACCTTTTTTCTTAAGCTTTCCATCGAGATAAAGAGATACAGAATGTTGAATATCGTCTATGGAGGTCATTACTACTTCAAATTCTTTACCAACGGCAGATGTTGCTAATTCATCCGGAATGGAGAGATGTCCATCGGGAAGGACTTTTCCTTTGAACCTATATGTTTTATGAAAGATATTCATAAGCATATTATTAAAGTACATGAAATCTTTGTCAAGTATTAAATGAGTTGTGTAGGATGGGTCAAGCGGAGCGGACCCATCGATCCCGTTGAATGTTATTATTTGATGGGTGCGTTGTCGCTTCACCCATCCTACATGGCTTAAAAGTATTTTTTACAAGCATTTTTTAACAAAGTAATGCTCTAATTGATCACTGGGCGTCCAGCGACAGATCAGCAGCAATCTTATTTGCTGAAGGACATTTTACATATATGAAAGGGGGTGAGTGAAATGAAGGTTAAAATCAAGAAATTAAAGGGACAAGAGAAGCCAGAATGGACGCTCAAGGGTTGGTAATTGATTGTTTCTTTAATAAGGGGTAGCAGTTGAAAAACTGCTACCCCTATTTAATGAAGATTTAACTGAACTAGTTGAAAAGATAAAATCAAAATTTGGTCCATGGTTGGGGAGATTGCACAATTGAATGATCGTATGGCTGATCAATTGACCATATAACCATTTAGCCATAGAACTGTTTTTCCAAGTAGATAAGGTTAAGAGACAAAACTCAATTTTTTTTATATACCCGAAGTTCTTGAACCAGCAAAAGGAGATTCGGTTATGCTTTTTTCGGGATATTTCCCTCCCTCAATATCCATGGGGCAAGTGGGTTGGTTACTCTGGCAATAGCCTTGAAGTGTTCATGTTGGAAGTGGTCATCAGCAGAAAAAATTTCTGTAACAATATCTGCCAGAGGTAAGCACATAAATAATCATAGATGTGAATATCCGAGGAAAGGCTTTTATAGAAAGAGGCTTCGATTAACTCTATTGTAAGATTTACTATATGGAACTTAGGGGTTTTAAAACTCTCCAGGATATCTTTTCTTATATTAACGGAAAGGTTGCTTTTGCGTAATACATCAAGGATTTCGGCAATTTGGTGAGTAGTTATTGCTATGATAAGGTTGGCATCTTCTAGTTTTTCAGTTAGGAACTGAACCGCCCGATTATGAATCTTTACGAATTCCAGTCTTTTGGGAATTACGTAAGCATAATACCAGATGTTGGTATCAATGAATATGAAATTAGTCAACATCTATCTGAGTATCTTTGATAAGTTCCTTAGACGTACGCGTAGGAAGAGTACTTTTGAGGTGACGGATTATTTTTTTCACAGCCGGAGGAATCTTTTGTTTCCTATGTGCTTCAGGAGAAACAATAGCGATTTTAACAACTTGATGTTCTCCTAATTTAAGGACTTTCGTGGGTTTTAATACCCCATTTTCATAGATAGCTTCAATGATTTTAGACATATTATTTCCCTTGCTAAAGTATCGTAAGTGCAGAAGTACCAGTAGAATTGCAAAAATCAAAAGGGTAATAATCATATTTTATGACTAATTATTCAGGGAATCAAGCGCAATTAAAGGGACACATGGGTCTTGGTATTCGTTCTATTTAGTCATTATTTGATAGGTGCGCTGTCGCTTCACCCATTCTACACAGCTATTTTCGAATGATTTGTTTAAAGTCCCAATACCTTTTTCAGTATAAAATCCACGTTCTTCAGAACATCTGCATTTACTGCTCCCCATCGTTCTGAAAACCATTGGATAGAAAGAGATTTCACCTGGTCGCTCGTATATGGAAGTTTGACGAATACCACCTTCAGGAGGTGATATGAGGGACGTGGAGCCGAAAGGGTTTATTCTTTCTGAAAGTTGTAATAGGGCAAACAACAATCAATCCCCATGTACTCTTGTTGAGTTCATCAACGGAAACAACAAGGGCGGGATGCAGGTCTTGTATTTCTAAACCGATAGATGGGCTGAAATCAACGAGCCAGATTTCTCCTCTTTTTGGAAAGGGTTTTTCGTATGCCAATACCGTCTCCTAATGCATTTTCAAAGGTCTTCCGTGTTTTTATATCTTCCTTATCGAGAAAAGATATAGAGTCCTCTTCAAATCCTTTCCAAAAAGACCTTTCATGCTCATCCACAAGTTTGTCAACTAATTCCATAATGCTGATATGTTCAGCCGTGGAAATTTTTTTAAGTCTTGCCTGTGTTGTCTTAAGCACTCTTAGAGTTGTCGTTTTCATAATAATCCTCCATATATTTGTCTACAAGTATATCATGTATACAAAGGTTTTCAATTTTAATTTTGTATCAGTTTACCGTCGAGGGCGCTGAGAACGCAGAGTGATAAAGGGAAAAGGAGAAACTATTGCATAATTTTAAATCAACAATTTCTTTCTCAATAGTTTCAATCTTATGGAGTATATCGATAGTGCCATTTAAAGATGTGTGTTTCAAGGTAATAAATTTAAAATTGTCGCTGGATTGAGGTTATAAATTGGTATTACTGACAATTCAAATCAGTAAAGGGGAAAGGTATTCATATTACATCACCTTTATTAAAGGTTGTTATATAGAGAGTCCTCTGATAATGAATATCAGGATGACGGGTAAATTATTCAAGATAGGGTTGGCGTAGGCGCGGTAATATTTTTAAAAATTTCACAAATCCTGAAAATTATCACAAGAGTTTGTGTGGAATGTTTATAAGCGATAGCTGTTTAGAAAAGGGTTTATCGAATGTTAATATGGGAATTTTGAGTTCGGATGCAGCAGCGGCTAACACTGCATCCCCATAATCTTTTATTGTATCGGGCCACAAGGATAAAATAGTGCTTATAAAATACCCTTGTTGATGTTTTATCCCTGGATTTTTAAACAGATCGAGAAGCATGTGGTTTATGAATAATGAATCAACTTTGTAAATAGATTGCAAAGTGTAAACGAATTCGGTAATGGTGTTTGAAATTATGATTATCTCAGCCTGAAAGTTTGATGCATCTTCTATATATCCGGAGATCTTTTCAGTTTGAGTCTTGCTTCTGGTTGTGGTATACGAAATCAGGCAATTGGTATCTATAAGAAAGGAGTTCATTTGTTCTTCAATATCCACATTTTTCTAGCCTCCAGGATATCCTCTTTGATATTGCCGGCTTCGACTTTAATGGATCCTTTATACTTAAGAAATGGTTTATCGGCAGGTTCAACGAATATTCTGTTTTCTTCAATTTTCCATTCGATTGAATCTGAAACACTTAAATGAAGTTTCTCTCGGATTTCTCTCGGAATGGTAACTTGGAATTTTGAGGTAATTTTAGATTTCATACGTATTCTCCACGCATTATAGTAAACGTCAAAAGTAAGTTGTCATTGCGAGAGAAGCGAAACAATCTAAACCTCCGGGATTGCTTCGGGCTATTGCTCTCGCAATGACATTTGGATATATGGTTATTTAATTCGTTTATAATAATGATACACGCTATTTAATACTATACGCCATACTGATCTCCTTACAATAATACAATAACGTAAGGTAAATAATTTGTCAATGTATTTATCATTGCATCTCAATCAATTTGGAAGGAAACTATATTTATGAATTCGTTTCAAACGGCACTACTTTTTCCCCCTGTATGGTATTATCCGAATACACCGGCAGAGGTGGCTTACCTGGCGGCTTATCTGCGTACGAAAGGCATTGAACCTTACGTACGGGATCTCAGTATCGAAATGTTCGACCTTATTTTAGATGATGACTGGCTCAAGAATATTTACCATCGCTTGTTGCAAGAGTGGCAATCTTTAGATGCAAAGAATCATCTTTCGCAACAGGAACAGGCCCGATACCATGCCCTGACCCCGGTTGCCATTACGGGCAAATATGTCGTAGAAGAGGTCAACCGGGCGAAGAACGTTATGCGCGACCCCGCGTGTTTCTATAATTATCGCTCCTACCGGCATGCGCGTCAGGTTTTAGAACAGGCCTGCACAATGGTCTCCGCCGCCTTTGCGCCAACCCGCATTGCGCTCTTTAACTACCAAATGCAGTACGATGAGCGTTCCTTCCGGCAAGTTTTACAAGCGATCCAGGCAACGAAGGAACATCCGTTCCTCAGCATCCTTTATTCCCAATGGTTGCCTGATATTCTTGAAAAAGAATTTGACCTCATAGGCCTCAATGTGATACACCCTGACCAGATAATCCCTGCCCTTACCCTTGCCCATGTATTGAAGAAAGAAGGGTCAAAGGCACATATTACCGTCTTTGGGTGTCTGGAAGACCAATTCAGCTTTACCCACATCCTGGACTGTTTAGAGACAGGGGATGCCTCACCACTTTTTTCCCTGATAGATAGCATAATTGTGTATGAATGCGAGCGTCCTTTTACGAGGCTTGCAGAGGTTCTTGCCTCAGGAAAGAACCTCGATGATGTACCTAATCTGGCATACTGGAATAATGGGAAGATGCACGTGAACCCCATTTGCGAGCCAGAAGATATCCAGGCATTACCGGCACCGAGTTATAAGGATTTTCCTCTTGAAAAATATTTCTTTCCAGAAAGGGTTATTGACTATTTGATCTCCCGGAGTTGCTATTGGGGGCATTGTTCTTTCTGTTCCATTGGCGCCCCGCGCCGCAGCTATCGATGCCGGAAGGTGAATCATGTACTTGATGATTTGGCGTCTATACAAACCCAGACACAGGCACGGTTCTTCCGCTTCCGTGACCAGATTCTTTCCCCTTCCTATTTATCACAATTTGCACAGGGTATTCTAGACCGAAAGCTCAATATTAGATGGACGTGTCGTGCCCGGTTTGAGTCGGGTTTTACGGTAGAACTGCTCAGGAAATTACGGCAGGCAGGGTGTATAGCGATATGGTTTGGCCTGGAGAGTTTTTCGGAACGATTACTGAACCTCGTGAAGAAGGGCACAAAACGTGAGACCATCGAAAAGGTGTTAGAGAATTGTGTTCAAGCAGGCATAAAGGCACGCCTCCTGACCATTGTGGGATTACCTACAGAAACAGAACAAGAAGCCCATGAGACGCGGGATTTCCTTATCCGGCATCATAAGCAGATTGAGGATTTTAGTTACACCCCGTTTATTCTCTTCCGGCAATCCGATATGGCAAAGAATCCTGCTCACTATGGCATTACTACGCTCAATTACCCGGATGAGGGGATGTTAGCGTATTATCTTGACTATACGACCTCAAGCGGGATGTCGCCAGATGAGATACAACAGGTATCCCAGGACATTGCTTCTGAGTTGAAAAAGTACTTCCCATCACATTTCTTAATTCCTACCCATCGTTATCTCTATATGGAGCATTACGGAGCAGGTTTTACTGATGCGGTATCGAAAGAAGAAGAGGAGCCAGCAATTGAAGGGGAATTCTTGGAATGGAGGCCGAAGGTGCCTTCATGGATCCTTTACGGGACGATTCATTACAATTATGATTTCATTGATGAGCAGCAACAAGCACGGGATAAAGCGCCCAATGCGTCCAATAAGGAGGCTATAACCGATCCACTTACGCCACAAGAGGTGCTTCTTGTGTACAATATAGAAACCGGTGAAAGGTGGCAGATGGAGAAAGATGCCGCCTTTCTGCTTGCTTCGAGTGATGGCAAAACCACGATTCGTTCTATCATCGAACAGGCAAGTAATATATTCAACATTTCAATGGACGAATCGCAGCAGGTATGTAGTGATTTTTTCAAAGAGGCGTTGGGGCTTAAAATTATTGAATTTGTATGAAAATAAGACTTTTATCTCACCTCTAAAAAGGCTTGTCCCGTACTCGATACCGGGAGGGGCCGGGGATGTATTATGGGCACTTTTACCCACCCCTCAATCCCCTCCCAAGAGGGGACTTTTCAAATTCCCCTCTTGAGAGGGGCAAGGGGTGTGTTTATTCTGCTCGTTTCCAAACAGAGTCTGGAAACAAGCGGTTAAACCATATTTGGCTGCTGGCGTCCAGCGGCAGATTAGTGGAGGAATATTATTTACGAAAGAGGGTGAGTGAAATGAAGGTCAAGATCAAAAAGTTAAAGGGGCAAGAGAAGATACAGGCTGGTAGTGGTTGTATGTGGTAATTGTTTCTTTAATAAGGGGGTTAGCAGTTGAAAAACTGCTAACCCTATTTATGAATAACAACTTAGAGGGGTTAAACTTTCAAAATGGCGTGCCCAGAGAAGGGTACTGCTTTCTAACGGGTGAAAGTCCCGTCATGGTAAAAGCCGGAGCCATGTAGCTTGGATGGCAGGGGGCGATGGAAACGTTGCCTTCTGAAGCCCCATTGACAAAGTCGGCGTAAGGCCGGTGAGCGAATATCCGGGTCGTAACGAAAGTGAACGCAGACGTAGCCTCGTGAAAATTAAGAACCACTGGCCG
>JAANMX010002029.1_pt1 | contig 21257 bp, 16 predicted proteins | sample 7279681 | NCBI WGS metagenome assembly JAANMX01 (sample SAMN14094542, study PRJNA606508) | bioreactor metagenome | isolation source: A lab-scale SPAN reactor treating ammonium-rich wastewater day 351 | place: Ireland: Galway | collected 2018-01-01
CCTGCCGGCCCTGCCCGGCGTGGACCCGGCCTCGGGGTGGGACCTGATCACCGAACTGATCCGCCTGGGCAAAAGGGACATTTTGCAAGGCCCCATCTGGCAGGCCGCGCACACGCCGGGCTACAATCGCCCGCCGGACTATCCGACCGATGGGGTGAACCGGGAAGGCGCGCCCCTCAGCCAGAATCTCTATTTGGCGCTGGCCGAGGAAGAGTGGGGGGGAGATGCCTGGCAGGGGCGCTCCCTGGCCGATGTGAACCGCCAGCGGCGCAAAGAGGCAGAGACAAACGCAGATAACGAAGATAGGACCGTCGCCGAGCCGGGTGGACTCTTCAACTTTTCCGCCCTCCATTCCCTGCATCTGCAAAGCCTGGGACGGGGGATACCGATCCTGGCGACCAGCGGTGGCTATGGGGTGGGGTCTGCCGAAGACCCCCGCTATCCAGCCCTGACCCCTTCTCTGCATATGGCCTATACCCTGGAAGCCTGCCGGGCTATGATGGGCACCAGCAATCGCTTTGCCCCGACCCCGGACTATCTCTTCTGTTCCAGCTTTGGGCTGTTGGCAAACCGTGCCCTGGAAAGCAGCCGTCCGGCCCGGGAAAGCGAAGTCTGGTACAGCCCGGATCACCCGCAAGGCGTTCTGCCGATTGTGCCCGTCTTGCAGGCCGAAACCAAACGTCTGCGCCACAGCCCCCAGGTATTTAAAGCCGAGGCAGCGCCTCCTTCTCTCCCCGGCAGCCAGGAGCCGAATCTTTTCGGCCCGGCATTGGCGGGTGGAAGCGGGCTGATCGCGGGTCGGGTGCGGGGTGGGGCCAGTGTTCAGCTCTCTCTGATCAATCTGGAAAGCGGGCTGTTTCTGCAGACCATTGCCCGATCCAACGGTGACTATCGTTTTGTCGATCTGCCTGCGGGCCGTTACAGCGTGTGGGTGGAAAATCCCCCCGGCAGTCGGCGCAGGGATGTGGTGGTGGAGGGGGAGCAGAGTGTGGCAGTGGACCTGGCCGTGGATGGCTGGGGCTACGAAGTCAGCGAAGCGCCGGACGGAGACGCGGGTATGCTCCAGTGCAGCGTGGCGCTGACTGCGGATATGGCCGCTGCGCCCTCTTTGCGGCTGCGCTGGGTGGGGGGCGAACGGGTGCTGGCAATGGTGCGCAGCGGCAAGGATCGCACTGCCCGGTGCAGCGCCGGCCCCCTGGACACCGGCATCTACGATCTGGAATTGCTGGGTATTCCCGATTCATCGCCCAGCGATCTGCGCGCCAGCATCCCTGTCGGGCGGGCAGCCGAAACCCACGTCCATTTCGTCCATACCCGGCCAGCCAAACAGCAGGAGACGCCCCGGAATTCTGTCATCGAGGGGCAGGTGATCAACGGAGAAGGCGCACAGGTGATCCTGCACAATGCCGAAGGGCGACGGCGCAGTGTGACAGCGGATCCCCGAGGGCGCTTCCGTTTTCCGGGGCTGGCCCAGGGCAGCTATTCGTTAACGGTGACAGGCAATGGCCATTCCCGAAGCCGCAACCGGCTAGGGGTAGACGGCGAAAACGCGCTCTCCCTCCGTTTTGAATTGCCCCCGCTTCTCCCCCCCCCAGCGTCCCGGCCCACGGCTACTGGTTCTGTAGTGCAGGGCCACGCGCCGGGACAGGCTGGCCGTGTTGCCATTCTCACGGCTGCCTCCGGTCTGGCCGTTCGCCGTCGGATCGATAGCCAGGGCCATTTTCTTTTTAGCGATTTGCCAGCCGGAGAGTACCATCTGCTGGCCGGAGAGTTGCGCCATTCCGCTCTGGTAGTCAGCCTGGATGAGAAGGTGACTATCGAATTCCCCCCCCCCACGCCCTTCTGGCAGGTGCAGATGCGCAGCCGGGCTGTTCTGCGACGGCCCGGTCTTGTGCGGGTACAGGTGCTGGGGCTGAACGGTACACTGGTCACTCTGGCTGCTGAAAAGATGGCAGATCAGACGCGCCCCACAGGCAGCGCGCTGGACTACGGCTCCTTTGCCGTGGAATTTGGCCCCCTGGCTGCGGGTGATTACCGGGTCTCTGTAGAAGGCGTGGATGTGATCGCCACATTTACCCTGGAAAGTACAGATGCTGCGGTTATCACCTTTCTGCGCAATAGTTCTCCCGGTGCCCCCGCCCGCCTTCTCCACCAGCCTCTCTGACAACTGTTCAGCCACCCCACCCTACCCCTCCCCATTCCAGGGAGGGAACTGAATCGACTTAATTTTGATACTTGACAGCGCTATAAAATTGGTATACACTTTATGAAAGCGCTTTCACAAAGTCATTTTCCAGATGCAACCAGCATCCTGCACCCCCAGCAACGATGCCCTCCCCCAACAATTGCACTGGTTTTGCGCGAAACGCTCTGTCTTTCCTTTGCATTTCAATCAGCCTTTGTCCATCAAACCCTTATGCCTGTCACCATCTACGACGTTGCCAAAGCCGCCGGTGTTGGAATCAGTACTGTTTCCCGCGTGCTGAACGAGAACACAAACGTGCGGGAAGAGACCCGCATCCGCGTATTGGAGGCCATCGAAGCCCTGGGCTACAAGCCCAACATTCTGGCCCGCAATTTGTCACGCAGCCATGTGCAGACAGTCGGTGTCGTCCTCAGCTATCTCACCAGCCCTTTTCAGGTCACGGTTTTGCAGGGTATCGAGCGCTTTCTGGCCCAGGCCGGGCTGGATTTGACGATTTTCAGTCTGGAATCGCCCAAACGCCGGGAGACGCTGCTGGAAAATCTCTCCCACGGGCGGCGCTGCGACGGGCTGATTGTGATTTCGTTTACCCCCCAGCAACGCTTTTTGCAGCGTTTTCAGCGCTATCACACCCCGGTTGTAATCGCCGATTTCCGGGACGAGCGCATCCCTTCGGTCTACGTGGACAATGTGGAGGGGGGCTATCTGGCGACAAAGCATCTGTTGGGGCTGGGGCATACCCGCATCGGCTACATTCTGGACCACACGGAGCCACCCAACGGCAGCGGCGGCAACGAGCCGGGCGCCGATCGACAGCGGGGCTATGTGCGGGCGCTGCTGGAAGCCGGGATTCCTTTTGACCCGATGCTCGTCTCGGAAAGCGGGCTGCACAGCCGGGAGCGGGGCGCGGTGGCTGCCGAACGGCTGCTCAATCGGGCGGATCGACCCACGGCTATCTTTGCGGCCAGCGATGTGATCGCCCTGGGGGTGATGGAATGCGCCCGCAAGGCGGGGTTGGCTCTCCCCGATGACCTGGCGTTGGTGGGGTTTGACGACATCGAACTGGCCTCTTTTATCGGCCTGACGACTGTGCGCCAGCCCATGCAGGAGATGGGCCGTCACGCCGCGGAGATTGTCACCCGGCTGATGCGGGGTGAAAAGGTGGAACGAATGTCGCGTCAATTGCCTGTGGAGCTGGTTGTGCGGGAGAGTTGCGGGGCGTTGGCCCTGGCTGAAAGGGGGTGAGGCCGACGGAAGCGGAGGATGCAGATTTTTATGATTTGGGTTGATCTGCGCTGATCTTCGTTTCAAACCTTTGATCTCTAATTGCTTGTGATGTACTGTGTTGTCACTTTTCCCTCGGAGAATGCCTTTTCTGGCATTGATCGGGTATTTGCAGGGCCGGAAATCTCTCCGGCAACCGTTTTCCATTCTACCCATGTAAGGAGAAACCTACATGAACCGCAAGTTTGCACCACTTTTTGTGCTGCTGCTGATGGCCTCGCTGCTGCTGGCAGCCTGCCCAGCCGCAGCCCCCGCCGAACCTGCCGCGGCACCCGCGGCTGGCGAAGCAGCCGCACCCGCCGCAGCCGCACCCACCGCCGAGCAGGTCACTGTTCGCTTTATCGGCGCAACCACCCCCCGGGATCACGACACCCAATCCCAGGCCTACTGCGAAGAGCAGACCGGCGTCAAGATTGAGCTGATCAACGGCCCCGAGAGCGCCACGGATCGGCTGGCCCAATACCTTCAGTTCTTTGGCGCCCAGTCCCCGGACATCGACCTCGTGCAGATCGACGTCATCTGGCCCGGCATCCTGGCCGAGCATCTGGTCGATATGAACCAGTACATCAGCGAGGATGAAAAGGCTACCTACTTCCAACGCATCATCAACAACAACACAGTGGACGGCGCGCTGGTCGGCATTCCCTGGTTCACCGATGCGGGCCTACTCTACTACCGCACGGACCTGCTGGAGAAGTATGGCTACACCGCTCCCCCGGCCACCTGGGCCGAGTTGGAAGAGATGGCTGCCAAAATTCAGGAAGGCGAACGGGCCACCAATACCGACTTCTGGGGTTACACCTGGCAGGGCAATGTCTATGAGGGTCTGACCTGTGACGCTCTGGAATGGCAGGTTAGCTGGGGTGGCGGCGAGATTGTGGAAGCCGACGGCACCATCAGCATCAACAACCCCCAGGCCGCGGCTGCCTTTGATATGGCGGCTGGCTGGGTGGGCACAATCAGCCCCCCCGGTGTGGTGAGCTACCAGGAAGAGGATGCCCGCGGCGTCTGGCAGGGCGGCAATGCGGCCTTCATGCGCAACTGGCCCTATGCCTATAGCCTGGGCAATGCCGAAGATAGCCTGATCAAAGACAAATTCGCAGTTGTGCCTCTGCCCAAGGGCGAAGGCCCCGATGCCCGCAACGCGGATACACTGGGCGGTTGGCAGATGGCTGTGAGCAAGTACAGCGCGCACCCGGACGAGGCAGCGGCAGTCGCTGTCTGTCTGGCCGGCCGCGAGAGCCAGAAGATTCGCGCCACAGTCGGCAGCCTGCTGCCCACCATCGGCGATCTCTACAGCGATGCGGACGTGCTGGCGGCCAATCCCTTCTTCGGCCAGCTATTCGACGTCTTCAACGGCGGTGCGGTGGCTCGCCCCAGCACTGTGACCAGCGACAAGTACAACGAAGTTTCGACCATCTACTTCACCGAAGTCAACAAAGTCTTGACCGGCGCGCAGACTGGCGCCGAGGCGGTGGCGAAGATCGAAGCCCAGTTGCAGGACGTTCTGCAATAGGATTGTTAGAGGGGGCGCTGTCCGTTGGGCAGCGCCCTCTGGTAAACCCATATTGGGTATTGGTATCTGTTCAGCCACCCCACCCTACCCCTCCCCATTCCAGGGAGGGAAGTGGATCGACTCCTCCCCCACAGTGGGGGAGGTTGGGTGGGGGTGAGCAGTTACGGGTATTGGGTATTTCGTAGGGTTAATATCTGCACCAAACCATCTCACGAAATATCCAATCCCCAATCCCTAATCCCCAACCCCTACTATCTTCTGTTAGCGAGAGGAGCCAAGCGGTGACCACACAAGTTTCCAGTGCGCGCCCGGCGCTGCCCAAGAAACAGGGCCTGAGCGAACGTGCCAAGGCCGAGGAACGTCTGTCTTACTTCTTTTTGATCCCCACGCTGGTGGTAGTCTTGGGTGTGGCTTTCTATCCATTGATGCAGACTGTCTATGCCACCTTCTTCGACGCCAAATTGGGCAGCGCCAGAGCCTGGGAATATATTGGGCTGGAGAATTACAGCCGTCTGCTCACCAATGGCAATTGGTGGGATGCTGTGTGGGCGACGGTCAAGTTTACGGTGGCTTCTGTTGGGTTCGAGTTGGTGCTGGGGCTGGGGATCGCACTGGTGGTCAACAGCAAATTTCCCGGTCGCGGGCTGATGCGCACGGCTATGCTGGTGCCCTGGGCCATCCCCACAGCCATCTCCTCTCAGATGTGGAAGTGGATGTACAACGACGTTTTCGGCGTCATCAACGACATCTTCACCCGGGTTATCCCCATTTTGCCCGAAAAGATCGCCTGGGTCGCCCGAGCCGACACTGCGCTCTGGTCTCTGGTGGCGGTGGATGTGTGGAAGACGACACCCTTTATGGCGCTCCTACTCCTGGCCGGTCTGCAATTGATCCCGGCGGATATCTACGAAGCCGCATCGGTGGATGGGGCCACAGGCTGGCGACAGTTCACCACAATTACCCTGCCGATGCTGCGTTCGTCGATTGTGGTGGCGTTGATCTTCCGCTCACTGGATGCCCTGCGCGTCTTCGATCTGGTCTGGATTATGACCGGTGGCGGTTTCGGCACAGAGACGATGGCGACGATCAACCAGCGCAATCTGATCCAATTCCAAAAGCTGGGCTATGGCTCGACGATCAGTGTGGCGATTTTTGTCGTAATCGGGATTTTTGTAGTGCTCTATGTGACGACGATTTTCCAGCGGTCGGAGGAATAGGCAATGAATCGCAAAAACACAAATATCATCGGGAATGTCCTCTTCTGGGGTGTCGTTCTTCTGATCGCTTTTTACACCCTCTTTCCATTTTATTGGGCGATTGTCTCCTCTCTGACCCCAGCCAGCCTGCTCTTTAGCACGCCGGTCAAATACTTCCCCACGCCGCCTTCACTGGGCGCGTACAAAACCGTTTTTGGCAATCCCCTCTTTTTGCGGGCGATGTTGAATTCAGCCTTTGTGGCGGGTACAACGGTCATTCTTTCGCTTATCATCGGCTCACTGGGGGCCTATGCGCTTGGGCGTCTGCAATTCCGGGGCAAGACGCTGGTACGCTACACAATTCTGTCTATGACAATGTTTCCAGCCATCGCCATTCTTGGCTCCCTCTTTACGATGGTGCGCAACCTGGGCATCTACAATACCCCCTGGGCGCTTATCCTTACGTATATGACCTTCTCCCTGCCCTTTACCGTCTGGGTGTTGAGCAACTTCTTCCAGAGCCTGCCCCTGGAACTGGAGCAGGCGGCCTATGTGGACGGGGCAACTACCTTTCAGACCTTTTATATGATTCTGCTGCCCCTGACCGCGCCGGGTCTGGTGACGACCGGTCTGTTGGCTTTCATCTCGGCCTGGAACGAATTTCTCTATGCCCTCACCTTTACGGTCAGCCTGGAGAAGCGCACGGTTCCGGTAGCGATTGCCCTCTTCCAGGGCGAACAACAGTTTGAGATTCCCTGGGGCGACATTATGGCCGCCGCAGTGGTGGTGACAGTGCCTCTGGTGGTGCTGGTCCTCGTCTTCCAGCAGCGGCTGGTAGAGGGGCTGACCGCGGGCGCTGTGAAGGGCTAGGATTTTCCGCAACAAATCCACAGAATGGGTAGCCCAACCGGGAAGTGAAACGTAAAACGTGAGATCGGTGTCCGATCTCACGTTTTACGTTTCACTTCTCCCGTCCTGTGTTACAATAGGGCAAATGTTCGCACCCGACAAGGAGTCTCACCGTTTCGCCATTGACCTGGCACAATCTTCGCCATGACCTCTATACTCCGGCTCAATCTGTTGGGTAGACTGGAACTGACCATCGACGGTCAGCCGCTGGTCAAACTACGCAGCCAGAAGGCTGTCGCGCTCCTCATCTATCTGGCCTGCAACCCCCGTCCTCAGCGCCGGGAAGCGTTGGCCGACCTGCTTTGGGAGACCACCAGCACCGCCCAATCGCTCTCCAATCTGCGCACGGTTCTCTCCCGTCTGCGCCCCTACATCGAGACTTTTCTCCACATCACCCCCCAGGAACTTACCCTCGCCCGTCCGCCGGCCACCCGCGTGGACGTGACCGACCTGCTGGCGGGGATAGGCGCTAATCCCGGCCCACTCTCGCCCGCGGCGGCAACCCAAATGGAGGCGACGCTGGCCCTCTATCAGGGCGATTTTCTGGCAGATTTTCACCTGCCCGACGCACCGGGCTTTTCCCAATGGGCCATTGTGGAGCGGGAACGGCTGCGCTTTCTCGTCTTGCAGGGCTACCAGCGGCTGGCGGCGCATCTGCTCCAGCGACAGGATTTCCCTGCCGCGCTCCGGGTCATCACCGCCTGGCTGGGGGTGGATGCGCTGGATGAGGAGGCCCACAGCCAGATGATGCGCGGTCTGGCCCGTAAGGGTCAACCAAACGCAGCCCTGGCCCACTATACAAAGTGCCGCCAACTGTTAGCCGCAGAATTGGACGTGGAGCCGGGCGAAGAGTTGCAGGAGCTTCAGCGGCGTATTGCCGCCGGGGAGTCGCTAGACCCGCCCCCCCCGGATGACAACCAGACTACCTTGGCCCGAAATCTGCGCAACCTGCCCCAACGGCTGACCTCTTTTGTGGGGCGCAGCCGAGAGGTATCGCTGGTACACAATCTGTTGAACAGACCCCTTACCCGGCTGGTGACAATTACCGGTGAGGGTGGGGTGGGCAAATCCTCTCTGGCTGTGAGCGTGGGTATGGAGATGGCCGAACCCTGGGCCGATGGGGTCTGCTTTGTCTCGCTGGCCGAGATAGTGGCTATGCCGGCGGATACCCTGCCCCACCGTTTGGCCGCTGCGCTGGCCCAGGCGCTGGGGATGCTCTTTTCCACCAGCCGGGGCGCGCCGGAGCTGGCAAGCCAGCTTTTCAGCTTCCTGCGCGGACGTTCCCTCCTGCTCATTCTGGACAATTTCGAGCATCTCAGCCCAGCCACTGGCTTTGTGGGGGATCTCTTGCAGGCCGCGCCGGGCTGCCAGGTATTGGTCACATCCCGGCAGGGCCTGCTCCTACCGGGGGAAGCGGTGGTGCGGCTGGAAGGTCTACCTCTCCCCCCGGAAGATGCACCCCTGCCGGCAACCGCCTATCCCAGCGTAGCGCTCTTTGTCGAACGGGCCAGACAGCGCCAGCATACCTTCACCCTTTCGGAGGAAAACCGGCCAGCATTGAACCATCTGTGCCGATTGGTGGCGGGCAATGCCCTGGCGCTGGAATTGGCCGCGGCCTGGGTGGAGCATTACAGCCTGGGCGAGATGGTGGCCCTGCTGGAAAAAGAGATGCTGGATTTTTTGCGCAGCCCAGGCCCGGAGGCCGGAGAACGCCACCGCAGCCTCCGTCGGGTGATGGCGACCTCCTGGCAATTGCTCTCGCCGGAGGCCCAGGCGATGCTGGCCCATCTTTCCTGCTTTCGGGGCAGCTTTCAACGGGACGCGGTGCTGGAGATTACCGGTGGCGGGCTGGATACACTGGTGGAGTTGGCCAACGCCTCCCTGCTGCAACAGCGGGACCCGGGCCGCTACGAACTCCACGAGATGGTGCGCCAGTTTGCCGCTGAACAGTTGGCCGGTCAGACCGACGGTGGACGGGAGAGCGCAGCCCGCCACGCCCGCTTCTATTTGACGCTGGTAGGCCAGGTAGAACGCACACCGGCCCGCATTGCCCCGGTGAGCGAGGCGCTTGCCAATGTGCGCCGGGCCTGGGCCTGGGCTGTGGAGAATGGGGATGTGGCCGCTTTGGCCCAGGCCAGCGCCGGGCTGTGGAACTTCTATCTGCGCAAAGGGCTGTTTCAAGAGGCCGAGGAAGCCTTTGGCAGTGCGATTGCCGCGGTGTTGGCCGTGCCAACGGGCAGTGTGGGCCGACGGCGGGCGTTGGCTGCCCTGCGCGTGGCCCAGGCTCTCTTTCTCAACATCCGCAGCCGCTACCCCGAAGCGATTGCCGTGGCCGAAGAGGCCATCGGCTATGGCTTGCAGGAAGAGAATGAGGCCATCATTGCCCGGGGCTATCTCCAATGGGGCACGGCCCACTACCGCCAGGGGCGCTACGTCGATGCCATCCAACAGCTTCGGATGGCGCTGATGGCGGCCCAGGACGCGGGGCTGGAAGGGGATGAGGCCGATGTCCTGCGCCAATTGGGGACGACCTGGCTGGAGCAGGGGGAGATGGAGAAGGCCCGTGCCCATTGCCAGGACGCTCTGGCTATCTACCGGCGCACAGGCAACCGCCTGGGCGAGGGCAACACCCTCACAGACTTGGGTTGGATCAGCCAGCGTCAACAGAGATTTGCCGAAGCCCAATTCTATCTGGAAGAGGCGGAACGAATCCACACTTCCATCGACAATCGACACGGCACAACGATCGCCCGGATCAATCTGGGCATTGTTGTGCAGATGCAGGGCGATCTTTCGGCAGCTCACCAGATATATCAGCAACTTCTGGAGAGACTGGGCGAAGTCCCGGACCTCTACCACCATTCTCTGACCAACCACAGCCTGGGTATTGTGCTCACCCGATTGGGCGATTATGAACCGGCCCGGCGCCATCTGCTGGCCGCGCTGGAGATCGACCGCACAACGGGAGATTTGGGCGGGCTGGCCTGGTCCTACAACGGCCTGGGGCTGCTGCACAACCATCTGGGCGAGACAAAGACCGGTCTGGCCTACCACAAAGAGGCCCTGCGCATCAGCCAGGAACAGGGCGCGTCGACGGTGGAAGGGATAGCGCTGCTGGGTATCGGTCAGGATTTACAGGCGCTGGGCCATTGGCAGGAAGCCCAAGCGGCCTATGAAAAGGCGTTGGCTGTGCAGAGCAGGCTGAAGCAGAGCGTGCGGGTGATCGAGACCCGCAGTGGGCTGGCCCTGGCCCTGCAAGAGAGCGAGGAGTTCACCGCGGCCCTGGCCCAGGTGGAGGAGATATTGAACTATCTGGCAACAGAGAGTATAGACGGCGCGGCCCAGCCCGTTCTGGTCTACTGGAACTGTTATGCGGTTTTGCGCGCCCAGGACGACCCCCGGGCACCGCTGGTGCTGGCCGAAGCCTTCGCGCGGATGCAGCGCCAGGCCGCCCGCATCCCGGACCAACGGCTGCGTCGCTGCTATCTGCACAACCTGCCCCCCCATCCCGCAGTGATGCGAGAGGTGGAGGCCCTGCAGCTCTTGCCGATTTCGGGCGCGGTGAGGGAAGGAATTCCGACATCACCGGTAAACAGACAAAACGAGATGTATTGATTTTGGCTCTTTTCCAACCCAACTACCCCCGAAAGGCATTCTGATGACCACCCGCCCTAACATTCTTATCTTTATGACGGACCAGCAGCGGGCCGATGTGGCCGAGGCGGATCACCCCTGTCTGACCCCCAATCTGGACCGTTTCGCCGCGGAGGGGGTGCGTTTTCGCCGGGTCTACACGCCCACGGCCCACTGCTGCCCGGCCCGGGCCACCTTTTTCACCGGTCTCTACCCCAGCCGCCACGGCGTCTTCAATAATATTTTCAACAACGCGGCCATCAACACCAGTCTGAAACCCGGTGTGCAGACCTTCGGCGAACAGTTGAAGGAGTCGGGTTATCGTATGGCCTTTAGCGGCAAATGGCATGTGAGTATGGATGACGACCCCGCGGATCGGGGCTGGGAAGAGCTGCTCACGACGGCCACCGCAGGCACCCATCACGGACGCAGCATTGAAGACTGGCGCTCCGCCCCACCAGAACCGGAGGAGCGGGCCCGGGGCACTGTGCAGCGTCCCGGCTGGGGACCCTTCACTGTTTACAGCACCCTGCCCGATGGCGGGCCAAAGGGTTATGAAAAGGACAACGACTACAAAGTCATCCGGGCCGCGGTGGATGCTCTGCCCGATCTGGCGGCGGGTGACGATCCCTGGGCGCTGTGGGTCGGTCCCATTGGCCCTCACGACCCTTTCAATGTGCCGGAGAAGTTTGTGAAGATGTACGACCCATCCCAAATCGAGCTCCCCGCCAGCTACGCCGACCGGATGGAGGACAAGCCCCGCATCTACCAGCGCATGCGCCGCCAGTTCTGGGATCAACTGAGCGAGGACGAGGTGCGGGAATCCATCGCCCACTACTGGGCCTATTGCTCAATGATGGATGCGCTCTTTGGCGAAGTGCTGGAGGCCCTGGACGCTACGGGCCAGGCCGACAATACCCTCGTCCTCTTTCTATCGGATCACGGGGACTACTGCGGGGATCACGGCCTCTATCTGAAGGGTGTGCCCGCCTTCCGGGAAGCCTATCACGTCCCCTGTGTGGCCCGCTGGCCCAACGGCATCGCCCAGCCGGACCGGGCCGTGGATGAGTTTGTGACCCTGGCCGACTTTGCGCCGACGTTTCTGGAATTGGCCGGAATCGAACCGTCGCCGGAACTGACCGGACGCAGCATCGCCCCCTTTCTGCGGGGAGAGACGCCGGAGGATTGGACGGACACTTTTTATGCGCAGATGAACGGCGTGGAGTTGTACTACAGCCAGCGGGTGGTGGCGACGAAGGAATACAAGTACGTCTACAACGGCTTTGACTTTGACGAACTCTACGACCTGGCCGCGGATCCCCACGAGATGCACAATGTGGCCGAAGAGCTGGCCTATGCCGAGATTAAACGGGACCTGGTACAGCGTATGTGGCGTTTCGCCGCGGCCCAGGACGACCGCATCTTCAACCCCTACGGCACGGTGGCCTTTGCGCCCTGGGGGCCGGCGGATGGGTTGCGGAGAGAAGGGGTGACAAGCTGACAGGGTGAAGAAGCCCGGTTAACGAAAGATGATGGGATGATGAGATGATGGCGTCGTGTCCATCATCTCATCATCCCATCATCTTTTTTATCCCTCAATCGTTCACTCTTGCCCTCCTACCTCAAATTTTCAACCCACTCAACACCACCCCCTGAATGAAGTAGCGCTGGGCTACGATGAAGAGGAGGATGACGGGCAGAGTCATTACCGCGGCGGCGGCCATCAGCAGGTGATCCCGCGGGTTGGTGGTCTCCATAGGGATATTCTGGAAGACACGCATACCCACCGCGGCGGGGAAGAGGTTCATACGGTTGAGGTAGATAAAGGGGGCAAAGAACTCATTCCACTCATTCATAAATTGTAGAATGGCGACGGTCGTCAGTGCGGGTTTCATCAGGGGCAAAATCACGCTCCACAGAATCCGAAAGGGCGACGCGCCGTCGATATGGGCAGCTTCGTCCAGGTCCCGGGGGATGCTCATAATGAACTGGCGCAGGAGGAAGATCATAAAGGCACCGCCCCCCAGCCAGGCGCCGATGGTCAGGGGCACGTAGGTATTGATGAGCTTCAGCTTGAAGAAGAAGATGTACTGGGGAATCAGTGTCACTTGGGTCGGAATCATCAGTGTGCCCAGCATCAGAATGAACCAGACATTCTTGCCAAAGAAATCGAAGCGGGCAAAAGCATAGGCGGTGAGGGAAGCGGTGATGACAGTCCCTGGCACAGTGATAGCGACCAGAATAAAGCTATTGGCCATCCAGCGGGCAAAAGGCACGGTGTCGAAGACGAGCGCGTAATTTCCCCATTGGGGTACTGCGGGTATGAAATGGATTGTGAAGGAGCGCAATTCCTGCCAGGTTTGCAGAGAACTGGAAACCGTCCAGAAGAGCGGGAAAGCGAAAACAAGCCCCCCAACTGTGAGAACAATGTAGGTAATGATGATGCCTATATTGGAACGTTCGGGGCGCTGCAATATCACAGGCATACGCTGGGTGGATGGGGTGTCGTAGGTGGTTGCCATTGGGGTTTACCCTCCGTAGTAGAAGACCCAGCGAGAAGAAAGGCGCATCTGCCATACGGTCAGCGCCACAATAATGAGGGCGAAGAACCAGGCCAGCGCCGCGGCATAGCCCATATTCCAATAGTCAAAAGCCTGCTTGTAGAGGTGCAGGCTGAAGAACCAAGTGGCAAAGCCCGGCCCACCTTCTGTGGCGACAAACGCAGCCGTAAAGGTCTGCAAACCGCCGATGATACCCAAAATCATATTAAAAAAGATGGTGGGTGTCAGCATAGGAAGTGTTACGTTCCACAATTTTGCCCAAGAGCCGGCTCCATCAATCGAGGCCGCATCGTAGAGTTCTTCCGGGATGCCTTGCAGACCGGCCAGGAAGATGATCATCCGAGTGCCGCCGATACCCTGCCACAGCCCCATCATAATCAGCGAGGGGATGGCCCAGCGCCGGTCACCAAACCAGCCCGGCGGATCCGCTATGCCCAGACCGCGCAGAGTCTGGTTGACAATACCGAAATCGTCGTTGAGCAGCCACTTCCACAGTACCACCGAGGCCACAATGGGCACAAGTGTGGGCATAAAAAAGAGGGTGCGATAGGCGGGCAGGGCACGGATTTTGTTGTTGAGCAAAATCGCCAGAAACATAGAACCCAGCACACCCAGTGGCACGCCCACACCGGCAAAGTAGACTGTGCGCAGGATGGAAGGCCAGAATTGCGGGTCATTTGTAAACATTTTGACAAAGTTATCAAAGCCGATGAATATGGGCGGGCTGAGCACATCGTATTTGGTCAAGCTAAGATAGAGAGAGTAAAGTCCGGGCCCAAGAAAAAGAGCCAAGAAGCCCACCAGCCAGGGGGTCAAGAAAAGATACCCGTAAAAGTTCTGCCAACGTTTGCGGGGCGCCAATTCCCGCCGCACTACAGCCGCTATATCAAAACGCGAGGTCGTCGCTGCCATCGGTTGCTCCTGATAGCGTAAAACGTGAAACGTGAGATGAACCAATAATCTCACGTTTCACGTTTCAAAATCATCAATGAAGAGTGAACAGCTATTCGTTATCTGTTCACTGCCACTATCCTTTACGCCGCGTCCATATCCAACACGGCCTGCACATTGTCATGCAGGTTCTGCAAACCTTCTTCAAAGTCGACCGGCTGGTTCGGGTCCAACAGCAGATCGGTGTATTGGGCTACGGCATCGGTGAACTCACGTCCACGGGAATTGACCGGGGCGTGGGCCGGGATACCGTTCTCCAGACTGCTCAGAAACCATTCGTGGATCGGGTTTTCGGCGATCAGCGCGGCGACTACATCCGGACGCACTGCGGCAAAGTTGCCACCGACTAGGTTGAAACCAGTGCTGCCATCCTTGCCCGCGATGTGCCGAATAAACTCATAGGCTATATCTGCGTGCTCGCTGGCCTGGCGGATATTCCATGTACCGCCGCGCAGTTGGGAGGGGAAGCGGCCATCGGGCAGGGCAGGCAACAGAACCTGCCAGACTTCGGCCACCGAGGGGTCTACCCCAGCAGCTTTGATATCCCGATCATAGTTACGCACATTGAGCGAACCACCCCAGTTCATCGTGACTTTGCCTTCCACCTGGGCAGAAGCCACGTTCTCAATCGCTCCAACGGCTGGGAGCACCTTGTCCTCTACAGCCAATTTGTAGGCCCAACGCAGAGCCTCCACCGATTTGTCTTCCAGCAGCATACTTTGGGTTCCATCAGCGTTGATCAGATCGCCGCCGAAAGCACGGGTGAGGGTGACAACGCTGCTTTCGCCATGACCGATGGACAGGCCATAGCGCTCGTTTTCCACATAGAAACGATGGGCCCATTCAGCGATGGTGTCCATTGACACGTCCCGGGCGTTGACATCGGGCAACTCAATGCCTTCGGCTTTGAAGTGCGCGGCATTGGTGACCAGCGTGTCGAAACCAGCCCAGCCCCAACTGGGCAGACCGTACTGTTTGCCCTGATAGGATTGCAGCCCCATAAAGTTTGCGTACCACTCACTCAGATCAATATCAGAGGCGGCGATCAGGTCATCGATAGGCATAATGACATTCTTATCAATGGCCCGCCAGAATTGGAAGTGGGAGGGGTCGAACGCGATGACCTCGCCCAGATCGTCGGCGGCAAAAGCAGCATACATCTTGGCGTAGGAGTCCTGCTGGGCGGTGCCGACAATAGGACGCAGTTCAATGGACACATTCGGATGCAACGCCTTGAATGTATCGATACGTTCCTCGTTCCAACCGGTGCCGATGCCGCGGAAGGTGTCCCAGCGCAACAGGATGTCCTCCGTTGCCGGCGCGTTGGTGGCGGCAGCCGCGGGGGCAGCTTCGCCACCGGACGAAGCAGCCGGAGCCGGCGAGGCTGCGGGCGCCGCACAGGCCGCCAATAGACCGCCAGTTACGAGCAGGCTACCCCGCAAAAACGCGCGTCGTGAAATCTGATTTACCATTTGTCTTCTCTCCTTGTGAAAGTAGTGTGGAACCAACGGTGGCGTAATGTCAGAACAGGGCGATATTTCTGGAAAGGACGAACCGCAATCAAAGAAAGTCGGTTTGTAGGGGGCAGGGGTTGAGATTTAGAACAGCCCATAGCACAATATACGAATATGCTGCTCTTGTCAAACGGCTTTTTCGCTCTCGCATTCGGTCAGTTTTTGAGGAAAAGTGGAGGGAGGAAAGAAAAACGTGAAGACGTGAAACGTGAGGTGTCGTCACCTGATCTCACGTTTCACGTCTTCACGTTTCCCCACGCAAATCGTGGCTGCGCCACCTTACGCAATACGCAACACGCAATACTTCCCTACCGCATCGTCAACGCCATCACAGCCTTCTGCGCGTGCAGCCGGTTCTCCGCCTCGTCGTAGACGACAGAGTTGGGGCCGTCGATCACCCCGTCGGTGACTTCGATGTTGCGGTCGGCGGGCAGGCAGTGCATATAAATCGCGTTCTCCTTGGCCAATCCCATACGCCGCTCGTCGGTGATCCAGTCCTTGTACTGGGCGCCGATGGCTGCGCTCTCGGCGTTGTCGCTGGTGGTGAGCAGCGCGCCCCAACTCTTGGGGTAGACAATATCCGCGTCCACAAAACCGGCGTCGAACTCGTCCAGTTGCTCGAAGCTGCCGCCGTGCCTGCGCACATTATCCTGGGCCTGCTGCACAATATCCGGCATCAGCTTGTACTCTGGCGGATGGGTCAGGCGCACATTCATCCCAAAGCGGGTCATCTGCAAAATCAGGCTCTGGGGCACAGAAATTGGCTTCTGGTAGCTGCTGGCGTAGGCCCAACTGACGTTAATCGTCTTGCCCCGGGGGTCGCCCACCTTTTCGATAATCGTCATCAGGTCGGCCAGAATCTGGAAAGGGTGGTAGACGTCGCACTGCATATTCAGCACCGGCACACGGCTGGCCGCGGCCACGTCGTTGATATATTTGTTGCCAAAATCCCAATCGCACTGGCGGATGGCGATGCCGTCGTAGTAGCGTCCGTAGATTTCGCCGATCTCTTTGGCTGTGTCGCCGTGGCTGATCTGCGTCGTCGTGCTGTCGATGAAAGCCGCGTGGCCGCCCATCTGGGCCATCCCCACCTCAAAGCTGGAGCGGGTGCGGGTGCTGGTAAAGAAGAAGAGCAGGGCCAGGGTTTTGTCGTCCAGCAGGGGGTGGCGGATGCCCAATGCCCGGTCGCGCTTGAGTTTGAAGGCCACGTCCATCACCGTTTCGATCTCTTCTTTGCTAAAATCCATGTCGCTGATAAAATCGCGACCGCGTAAATCTGTCTGCATTGAACGGTTCTCCTGTGAAAATGAGTAGAAATCTCGTGGTGCGTAGTGCGTTGTGCGTGAACTGGTTTGGGATACGACAACGCATCTGCAAGTCTGTGTTAATAACGATGAAAAATGGAGCCAACGCCACTACTACTTGACGCACCACGCACTACTCCGTACCAGCGCAAGATCGACCCTTCGACAGGCTCAGGCGATGTCCTGAGTTCATCGAAGGGACACCGCGTCGCGTGCGTTCGTTGCGGCCTCAGCCCCCGGAAATTACCGCGAATGGGAGGAGTACGCGAATAGTTGACGTGTATTTCGATGATCCGGAGTATCCCAGAACAAGCGGGAGCGACCAGCCATTCGCGTCATCCTCCTATTCGCGGTAATTCGCTCCGTGGCTTCGTTACCTTACGCACTACGTTCTTACAATCCTCGTCCCCGTCTCCCCGGCCAGTGCCCGCTCCAAATTTTCCGGGTTGGTGACCAGACACCAGGTGTCCGGATTCTCACTGCCTTCCAGAAATTCGATACAGGCGTCGATCTTCGGGCGCATACTGCCGGGTGCAAAGTGGCCTTCGTCCCGGTAGCGTCTGGCTTCGGCCACGGTCATCGACGGAATGTTCTGCTGGTTGGGCTTGCCAAAATTGACCGCCACCTGCTCTACACCTGTGCTGACGAGGAACAACTCCGCGCCCAATGAGCGGGCGAGCAGACTGCTGGCCCGGTCTTTGTCGATCACTGCCGAGACGCCGCGCAGCTCGCCCTTGTGGTTGCGCACCACCGGAATCCCGCCGCCGCCACAGGCCACGACAATCCAGCCCAACTCAACGGCCTGCCGGATGGCCTTCAACTCGACGATCTCCACAGGCAGAGGCGAGGCAATCACCCGTCGCCAACCCCGGCCCGCATCCTCCACCACTCGCCAGCCCGTTCGTTCAAAGACCCGAGCCGTCGTCTCGTCCAGAAAGCCGCCGATGGGTTTGGTTGGGTAGGCAAAAGCCGGGTCGTTCTCGTCTACCCGCACTTGGGTGACGATTGTAATCGTCTGCTTGGGGATGTCCCGCTGGAAAAATTCGTTGTTCAGCGCCTGTTGCAGCATATAGCCAATCGCGCCCTGGGTGTCGGCCACAATCAGACTGAGGGGCGTCGTATGGACTTCATTGGCCGCCAGTTCATTGCGGCGCAGAATGAACCCCACCTGGGGTCCGTTGCCGTGGGTGATGACCGCACGCCAGCCCTTTTCCATCATTCCGGCGATGTGGCCGGTCGTCAGCCGCACCGCGTCCCACTGGTGGGCCACTTCCGGGTGATTGTTGTCTGCAATCAGTGAATTGCCGCCGATAGCGATGACAGCGAGGGGCGAGTGGGTGGGCATAGGGCCTCTATAGAATTAGCCCGTCGCCAAGACGGCGAAGGTCAGCCAAAAAAACTTCCTCGTCCGGCGCAGCAATCCAGCGGATTAACCGCCAGTCTTCTGCTGTGGCGGAGCAGAGAACCCGGGCCAGATCGGCGTGGAAGATGCCCGCGGCTTTGCTGTCGGCACCGGTGATGGCGTCCTCCAGCGAGAGACCCATCTTCGTGCAGAAACCCCAAATGTCGGCCAGGTCTTTGGGCTGCTCCCGGTCAATGACCGCCGTGACTTTGTTGGCCAGGATGTTCTCCGCGGTGTCGATGGGGCCGAGGATCGGGTGGCGGTAGACTGTGCCCACGCGCGCTGGCACATCTTTGACCAGATCGATTCTGAGTTCCACATCTTGCCGACGCACTGTCAAACCGACATAACTTTCCCCGCGCAGGCGAATGACCGTTTGCCAGGTCGGTCTGCGGCTCAATTCATCTACGATCAATTCTGCCCACAGAGTGAAACGGTCATCGTAATTGACGAAAAGGTCCAGATCATCCGAGTAGCGGTGATGCAAGTATCCGCGCGAGGCCGCAGTTCCTCCTGTGAGGTAGAAACCGGTTTGCAGGGATGACACGAAATCGAGCACTTCATCCTGCAAAGGATATAGAAAATGTTCGTAGAAATTATTGTTCATTTTCCTGAAACACCTCTGGATGGTGATGTGGCAACCACTCGACTACGAAATCGATCCCCCGTCGGCGTTCCACCATACGCAACTTATTTCTCCAACGGGACCAATCCTGCACAAGCACAGGCAGGCCAATCCGGCGCACGATTTCTGGATACGATGCGTAGTTTAGTAGACGTATAGCCGCCCAATCCCGCCCCAGCCGCCCCCGCGTCACCTTTCCATCCAGCATTGCCTGGAAGGTCTCCTCGTCGATGTCGTAGTCCCACACATACCAGAGCCGTTTGCCTGGTTGGGATAAGGATTTGTCGTCCATTTGCGTCTTTGCCTTACTTAATATCAAACCCAATCGAACGACAGATACTGTCAGTAATGAAACCGACATTGCGCCACGTAGACTGTATTCCCAGCCACTTTATAGACAATGCGATGTTCGCGGGTGATTCGGCGAGACCAATAGCCAGTCAGTTGATGGCGGAGCAGTTCTGGTTTGCCAAGACCTGAGAATGGATGGGCCGCAATATCATTTAACAGCCGTTCGATCCGCATACTAATTTTCTGGTCTGTACGCTGCCAGTAGTCCAAATCCGCCTGCGCCTGTGATGTATAGAACAACTCATACTGTGGTGCGGCGGGCAATTTCGGCCTCGATCTCACTGAGTGCTGCGTGCAGCCGACTTGCATTGGCCTTTGTCGAAAGCAGATGCGCCGTTTCCATCAATGACTCGTACTCTTGTTTGGAGAGCAGCACCAGATCATTTCCATCAGAACGTGTAATAAAGACCGCCTGGTCCTCGGCCTGCGCGGCAAATTCATCCATCCGTCGCCGAAATTGTGAGTAGGCAATTGCAGTCATTGGCAGTTTCTTCTTTCCTGGCAACAAAGTCAACAATTCGCAAATTCCGTCATCCGTATTCTACTCCTTAATCAGCGCCGGAAGCACCGCGTAGAACTCCGTCGCCTTCACCACTTCGTCCAGACTCACGCTGTCCAGCACAGTATGCGCGGTCACTTCATCGCCGGGGCCAAAGCCGATGGAGGGGATGCCCGCCTTGCCCGCCCAGTAGATGCCGTTTGTGCTGAAATTCCACTTGCCCGGATCCGCTGCGGGCAGGCCGGTCAGCGTGCGCGCTGCCTGGCCCGCTTGCACCAGGGGATGGCCCTCTTCCAGCGCCCAGGCCGGGAAATACTTCTCCACGGGGAAGACAAAGCCGGTGTAGCTGGGGTCGTCGTAGAAGAGCATCTCGACGGTCACATCCCCCCGCGCCCGGTTTTCGGCGGGGATAAGCTGGCGCACCTGTTCGATCACCGCCTCCACCTCCTCGCCAAAGGTGACCCGGCGGTCGATGTAGACCGTACACTCATTCGGCACGGCGTTGATGCTGGGGGTCTCCACGGACATATCGGTCACCGTAATTTTGCCGTGGCCCAGGAAGGGGTGATCCCCCAGTTCCGGTTCCAGTTTGCTCACCCCTGCGATCACCGGCAGCACTTTGTAGATGGCGTTGTCGCCCAGGTGGTTGCTGGCCGCGTGGGCGCTCTTGCCTTTGGCAACCACTTTCATCTCCACCCGGCCTTTGTGCCCCCGGTAGACGAGCATCTTCGTCGGTTCGCCGATGACCACAAAATCCGGGCGGATGCCCTCGTGTTCCACAAAGGCGTGGGGCGCGATACCGTCGCACCACTCCTCCATATTGCCAAAATAGTAGGCGGTCCAGCCCTCCAGCAGGCCCAGGCGCTGGGCAATCGCCAGCCCGTAGATCATCCCCGGCGTGCTGCCCTTCTCGTCGCAGGCGCCCCGGGCGTAGAAGACGCCGTCCTCAATTTTGCCCTGGAAGGGGTCCCACTGCCACTCGTCCGGGTCGCCGATGCCTACAGTGTCGATGTGGCTGTCGTAGACCAGCACCCGGGGCCCATTGCCGATGCGCCCGACTGTATTGCCCATCGAATCAAACCAGACTGCATCGAAGCCCAGCTTCGTCATCTCGGCCTGCACCCGCTCCCCCACCGGGCCGATCTGGGAATCCATCGAGGGGATGGCGCAAATTTCGCGCAGGAAAGTGATGATGTCGTCGCTGTGGCTGGCGACTTGGGATTGAATTTTCGCAATATCGATGGCAGGCATAACGAATCCTTCTGGTGGGCAGAACAACAAATCCGGTAATCTGACACGCGCGTGTCAG
>JAANMX010002032.1_pt1 | contig 21235 bp, 20 predicted proteins | sample 7279681 | NCBI WGS metagenome assembly JAANMX01 (sample SAMN14094542, study PRJNA606508) | bioreactor metagenome | isolation source: A lab-scale SPAN reactor treating ammonium-rich wastewater day 351 | place: Ireland: Galway | collected 2018-01-01
GCCGAACTAACAGTTTGGCATATTTGTTTTGAGCCAAAACCCTTGAACTTTGAACCCCCGAACTTCGGTCTTTATCCGACCATAGAGGCGACTTCAGAAGCGAAATCGTCAGCCTTCTTATCGATGCCTTCGCCCATCTTGAAACGCGAAAAGCGTCGGATCGTAATATTCTCTTTGATCGAGGCGATCTTCTCTGTAACGAGCTCACCGACCGTCTTTGCCGGATCCTTTACGAACGGCTGATCGACGAGAACGTTCTCTTCGTAGAACTTGTTCAAGCGGCCATCGATGATCTTGTCGAGAACATCGGCGGGCTTATTCGCATTCTTCGAATCGTTCTTGAGCTGTTCCATTAGGATCTCGCGCTCTTTTGCGATCTCTTCGGCAGGGACATCTGAACGGTTCGTAAACCGCGGGTCCGAAGCCGCGATGTGCATGGCAACATCCTTTACGAGCTGCTGGAACTCTTCGCCGCGTGCAACGAAGTCGCTCTCGCAATTGATCTCGACGAGAACGCCGACCTTGCCGCCCATGTGAATATAGCTGCCGACGGCGCCTTCAGCGGTAACGCGTCCTGCTTTCTTATCGGCAGTTGCAATGCCCTTTTTGCGAAGGATCTCGACCGCTGCGGCCTCATCACCGTTCGCCTCTTGAAGGGCGTTCTTACAATCGATCATTCCGGCTCCGGTCTTTTCACGAAGAGCCTTAACTGCACTTGCTGTTATTTCTGACATAAAAACTCCAAATTCATTATCACCTGCGTCGGGCAAGCTGAACCGGACGCAAAGTTGGTCCAAATGGTAAAAATCCTTACAAAAAAGCGTAGCCTGTTTGCCGTTTAAGCCGGAAAAAGCTACGCCCGAAAAAAGTGTGATCTACTTTAGCTAGCCGTGGCTTCGCTTGTTCCTTCTGAAGGTGCGGCCTCGGCGGCAGCAGACTCTTCTTGAGCGGCTTCAGGAGCCTCGTCTGCGGTCTCTTCCTCGTCTTCTTCAGTCTCGTTCGCAGCGGCTTCCATCTCAGCTTTTTCGTCATCGCTCAGATACTGAGCCGGGATCGCCGTGAGTGAGCCGATCTCGATCTCCGCATCGGCATCGGTTTCAACTTCAGCACCTGCTGCAACTGCAACGCCACCTTCGGTACCGATCTGCTTGCCCTCAAGGATCGCATCCGCAATACGCGAGGCGAAAAGCCGGATCGCACGAAGGGCGTCGTCATTGCCCGGGATGACGTGGTCAATACCTTCCGGCGAACAATTCGTGTCAACAACAGCGACGATCGGTATGCCCAGACGATTGGCTTCCTTGACTGCGATCTCTTCTTTCCGAACGTCGATGATGAAGATCATATCGGGAGCGCCGTTCATATCTTTGATACCGGCGAGGTTCTTCATCAAGCTTTCGTGTTCGCGGTCAAGCTTTAGACGCTCTTTCTTCTTGAGCATGTCGAAGCGGCCGTCTTCACGCATCGCTTCGATCTCTTTGAGCTTATGGATCGACTTTTGGACCGTCTGGTAGTTGGTCAAAAGGCCGCCGAGCCAGCGATTGTTCACATAGAACATTCCTGCGCGTTCGGCTTCCTCTTTGATGGCATCCTGAGCCTGACGCTTAGTGCCGACAAAAAGTACCTTCTGATTCGGCTTTTGCGTTAGGGATTCTGTAACGTAGTTGAGCGAATCGCGGAAAAGCTTCTGGGTCTTTTGAAGGTCGATGATGTAGATGCCGTTCCTTTCACCGAAGATGTATTCCTTCATCTTCGGGTTCCAACGGCGGACCTGGTGGCCAAAATGGACTCCTGCTTCGAGGAGTTCTTTCATTGTTACTGTAGCCAAAACGTAATTCTCCTTGGTTTGTGTACTCGCGGCCGCCAGTGTTCAACCAAGAACGGCCGCAATGGTTTATTTATTATCAACTGCTGTGATGGAGAGACCCGCATTTCTTCTGCCAAACCCTCCACACTCAAGCAAGAAGCAAAGATTAACGCTTCGAGAACTGGAAGCGTGCACGAGCACCCTTCTGACCGTATTTCTTACGCTCTTTTCTACGCGGATCACGCGTGATCAGGCCCGCCTTCTTCAAGGTTGGCCGAAGGTCAGAGTTAAATTCAATGAGCGCACGCGTGATACCGTGGCGAACAGCTCCGGCCTGTCCGGCCGTACCGCCGCCGTCGACATTCACCAGAATGTCAAATTTTTCAACGGTTTCCGTCAGGCGAAGCGGCTGACGAATGATCATCTGCAGGGCTTCGTTCGGAAAATATGAGTTGAAATCACGCTTGTTGACTGTGATCACGCCCGAACCGGGGCGAAGGTACACACGCGCTGTCGATGTCTTTCTGCGTCCGGTGCCGTAATACTGAATATCTGCCATAACTTAGGTGGTCCAGATCTGTCCGAAAAAATGGACTAGATGGTGATCGCCTCCGGTTTCTGCGCGGTGTGGCGATGTTCGCCGTCAGCGTAAACCTTTAATTTTTTTGCCATTGCTCGACCGAGCTTCGTTTTTGGGAGCATACCTTTGACTGCTAGCTCAATGATGCGCTCAGGATGCTTTTCGAACATTTCCTTGACCGAAGTCTCACGAAGACCGCCCGGATAAAGCGTGTGATGGCGATACAACTTCTGATCGTTCTTGGAGCCGTTAAACACCGCAAAACGGGCATTCACGACGACGCAATGATCGCCCATATCCATAAACGGCGTCCACGCGGGGTTGTTTTTGCCGGAAAGGATGCGAGCAACTTCGGTTGCAAGCCTTCCGACAGTTTTGCCTTTGGCATCGACCACGAACCATTTGCGGCCGTTCGCTAATTCCTTTCCGCTCGGAAAATAAGTACTCATATCACACACTCTTACCATTATCCGCAAAAATGCGAACTGACAGGATATCGAAACCGCTTGGCCCAGTCAAGTCAAACCGATGCTATTTAAAGGCTTTTATCAGGTTCAAGGACTGCGGAGTATGTTTGGGGCACTTGGACGAGTTCCGACCGGCTAGACCGCGCTAACTATTGGCTTGAAAACCCAGCAGCGTAATGCCGATGATCGTTTTTGCATCCTCGATGTCACCTTTTCTGATCATTTCAGTCAAGTCTGCAAGCGAATGCCGCTCGATCTCGACGAATTCATCATCGTCAAGGTTTTGCGCGGTTTCAGTGAGGCCGCTGGCGACAAAAAGGTGCATCTTTTCGGTCAAAAAGCCCGGTGAGACGTAAAATTCGCAAAGTTTCTCCATTTTGGAAGCAACGGCTCCGATCTCTTCTTCGAGCTCACGGTGGGCGCCGGCCAGCGGGTCTTCGCCGTTGTTCAGCGTACCAGCCGGGAGTTCCAACAAATACTTTTCGGCAGCGTGGCGGTACTGTCGGACGAGCGCGAGCGTCCCATCATCAAACAGTGGTGCGATGACGGCACTGCCGTGATGATGCACTATCTCCCGCGAATATTCGTGGCCATCTTCGCGGATAGTATCGAGCGTGATGCTGAAAACGCGTCCGTTATAGAGTGTTTCGGACGCAAATCTTTCCGGTCTCATAGGTTTCGATGATAGCGAATTTGTCGTTTCGAGGGTAGAATCGACTTCGAATGGCGAATTATCGTGTTGGCTTAGGTGTTTCGGGCGGCATCGCGGCATACAAGGCCGTCGAGGTGATGCGGGCTCTGCAGAAGGCGGGCTGTGATGTCAGCGTCGCGATGACGCGACATGCGACGGAGTTCGTGCAGCCGCTTACGTTTCGTGCGTTGACTGACAAGCACGTGATCGTCGATGACTACGACCCTGAGAACCCCGATCCGATCGCTCATGTGAACTTTTCGCAGCAGATCGATCTGCTCCTGGTCGTCCCGGCGACCGCGAACATCATTGGCAAATTTGCCAACGGCGTGGCGGACGATTTCCTTTCTTCGACGTATCTCGCAACGACGGCTCCGGTTCTGGTTGCGCCTGCGATGAACACGACGATGTGGGAACAGCCCGCGACGCAGCGAAATATCGCTAGGCTGAAGGCCGATGGGGTGAAGTTCGTCGAGCCGATCTCAGGCGAACTTGCCTGCAAGACGGTCGGTACCGGAAAGCTCGAGGATGTCGAGAATATTGTCGCCCAGGCTTTGGCAATGCTTGGTTCTTCAACACGGGCCGAAGACCTCGCGGGCGAGAGGTTTCTGATCACGGTCGGCGGGACGCGCGAAGCGATCGACCCTGTGCGATTTATTTCGAATCATTCGTCGGGGAAGATGGGCTTTGCGATGGCTGCTGCGGCTTCGGCTAGAGGTGCGAAAGTGACCGTTGTTGCCGGAATGACGACCGCCGAAGCTCCCGCAAATGTCGAGGTTGTGCGTGCGATCTCGGCAGCTGAGATGCACAAGGCCGTGATGGAAAGGCTTGCGGGTGCGACCGTTTTTGTCGGTGCGGCTGCGGTTGCGGACTACGCTCCGGCGAATGCGGCTGATGCGAAGATAAAGAAAGATGGCCGCGACACGCTCACTCTCGAGTTGAAGAAAACGCCGGACATTCTCGGCGAAGTTTCTGCAAGTCGGCCGGACGGAATGATAGTTGTCGGCTTTGCGGCCGAGACGAACGATGTGATCGATTTCGCACGTGCAAAGCTCGAAAAGAAAAAGCTTGACATCGTTGTTGCAAACGATGTTTCCAAGGCCGGTGCGGGATTCAACACAGATACGAACATCATCTCGGTCCTAACCGACACGAAGACCGAGAACTTTCCGCTGATGTCAAAACGAGAGGCGGCGGATCGTGTTTGCGATGCGATCAAGGCCGAGCGAGAGGCGCGTAATGGCAAGTAACGGCGGATCGGATGTTCACAAATACATCGTCGAGTACCTGCGGTTCTTTCAGGAACTCGGGGTCGAGTATATCGATGCGAACTTCGACACAATACCCATCCGGGAACAGATAGTTTCGCAGCCGACAAAAGTTGTCGATCCGCGACGTGATATTCCGCTGTCAAGGTCGGCACCGGTCGGTGTTGTGCCGGCTGAAAAGCCCAAGCCCGGATCTCGTCTAAAAGATCTGCCATCATTGGGTTCGCTCTCGCCCCAACGAAAAATGAAAGTTGAAACGGAAAGGCAACCGATAAAATCAGAAAACATTAGTGAGGCATCGTCAGTCGTCAAGGTGCAGGAAATCCCTAGTTCAACGGAAACGCTCGAAGATATTCGTGCCGAGATCGGACCGGATTGCACGCGATGCAAACTCTCAAGGCTTGGACGCAAGCAGGTAGTGAATTCTACGGGGAACCCGAACGCGAGACTGATGTTCGTAGGCGAAGCTCCGGGTGCGGATGAGGACGAGCAGGGCGAACCTTTCGTCGGGCGTGCCGGGCAGCTGTTAACAAAGATCATCGAAAGCATCGGCCTTGAGCGAAAAGATGTCTTTATCGGGAATATCAATCGTTGTCGACCGCCGAAGAATCGGGCACCGGAACCGGACGAGACTGCTGCGTGCAAGCCGTTCCTTTTGCGCGAAATATCGGTTGTGCGGCCGAACGTGATCGTCGTCCTTGGTGCGACTGCTGCACAGAATTTGCTCGAAACGAATGTGCCGATCGGCAAGCTTCGCGGACGGTTTCATGACTATTACGGCGTCAAGGTGATGCCGACCTTCCATCCGGCGTATTTGCTTCGCGACCCGAACAAAAAGCGCGAGGTTTGGGAAGATATGAAGATAGTCAGGGATCATTTGAATTCGATCTCGGCAATGGAGAAAGGTAAATGAGAATGCGTTGTTTTCGGGATATCGTGGTTGGTCTGTTGATCGCCGCTTTCGTTGTCTTTCCGATAGGTAGCTTTGCCCAAAAGGCACCAAAACCGGAAATAAAACAGCTCCAATCTCCGCAGAATCCGCGGATCGGTTTCATCATCCACGGCGGTGCCGGCGTGATCCGAAAGGGCAGCCTTTCCCCGGAAAGGGAAAAAGCATATCGAGACAAACTCACCGAAGTTGTAACCGCAGGTTACAAAGCGCTGCAGGACGGAAAGTCGAGTCTTGACGCTGTTGAGATCGCGATCCGCATGATGGAGGACGATCCGCTCTTTAACGCGGGAAAGGGTGCGGTATTTACGGCCGATGGCAAGAACGAACTCGACGCGTCGATAATGAACGGCAAGGACCTTTCCGCCGGTGCGGTCGCCGGACTCCACCACGTTAAGAATCCAATAACGCTCGCACGGGCTGTAATGGAAAAGTCGCCGCACGTAATGATGGTTGGCGACGGCGCCGAGAAGTTCGCAAAGGAGCAGGGCATCGAACTTGTGGACGAGAAGTACTTCTTCACACAATCGCGTTGGGATGCCCTCCAGCGTGTAAAGAAAGAGGAAGAAGCGAAGAAGAAAAAGGACGCGCCGAAGCCGTCTTATGCTGAAGTGCCCGCTTCACGCGAACCTCAAAATCGATTCGGCACGGTCGGTGCCGTTGCGCTTGATAAATACGGCAACATCGCGGCCGGAACATCTACGGGCGGGATGACGAACAAGATGTACGGCCGCGTCGGTGATACGCCGATCATCGGTGCCGGCACTTATGCTAACAACGCGACGTGCGGCGTTTCGGGAACAGGCTGGGGCGAATACTTCATTAGGTTGGGTGTCGCGCGGGATATTTCGTCGTTGATGGAGTATCGGGCAATGCCTATCCAGGCGGCGGCGGATCTCGTCATTCACACAAAACTTCAAAATGCGGGCGGCGATGGTGGCGTCATTGCTATGGACAAGTTCGGCAATATGGCGATCTCGTTCAACAGCGAGGGAATGTACCGCGCCTATATCGACAAAGACGGCAAACCCGTCGTCGAGATCTACAAGTAAAAGTAAGTCGTCCGCGAATAGTACGAATAAGCGCGAACTAGGATACGAAATGAAGCTTCGCGTTTCGATTGCTTTGTGCCCATTGTGGGGAGATTTATGAAGTCTGCGGAGATCATTGCGATCGGTTCAGAGCTTTTGGGGGCGAGCCGCGTCGATACGAACAGCCTTTGGCTCACCGAAAAGCTCGGCGATATTGGAGTCGAGGTTCAGCTTAAGACGGTCGTCGGCGACGATAAAGCTCGGCTCGAGGAAGCTGTTGCTGATGCTGTAAAACGTGCTGACGTAATAATTACGACGGGCGGCCTCGGACCAACAGAAGATGATATAACGCGGACCTGTACGGCAAATGCCGTGGGTCGGGAGCTTGCATATCACGACGAACTGGAGGCGAATTTACGTGAGAGGTTTCGTGCCTGGGGCCGCGAAATGCCGGAGATAAACAAGCGGCAGGCATACGTCATCGCTGGTGCCGATATCCTTGATAATCCGCACGGGTCTGCTGTCGGGATGCTGCTTGAGATCGGAGAGAAGCGTGTGATCAACCTCCCCGGCCCGCCACGCGAGAATCAGCCGATGTTCACAAATTATGTCCTTCCAAGGCTTAGGGAGCTTGTTGGAGATGTATTTGTAGTTCGTCGAGAGATGAAGATCGTCGGAATGGGCGAATCCGCGGTCGATGAGATCGCGGCACCGATATATACCGCATTCGAAGGTGTGCAAACCTCGATCCTTTTCAACAAGACGGAAGTCGAGCTGCAGATCGCCGTGAGGCGTGATTCGAAAGCGGAGGCCGAGGCGATCGCGGACGATTTGACCGCGAAGCTTTCGGCGGCATTTGGGATAGCGATGTTCACGACCTCAGGCGAGACCATGGAGGCGGTCGTCGGCCGTCTCTTAAGTGAGCGTGGTGAGACGGTTGCGTTTGCCGAAAGCTGCACGGGCGGTCTTGTTTCGCGGCGAATAACGGAAGTTCCGGGTTCTTCCGAATATTTTCTCGAGGGCCTCGTCGCCTATTCTTATCCTGCAAAAGTTCGGATGCTGGGCGTGCGCCAAGAGACTCTGAACGAATTTGGGGCTGTTTCGGCCGAATGTGCGAAAGAGATGGCAGAAGGCGCCGTAAGGGTTTCCGGCGCGACGCATGCAGTCTCCATCACCGGTATCGCCGGCCCCGGCGGCGGCACCGAGGATAAGCCGGTTGGAACGGTCTATTTCGCCTATGCCGGCCCTATGGGTACGCGTGCGATCAAGCTTTTCCTGCCGGGCGACCGATACCTCATACGCTGGCGATCAAGCCAGGCCGCCTTGGACCTTTTGAGGCGTTCGCTTTTAAGACGCGGCCAGTGACCCGACGCGGCTACCGCAGTCAACCACGAGTTACGACCGACAATTACAGCCAAGTAGTTGATTTTTGCATCCAATACACGGAAAATAGGCCAATCGCTTCCTTGCAAGGGCGATGCCCAAGACGCGATTTTTGCAACTTCGGCTTGTATTTATCGTGTCTATTCTTCGGGCGAAGAGCCTCGAATTTTTACACACGCACCGAACTATATGAAAAGAACAGCGGTATTCCGTATGACCTTGACGTTTGTCCTGCTTTTTGGACTACTCTCGCCGACGTTTGCCCTTGGCATCGGCGACGGCAAAAAGCATTTCAAGCAGGGCCTGAAATACGAGGTCTCTGAAGAGTGGGACAAGGCTTGTGAGGAATTTGCCCTCGCGGTCAACGAAAACCCGAAGAATCCGGAGTATCGTCTTCACCTGCGGCGTGCCCTGTTCAACGCTTCGCAGATGTATATGAAGCGCGGGACTGCTGCGGCCGAGGAAAGGGATTTTGCCGGTGCGTACAACGCATTTCGGCGTGCGTATGGGTTCGATCCAACGAATGAACTCGCCAAGAGCGAGATGGAGCGGATGGTGCGGCTCCAGAAAGATGCGAACTCGGCCGATGGTTCAAAAACGACCGCGTCGGGCCTCCCGGTAAAGCCCGCAGCTTACAAAGCGGACGACGTACAGCTGCCGCAGCAACTAGAGGTGCTCGGTGATGTCCCATTTCCGGCCGGCATCGACCTGACGTTCATTATCAAGAAGCTTGCGAAAGATCTCGATCTGAACGTCCTTTTTGACGCGGATTCAAGGCTTGACTCGAAGAAGGTCAAGATCGAGCTTCACAACGTTACCGCCGCTCGCGCACTCGATTACATCTTTCTGCAGGAGGGCCTGTTCTTTCAGAAGGTCGGGCCGCGGACGATACTCGTAGCTAATAACTCTCGGCGAAACATTCTCCAACAGCTTGTCCTCAAGACGTTCTATCTTGCAAACGCCAGTCCCAAAGACGTTCAAAAGGTCATTCAGGGTGCCATTCCAGCGCAGGGCGGTCGCTCTCAGACGATCATCCTGACGGACGACGCAACGAACAGCGTTACGGTTCGCGACACTACGGAAAACGTGCGGATCATTGGCAGGCTGATCAAAGCCCTTGATAAGGACAGAGCAGAGGTCGTAATGGACGTCGCGATCTACGAGGTCAATCGCGGTGACCTGCTCCAATTCGGCAATCAGCTCGGAACGGGCGGCGACAAAGGAACGCTCCTCAATATTGGCGGCGTCGGTTTTCCGACAGTTCACCAAGGTTCGACAGGCCCGATCACGGACGGTTTGCCGTTCAAGGGTACGGACCTTTTGAGCATCGCGATCGGACTCCCGATTAGCTCGATCGCTGCTCTTCAGAGCAAAACGAATACTAAGCTTGTAGCCTCGACGCAGATCCACGCGTTCAACAATGAAGATTCGTCTGCCACGATAGGCCAGCGAGTGCCTGTGCAAAGTGCTCAGTTCGTGACCGGAACAACGCAGGGAAACGGCGGTGTTGTTTCGAATGTGATCAATTACGAAAAGGTTGGCCTGTCGCTAAAATTCAAGCCGATCGTGTTCCCGAATCAGGATGTGCAGGTCGCGATGGAGATCGAATCGAAAGATATCGGCTCCGGGCCTGATCCATTCACACCGATCTTTACTGAACGCACGATCAAGGGCACCGCCCGCGTGCAGAATAACAAGACGCTTCTTCTTGCGAGTGTCGCACAAAATAACGAATCGAACGGAAGGACGGGTTTGCCGCTGTTGGGTCTGATCCCGATCCTCGGACGGCTTTTTACTGCGCCGAAGAAGCAGAATACTCAGGTCGATATCGTGATCGCGGTGACACCGAGGGTGATACGAGCTCCCGCCATTCTTCCTGAAGACCTTATTGAACAAGACACCGGAAGCCTTGCGACGCCGACCAGCGGCCAGCTCGAGGCAATGCTGATCGAGGAGCAACGCGAAGAAATGCTCGCTGCTGCACGCCGAAAGCCGACGAATGTCGTGATCGACCTGCCGGATCAAAAGTCGCCGCAGTATGTTCGAACGGATGCGACCGCGGAATCCCAAACACCAACGGCGACGCCTCCTACCGATGCGACCGCTTCGACGGATCCAAAACCGAATGCAGCGGCTGTCCCGGAAACTCCTGAAACTCCGATGGTCAAGCCCATCGACAGTTCGGTGCGTACGCTGAAGCTGACCGAGACAGCGGATCGTCCGGACAACTCGCTCTCGGCCGTAGCCTTCAAACCTCTTAGTGCGGCTGTTTCGACGGCGTCTATTAACCTTGCTTCGGCCGCTGAGCTAAAGAGTGGGGAGAAGACGCGTATTGCGGTCGCGTTTTCGAGCCCGGAGGCATTTCGTTCGGCTGTGATGGGAATAAAGTACGACCCGACAAAACTTGCAGTTCGCGGGATTACCCTGGGTGACGCATTCGGCGAGAAGGCCAATTCGGCTGTGATGCCGTTCTTGAACACCGACGGAAAGACATATTTTTCGATGATCGCTGCCGATGGCAAGCCGGTTGCCACGACCGGTGTCATTGCATATATCGAGGTGGAAGCGCTTGCCGACGGTGTGCCGCAGATAGCCCTTGATAGCGATATTTTGAATTTAATGACGGCGGATGGACGGAATATTCCGGTAGCGGTCTCGACGGAAGGGAAGTGAGGTTTTCGCAGCAAAAAGGGTATAGCCTTCTTGAGCTTGTCGCAACGCTTAGCGTGCTCGCGATACTCGTGATGGGGGCGATACCGCTTGCTCAGAACGCTGCAAAACGCGAGAAGGAAACGCGCCTTCGCGAAACTCTTCGAGACGTGCGGCGTGCGATCGATGAATTCAAACGTGATTCGCTCGGAGCGTGTCCGCAAGGTGCGGTCTCATCGGGAAATCGGACGCTTCCCGGCGGAAATATTCCCGTCGATCCGCGTAGCCGTGTCGTAATAGACGACTGTACGATCTTTACGACCGATAATATCGACCGATTTCCGCCGAGCCTGCAGGTGCTTGTCGATGGAGTAAAGGTGCGTCCACGAGGTGCAGACGTCCGCGGCGGACGCGGCCTCGGTGACGACGATGAACAGGCCACTGACATTAACCAGAACAAAGAGCGAAAGAAGGTTTACTTACGTGAGTTGCCGGTCGATCCAATGACGGGCAAGACCGAGTGGTTTCAGCGAAATCGCTATCTGACGACTATTTCCCGAGCCGAAGATAAGGAGCTCTGGCTGCGCACATTCAGCACATCGCACTTCCACAAGCTGGATGATGCGCTACTCTATTACCGAGTTTCGCGCGAATTCAATCGCAAGAAGGCTGTTTCGACGGCCATGGACAGCTACCGAGCAGTGAGCCTCCACGCCGACAAAGTGGGAAAGCGGCGGTGGAGGGAGTTGGTGCTGGGAACTGCGAAGGCAGCTGTGTATGCGACTATGCCCGCAAGCTACTGGGTAAGGGTCCGTTCAGCGCGGATCATTGATGTCGACGAGTCGACGCAGGCTAATTGGTCGCGCGTGCTGGCGGCGGTGTCGAGAACCCCGCTACCAGGGTTGGAGAACTAGCGATCGTGAGCGTTCCGCCCGTATCCTTGGAAAGCAGGTTGCGAGCGGACGCGTCACAGAACTGAGTAGGCGGTCCTGAGGTTCCGATGTAGTAAACCGGATAGGAGAACGGCTATGTGGCTGGGCAAGACTCTAACGGCAGATCTGGAGAAGCGCGGCATCCGCCTCTGGGTGACTGCCTTGCTGACTGTTCGGGGGCAAGCGACGACCCTGTTCCGGCTATCACAGCTACTGGGTCGGCTGTCTCCCGGGCTAGGGGACGCAGTCAAGCAGTGGAATCACTTCCTTACTGGTTGCGACATTTCCTGGCGGGCGCGTGTCGCCCCCGGCCTCAAGCTGTACCATCCAACTGGTGTCGTTATCGGGTCATGGGTCTCCATAGATGTCAACTGCCAGATTCAGCAGGGGGTCACGCTGGGTGGCAGCGGGTTCGGCATCAGCCGAGGGGAGCCGGACCCCTCGCCGTGCATAGGTCGGAATGTGAGGATTGGTAGCGGGGCCAAGGCTTTTGGCCCTATAGCGCTTGGCGACAACGTCATCGTCGGCGCAAACAGCGTTGTTGTGCGCGACGTAGCGCCGGACACCGTCATCGTCGGCGTGCCGGGCCGTCCCCTACCAGCAAAGGCAGCGGACGTAGAGGATGAGTTGTGAACAACGAGCCAAGAAGGACGACCCGCTCGGTTTAGACTTTGGGGAGCTGCGCCTTACCCGCCACGCTGAGAAGCGGTCGCGGTCATTTCCATCTCCGAGTCCATACAGCTGACATCACACCGTCAGAGTTGTTGCGTCAACCAACCACCTTTCGCATGCCTTAAGAGCGAAAGAGGGGGGAGTCGGAGAAGGGACAACATAAAGCTGGCTGCAAGAGAACGAGTGTCTATCGCCCTCCAGTCAGCTGGTAGGGTATGAGGTCGCCGTATGAAGCGATATAAACAACGTAAAAGACAAATGCTAAGCAGCTGATGATTGCGGTCCATGTCTGCGGGCGCCTTAAGGCCGAAAGGGCCTGCGGCAATGCCAGAATGGCAAATATGCCAAAATAGGGCTCCAGGCGAGAAATAACCACCATCGACGTTGCCATTGCCATGATGGGGATCGTGAGTACATAAAGCCCGGCGTAAGGTACTTCAGTGATCGTAGCTCGCCCCAGCCTTCGGGCCATGACTATGCAGAATACTGCGATTACAACGTGGACGATCAAAGATAGAACGGTTCCCAGCCCGGATCCAACTGCATTATCTAGATATGTCGTGTAGCGATCGTTCAGTCGGCTGAGCAGGTCAGTGACTGCGGGAATGCGTGCGACTGGGTAGCCGACGAGTGCGACGGTGGCGGAGATGACGAGAAGTGGAACTAGTCGAATACGCGATAGGCGAGCAAAGAATATCACAATGCTCGCCAATAATGCAGAGATGTGCACCAAGGGAGCCACTGCTGTTAGTAACAGCCAAAGCCAGCGTCTCTCATAGCGATAGCTCTCTGCAAGGAAGACCAGCGAGCTGGCAATCGACTGCCGAACAACATTAAAAGAAAGAGGGTAATAGGACAATGTGACGAACAAGAACACGGAGAAGGCAGGCATTGTGCTCAACCGTCGAACGGCGATTAGGACCGGATAGATGGTGAGTGCGGCGCAGATGACAAGGAAGGTCGTGAAGTCGTCCGTGAACTGACGCGTCAAGAACATCAGGGCGACAAAGCCGGGCTCTTGGTCCACCATGTCAAGCGAATTTGCATACGACGTGGGATCGATGAGCGCGAAAAATGCCTGATACATCGGTACATCGGTGCCGATACGAGGTCCACGCAGGCCAGAAAATAGGACAAGCAAACCTGCTGGAAGAGCCCACCAGAGCGCCCTCAGTCCCCTGACGGTGCCGATTTTTGCCGCCAGAGGTGTGGCTAGGCCAATCAGAACATAGGGGAGCATTGAGCTAGTCTAGCGAACGCGGCCTCACGCCGGTATCCGGCCGCTTGCTTCCATTGCGTTGCATGAGGTGTGGTTATGGCACGTGGTCCCAGCGACCCCGTCGGCCAGTCCGGTAGGCGACACCGGTGCCGGCGGGAAGAACAGCCCGGGCTCGGGCTGGCGTAGAAGAGTTCCTCTTTTTGCGTCGAGAGTGGCAATGGCGCGCGGACTCGTCACGACTAGTTGTCCTTCTCGTAGGACCGGGAGGCGACGCGGGCAACGCGATGCAAGCCAGCGGCGGACAGGCCGTACTTGATGACGCTGCCTGAAAGTGCGCAGATCGCGCCAATCATAAAGCCGGACGTGCTCATGCTGGCTGCAACCCAAGTGGCGGCGATTGAACCGATGAGGGCGGCGGCGTACACGAACATCTGCGCCGCATATGAATTCACAGCAAGCAGGGCGGCATTCATCAGATAAGTCCCCGGATTGAGCGCCGCGGCAAGGGCGATGATGCTCAATTCGGCTGCAGTGAACGCGAATTGAGCACCGTAGATGAGCTGAAATAGGCTCTCGCCCAGGAAGCCCACTCCAATAACGAGAAGCAGGCCGAGCACCGTGACTGTCGCGTTATTTCGACCCACGCTTGCCTGCACGGCAGCTACCCCGCCGGAGGTCATACTGACATGATATCTGCTGATTAGGACTGAGTTCAACGACGCGCCAAGCAATGACCCGGCGGTTATCATATAGGCGGCTGCAGCAAACCGGCCGATGTCATCCGTACTGCCGAAGATCCCGACGGCCCACGTCGGAACACTTACGACGCCGCCCGCGAGGACCTGTCCAGCGCAGATTTGCCAGCAGTCACTCAGAATACGTTGCAGGCGCGCGCCCGCGCCAACCCAGCCGAAGCCCCTACCTCGAGCCCAGTCGAGGATGTCACGCAGGTCGATTGTCAAAGCTCCGACAAGAGCGGTGATGGATCCCAAGGCGGAGCCGACGACAATCCACGAACTCGGGAATCCAGTGAGGGCGAAGAGCGTGGCGAAGCCGACAGAGGCTACCCCGTTGATGACCATGAGCGTGCCAAGTCGCAGTAGCCGCTGCTGACGCTGCCAGCGTCCGTACCAGATGTCTGTCATGGAGTCGGCGAACTTCATGGCGACGACACCGGCGACCATAGTGGAGTCCAGGCGCGCCAAGGCACCGAAGGCGACGAGCAGGACGCTCGCAACCAAGCAGCCAACTATTCTGAGAGTAACGAAGTCCGCGAAGGGCCATCGCCGGATGAGAGTGATATACCCGTTGCGGAGGCCCCAATTGGTAGCGGTTACCAGGGGCGTGGCCACTGCGAACAGCAGGGCGAATGCACCTGCATCGGCGCTACCTCCAACTCGTGCGACGAGGAAGAAGACCACCCACTGGGCAAGTGGTGCGGCAAAGGTACCTAGTATGACCGAAAGGGCAGGCAGGCCGCCGGACGACTGACGTGAATTCAAGGTCGCTTTGCTCCAGAAGCTGACCTAGGCGATCGGCGGTCCATCACCATTCCTGGCTACCTTCGGAGTTGTGATGGACGAAGGTGTCGGATTCCCGGCGTCGCGGCGAGCGCGCGACACGGTGGCCGGCGGCAGGGTATCCCACGGCAATGTAAGTGATGACATCCTCTGTTAGGGGGATATCGGCCAATGCGCGCAACTGATCAGTACGTGCGTTTGTCTGTGACCAATTCAGAAAGCAGGTTCCGAGCCCATGTGCATGACAGAGCCAGACCAGTGTCATCGCGAATAGACCGCCATCGATCCATCGTTGATTTCGTTCGCCAGCTCCCACGAAGGATGACCGGCGTACTGTGACGACGAAGACCCCTGGGATAGTGTGTCCGAAGCCGCGATTTCCGTTTTGCAGCGCGAGAAGGTCCGCAACTTGTTTCGGGTTATCGAAGTAGTGGGCGCGATAACTCCGGCGATTGCAGACGGAAGGGGTTGTGCTGGCCTCCGCGACAATGCGTCGAATCAGCGATGGGTCGACCCGAGCGCGCTGATCGTAGTTGCGAACACTGTGGCGCGTGCTAACGAATGCTTCGATGGCTTGGGCATCGTACGAAGAACGGTCCCAGTCGCTGACAGGCGTGACTAGGTCCGAAATTTCGCCGGTGGCGTTGTAGTGGCTCAGCGCACCGAGGGCCGTGGATGCCCGCTCGACACTATCGACCCGAATATCGCTCGCCCGAGCGAGTCCCAGAAGTTCGTTGATTTCCGGTATCTTAGATGAGCCATATGGGCGCTTGGGCAACGGGAAGGATGCACCCTTCTCTATGCCGTGGTAAGCGAGAGTTAGGCGTGATTCTAGGCACTCTCGTTCGTCCTGTCCGGTGCGAGGAGTTCCGATTCTGTAGCGCCAGAGAGTAGAACGATTGTAGTCGCGACAGTCTCGGGCGAATTCGCGGACAGTTGCGAGGTGGCGATACGTGCGCACTAACCATCGAGGCGAAATCGCGCCCAGCTTCTCTTTCAAGGTGCTCATGCGCGCGTCCCGTGCGGTTCCGTGGCCGTGTTTCGATGGTCCAACATTTCGGCGAGATATTCGCGCGCCTTCGCTTGTTCCTTCGCAAGTCTTGCTGCCCGATCCGGCAATGTGCCATGTTCGCGCACAATCTGGACGGCTTGGTCAACTGATGATGCACGTAGAGCTTCCAGTTCGAACTGGCTCAGCAGCGAGTCGAGCCGCCCTCTATAGGTTGGTGGTCGAATGGACACGAGTAGTGTGTCGAGATTGAGCGCAAACGCCGCGCCGTGAAAGGAGTCGGACACTAGTACGCACGCATCGCGAATGAGCGCCACGAACTCTTCGACCGATGGGCGCATGAGGGTGTGTGCTCCGCGGCCGCGAAATGTCTGCCAGTACTCAAGACGAACGACTGGGAGGTCTAGTTCTTTGCCGACCGCAATCGCCGCCTCCTGCAGTGTCGGATTGCTGTTTAGCTGATAGACCAGAACATAATTGCCGCGGCGGGGCGGTATGGCGCTGGCGAATTCGCGCCACTGTCGACCGGTGACGGCCAAAGCGGGATCGAGATGACACCTAGCGGCAATCCCGAGAGATCTCAGGTATGCAGCTGCATCCAATTCGCGCACGGAGACACCTGCGAACACGCTTAGTTCATCGACTAGGCGCCGCTCAGCCGCGCTGGGCAAGCGGCTCATCCCGATAGAGGAGGCAAAGCTGAACCTCTTTGCCACCCGGGGTGCAAAAGAGAGGTAGTATGGGCGGTTGTCAGCGTTCGTCTCCAAGTTCCAGACTTGGTCGGAGCCGACGCAGTAGATTGAATCCTCGGGCCATCGATGGCTGGCGAGCGCCTCGTAGGAGTCGAAACGGTCGGGAGTAAGTTGCAACCGCTCCTTGAGGAACTTCTCAAAGACTCTTCCACGTGCTCGGGCGCCGCGTGCCCGGAACGCGCGATAGGTGAGGTCTTTGACAAGACCCACCGGTCCCGGGGGCCTCAAGCGATAGCCGCGCGCCGTGTCCCCTACCCCCGGCTGGCGGTAGTCGATTGTCGTGCAGCTGGAGCCCGCCGCTTCGATCAATGTTTGGGTGGCACAGGCCTGTAGCACGGATCCGTAGTTGCGGATTGCGTGGCGAGTAATGGTGAGGGTTTGGGGCATCGAAGTAGGGCCTCGTTCTAGATCGGCGTGGGGCGGACAGTGGCGAGACGATCAGGCCTGGGGTGGAGATGGCCGAAGACTCGCGTAGTAGTCTTCGGCTACGTGGTCCGATTGAGGGTCAAATAGGTAGGATGGTGAGCGCGAAGGCCGGTGTCGGAAGTGCGACTTGTAAGATCAATTGTCACGACCCGCCACCACCTTTGTGGGCCTCTCGGTCTGACGCTGAGTGCGACGTGATGTGCGCTTTGCGCCAGGGTTGTGCTTGTATTGATAATAGTAGCCATCGCCAGTCGTGACCCTGGCCTTATTGAGCACGACTCCGAGGGCGTTGCCATTGACCTGCTCAAGGGTGGCCAATGAGCCTTCGAGTTCAGGCACGGTTACCACGCCACTGCCCGCGACTACCAGAGCCCCACCCGTGATCGTCGAGAGCACCGCAGCGTCGGTGACCGGCAAAAGGGGGGCGGCATCGATCACCACGGTGTCGTAGCTGGCGGTTGCCTCGTCGAGTAGGTGCCGCATAGCTTTCGACGCGAGGAGCTCGGCGGGGTTCGGCGGGATCTCGCCGGCAGCGATGACGTGGAAGCTACCCGTGCCGATCGGCTGCACGACGTCCTGCAGGTTTGCCCGGCCGATGAGCACTGTCGTTAAGCCGACGGAGCCCTCAATGTTCAGATATTTAGCCACCGTCGAACGGCGTAGATCCGCATCGATAAGTAGCACTCTTTCCCCACCCTCGGCGATTGTGCTAGCCAAGTTGATTGACGTGGTGGACTTGCCCTCTCCGGCGATCGACGATGTGACGACAAAAGAGTTGTTCTGGGTGCCTTTGGCGACATCTAGGAAGCGCAGGTTGGTACGCAGCTTGCGATACGCTTCGGCCCGAAGCGAATGCGGATCGGTGAACATCACCAAGGGATGCTCGGCTGCATCCGGATCGAAGGGGATCTTGGCGATTACCGAGTGATCAGTAGCGCGAGCCACATCGTCCTCAGTGCGAATCGAGCGGTCCAGTGTGTTGCGCAGGACAGCCTGCCCGAAGCCAAGCAGCAGACCTGCAAGCAGACCCACGGCCAGGTTCAGGGCGGTGCGCGGCGTGGTCTTCTCAAGCGGAACGGTTGCTGGTGTCACGATCGTAGCTACCACGGCCCGCTTGCCATTGGCATCGGAGGGCGAGAGCAGATCGACTGTCGCGACGAGTTGCTCGCTGGTTGCTTGCGCGATCTGGGCACTCAACTCGGCGTCGCGGTCCACCACCGACACCTCGACGATCGCCGTATTGGTGGGGATGGACGCCGTCACGGCCTCGGCGAGCAGCGCCGGAGTGGTCTGCAAGCCGAGTTTGTCGATGACCGGCTGCAGCACGGTCGGCGTCGTGGCCACCTGCGCATACGAGCGAACCTGGTTGGTGGCGTAGTTCGCGCCCTGCAGCAACTCACCGGCCGAGTCGCCACCCCGCACCGAGATGAACACGGCGGTCCTGGCGGTGTACGTGGGAGGCGTGACCAGGGTCACGATGGCGGCCGTGGCGAGGCCGAGCAGTGTGACACCCACGATGCTGACCCAGTATTTGCGTAGCACAGCGACGTAGTCGCGCAGTTCCATTCTCTCAACCTCATCTGGCGCCCCGGGGGTGGTGCCGGGGTGAGCTTATCGTGTAACGCTTCGCGCTCCGACATTGGAACGGGACCGGTGGCGAACGGGACCGTGTTGGTAGGGCATGATCATTGGGTGTCTAGCCAAACCGAGACCGACCGACTTCGTGTGCTGAGCGTCTGCGTGGGTAACATCTGCCGATCACCGGTCTCCGAGTTCCTGCTGCGCCACGAACTGGGGGACCGAGTCGACTCGACCAGCGCCGGCACCCACGCGCTCGTCGGCGAACCGATCTATCCGCCGATGGCGGTCCGGCTCGACGGTCTTGGCGTCGCGCACCAGGGCGGTGCGCGACAGGTCACCGAGGCGATGCTGCGCCAGTCGGACCTGATCCTGACCATGACTCGCGACCTGCGCTCCCGCGTTGTAGAACTGGCTCCTGCCACCGTCCGGCGCGCGTTCACGCTGGCGGAGTTCGCCGCCATCGTCGCGGCGGGGGTTCGTCCTTCGGCGCCGCCGTCCGGGCGGAGCGAGCTGGTTTCGTTGATCGCGGCGGCTGCGGCCCAGCGATCGGCGGTCGCGGGCCGGGGTACCGAACTCGACATCGCCGACCCGTATCGGCGGGATGATGCCGACTACGCGCTGGCATTCGATCAGATCCGCCGCTGCGTGGCCGCGATCGGTGCCGCGTTGAAGTGACACCGTCTTGGCGCGGGTCGCGGCTGGATGGTGGCCGGCTGATCTCCGTGTGTGATCTCGGTGTGCCGCTGGTCGATCATGATGGTCATCCGACGCAATCTGTCCTGCCCCAGGCGGCCTCCCGCTGAGCAACCGGCCGCTCGGGCGGTTCAAGATGATTGCGCGTCCATTGTCTCGAGGTTTCGACCCGTCGGCTGCTCTTCTGCTTGGGCTTCTGGCCCGTTTGGCTATGGGATCCCGAGGCCGCGCTGGGCGGACGACCGCATGTCATCTGTGAGACCGTTTCCAGTTGGTGTGCCCGGTTGGCGGAGGTCGTGCCTAGTCCACGTAGCGTCGAAGGGCCTTGATCGGGATCATCAGATGAAGCTCGTCCACAGGTGACGGGAGGAAGTCGCCATTGTGGAGGTAGAAGGCCTTGGCGGCCTCATCTCGACAGTGGACCAAGATCGCGGCGGCGCCAATGCTCCCGCTCAACTGAAGCCCGCGCAAGAGGGCGTCTCTCAGCAGTTCCCATCCGAGTCCTTCTCCCTTGAATCGCTGATCGACGGCGAGGCGAGCCAGAAGGATGCATGGAACCTGGTTGGGCCGCCCGCGTTGCAGGGGTTCCGGAGCGGCTGACCTGGCGATGGCTGCCATGGTGATGGCGTAGTAGCCCACGACACGACTTCCGTCGGTGATCACGTACGTGATCGCGTTGTTGGCCTCCTGGTTCTGCCAGGCATACTTCGTCAGCCAGTCATCGAGGTCGTTTGCACCGCTCCGAAACCCAATTCTGGTGTCTGCACGTTCCAGCTTCCGCGGTCGGGTGAAGTTCATTACACGTCGTCGAAGCGAGATCGTCGGGCAAACAGCCGATCGAACTTGCTGGTGGACGGCAGTGGGGCGTCCAGCATTCGGAGGAACTCATCGAACTGCGCATCCGTGGCTGCAAACCACCGGCGATCAGCGAGCACGCGTTGGGCATGCTCCACCGCGCTACCCAGAATGAATTCCGACAGGGTGTGGTCCGTCGTCTCGGCGGCGCGACGCAGCAGATCCTCTTGTCGCTCGGTGGCGCGCAGGTTGATCCGCTGGCTTTTTGCAGTACGAGTCTCGTTCGAAATCTCGGCCATGATGATTGATACACTCCTAGCTTGTACTCACACTGTACGTACAGCGGGTGCCGTAGTCAAGTTGGTGGTGGGGAGTAGTCGAACGGAAACATGGGTCGGAGCGGACCGCCGGTGTGCCGCCGACCGGTCCTCAGGCCCAGCGGTGGCAGAGTGGGCCCAATGAAGCGCTGCGCGGTTCTGTTGCTCACGATCGTGATGGCACTGGCGGGGTGCGGCCGCCAGGCTCCCCAGGCCGCCTCCGAGTCGGCGAGCCCGGCCGAAGCTCCGGTGCTGGTCGGGTCGACGTCCGATCAGGCCGTGCAGGTGCTGGCCGACCTGTATGTCCAGGCGCTGGCGTCCAAGAACCGCGACGCGCGCGTCGTCGTCGTGGACGACGACCCGAACGCCCAGACGACCAGACTCGATTCCTCCCGAGAGGTCCAGCCGCAAACCCCCGTGGCGGAGGAGCTACGCTCTCGGGGGCCCCTCCCCCGCCCGCGCCACCATAAGATGTTGGATGCTGCGGCCGGACC
>JAANMX010002033.1_pt1 | contig 21215 bp, 24 predicted proteins | sample 7279681 | NCBI WGS metagenome assembly JAANMX01 (sample SAMN14094542, study PRJNA606508) | bioreactor metagenome | isolation source: A lab-scale SPAN reactor treating ammonium-rich wastewater day 351 | place: Ireland: Galway | collected 2018-01-01
AACAAGATTTTTCAGGCTCTCTCAGCCATGACTGCCATCTTTCCCTTATCTATGGCTGGTTAGCACGATTTTTGTCTGGTTTATGCGCAACTTATGTGTTATTAGTTTTTCCCTTTTACCCATTAAAATAGTTAAGATATCCAGAATCGCTTATACCTGCCTGTATGTGCCTGCACGCAGACAGGTAGTACTTCCAGAAGTCCTACATAAAATCATTCAACGTAGGTATAATAACAGCTTCACATATTCACGTCAATACATATCTTACTAGAGAAAAGGAAGGAAAAGGGAAGGAAAAGGGTCACACCTTGATTCGTGATTATATTGTTGACAAGAGTAGCTCATTTTCCTATGTTGTCTGCCATGTCAAGACAATGGCGCATAGAATTTGAGGGGGCATACCATCACATCTTATCACGGGGAAATAAGCGAAGGAATATTTTCAATAATCAAGAAACTTGTCCTCATGAAAATGGGGATCGGGAATTTGCTTGGCCTTGGTTATTCTTCCATAAGTCGGCGAGTATCTATTATGCAATCAACGATATCAGAAGATGATAAAATTCATAAACAATTAGAAGAAATTAAATCACGAATCAAGGTGTGACCCTATGACCCCTCCCCCTATTTCACTCCCATCGCTGCGCCGGATGCGCCAAAAAGCGGCTCGCCGGTGAGCTTGGCCCGTTCGGCGGCTAGACCTTGGATACCGAAAGAAGCTATTGCAAAACGTCTAAAATCGTGATAAGCTATTTACTTGTTTTGAGGGAATTGAGTTTGCAGCAGATGTTGTAAACTCTCTGACTATCCCCTGAAATGTGAAAAAGATGCCAACGACATTAAGGATTGGGCCTTATCGTTTTTACTTCTATTCCTACGACTGCGGCGAACCGCGCCATATGCATGTAGACCGAGAGAGGATGAGTGCTAAATTCTGGCTTGACCCTGATGTAGCATTAGCTGCCAACTATGGCTTTAATCGAAAAGAATTACGAAACATTGAGCGGATTATGCACGAGAATTTGGAGTTGTTATAGTACTAAACAAGTGAAACCGAACAACGAATAAAATTGTTTAAAAGGATAGTTCTGTAAATAAGTAAATAAGTTATGAAAGGAATTATCCTATGTTTCAATTGAATTCGAAATGGGGAGAAACAGCGGAAACCCTGTTTCAGAAAAGTATTTCTTCTGAAAATAAGCGTTTGAGAGAACGATATCTGGCATTGGCGCTCATTGCTTCTGGTAAATCGATACAAAGCGTTGCCAGTCAAATCCACCGGAGACGTCAAACCGTAAGTGAGTGGGTGCATAAGTTCAATCAGAAAGGAAGAGAGGGTTTGATACCCCAGTTCAAAAGTACTCAAAAGCCATCCCTGAACAAAAAGGAGTTTAAGATACTGGATCAGGCAGTACAAAAACCACCACGCCAGAGTGGGATAAAAACCGGTCGTTGGAGTGGTAAGAGTGTGGCCGCTTACATAAAAAAAGTATTTGGGAAAACGGTTCATCCTCATACCGCTCGACGGTATTTGCGTCGGTTGGGCTTTGTCCTGAAAAGGCCACACAAGAAGTTTACCAAGGCCAAGGAAAAAGACCAGAGAGCGTTCGCCATGGCTCTTGAGCGCTTGGAGCAAAGTCGTCCAACAAAGAGTGTTACGGTTTGGATCGATGAAGGGCATATCTGGCAGGATGGTCTTCTCAGACGAATGTGGTGTCCCAAGGCAAAGGAGGCTTGTGTTGATTCTCTGAGTCCAGGCAAGAAGAAACTCTCTTTTTATGTTGCTGTAGTACGGCCTGTGGGAAAAATCATCACCTTGCAGGTGAAGAAGTTTCATCAACAAAATACTGCTCGATTTCTGAAGAAAATCCGTACTTGTTTGCCTGGCTATCATATTGATGCTGTTTGGGATAATGCACCTTACCATCAAGGGAGCATCATAAAAGAGATACAGAAAGAAACCAATATCCAAGTACATCATTTACCTTCTTATAGTCCAAACATGAATGCTGCTGAACAATGGATTCGATGGGCAAAAGAAACCCTTTCCTATAACATCTGTTGGGAAACCCTTAAGGCTTTAATCCGATCGTTCAACGGCTTTGTTGCCTCTATGGTACAGAGAACTTCTGAAATACTTTCTCGTTGTGTCTCTTATACGTTCGGTTTCAATTGTTGTTAACTATAAGAAATGAATGGGATGCATTCTGCAACGCTAACCCTTAGTAGAATTATCAACGTGACTGTTACGGATGATACACTCTCGGTTGATTTAGAAGATGGTCGTACCATCGCGATTCCGATTGGCTGGTATCCTCGTTTAGCTTATGGAACCCCAGCAGAACGAGCTAACTTCCAAATTAGTGGGGCAGGATATGGTATTCATTGGCCTGATTTAGATGAAGATATTGGGGTTGAAGGAATGTTGCTAGGTAAGAAGTCGAGCGAGAGCCAGGCTTCATTTGAGCGATGGCTGCAACGGCGACGAACGGGTCAAAGTTGAAAACTTGAATTAGTGATAAAAGTGCGTAAGCCATACCTCCAGGGCGCCACACAACAACCCATTGTACCCGACCCCAACTGCGGCGTTTTTCAGTAAGGTAGGTTGGGTTGAGGAGCGAAAGCCAACATTAGGCGTTTTAATAAATCCTTAATATCAAGGACGGTATGGAAATCGGAGAGACTATCACAAAAACGATCCGGGCATCCAAGAAGTGGAATAATACGCAGATAAGACTGGTTGCCGGAGAGGAATATTATTTTAAAGCGAGCGGCCAATGGAAAGACTGGAACACTGCCTGCGATGCTGATGGCTACATAAGCCCTAATTTACTGTTGCGAGCAACCGAATGGCTACGCCGTGTTCCAAAAGAGTGCTGGTTTACTCTGATCGGTTCGCTTGATGGAGATAAAGATACCTGCTTTCGTATCGGAGTGGAAGCGAGGATATCACCGAAATTGACAGGTACACTTTACTGCTTTGCTAACGATATAAACCTTATGTACTGGAATAACCGAGGCGAGATTCAACTTACTGTAACACGTACGCGCTGACATTAACGCGTGAATGACAAATAGCCAAAACGTTGGGTTTTGCTCCTCAACATTATGACATTGTTTTTAAAATAGTTTGGCAAGTGAGATGAATTCCTTTCCAGAGGTCTATCGGATGAAGAAGCCTATGAGCCTCGATGTGTAACTGTAACGAGCGGACGGGCAGACCTCTTGGTAATGACAGTATTATAGATCTGCTCGATACTACCTTAAAGAGATACTCATTCTCCAGCCAGAGAGCTTTCTTTTTGCTGCTACACCAATCTTTCTTGGCTTTTCCTGCTTCAATAAATTCAATGTTCTATGGCGTACCACCAAAGATTCGCCTGGTAGTTACCAATTAGCAATCTCCTTTTGACATCCCATTGCATCCGTAACATCCATCTATGGATATCCAATAAACGCAACAATTCCGGTATAGCTGTAATCTCATTTGACTTATCATTGCATTTGTATTGACCTAACACTATTCTATTTGCCATTGCCCGTGTACGGCCATATGCAGAGCAACTTGCACCTCTCTTATTGTCTCAAGTGATCTTCTAGCTTGAGGAAAATACGGTAAGTGTTGGTTTTTGTCTTTTCCTCAGAATTCTTTCCAAGTATTCTCACACCGTAATAATTCCAGATGCACGACAGATCATGCATATTGTTAGGAAATATGTCATCCGATTGAGTCTCTTTTAAGCAATATTTTTATTTACACAAAATATTGTTGGATCATAGTAAGGGCGAATCTTGTGTTCTTCCCTGCCCCGGTTTTGTGCCGTATTTTGAGTAGTTATCAATACTTTAGTGTTTCATCTGTTAATGGCCTGAAATCTTCATCAAAGCGTTTTATTTCTGCTTTTACAATTGGAATTTTATTTAGTTAGTACTAGCAAGGAAAAAGGAGATGTTGTGTTTTAATTTCTCTTCTCTCGTGCGTGCGGTATTAAATCATACACTATTCCTTAATTCTTAAACTGCAACCAAATTGTTTCCACTTATTAAACTTTTATTATTCCACTTATATCTTTTCACATTAAACACTTACAATTATTGCAGGAATTTTCAAATGAAACAATTTGGTTGCAGTTACATTGTTAAAAATTATTTAAAAAAAATTTTTATTTCTCATAACTATAAAAATACAAAATGCTTAGAACAATCTAAATGTTTTATATTTTTATAGGTATATCGGTTGCGTAACTATCTTCACAAATAATGATATTACGGTAAATAGAAGAATTATGGAAATGATAGCAAGAAAAATATTGATTGTTGATGATGAAGAAGGATATAGAAAAGTATTGGCGAATTCCCTGGCTGATCTTGGGTTTGAGACAAAGGCAGTAAATAATGGTTTCGATGCATTGGAAGAGATTAAGAGGCGCTGTTATTCAATTATTTTATTAGATGTGAAGATGCCGGGAATGGATGGTATCGAATTCTTAGATCAAATGAAAGGAATAAGGGTTAATTCTCATATTGTTATTATTACCGCCTATACAGATGAGGATGTCGTGAAAGAGGCTATCAAAAAAGGCGCAAATAAGGTAATTACAAAACCTTTTAGTACCAGTGACATAGAAGCATGTCTTGCTGAATTTACAAAAAAAGGCATAGAATAATTTATATACTTTGGAGAATTTAACGTAGAAGAGGTGAAATATGATACGAATACTTAAAGAACGCATTGTTATCGTTATTGTTACTTTCATATTTTTTGGATTGTTTCCCCTTGTTTTGTTTAGAATGCTTGCATTTCCAAAGGCAAGTGCCGAATTAAAACAAAGTGTTAAAAGGAATCTGGAAGGCATCGTAAAAGAACAAAGAGATCTCCTTACACACATGTGGGAAGAAAGAAAGTCACATGCCAGGGCTATTTCAGACACCATTCAGGGTGCACTGTTTATCCATGGTAGTGAGGATTTTGTGAGTCTCGTAAAGGGAAAAGATGAACATGAATATTTAAGGTTAAAAACGCAATTAGAGTGCACAAAGGCAGATTACAATTATAAAGGAATATTTATTTGTGATGCAGCAGGGGTAATTCAGGCTACAACTGAAAATGAGAAATCCATGCTGGGCATGAATATTATAAAAGAAAAATCATTCCGTAATATTCAGGAAACTCTGTATGACGGTAAAACGTATATTTCTGATGTAATCCATTTTCCTATAAATGATATGCAGGGCGAAACAGATAAAGAGTTGCCTTCTCTGTTTATGTCTTATCCAATCAAGGGGCAGAATTACGATGTAATTGGTGCAGTCCTGGTATGGATGGATGCATCTGCCCTGAATAATGGTATACGGAATGATGTGCTAGGAAAAACCGGGGAAGCTTATTTGGTAAATAAAGATGGTACGATGATTACGCAATCGAGATTTTCAGATCATATAAAAGAAAATAGCAGTGATACCTGTAAGACATGCCATAAGGTAGTTGACCCAGATACCAATCTTATAACAAAAGGGGTAAAGAAGTGTATTACGCAAAAAACAAGTGGATACGATTTGGAAGGATATATGGATTATGATGGATTCAAGGTTGTGGGCGCCTGGAGCTGGGTTAAGGACTTAAATATGGGATTAATCGTGGAGATCGATGCAGATGAGGCGCTTGGTACCATAAATAATATCAATTCAATGGTAAAGTCCCTTATGATGGTAATAATCGTCCCAGCATTCGTTATGGCTACCTTGATGTACAGGAAGTTAAATGCGGGGTATATGTTAAAAGGCCTATCTTTACCACAGAAAGCCTTACTGGGTGTAACGACTGTCTTCCTGGTTGGCTTTGTTATAGCTATTCTGGATGGTTATGAAGTAAGAAAAGAGCGTGGGTATCTCCGGGAACAAAAGTACGAAGTTTATAACCCTTTATATGTATTTGGCTCTATTGTGACAAAAAGGGATGAAGATTTTATCAAGAGTAATATTTCTAAATTCAAGGAGCAAATTCCTGTCTTAAAATCTGAGAATACTATGCATAATTACACAGAGGATGAAGGTAAAGAGACAGTAAAAATCAATGCAAAACAATCATCAGAAAAAACGGCAGTAACCTGGTAATGAAAGCATTAAAAGGGATTAATAAGAGGAGGTATCTATGAACAACAAAAATATATCATCAGCAAAGGATGAATCAAAAACATCTCCCGATGTGCAGGATGTAAAAGGATGGTATGAGTACGAGCCTTCCTATGATGGGGTTATCATACATATTAATAGTGCAGGTGCACGACTTTTTGGGTTTGCCTCGCCTGATGATGTAATTGGGAAAAAGATAAATGAATTATATGCGCATCCTTTTGACCATGAGAAAACACTATCAATGCTGTTCAGGGACGGTCAGGTGAATGGCTTCTATACCCTCATGAAAACAAAGAGTGGTAAGCTATTCTTTATAAGGCAAAGTAGTACTCTCGTTACAGAGGGTCTCTATAAATGTCCTTTAAAGGTGAAAAATGAATTTGAATCTATTCAGGCATCGCTCTCTTTATAATAAAGGAATCAATAATAATTTTAAAATTTATAGGCTTAGTTTACTATTTCTAGGAGGTTCTTATGAGTGAATCTTTACAAACGCCGAACGGGAATACCAAGGTAATGATACTTGCAACAACGGCATTTGCCCTCTGTTTTGCTGGTTGGACCTTGTTCGCTCCCTTGGCAATCTACTTTAAGGAAGAGTTTAATTTGTCTTCCACATCGGTGGGATTATTACTTGCAATGCCTGTATTGCTCGGTTCGCTGGCAAAGATCCCTATGGGTATTGTGACGGATAAATTTGGTGGAAGGCTTGTTTTTACTATTATGCTTCTGTTTGGTTTTGCATCTTTGCTTTTAACTGGTTTCGCAAATAGTTATGGCTTTTTATTAGTGGGTGGGCTTTTTTTTGGCTTGATCGGTTCATCATTTTCCATTGGAATTCCCCATGTCTCAGAATGGTACCCAAAGAAAAAACAGGGGCTTGCATTAGGAGTTTATGGTGTGGGAAATGCTGGTACTGCTATTTCTGGTTTTGGGGCGCCATTTATCGCTGAATCTTTAGGATGGCATAAAGCATTTATCATTTATGCAATCCCTTTACTCTTGATGGCATTTGTGTATTGGTTTTTTACCTCTAATGCACCAAGGCCGGCAAATGTAAAAGTTCCAACTCTCAGAGAGAAACTAAAGATATATAAATCGTCTGGTCTAGCCTGGGTTTTCTGCTTAATTTACTTCATGTTTTTTGGGTTTTTTGTATGCTTCTCGATATGGTTGCCATCTTATCTGATTGACTTTTATGGCATTAGTCCTGTAAAAGCAGGTAGCTATACATCAATATTTGTATTTCTTTCATCGTTTACCCGTATCCTGGGGGGGTATTTGGGAGATAAGTTTAATGGAAGAAAGCTAATAATAGCCCTTACCTTAGTCGTGCTTGTCATAACGGTATTCCTTAATTTGAATGTATCGTTAGTGACTTCACTCGTTGTGTTCTATATCATGGGAACTTGTCTTGGTATTGGAAATGGCGTTGTGTATAAACTGGTAGCAGAAAATTTCCCGAAAGATACAGGCTCTGTAGGCGGTCTGGTAGGAGCAGCCGGAGGTCTCGGAGGCTTTTTCCTTCCGATAATACTGGGTACAATTAAGGATTACACCGATAATTATTATCTGGGATTTATCTTCGTATCTCTTGTATGCCTCATGTGTCTATCCTTTATGGAAGAAAAGACTTTGTCAAACACAAACAAACAAGCGCTGGGTACTACTTAAATATTGCAATAGTAGGAGGTGTTTAACTTCTACAAGATTTTAACACCTCCTACAAAATAACTTCTCAAAGGAACCACCATAATAAGCATCTTCATCCACTAATCCTCAATGAAACGGTATCTTATTTCCTTATAGTAAATATCTTTCTTTTGTCGTGTTTTATTAACTCTATTTATGAATATATTAAAGGTCGCAACCTATTCGATGGATACCCGATGGTTTACTGCTGTCATGGCTACCATAATGGTTATGTCTATCTCGTCATTACATGGATTCGAGACCATTGTCCCATACTTTTTTGTAACAAGCCTGGTCATATTCTTTTCTGCAATTATTTTTAAGGCAACACAGATCACGCTATTCTATGAGAATTCCTTAAATGAATTGCTCAATCCAGAGAAAAGTTTTTATTTCTTTACCATTGTTAGTGCAATTAATCTTATTGGCATTTGTTTATCTAAAGTATTTCATTTCTCTACGGCAGCTCATATACTTTGGTATGTAGCCATTAGTCTTTGGCTAGGCGCCTCTTTCTCCTCATTTAGCATTGTATTCCTTCACCGAAAATCTGAAGACAGGAAGATTGAGGATATTCTGCATGGTGGTTGGTTTTTTACCATAGTGGGCACGCAATCGACAGCTTTCCTTGGTATAACTATCGCAGAACATGCAATGCAGCACGTAACGTTTATCCAATTATTTTCATTTGCCTTATGGTCTGTGGGTGCATGTCTGTACCTCATCTTCACGGCATTCATTATGTTAAGACTGGTATTTTATCAATTGAGTAGCGATGCAGCGTTGTCACCTTATTGGATGAATATGGGAGCAGCAGCATTAACAGCGCTTACTGGTATCGCACTCTATCAGCACATACATATCATGCATGGGCCATTCACAGATTTCCTTCCTTTTTTAAAGGGATTTTCCCTGTTTTTTTGGTCTGTAGGTTTATGGTGGTTACCGTTTCTGGTTATCTTGGCTATAAGAAAACAAGCTTTCTGCGATGATGGTCTTGTGTTTACTGTAGGATATTGGGAGGTTGCTTTTGCTCTGGGGTTATATGCCTATAGTACCATTCAACTATCTAACTTATTTGGAGGACAATATCTTATTATAATCTCGATATGTTTTTCCGTTGCTTGTATTGCACTCTGGTGTTTTTCATCTGTATTTACCCTGATTCATTTGGTGAAATCTTCGATATGGGTACCTGTTAACGACCTGACGATTAATTATGCAGTTCCGTATAGCTTCAAATTACGTGGAAGAATTTTTCGTATAAGAGAAGTTGTCAATGAATGGGTAGATCAAACCATTCAAGGTGTATCAAAGAAACGATACTGTGTAGTTATCAGCGATAATCTTACTTGCCAGATATCCTATAACATGCTGACAAAAAAATGGTATTTTGATCGGGTAATCGACCGTTAAACCTGATGAGCATCCAGGTTTGACAGAGTTGCCTCAGGCCTGTTACGTTCTTTCCGCATAAAAAACGAAAAAAGCTTGCACTCTTCTTCGTTTTTGTATTATCATCCTTTTTAAAGAATTCCTATCATCCATTGAAAATAAGCCTGACAATTAGATAGACTTTGAAATGGAATAAGAGTATTTTATACTGATCCATATAAGACGGCATGATAACAAGTGCAAAGAGAGACAAGTGGCAGTGTCTGAAGGATTATCATGATAGTATTTACCATATCAAAGGCATGTTATAGGGAAAAAACCTGTAACTCCGCATAGTATACGGATCAATGTAATTAATGTTAGGCACCAGAGTTGAAGGCTAAGGTAAGGCTGGCGCTGTAATGCCGGAAGAAATATTCCCACCCTCATACGAATGTGACATGGTCATCAATCTCATTTCTTTGAGAATACGGTTAGAGAGATGAAGGCTCTGAGCCGGAGGAGAGAGGTAAATTTCGTTGATTCGGATCCTGCGGACACGCCATTGTATTTTACAAAGAGGAGATGGTTGATATTTATATTTGTCCGAAACAACATAGAAAAAAAGAGGGTTCATCCGTAAGAACTGCGGACAAACGTAAGACTCAGAGCAAGGAAAAATAAGCAAAGTAAGATTAATCGAGGGTGAAAAGATAAGAGGTAAAAGGCTTGGTTGATCATAGATTATGCCTAACTCTGCCGGTCGGTAGTGGAAATGCGGGGAGGATGTCGAGCAATGAGCGATTCCAGTAAGTTTGTACAGACCAATGAGGTACTCGGCGAGTATCTCCGGTCTGGAAATCGCCAACCGCTATTCATTCTCGGAGACTGTCTGGAGATGCTTGTGTCCTTCTCTCCTGATTGCATCGACTGTTGTATGACTTCGCCGCCCTACTGGGGTCAGCGTGAGTATTTGAATGGAGGCATTGGGCTTGAGGAGACATACGAAGAGTACGTCAAAAAGCTTTTCGCCATTATTGCTGAAGTGAAGAGGGTCCTCAAGCCAACCGGCTCTTTCTGGCTGAATGTCGGCGATGCATATCATCGCAAGAGCCTCGTTGGTATTCCCTGGCGAGTCGCGCTTGCCATGACCGACTGTCAAGGATGGCTTTTGCGTAACAGCGTCATCTGGAACAAAGTTAAAGGCGGGCCGGATAATGCCAAGGACAAATTGCGCAACGTCTACGAAAATATCTTTCATTTCGTCAAGTCTGACCACTACTTTTATGACGCTGATGCCATTCGGTGCAAACCTGGCCAAGCAAAGGTGATTAATGGTGCTGTAGTGTCAGCGACAGGGGTTTCTGGTGTTAGGTATCGCCGGCAGATTGAGCTTTCCACGGCACTTAACCAGGAAGAAAAGCAAGCTGCCTACAAGTCTCTCGATGCCATCCTAAACGAGGTGCGACTAGGCAAACTATCTGATTTTCGCATGATCATCCGCGGACAGCAGCGCGCAACTCACTCCGATTCCGAGCAAGTGTCAGGACGGGCCCGAGAATTAGCCGAGCGTGGGTTCTACTTCCTTAGATACCACCCGAACGGTGCGAAGCCGAGTGATGTGTGGGATATTCTCTCCGAGGATACCCAGAAGAGGAAACTCCACTTTGCACCATATCCCGAGGATTTATGCCGAATACCTATTCTTGCAACGTGTCCGGAAAAGGGAATAGTGTTGGACCCGTTTGCCGGCACTGGCACAACGAACTTGGTGGCCTTCTGGCTGGACCGTAAGTCGGTCGGAATTGAGGTGTCCCACGAGTACCTGCGGTTCGCTGAGGAGAGGTGCAGACTGCTTCTATGACTAAATCTGTCCTAGTAACGAAAGTGGCCGGACTCTACGGACTGCCGGCCTTTCAGCCTGCAGATTGGAAGGCTTTGGCTGCCGCGCAGCAGTGCCCATTTCTAAATCGGAAATGCCTGAAGAACCGCAAGAGCGATCCGGAGATTACCATTGGCACCTGTACGGTAGTTTATGGGCGGCAGCCGCAGCCAGTGATAATTTGCCCGTTCCGACTTCTAGATCGGAGACAGGTTTTCACCGACTGCGTTCACCTACGCAAGCTGCACGAACCTGGAAACGAATTGCGAATCGTTGCCGAACTTGCAGTTCCCGGCGGCAGCATTGGCTACTGCCTTGTATCAGTTCGCGACGGAAAACCGCGCGACTTTATCGGCATCGAGTTGCAGACGCTCGATACCACAGGGACTGTTTGGCCGGAGCGACAGCAATTTCTCCGGCAGCACAAGGTCTACGTGAATCGTGAACACGCCACTTCGGACAAGCCCTTCGGTATGAACTGGAAGATGACGGCAAAGACAATCCTCGTCCAACTTAACCATAAGATCACCACATTCGAGCACCTTCACAAACGGCTTGTCTTGGTCTTGCAGGACTGCTTGCTCGATTACATGCGGCGGGAATTTGCCTTCGATCATATCAAGGGTATTCGCGATGGTGATCCGATGCAATTCCACGCCTACGAACTTCGCAAAGAGTCTGCCGCTTACAGGCTGAAACTTAGAGAACGCATCAGTACTGATGCTGCCGGGATTGCCTTGTGCCTTGGCTTACAGGTGGATACAAAGGTGGAATTGCAGCTCATGTTAGATCAGATTGAGGCGAAGTTGCCGCAGAGTACCTTACTTACTGTGGGAGTTGGGCTAGTGCCAGTTCCAGAAGTAACCGATATTAAGGCTGATGAGAAATGAAGCTAAGAAGAAAAACATGTAGTTCCTTAGAACGTGTAAAAAAGATACTATCTCTCCTTGAGAAGGCATATCCTGACGCAAGGATTTATCTCAACTACAAGAATCCTTTAGAATTACTCGTTGCCACTATCCTGTCTGCACAGTGTACAGATGATCGGGTTAATATGGTAACGGAAACACTATTTAAGAAATATAAAACAGTCCAGGATTATGCCAATGTGAGCCATGAGGCATTTGAGGAAGAAATCCGTTCTATAAACTTTCATAGAAATAAGGCAAAGAATATTATTGCCTGTTGCAAGGAGTTAGTGGAGCGGTTTAATGGGCAAGTTCCTGATACTATGGAAGAGCTTTTAACCCTGGCTGGCGTTGGCAGGAAGACGGCTAATGTACTCTTAGGTAATGTTTTTGGAAAACAAGCCATTATTGTGGACACCCATGTCTTTCGTATTGCCCATCGCCTGGAATTAGCCCAATCTCATAATCCTGATAAGGTTGAAATGGAATTATGTAAAATTATACCTCAGGAAAAATGGACAAGATCATGTCACATTCTGGGAACCCATGGTCGGCGTACCTGTATTGCCCGGAAGCCAGTTTGTAAGATGTGCGTAGTGGAAAAATTATGTAATTCATCTGATAAGACATATAGTAGCAGATAATTAACGTTTATTTTAATGTATCGTGGTAAAAAATAATGAGATTTTTTGCACAGACTCTTTAGGATTGTTATCCCCGTGTATGTGCTGGCGGAGAAGCAAGGCTAAAGTATTACCCTATATCGGTCCTTGTTTTTTATGAGTTACTGCCGGAAGTAACTTGATTTATTGTGTTATAGGTTGCAATTTCACTACCTCAAGTTGGCCCTGTCGGGCATAATCAATTGCCTCTGCAAGGATACGTGCTGCCTCTTGCGGGGCATGGAAGCCCATTGAGTTTTCTGCTGCAACAAAATCCAAACGCCATTGTGCTTTGCGTTGTAAATCCTGTGCCAACTTTAGTTGTTCGCCAGGTATTCCAAACTCTTTTGCCTTTTGTAGATACTGAATGAGAGCAACGACTGCCTCTTCTGCCCGGATCATGAGGGCTTTTGTACGATCCTGAATCAATTCAACACGAGCTTTGAGTTCTGCTTCGCTAAAATGATGACAGGTTTGGCATGCATTATCAATATTGAGTAATGGGCTTCGTACGTGGTGATCGCTGATTTTGATTGCACCTTCACGTTTATAAGGCATATGGCAATCTGCGCATGCAACACCGCTACGGGCATGGATTCCCTGGCTCCACATCTCAAATTCCGGATGTTGTGCCTTTAGCACGGGTGTGCCACTGATTTTATGTATCCAATCTTTAAAACCTGTTTCATTATAATAGCTCTCGATCTGTTCTACTCTTAGTCCTTTTTGCCATGGATAGACCAAAAGCTTACCTTCACCCTTGAAATAATATTCGACGTGGCATTGACCACAAACGAATGAGCGCATTTCTTGCCGTGTTGCCATGGTATTCACATCATACTCATCTTTACGCCCATCTTTACGCCAACGCTCGATACTCGGTAAATGCGGTAATGGATAATCTACTTTGGCTAATGTCTGGATAGCATTGAGAAAGCCTGGCCGGGTGACACGAAGTTGCATGGTTTCTGAATCATGACAATCTATACAAGACACAGGATGAGAAACCATGTTACGGGCATCCTGATATGGCATAGCACAAACAATTTCAAAACCTTTCATGATTTGTTCTTGCCGGTGGGAGTCGTCTGCAGATACACCAGCCTTAATAGCTGCCTCGCGGTAAGCAGGGATAACGGATGAGTGACAATGTAAACATGCCCCCGGCTGTGCAACGACTTTGAGTCGCTCCGTCATATCCTGATCAGATAGCATATAAGCGTGGCCCCGGTCTTCTCGATAGTCTATACCAAAGGCATAACCATTAAAAATCACACGCCAGTAGGGGTCTTCATCTAATCTGTTAAAAGCTTCACTCCCGCCATGTCGGGTCCGTTCTTCATCTACGGTGCGCCGATATCCATCGTATTGACGTGGATAATTTTTTCCCCAGATAACGGGATCAATGGTATCCTCCGTTATTTCCACAACGCGAAATACATGTTGTCTCGCTTCTTTCTTACGCTGTGAAACGTTCTCTAATAGCAGGATAACACTTACCGTTGCTACCGCAATTACAATGACTAGTAGCAGATAAGTAATCTTTGTATTTTCCCAATTCATATTCTTACTCCTTCTCAATTTATCCTCAGTTAGTTACGCATTAAATGTTGGTAATTACTCTAAACGGGATGCGAAATGATATTGTATAAAAATCTGATCCTTTCTATTATCCAACCCATAATCATATAAATGTAACCTATCAAATACTATTGTGTTGGACCGTGACCGACGTTTCTATGGCAAGGGATACAATCCAACATTCGCCGATTGTCCCCCGGGTAAGTAGCGATTTCACTTACTAATTCCCCATGACAATACAGGCAATTCTTTTGTAATGTGAGACGATTTTCCGGATGAATCCGAATTGGTTCGTGAAAATCCTGAAAGGTAAAACCTTTCGAGTGCCAGAATCCATTTTTTAATTTTGCTAAATATTTTGGTATAAACCTGTGTGGTATATGACAGTCGTTGCATGTTGCAACTGCATGATGACTTGCCTTTTGCCAGCCATCGTATTGCTCACGCATGATATGGCAATTGACGCAAGCCTTAGGTTCGTTTGAGAGATAAGATGCACCTTGTGCATAATAAAACGTGTAGACGCTTAGACCGATGAATATGCCCGCAGAACAATAAAGGAGAATAGCTACAAGATTCAGACTTGATAGAGATTTCATAATTCCTCTGGCTTGATATTTATGTTTAGAAATTACAGTCCTGATAGAAGTTGAGGATTTTCAATTCCTACGTTGAAATATAGTATCCAAAAATTTGCTAAAGGCCTAATTTAACGCATAGGAATTTCAATTCTGTAGGGCGACCCTTTCGATTTACTCTCTTGGTCATAGTACATGCATTCCGGCGGGGAAGCAAGGCTAAAGCCTCGCCCTACATCTTTAATAAGAGATAAAAGTTGCCGAAGTTCTCATTTCTTGATAAATGGAGGTCTGATTAAAGACGATAGTATTATACTATATAATATTATAGCCTTTTTGACCTCTTTTGATATATCCTTACGATGTTTTATTCTATCAGCATTCACAAGGCTTTCAAGGGAATTTAATTCTTGTGTAATTTTATCTATCTTGATATGTTTTTATGATTAGGTACGACGTAAGTACGACATGAAATTAAGGGATATGTCTTTTTAAGTATAAGGAAACTTAGTCAAATTTATTCAGGAGTTATCAACAATGGCGAGAAGGAAGGGTTATACCAAAGCTACAAAAACACAATTAGCACAAATTAAGTCAATGCAGGATCAGGGAATATCAGAAAATAAAATTGCCAAATATATAGGACTTGATAACCGAACAATAGGCGACTATTTAGCGAACCCCACTCTTTTTGCTGATGCTGAGGTGCAGGCAATGATTGATGTTATCAAGAGAACAGAGACTAATGACCTTTATCTTTTAGGGGTAAAGGCTAGAAAAAGATTGCATGAACTGCTAGACGAAGGCAATACAAAGGTAATTGAAACAGTAGCCTTAATGGATAGATCGTTCCAGCAAAGGCGACTGCTAGAAGGGGCAAGCACACACAACGTATCGATATTCTCCCGTGTTGTACAAGAGAGCATGGCAAAACTGGTGCAGAAGGTAGACGTCAAAGTATGTGATACTACAGAGCAATAACTTGTAAGGCCGCAGGTATATATGAAACTTGAATAAATACTATGTACATGATAGCATAGTGCAAAGATAACCGTTCTGTAATGAGTCATGGTCATTGCGGAAAGACATTATACTATGGATGGCAACGTCCATAATAAAAAGGCTGATTGTGGAAGCCATGACCTTCTGCAATTGGCCTTTTGTGTTTAGGGTGAGTCATGAAGAAAATCATATCACAGACTATCAAGAAAGTGACATTAGAGCTAATTTACCAGGTAGTAGACGAGAGGACTACAGAGATTAAGACGGAGATAAGAGACATTAAGGCAGAATTAAAAGAAATTAAGAAGAAACAAGAAGAAGACTTTAGATACCTCAGCCAGAAAATTGATACCACTACAGCAGCTATCAATCAGAGATTGGATACCGTTATTCAAATACTGATGACTTCAAGACAAGATCAGAAATAAGACAATTCATAATTAAGGACTAGCTTGACGAAGCGAAAAGTCATTTCCTTAGATGACCTGTCCTTAATTCTTTATTACTAAGGATTACCTTAAGGAGTAATATATGGAACGAGTAAATATTAAGTGGTGTCCGTTATATGGCAAATTACCAGCATTATTAGATCAAACCAATGAAGTAACAAAGACAAGTTTAGATATAATCCACAAAGCAAGAACTTTATTCAATCCAGAACTCCACAGAATAGCACATCGATTATTCAAGAAACTGTTAAACACAAGATATGTTTTTGCAGAATCAAAGCCGCTTTCACCAGAAGGCTTACGATTGCTAGAAGTGGCTTTGATAAACAAAACACTAATACACTTAATACCAAAGAAAAACCAGAAGAGAATTGATAAGCCTATTAAAGATTATCATATACTAGGAATTCTGGCTATACGACATGCATTTATAGCATTGCAGGCTAATAGTGACACCGTTATTACTAACACACTAGGAATTAATGCGCAAGAAGAAATTGACTATGCAAGGGCATTAGTAAAAGGCATAGAAGAATATTGCGGAATGAGTCTTGAACCAGAGATGCAGGGACAAGCCAACGGACAAGATCGAGGAATAAAGGAACCAGAAATTAACATATTCCGCAAAGAAGGCGAGTACTGGACAATTCAATATAACGGCAAGCTTACGAAGATTAATGATTGTTTTGGACTTAGGTATATCGCATATCTCTTAGAGAATAAAGACAAAGATTTCTATGTTCATGAGGTAATACGGGAAGTAAATAAAGATCAATTCCAGAGGATTCAGAACGATTTCAAATCAAAAATAGAATCAAAAAGGCAGAACGATTCATTGAAGATGCTACTTTCTTAGTGATATTTACTACCTGAAAAGTAGCATTTTTTATTTCCATACCACAAGACAAGTCACAAACACCTACACACAAAGCACTTAAAATTTATTTAATTTACTACCTCAAAAATAGCGGATGCTACCAGAAAAGTAGCACTACATCTATAGAGTTTATTTCACAGAACTTTTATAGGAGTGGCAAGCATGATAGATGAAGCAGCCTTACCGCTAAGGCTCAAAGAGTGCCTTTTATGTTTTAAGGATAAAATACTTCGGGCGGGATTTACTGAGGAACGGTCTTTTGTCGTAGACGCTATAGATTACATCATTGAGACTACAGACAAACATAAGGGGTGGTGCGATGAATAATAAAGACCGCATTCTTAAAAGTCTTGATTTTGCAAGCTTCTATCAATCCCATATCCCTTCTTTGAAGGTCAACGGCAAGCCAGAGGTATTAGGGCTATGCCCATTCCATGATGACCACAATGCCAGCTTAAGCGTTAATGTGGAGTCAGGGCTTTACAGGTGTTTTGCCTGTGACGCTAAGGGCGATGTGTTCACCTTCTTCCAAGAGTTGAAAGGCGTGGACTTTCCAACGGCTTTAAAGGAGATCGGAGAAATGGCAGGTATGACCAATACAGACGTTAAGCCGAAAGTTGTAGCTAAGTTTGAGTATAAAGACGTTAACGGCCAGGTGCTTTACACCAAAGAAAGGATAGAGCCAGGCAGGGAAGGCCATTCTAAAGAGTTCATATTCAAACACTTAGAGAATGGTAAGTGGGTGTTTTGGCGTGGCTGTGATCCCGTTTTATACCGATTACCCGAGCTTGTTGGATCGAAGGCTTGTATTGTCGTTGAAGGCGAGGCCAAAGCCGATTTGCTCACTAGCTGGGGATTACCTGCTACCTGTCTTGACTCAGGTGCCAGTTCGCCTATCAGGGATGAGCACGTTCAAATACTATCAGGGATGAAAAAAATAATTATCTTGCCCGACAATGATAAACCAGGCAAAGCATATGCTATCAAGATAGCCAATGCCTTGCACGGTAAGGCGGGAGAGTTGAGGATTGTCGAGCTACCAAATCTCCAAAAGGCTGAGGACGTTATTAATTGGGCGAGGATACCAGGAAGCAACAAGGAAAGGCTTATAGAACTTATTAGGGGCACTCCTGCGTGGACACCAGAGATAACTACAGAAGCTGGTCTCGAAAGAAAAAAACTCAATGGCATTTACAAAGCTTAGCGACCTATTCCAGGAGCCAGAGGAACAAACACAATGGCTTGTTGATGGTCTGCTGCCAACAGGTGGATTTTCTATTGTTGTGGCTAAGCCAAAGGTGGGCAAGTCTACCCTTGCCAGAGGATTGGCGTTAAGTGTTGCTACGGGTGAATTATTTCTTGATAAAGAGATTCTGAAAGGGGTGGTTATCTATCTGGCTTTAGAGGAAAAAAGGTCTGAGATAAAAAAGCACTTCCAGGATATGGGAGCGACAGGAAACGAAGAAATTCATATCTATGTTGGCGGTGCTCCTGCGGATGCCATTAGCCAGATTAAAGGTGTCGTTGAGAAACTAAAGCCTGCATTGTTGGTAATTGATCCACTATTCAGATTTACAAAAGTCAAAGATGGGAACGATTATCACCAAGTTACGAATGCTTTGGAGCCGATATTAAGACTTGCACGGGATACAGGAACACACGTCTTGTGTGTACATCATTCACGTAAAGGGGAATCAAGTGCAGAAGATAGCTTCTTAGGTAGCCAGGCTATCTTTGGATCTGTCGACACCCTAATGATTATGAAACGCCATGAGCATTACAGGACACTGCAAACTATCCAACGGTATGGGGATGACCTGCCAGAGACAATCTTAACAAAACGAGCCAGTAACAGAGCAAATAATAATGAACGAGGTTGAAGGTGGAAACAGTTTAAAAAAGAAAACGCTTCGGGAGTTGGTAAAAACAAATAAGGTCAAAAGAGATGGTCAGGGCGCTAAAGGAAAACCATTTCTATATTCTAGTATTCTGGTACAGAGTATATATCCTGTACCAGTGTACCAGAATCCAAAAATGACCACAAACCCGCATGTCTCTAGGGCGTATTCTGGTACAGACGATTTTACAAACCTCCAAAAAGATGGAAAAAATTTTGTACCAGAATCTTTACCTCAGGAACAAGAAAAAATAGCTGCCAAAGACACCCATAAGGATGATGCGAAAACTCAAAATCTTACTACCGCTAACCCAAGTCAAAACCCAGTTCAGGAAACCGATATTATTGATTTAACAAACATGGCCGATTTGGAAATTTTGGAGATTCAATAAAATGACCTATAAAGTAATTAACAATGTAGTGATAAAAACGGCAAACGGTGATCTGGAATTGAAAAAAGATCAAACAGTTAAGCTTCCAGAGAAAATAGCACAAAAATTAATCGATGCAGGCAAGATCAAGCCTCAGACCATACCATACGAACTAGCCGAAAGAATGGCCATTATGGGCGAGAATTGCGAGCCTGACCAGGTGAAACCTTATATTACTGATTTTGGCGTCCTGGTGATCCCGTATAACAGTCCTACTAAATATCATTACTGGAAAACTGGCGGGCAATCTGTATGCGACACATTGAAGGAATTAGGCAGGTGCGATTTGATCGAAAAGTATACACATCCTGATTATGTTAATTGACCATTAGGAGTCTTTTTATTTTAACATACGGTGCGGACAGGGATGTTATACATATTAAACTTGGGTATCCCCCCCACCCCTATGCAGGAACTTAGACTTTTAGGAGAATAAACGGAATGGAATTAAAAACAATTGAGATTACCAACGGACTAATGGACATGAATCAAACTGCGGCTTATATAAACATAAAGCTTGCAACACTTTACGCCATTACAATGCGGAAGGAAATCCCCTTTGTAAAAATCGGAAAATTAAATCGATTTCGCAAACAAGACTTGGATGTTTGGATTGATAAGAATGCTCAAGGATAACAAAGGGTGTAGCTTTAACCGACACCATGAAGGGTAGTAATCCGTTTACTATCCTTGTAAGGGTACGAATCGGATTCGTATCCTTTTGAAAAGACAGGAGATACAAGGGTATCATTACTAATGATACCCTATAATACTATGAGCATAGGTTTTAAGAGTCCAATTAATCGCATTGGCGGCAAGTATTTCTTAAAGGACTGGCTAGTCCTGCACATACCACAGCATACCCTTTACTGTGAGGTCTTTGCCGGTGCTGGACATGTCCTGTTTGGCAAGCCACCTAGCAAGGTAGAAGTCTTAAATGATATCGATAATTGCCTGATTAACTTCTTCCAGGTGATCAAAAACCAGGAGAAGAGACAACGGCTTATCGAAACACTTCAATACATGCCATACTCACGGCAGTTGTGGCAGGAGATACGCTCCAGGTGGAAAGAGGGTAATATTTCAGGTGATCCGATAGAGCAGGCCTGCCAATGGTTCTATCTTAATCGGACATGCTTTTCCGGTGATATGTTGAGAGGCGGCTTTGCTGTCCCTTCTGTTACCGGTAGAAATCCAGTGCAGAGCTTCCGGAATGTTATTGATAGTCTTGAGATGGTAGCAGGCAGGTTACGCAATGTCTGTATCGAGAATTTACCATTTGCCGAATGTATCCAGAGGTATGATAGCGAAGATACGCTTTTCTTCATTGATCCCCCCTATTTGGGTGCAGGAAGCTATTACGGCAAGGAAAATTTTACCCAGGATGACCATTACAGGCTTTCGGAATTGCTCCATAATATCAAAAGGTCATGTAATGGTCACACACTATCAGAATGGCTTATATGACGAGCTATACAAAGGCTGGTATCGGTATGAGTTTCAATCCTTCAAGGGTTCGCATAAATCGGAAGGCCATGAGGAAAAGCCAAAGACTATAGAGGTTTTGTATTGTAACTTTCCACCTGAACATAAACCAAAGAGTTTATTTGATGGTCAATGTAATCAAGACGGTTTCTTTGAATGCTTCTGGGTGTAATAGGTATAAATAAGACCTATGAAAGCGATAATAGAAAGTATCATAAAAAATATAGCCATATCACTCATGGTTAATACTCCCTTCTAAAAT
>JAANMX010002034.1_pt1 | contig 21209 bp, 17 predicted proteins | sample 7279681 | NCBI WGS metagenome assembly JAANMX01 (sample SAMN14094542, study PRJNA606508) | bioreactor metagenome | isolation source: A lab-scale SPAN reactor treating ammonium-rich wastewater day 351 | place: Ireland: Galway | collected 2018-01-01
GTCAGTCCGACGGGCCTGCCACGTCACGGGTCGGACTGACAGTCCGACGTACGGATGGCTGTTTTCAGGGCGGGGGTGAAAATGTAGGTCGGACTGTTAGTCCGACGGGCCTGCCACGTCACGGGTCGGACTGACAGTCCGACGGGCCTGCCACGTCACGGGTCGGACTGACAGTCCGACGTACGAATGGCTATTTTCAGGGCAGGGAACTGGATCGACTCCTCCCCTACAGTGGGGGAGGTTGGGTGGGGGTGAGCAGTTACATCCGTTTTTTGTTGGTCTGGGCTGATACTATCGGGATTTAATCTATGAGCGACATCACACCGTCCCTGAATACGTGGAGTGGCCCCCGGGGTCTTGCCCGGGCCTGTCTGCCTGTGTTGCTTTTGATCGGTCTCGAATTGTTGGGTCTGATTGCCGCTGCGAATCAGATGGAGCTGGCGATCAGCCGTTTTTCCGCGGGCGTTTCTCTGCTGCTGGTGATCAGCGGGCTGATGATGCCTGTACTGCGCCCAGGCAGCGATACCCGGTTGGCTGCGATTCTGGCTCTCCTTTTGGCCGGATTGCTGGTGGTTCCCTTCGATATCGGCTCTGTCAGCCTGGAGTCGGATGGCCCACTTCTTTTCAACCTGCCGATCCATGCGCTTCTGCGCTATTTTAACGCCACTCTGGCCATCCCGGTCGGTCTGCATCTTGCCTCCCGCTTTCCGCCCCGCAGCCCCCGTTCGGCTGCCCAATCCCCCAGCGACCGCCAACTTCTGCTGATCTATCTTCTTACGACTGCCCTCACAATCGGAATGCTCCTGCCAGCCCAGGGGTGGCTGCGCCCGGCGTTGGGGATTCCGACGATCGGTTGGATGCTTTTTCTGTTGATTCTGGCCCATCTCCAGTTAATCCGGGTCAGCCGGGATGACAACCCGGCCTGGCTGCGCTCGGCCAGCCAGGCCCGGCTGCTTCTGCTCGGTTTTCTGCTGGCCGAAGCACCCCTGTTGCTGCGCCTTCTCTTATTCGGGCTGGGCTGGCCCGATACAATTCCCTACGATGTGGCGCTGCTCTTTCAGGCCGCTGTCCCGCTCACAGTTGCCTATGCGATTCAGCGCCACGATCTTTTTGAGATCGATGCCGCGGTGCGCCGTGCCCTGGCCTATACAGGTGTCAGCGCGGTTCTGCTGGGCATTTATTTCGGCTTTACAGATTTTCTCAGCCGGATTCTGGCCCAACTGCTGCCCCAGTTCCAGACAGCCGCCATCCTCTTTACGCTGGTGATGGCGGCATTGGCCTTTCGCCCCCTCTATCAGCTACTCGTCGGCTTTGTGGATCGGCTCTTCTATCCCGAACGCCTGCGCTTTGCCCAGGTGATGGCAGATGTTCGTAACCGCTTGCAGCAGGTGCTCCCCCGTCGTCAGATATTTTCTCTGCTGGTAGATGATTTGCCGGTCGCGCTGGATTCGGTCTGGGCCAATCTGGTGCTGGTGCCGGCCCAGGATGTGCCGGGCCATACGGAGAGCCAGCCAGCCTGGAATGGGCGGCTGGAAGTGGGTGACCGGGTGTTGGGCCGTTATTGGCTTGGCCCCCGGCGCAGCGGTCTGCCTTTCGACGCCAGCGAGCAGGCCCAACTCCAGTCGGTTGTCTCCCAGGCGGCCCTGGCCCTGGCCTATGCCCAAACCCTGGAAGAATTGAACAATCTGAATCTGAACCTGGAAGAGCAGGTGGCCGCGCAGACCGCACGGGTATTGGATCAGCAGCGGGCCCTGGCTGTGGCCGAGGAACGGCAGCGCCTGGCCCGGGACCTGCACGATTCGGTGACCCAAACACTTTTCAGCATCAGTTTGGGCAGCCGGGCGTTGGGCAAGCTGGCCCTGCGCGACCCCGGGGCCACCAGCCGCGGGCTGGCCGAGCAGGAGAGCGCGGCCCAGCAGGCCCTGGCCGAGATGCGCACACTGTTGGCCCAGCTACGCTCACCGCTGGTGGCGGAGGGTGGCCTCCCCTCCGCCCTGGCTGCACACTGTGCCAGTTTGGCCCCTGCCGGGCTGGCTGTGCGGGTGGAGGTGGAAGATGGGGCGGATGTCCCACCGCAGATGGCGGAAGAACTTCTCTACATTGCCAAAGAAGCGTTGCACAATGTGGTGAAATACGCTGCGGTCAGCCAGGCGACCTGCCGCTTAATCCGGGAAGCCGATGGCCTGCTGCTGGAAGTGACAGACCGGGGGCGGGGCTTTATCCCCGGCCTGGAAAACGGCGCAGCGGGCCACGGCCTGGGGATGCACTCTATGCGCGAACGGGCGCAGAAGATTGGCGGCCTATTTTCCGTTGTCTCAGCGCCGGGGCAGGGGACGACCGTGCGGGTACGGGTGGAAGATGACAGGGTGAAGGGGTGACAGGGTGAAGGGGTGACAAGGAGAAGGGGTGACAGGGTGAAGGGGTGACAAGGAGAAGGGGTGACAAGGAGAATGCGCTCAAATGATCTGCCACTTGCCACCTTCCATCTTCCACTTTCCACAGACTGAAAGGACAACCGATGATTCGTGTAGCCATTGCCGATGATCACGAAATTGTACGCCGGGGTTTGCGTATGACAATCCTGGGGGAGGAGGATATGCAGTTGGTCGGGGAAGCCACCAATGGCCGGGAGGCTGTACAATTGGCGGCGGCCCAACACCCGGATGTCCTGTTGTTGGATATCCAAATGCCGGAGATGGATGGCCTTAGCGCGGCGGAAAAGATTCACGGGGACCAGCCGGAAGTCCATATTCTGATACTCACCAGTTTTGACGCGGACGCCAAACTCTACGCCGCGCTCAAAGCCGGGGTGACAGGCTATTTGCTGAAGGATACCTCCGGCGATGAGCTGGTGGCGGCCATTCGTGGCGCGGCCCAGGGCGCGCCTCAACTGCACCCGGAGATCGCCCGCAAACTGATGGGGCAGATGCCCGTACCCGCCACCCCGTTGGACGATCTGACCGAGCGGGAGCGGGAAGTATTGGTTCTGCTGGCCCAGGGCCACAGCAATAAGGAGATCGGCGGTACGCTTTTTCTGACCGAAGCGACTGTCAAAGGCTATGTCAGCACAATTCTGAGTAAACTCCACGTCTCGGATCGTACCCAGGCCGCGCTGCTGGCCGTGCGCTATGGGCTGGTGGATGTGGATGAGGTATAAATTTACTCGTGGGGGGAAGGGTAGGACGCAGAAATTACAGAAACCGCGGATGTACGCAGATTTTTTGATCCGGGTTGATCAGCCAACTCCGCCCCACCCGCGGTCTATTTTTTGCGGCAATCAATGCCTTCCAAAGTAGGGTCGCCTTTGCCGACGAATGGCGGCTGATCTTTTCTCCCTGGATTGGTATCCTGACAGACAGGCAAGAGTGGAATCATCCACGACTCAACGATGTCTGCAACAGGAGCTACCGATGAAAATTTTCCCCCGTATTCTCTTTCTGTGCCTGCTTCTCTTTGCCCTGGCCGCCTGTGGCCGGGGACGGGAGAGCGCCAATACCCCCGACGTGGAAGCCACTGTCGCCGCGGCAGTCCAGGCCACAACCATCGCCCAGACCCAAACCCAGGCGTCCATTGATGCCGCGGTGCAGGCCACGGCAACCGCCATGACCGCCAGCGCCGCGCTCACCCCTGCGCCAACGCCAATAATCATCACCACAACCGAAACAGTCACCGAAATCGTCTACGTGCCCCAGGATGTCTACGTAACGATGAGCGAGGAGGAGTTGGAGGCGCTTATCGACGAATCGGTGGCCCAGGCCGTGGCCGCTACCGAGGCCTCGGCCCAAGCCGCGTCTACAGCCACCGCCGACGACACAGTGACCAGCGCGGAAGTGGAGACGGTGGAAGTCTACGTCCACCTGGCCGAGGAGACGATTGCCTATGCCGAAGAGGTGCTGGCCACCTACGGCCAGCTCTATGCGGACAGCAGCGCCGAGATGGTGGCCGCGCTCAACGGCATTGAACAGGAACTGGCAACCCTTAACCAGAGCGCTGCCTCGATGGCTACCAGCCTGGAAGAGATCAGCACTACCCTGGATGCTGGCCTGGCCCTGGCCGAGGAGAGCATCGCCCAGCTGGAAAACGCCGCCGCCGAAGCCCAGGTCACTGTCGATCAGGTACAGGCCCAGGCCCAGGTGTGGCAAGCGAGCTTGCAGGCCCAGGCGGATCGGGCCAGAAGCGCCCAGGCTGCCCTGCAAAACCAGTCCGCCGATTTCGCCGCCATCATCCAGACCATTCAGCCCCAGCAGATAGCCGCTGATCTGCCCGCTGCCCTGCAAATGACCCGCTCGTTTGCCGAGGTGGCCCAGCGGGCCCTGGCCGACGGGCGCATCGATCAGAACGAGATTCTTGACGTGGCCCAGGCGGGGGCCAATGCGTCCGCCGGATTGAAGAGCTTTGGCGGCCCCCAGCTACAGGCAATGGCCGGCGGTATTGACTCGGTGACCGGCGCGCTGGCTCGCAACGATCTGCCCGCTGCCCGCCAGGGATTGGATGGAATCAACGCCCAGATGCCCTCCATCGGCAGCAATGGGGTGCCCGCTGCCCCGTCCCGCCCTGGCAACATCCAGCCTCCCGCGGGTGGCAGACGACCGTAGGGAATGGTGAATGGTGAATAGTGAATTGCGAATTGGGAATTGCGAATGAGGTGGAGTCGTGCCACCTGCCACCTGCCACGTTCCACCTGATGGAGGCTTCGATGATACACACCCTTACCGGTACACCCCTTACCCCAAAACGGGCACCCGGCCCCGGCTTTGTCATCCCCGGCCAACGACTGCTGGCCTTTCGTCGGGACCCGACAGGAATGCTGACCGGCTTGGCGCGTACCTATGGGGATATTGCGCAGTTTACCTTTGCCGGGCGGCCTGCCTTTCTGCTCAGCCACCCGGATTTTGTCCAGCAGGTTTTGGTCACCGAGCACGAGAATTTCTCCAAAGGGCGGGCCTTGCAGCGGATGCGAATGGTATTGGGCCACGGATTGCTGACCAGCGAAGGGGACGAACACCGGCAGGCCCGGCGTCTGGTGCAACCCGCCTTTCATCACGAGCGCATCGCCCACTACGCGGCGGTCATGGCCCAGGAAGCCCGGCGCACGGCAGCGGAATGGCAGGAAGACGCCGCCTTTGATGTGGCCCAGGCGATGAATCATTTGACCCTGCGCATCGTCGGACAGACGCTCTTTGGCGTTGATCTCTCGGCCCAGGTGGAGCAGATCGCCACGGCCCTGGACGATCTTTTTGTGCTGTCCGACCCGATTCATCTGATGCTTGCGCCCCTGATGGCCTGGCTGCCGACGCCGACCGCGCGCCGTTTCCGTAACTCCAAAACGTTCTTCGATGGGCTGATCTATGGCCTGATCGAGCAGCGACGGGCCAGCGCTCCCGGTCAGGGCGATCTGTTGGATATACTGCTGGCCGCGGTGGACGCGGAGACTGGTGAACCGATAGACGGCCAGTTTGTGCGGGATCAGGCGTTGACACTGCTGCTGGCCGGTCACGAGACCACCGCCAACGCCCTGGCCTGGACCTGGCATCTGCTGGCTGCCCACCCGGAAGCGGAGGCCCGGCTGCACGCCGAAGTGGACCAGCTTTCACCCGGCGGTGAACTGCCGGGGGTGGCCGATCTGGGCCGTCTACCCTTCACCCGGGCTGTGCTCTCCGAGAGTCTGCGCCTCTTTCCTCCGGCCTGGGTAATCGGTCGGTCCGCTATCAAAGATTGCGTCATCGGTGGCTATCCAGTGCCCGCCGGATCGATGATTATTCTCAGCCAGTGGGTGACCCACCGGGATCGCCGCTATTTCGCCTGGGCCGAGGAGTTTCGCCCAGAGCGCTGGCTGGCCGACAGCCGCAACGATAGACCCAAATTCGCCTTTTTCCCCTTTGGTGGTGGTCCCCGGGTCTGTATTGGTGCCCAGTTTGCCTGGATGGAAGGGGTATTGTTGTTGGCAACTCTGGCTCGGAGCTGGTATTTTCGTCCAGTGAACAGCCAACCCGTGTCGATGGACCCCCGTGTGACGTTGCGGCCCAAAGGTGGGCTGTGGATGGCGGGGACGCGACGAACTGGAGGATGAAGCGTCGGGGGATGAAGTCCTCCGGCTATCAACAGTGCCCCCTAAAGTGGGACTTGTCTCACCCGGGGCATCTGTTCAGCCACCCCACCCTACCCCTCCCCATTCCAGGGAGGGGAGTGGATCGACTCCTCCCAAATGGGGGAGGTTGGGAGGAGGCGAGCAGTTGCCACCCGTATAGACGGCTGTCCAAGCCGGAGTTCATCCGGCGCTGTTTGGTAGCTCCGGGAGTTCATCCCGGAGCGGACTCGCCCATTTGTCCAAAACCCGAAAATAGGTCCTCTGCAGAATCCACGTTTGACATCGGACGCCCCGCGTGGTAACGTTACCCCCATCGGATTTTTCTCTGTAATTCTGCTACCGAGCCGTCCATGCGCATCTCCCGCGTCGAGGCCATTCTGGTTGCACCCCGCTGGCTCTTTTTGAAAATCCACACCGACGAAGGCATTGTCGGCTGGGGGGAGCCCACCCTGGAAAATCGGGTGCATACGGTGGCCCAGGCCATCGCAGAAGTGGAAGCCTATCTGCTGGGCAAAGATCCCACACGGGTGATGCACCACTGGCATGCCATTTATAAGCACGCCTTCTATCGGGGCGGCCCGGTGTTGACCAGCGCTCTCTCCGGTATCGAACACGCCCTCTGGGATATCACCGGCAAAGCCCTGGGCGTGCCTGTCTACAAACTCTTCGGCGGCCCACTGCGGGATCGCATCAAAGTCTACGCCCACATCCGGGGCGACACCCTTGACGAACAGATTGCCTATGTACGGGCACGCAAGGCCGAGGGCTTCCGTGCCTTCAAGACGGGACCGCGCACAGCCACAGGCCAGAGTGCTCGAAGCATCATCGAGACGCCTGCCTTTGTGGACGCGGTCGTCGAGCGTTTTGCCCGCTTGCGGGAAGGCGCGGGCAGAGATGTGGACATCGCCATCGACTTTCACGGCGCGGTCAGCCCGCAGATGGCCGGCACCCTCATCAAGGCGCTCGAACCTTTCCAGCCGATGTTCATCGAAGAACCGGTGCAATGCCAGAATGTGGATGTGTTGGCCGATCTGGCCCGCAAGACCCACATCCCCATTGCCGCGGGCGAGCGCATCTTTACCAAATGGGGCTTTCGGGAACTGTTGGAAAAGGGCGCGGCCTCGATTCTCCAGCCGGACATCAGCCACGCCGGGGGTATCTTCGAGGGACGGCTGATTGCGGGGATGGCGGAGAGCTACTACGCAGTCGTCGCGCCCCACTGCCCGTTGGGGCCGATTTCGTTGGCCGCGGGCATTCAACTGGACGCATCTATCCCCAATTTTCTCTGTCAGGAGCAGGTCCATCTGGGCGAGGGCTATCTCAAACAGCCTTTTGTGGTAAAAGATGGATATATCGACCTGCCCACGGGGCCCGGTCTGGGCATTGAGATTGACGAGGAGGCACTGCAAGACAAAATCGGTGTTTTTCGCCGCCATCCGGGGCTGTTCCACCCGGACGACGGCGCGGCTATCGACCATTGAAGTACATTTGCAATTAGAGGAGAAACAGAATGTCTGACAAACGAAGTATGTCACGCCGTGGATTTTTGCGGGCCACAGCCTTTACAACCGTAGGATTGGCCCTGGCCGCCTGTGCTGCACCCGCAGCCCCGGCCAGCGCGCCGGCTGCCGGTTCGGGTGAATCTGCCGCGCCTGCCGCCGCCCCCGCTGCCGAGAAGGTGACCGTCCGTTTTCACGCCCGTATCGGCCAGCAGGAAGATGCGCTGTACGATATGCAGATGCCCAAGTTTATGGCAGAGAATCCCAACATCGAAATTGTCAAGGAATCCTTCCCTGGCGCGGAATTCAATACCAAAATGTCCACAATGCAGGCGGGTGGCACATTGGGTGATGTAATGTGGAGCGCATTGGGTGGTTCGACTATTCAGTTCGCTTATGCCCAGAACCAGATTGCCTCCGTCAGCGATCTGGCAGCCTCGGAAGGTGTCGATCTGAGCCAGTGGTATGAGGGTTGTCTGAATGCGATTACCCTGGAAGGGAATCTGTTGGGTCTGCCCTTCAAATCCCACCCCGGGCTGGCGATTATCTACTACAACCAGAACATTCTGGACGAGGCAGGCGTGGCATATCCCACCGCAGCTACGACCCTTGCTGAGCAGGTCGAGATTGCCAAGGCTGCGACAAAGAAGGAGGGTGACCGCATTACACAGTTCGGTTACCTGCCCGGAACGGATTGGAAGTCCCACGTCACGATCTTCCGGGCTTTTGGCACCGAATTGATCAACGAAGAAGGTACTGTCTTCCAGCTTAATTCCGAGTTGGGGATGCAGGCCATCAACCATCTGTACGATTTCTTCCACACCCATCAGGTATCCCCCTCGCCTGATCAGATATTGGGCAGCGGCAATGAAATGTGGATCAGCGGCGTGTTGGGCCTCATCCAGGGCGGTACATCCACTTCTGTGACCGGCGGTGCGATTGGCGATAAATTCAAATGGATGGTCGCTCCCAATGCGGTCGGGCCGGCTGGTGTGGGTGGTTCTGACTTCGAGGTGGATGCCTATTGTGTCACTACTACGACCACACATGCGCCGGAAGCCTTCAAATGGGTGCAGTACCTGTGCAGCAAAGATAGCGGCATCCAACTGGGTCTGATCGGCGGCACAGTGGGCGGTCGCCCGGATGTCTACAATGCGCCCGAACTGCTCGTCTTCCCCTTCCGCCAGGTCTTCAAGGAAGTTATGGACAACGCCCAGGCCAGCCGCATTATCGCCAACTGGCGGCAGACCGAGGCGCAGAACACCTTTGCCCAGTTGATGCAACCCCTGTGGGCAGGCGAAGAGCAGCCCACCCAGGCGTTCATCGACAGCGTGACCGAGCAGGTCCAGACGATTATGGACTTGCCGAAACCGTAACGGACTGCATATATACTTGACAGGGTGACAAAATGACCGGGTGACAAGGTGAAATAATGTCAGTCTATGCCCGTGTCGAGTATAGCGTCATTGCAGGGTGCAGAAACGTGAAACGTGAAAGTATTCACTACTCTCACGTTTCACGTTTCTGTCAGGATGAAAACGCCCCTGCCTCTGTGTGACAATTTTCGCCTAACTACCGTCTTGACACCCAAAGGATCAACACCCGATGGCAGCAACAGCACACAGTTGGTGGAAATCATCGACGCAACGACGGGAAGCCCTGGAAGGGTATCTGTGGATCAGCCCCTGGGTGATTGGATTTCTCTTGTTCACGCTGGGGCCGATGATTGGCTCCCTCTACCTCAGCATGACCACCTATAAGATCGGCGGCACGCCAGAGTGGATAGGATTGGATAATTATGTGCGTGCGTTCAGCGGTCAGGACAAGCTCTTCTGGAACTCGCTTTGGCGTACCGTCTACTTCGCCGTCGCCACTGTCATCCTGGGCACTGTCGGCTCTCTGCTGGCCGCGATTCTGCTCAACCAAAACGTGCGTGGCCGCAACTTCTACCGGGCGCTCTTTTATCTGCCTTCGCTGACACCGGTCGTGGCGTTGGCAATTCTCTGGCAGTGGTTGCTCCAACCCCAGGTCGGTTTTGTCAACTATACCCTCTATCAATTGGGTATTGAAGGCCCCGGCTGGTTGACCAGCCGTCAGTGGGCGTTGCCCTCGCTGATTCTTATCTCTCTTTGGGCTGGTATCGGCGGCGGGCGTATGATTATCTTCCTGGCCGGTCTGCAAGGCGTGCCACAAGAGCTCTACGAGTCTGCGGAACTGGACGGTGCCAGTACGCTCCAGCGCTTCTTCAATATCACCCTGCCGATGATCTCTCCCGTTATTTTGTTCAATGTACTTCTGGGGGTGATTGGCAGTTTCAGTGTCTTTGCCCTGGCCTATGTGGCTACCGATGGCGGCCCTAGCTATGCCACTTATTTTTATGTACTGCACCTCTATTACAGCGCATTCACCTATTTTCAGATGGGGTATGCTTCGGCCCTGGCCTGGGTCTTCTTCCTGATTATCTTTGTACTCTCTTTTATTCAGATCAAAACCTCAGACCGTTGGGTCTACTACGAGTTTTCCTAAGATGACTACATCCAATCGCAGTACATCCCTTTCTGATGGCAGTATAAAACCGGGAGGTGCAAAAGCGACCCGGTACGGCCTGAAACGGCGATTGTCCAACTTCTGGGTTTATGTCCTGCTTCTGCTGGCTGGCTTTGCCTTTGGTCTGCCCTTTTTCTGGACAGTTTCCAGCTCCCTCAAGCCGATTACCGAGCTTTTTGTCTTCCCGCCCACACTCTGGCCGGAGAATATCCGCTGGCAGAACTATGCCGATGTCTTTACGATTGCCCCTTTTGCCCTCTTTATCTGGAATACAGCCATTGTCACTGCCCTGGCAATGATCGGTCAGATTCTTTCGGCGGCGGTGGTAGCCTTCGGCTTTACCCGCTTTCGCTTCCCTGGGCGGGAAGCACTCTTCGTTCTCGTTCTCAGTACGCTGATGCTCCCCTGGCAGGTGACGGTGGTGCCCCAGTTTCTGCTCTTTCGCTATTTGGGCTGGATCAATACCTTTGCGCCGCTGATTGTGCCTTCCTTCTTTGGCGGCGGCGCTTTTTACATCTTTATGCTCCGTCAATTCTTTCTCACCATTCCCAGAGACCTGGACGAAGCGGCCAAATTGGATGGTGCTTCCTCCTTCCGTATCTTTTGGAATATCATCCTGCCCCTTTCCAAAGCCGCCCTGGCGACTGTGGCTATCTTCTCCTTTATCGGCCACTGGAACGAATTTTTTGGGCCGCTGATCTACCTCAACTCGCCTGAGAAGTTCACCATTTCGATTGGTCTGCGCTATTTCGTCTCCAACCCGTTTGAAAGCGATGAACCTCGGGAGGCGATTCTCATGGCTGCTTCGCTGATCACTGCCGCTCCAGTGCTGATGCTCTTCTTTGCTGCCCAGAAGTATTTTGTGCAGGGGATTGCTACCACCGGTCTCAAAGGATAATACCCGATGCAACTGCTTCTGTTCGATGACTACAAACTGGGCGTGCTAATCGACGGCGCTGTCCACGACGCCTCCGCCGCCGTGGCCGGACTGGGCTGTCACTCGCCCCAGGAGATGATGCAGATGCTCATCACCGGCTGGGCGCAGATGGAGGCGCAGGTCGCTGAAGCTGCGTCCGCCGCGCCCGGTGTCCCCCTGGCCTCTGTCACCTGCCGCCCGCCCGTGCCCCGGCCCGGCCAACTGGTCTGTCTGGCGGGCAACTATCTGGAACCGGCCAAACCGGAGCGGGGACTCTTCAACGCTTTCCTCAAATCCCCCAATAGCCTCACCGGCCACGGCGGAACAGTGACACTGCCCGACACGGAAGCCACCGTCTTCCACTTCGAGCCGGAACTGGCCCTGGTCATCGGCAAGCCCGCCAGCCACATCCGGGCGGAAGATGCGCTGGATTGCGTCTTTGGCTACACTCAGTTTATGGATGTCTCGGCCCGGGGGCTGCCCGGCGGCTTCTTCCTGGGCAAGTCCTGGCACACCTTCGGCCCGATGGGGCCTGTACTGACTATGCGGGACGCAGTGCCCAACGCCAATAATCTGTCGATCCGTCTGTGGGTGAACGACGCGCAGCGCCACGACATCTCCACCCGGGATATGGACCGCCACATCCCCGAACTGCTGGTGGAAGTCACAAAAGTGCTGCCCCTGCAACCGGGTGATGTGGTCTCCACCGGCACCCACCACTTCGGCCTGACCCCTGTACAGGACGGGGACACCATCCGTCTGGAGATTGAGGGACTGGGGCCGGCGCTGGTCGTCCGCTGCGCCGACCCGCTGAAACGCACTTGGGACAGATAACTGTACGTCGGACTGTCAGTCCGACGTACACGGGAGAACGCCGATGATTATCGAATGGAACCACCACCTCTTCCACAGCGACACCAGCCGCTACCCCTTCCACCCCCAGGCCGCCTACCGCCCCGATGCCAGCCGCCTTTCCCCCGATCCCCTGGCCGATTATCTGGCCCATATGGACGCCCGCGCCATCGACCGGGCCATTCTCGTCCACCCGGAACCCTACGGCGACGATCACTCGCTGGTGTTGGACAGTCTGGAACGGGAGCCGGAACGCTTTCTGGGCACGGCACTTTTCTACCCGGCAGACCCGGACGCGCCGAAAAAGCTGCGGACGCTGGTGGCCCAACAGCCGCGCATCATCGCCACCCGCTTCCACGCGACGCGGGGCAAGTCACACTATTTGGACAGTTTCTCGGATGCGGGGGTGACAGCTTTGTGGGAGACGGCTGCCGAATTGGGGCTGTGGGTGGAACTGCACATCGGGCCGGACTTTGCCGCGCAGGTCCCACCGCTGGTGGCTCGTTTCCCGGAGACGCGGGTTCTCATCGATCACCTGGCCGAACCCCATATGGGCACAGGCGTGGAATTTGCCAACGTCCTGGCCCTGGCGGAGTACCCGAATGTCTATATGAAACTCTCCGGGCTTAACCACTTCGCCACGGATGCGCCCCTCTACACCAGCGCCCGCCCCTTCACCCGCTGGGTGGCCGATGCCTTTGGGCCGGAGCGGCTGGTCTGGGGCAGCGGCACACCGGAGATTGTGGACGCCCACCTGCCCCACTTTTCCGCGGCAGAGCGGGCGCTGGTCAAAGGGGGGACGCTGGCCAGCCTGTTGCCCTGGTAAAATCTGTAGGTGCGGTTTGTAACCGCACTTTTACCCGTAGAAGTGCGGTTACAAACCGCACCTACATTTTGGCATCTACCAATTCGTATACGACCCATCCAGCCGACGCAGGCCCGGCGCGCTGTTGTTGCGGGGCTGGGCTGGGTTCTTTTTGGCGGCCTCCCGGTCGAATTCGATGCCCAGACCGGGCGCGGTCGGCGGCAACAGATAGCCGTCCTCCCACTCCACTTGCACAGGAATCACATCCGTCAGAATCGTTCCCGGCTTGCGGGGTTCTTCCTGCACGCCAAAATTCGGCGTCGCCAGATTGAGCTGCAAACAGGCCGCCGACGAGACCGGCCCCAGGGGGTTGTGGGTCACCAGTTTGATATAGTGGGTCTCACACCAGCCCACAATCTTTTTGGACTCGGTAAAGCCGCCGGCGATGCACAGATCGATGCGGGCGTAGTCGATCCACTCCTCCTCGATCAACTGGCGAAACTCCCATTTGGAGCTAAACTGCTCCCCAGCCGCCAGGGGGACGGCTGTGCGCGGGCGCAGGGTTTTGAACGAATCCGGGTTTTCGCTGCGCAGGGGGTCTTCCACAAAATAAGGGCGGAACGGCTCCAATTCCTGGCAGAGCCAGAGGGCGTCGGGCAAGTCCAGCCGGGTGTGAACGTCGAAGACGATCTCGATTTCATCGCCCAGGGCTTCCCGCACAGCCTGGAATTGTGCGATGGCAGTCAGAATCATCGGGCGGGGTTCCAGGATTTTGCCATCGCTGGGCAGACCCAAGCGGGCAAACTTCCAGCCATCCGCGGTCGTTTGCAGACACGAATCCACGAGGGCCTGGGTATCCAACTGGTGGCCCACATTGTGGGGATAGCAGACCACTCTGTCCCGCACACGCCCGCCCAGCAACTCGTAGACCGGCACACCCAGCGCCTTGCCTTTGATGTCCCACAGGGCAATGTCAATGGCGGAGATCGCCGAAGTCAGAATGCGCTGGGCCGGGAAGAAGCCGCCCCGGAAGAGTGTCTGCCAGATGTGCTCGATGCGAAAGGGGTCCTGGCCCACAAGAATCGCTTTGAAATGTTCCAGCGCGCCGAGCAGGGCCTGGGGCGGTGAAACAATACCCGCCTCGCCCACACCCCAAATCCCCTCGTCCGTATCGACCACCACAAACAGAAAATTGCGGTGTCCGCCCCACACCGGATAGGCTTCGATGTTTGTAATCTTCACGGATATTTCTCCTGAGCTAATTTGTCATCCTCGCTTGAAAATGAGCTTGTATACACGGATAAAAGGGAACACAGATCAGATAAAACCCGTGTTCCCTTTTATCCGTGTATACAAATTATTCGGTCACAAGTCCCTACCGAGGCAGCAGATGCTTCTGCACCTTTCCCATCGCGTTGCGGGGCAACTGCTCAATGTAATGAAAACGCCGGGGCAGTTTGAAGCTGGCAAGCTGGCTGCGACAATAGACGGTAAGCGCCTCCTCATCCAGCGTGCCGTTGCAGACCAGATAGGCCGCGGGCACTTCGCCCCATTCGGGATGGGCCATCCCCACCACCGCGGCCTCCACCACCCCGGCAAAGGTGCAGAGCATCTCCTCGATCTCCCGGGGGTAGATGTTGAAGCCCCCGCAGATGATCAGTTCGTGGCGGCGGCCCAGCAGGGTGACGTAGCCCGTCTCCGGGTCTTGCCGGGCCAGGTCGCCCGTGTGAAACCAGCGGATGCCCTCGGCGTCGGTGCTGAAACTGGCCGCGGTCTTCTCCGGGTCTTGCCAATAGCCGTCAAAGACATTGCTGCCCCGTACCAGCATCTCCCCCTCTACGCCCGGTTGCACAGGATTTCCCTGCCCATCCACAATCCGGCCAAAGACACCGGGCAGGGGTGTGCCCACTGTCCCGGCCATACGTGGCCCCGCATAGGGATTGCTGAAGTTCATCCCCGTCTCGGTCATCCCATAGCGTTCCAGAATGCGCAGACCGGTCAACTGCTCGAATTCGTTGTGGGTCTCCGCGGGCAGGGGCGCGCTGCCCGAGCAAAAAAGACGCATCCGGCTGAAATCGGGCTTGAGGTCCATTCCCCGGATACTCTCCACCAGCCGGAAGTAGACAGTCGGCACGGCGAAAAAGAGGGTCGCGCCACCGCTGCCCAGCACATCCAGCGTCTCGGCCAGATCGAACTTCGGGCGTAGACGGGTGGTGGCCCCCGCGGCCAGGGCGCAGTGCAGCCCCACCATCAGCCCGTGGGTGTGGAAGAGGGGCAGGGGCAGCAGAATCACATCCTCCCGCTCCCAGGCCCAGGCAGAGAGCAGCCCCGTGACTGTCGCCAGCACATTGTTGTGGGTGATCATCGCGCCTTTGCTGCGCCCGGTGGTGCCGCTGGTATACATAATCAGCGCCAGATCTTCGCCCTGCACCACCACCGGCCCGGGCGCGCTCTCATCCCCCAGCCAGCTTTCGGCCCCGTCCACCAGCAACATCCGCTCCACGGCGGCCAGATCGTCGGCCTCCAACTCGTCCAGCACCGACTGCTGCGCCGTCTCGGTCAAAAGGATTTTGGCCGTGCAGTCGTGGAGGATGTGGTTGATCTCCCGCTTGCGGTAGCGCAGGTTGACCGGCACCATCACCGCCCCGATGCGGATGACGGCCAGATAGGCGATGACAAATTCGGCCCGGTTGCTCAGAAAGAAGGCGATGCGGTCACCCTTTTGCAGCCCCAGCCCTTGCAAGGCGGCGGCCCAGCGCTCTACGGCAGTGTAGAGTTCCCGATAGGTGTAGTGCTCCACCCGTCCCGGCTGCTCTGCATCCGCATATTCCAGGGCCAGTTTGTCCGGGGTGCGTTCAAGCGCAATCGCAAAAAGTGTCGAAAGGTTCATAACTGTCCTTATCCGTGAAAATCTTTGTGGTTGAAGCGCTACCGCGGATAGCGTATCTCCGCCTCGGCCACCAGCGAGGGCGCGTTCTCCACGCCAATCAGAATATCCGCCACGTACATCCGCTGGGTCAGGGGCAGGGAATACCAATCACCGCCGCTGTCCAACAGCCCCAGGGTACGTTCGGGACCCCAATTGTAGGCGGCCAGCGCCCACTGGGGATCGGTGTAGCCCAGATCGCGGAAATAGCTGTGGATGTAGGAATAGTAGGCCGCTCCCACCAGCACATTGCTGTAGGGGTCCCAGGGGTCGCTCACCTGCACCAGCGGCGCCCACTCATCCCAAGTGGAGGGCAAAATCTGCATCAGCCCATACTCGCCGGCTCCGCCCTGTGCGTTGGGATTCAGCCTGCTTTCCCGGTTGGCGTGGGAGACCAGCTGCCGCCAGTCCATCCCATAGAGTGCGCCGATCTCCTGAAACATTTCCGCGTATGTCTCCCCCGGCTCTCCTCCCTTTCTTCCACCCGTAGACAGAAGCGGGCGGGGGAGGGTGGCTGAGGTGGGGGCCATCCACGCCAAGCGGGGTGGTGGCTCCTGGCTCTGCGCGACCACCGGCTGGATTCTGGCCCGGCCAAAGCTGGCGGAGATGGTGCCGCGCAGGGTATAGAGCGCGGCCAGGGCCAAGAGAAGCGCCAGCAAAAAGAGAAACCCCATGCGAATCGCTGGCCGACTCTCGAAAGTGCCGCTGCTGCTCTGGGGAGCAAAGCTGTCGTCCACCGATTGGGCTGTCACCGAAAAGCGGTGATGGATGGCACCGATCCCGAAGCGCCGTCCGGTTTTGGGCGTGATTGTCACCCGCAGGTGAGCCATTTCGCCCGGCGGCAGCAGAAGCAGCAGGTCGGTGGTGTAGAGAATGCCGTTGGCCGCAGGGCGCTCCCACTCTGTCGCTTCCGCGCCGGGAAGTGGGGGGAGCGGGTCGATCTGCACGATACAGTCGCCCCGCCGCTCCTGGCCGTTCAGGTACAGTTGGGCTGGCACATTGCCCCAGTTGGCGAGGGTGATATGGGCCTGACCTGCCCGACGAAAGGCGCGGGAGGTGACATTGGCCGGCTCTGGTTTGCTCATCTGTACAGCCGGCGCAGCTTCGATCTGGAGATAAAGCGCTTCGCTCTGCACCCAGCCGGGATAGTCCGGGGATTCCATCTGCCAGGTGAGGGGATAGACCCCGGGCAGGGTGTCGGGGCCAGCAGGAGGAGTCACAGCCATCTGGACAGCCGCCTGACCACCCGGTTGCAGGGCGAGCACCTGTTGGGAGAACCAGAGCCACTCTTCCGGCACGCCGCCCGCGCTGATCAGAAAAGTCGCCGGGCTGTCGCCGCTGTTCTGAATGGTGAGATTGTGGCGCACTGTCTGGCCTGGCACGGCCCGCCAACGGGGCGCGGCTTCGCTGCCTGTAGGCAGGGGCGCGGCCGTCAGCGAATCTGCGCGTTCGACAGAGGCGGCCTGTGTTCGTTCGCCATCCACCAGCACCAATTCGTATTCGCCGACCCGCAGCCGCTCCCACAGGGAAAAGGGACGCTCCTCGTCAAAGCCCCCGTCCTCGGCCAGAGCTGCGTAGCGGAATGGATGGCGGCGGTAATCGATCAGCCCGTGAAAGGGGCGCACATCCCGGCCATCCAGGACAATATCGTTGTCCGGGTGTTGGCCGATATTGACGACGCCCAGAGACGGGTCCAATGGGTAGAAGCGAACCTGACCGGCGGGCGAGACGATTTCGATCTGTGGCTGATTTGTCATACAGCGTTCGCTCTGGAGTTGTGTGACAAGTGTAATGAGTGGAGGAGGTGCAGAGAATCATACCACCCCCGGGCATAAAACGAAAGCAGCCCCGATAAGCCTATCGGGGCTGCTTTGTGTGGTGGAGATGGCGGGAATCGAACCCGCGTCCGAAACATTTGACCTGAGACGTCTACAAGCGTAGTTGCTCACTTGGTGGTTCGCTGGGGGACCTCTGGGCAACGGGAGTTCAGCCCCAACTAGCCGAAAGTCTTAGGCAGCCGTCATCGGCGTCGGGCTGCCGCAGCTCACAGTGTATGTCGGTACCGTTTCAGCCTGCTGGCCCCACTGAAACGACCGTAACCCCTCGAAGGAGGTTATGGCCTAACTTAGGCGGCCATTGCTACAGGAGCAGCGTTGGCGAATCCGAAGTTAAAAGCCTTGCCAGTTGTTTTGGCATTTGTAGTGTTTGCGCCTTTTTAACGTAGTCGACACTCTACGGCTTGCAATCTCAGTTCTTCCTGCCCCGTCGAAGCCGATCATCCCCACGGGTAGACATACAATAGCACAGATGGGCGGGAAATGCAAGGCGTTTGTGTGTGAATTTTGTTGGTGTTATCCCCCCATCCACTCCCGCAGTACCCGCGCGTGCTGAGGCAGGGCAATCTCCGGCTCTTCGATGTGGGGATGCCACTTCTTCTCCCACTCCGCGCTCAGATAACCGCTGTAGCCCTTGGCCAGCAGCAGTTCTACAATCTCCCGATTGGGCACTTCGCCCTCGCCCAGCAGGACCAAATCCCACTCGCCGTCGGCCCGCCGCCGGGCATCTTTGATGTGGACGTGGGCCAGCCGGTGGCCGATGTACTTCCACGTATCGGCCACGCTCTCGCCCATCCGGTAGGGGTGATGGGTGTCCCACACGGCTTTCAGGCGGGGATGCTCGACCTTCGCCAGGGTAGCGGCCACTTCCTGCCCCCGGCAGAAGGCGTCGTGGGTTTCCAGCAGCACAGTCACCCCTTGCGCCGCGGCAGCCTCCATCACCCCGGCCAGCCCCTCGGCCAGCCAGTCAATCGTCTGCTCAATCGTATGCCCCTCGGCAACCGCGCCGCCAAAGGTGCGCACCATCGGCGCTTCCAAATCGTTCGCCAACTCCAGATAGCGGCGCAGTTCCTCCTGATTTTTGCGCCTCTCCGCCGGGTCTGGCGAGGAGAAGCGGGTGGACGCGCCCAGCCCGGCAATGACCAGCCCGTTCTGGCGCATCAGTTCACGAATTTCCTTGCGCCGGGGGGCCGGCATATCCGACGGGATAATCCCGCCATCCAGCACGCGGATTTCCAGCCCCGCATAGCCGTCAGCCACGGCCTGTTCCACCATCCGTTCCAGGCTCCAATCCGGGCAGCCGAGAGTGCTGTAGACGAGGGGGAGTTGAGTGGACATTGGATGTTCTCCGTTTCTTGTGGGGACTTCGTTTATGTGGAGGTCTATGCCGTTAGCAAGGAAAGACCTGTGATATTTTCAAAGTGGGCGGAATTGTGTGTCAATAGAGCCATTCCGTGCCGAATAGCGCAGGCAGCAATCCACGCGTCTTGGGAGGCCATTGGCTTCCCAAGACGCTGTCGTTCGGCGCGAATACGCGCCCATTGCCGACCAGTTGCATCATCATACGAGAGGATCAGATGCCCTGCCATCGCCTGTCGCAAGGATTCTTGCCGTCTGCTTCCCCAATTGTGTAGCTCCGCCCACAGGTATAGCTCGGCAACAGTGGCAAAGGCGATGCACGGGGTATTGCCCACCAGATGAGACCGGAAATTCTCTGCCCGTGTATCGCCTTTGAAAAGAAAGGACCAGACATCGGTATCCAGCAAGAGGTGACTCATCTACTGCGCTCGCTCTTTTTCGAGTTGTATATCCTGGCCGCGCCATAGTTCCCGCGCCATCAGGAAATCATCCACTGATTCTTCGGCAGGCCAAAAATCGAGACGCAAATCCTCAATTCTGGAGATCGGGCGTTCCTCCAATGGCAAAGCCTTCTCGCCATTTAGCCAAGAACGTCCGACGAGAGCCACAAGAAAATCATTGACAATCGACAATTGATTGGACGACAGACCGTATAACCGTTTTGTCACATCCGTCACTGTAATTGTTGACATGAAAACCTCCGCAAGAATCAACCATACACTTCACTGCCCGTAGTATACACCAATTACCGAGCAAACGCAGCCAAATGTTTGTCAAAATGGGCTTGAATCGCGGCGTCGTATTCGGCTTCGTGGGCGGCCAGCATTGCTTGCAGACGGTCGCCGTAGTGGTCCAGCACAGAGCCAAAGGTGACGTGCAATACCTGGCGGGCGTCGAATTGGTTGAGCAGGTCGGGCAGTTGGCCGTCGCTCAGCTCCGCCGCGGCCGGCACTTTGCCCAGAATCGCCGAGACGTGATAGCTCTTGCGGTCCTCCTCGTAGCGGCTGCGGGCAAAGTCCAGAATCTCCCGGAAGAAGGGGATGTCGATGTTTGCCATCACCCGCAGGGCTTCCAGATAGCTGGTGCCGGCGGTCTTCAGATGGACCAGCCCGCCCGTATACTTCATCGCAATCGGGTAGACACCGAATTTGTCCGAACCCGTGTGCAGGCTGAGTTTGTAGCTGTTGCCGTAGTAGCGCATGACCGCGGCGTGACCGGCGATGTTCTCGTCCAGTTCGGCCAGGTCGCCGATGTAGTCCACGCCCTTTTCAAAGCGACCCACAAAACGGGGGGCCATACTCGCCACGGAGACGCCCAGCCGTTGCAGTTCCCCGGCGATGTAGAGATGCTCGTGGAGCGTCGTCGTCGTGTGGGTCTCGTCCACGGACATTTCCAGATCGAAGGCTTTGCCCTTCATACGGGATGTGAGGTGGCGGGCCATTGCCACTGTGTGGGCCACGGCCCGGGCATATTTGGCCGCGGCTTTGTAGAGCAGATGCTCGTCGAAGGTCAGAACCCGGTCGTCCAGATCAAAGGCGTGCAGATAGCGGGCGCGCAGCTCTTCCACCGAACTTTCCAGGGCATCCCAGGGCAGGGCCGCGACTTTGGCGGAGAGGGAGGCGTCGTCCGCGTGCTCTGCCGCGTCGTCTACGTGTTCGCCGGGGTCGATTGTAAAGAATGTGTAGCCCGCATCTACAAAGGGGTCGATGTCGGCGATGGTTTTCATGTGGTCGGCGTCCGCGCCCCAGGCTTCGTGCCAGCCCATTTGCAGCACGCCCCACAGCGCGTCGTCCACCACATTCTGGGGTGTGCGTCCCGTGCGGGTGTTCTCGCGCACGGACTGTTGGGCGTAGATGGGCGCAACGCCCGTGCCCCGCGTCGCCAGAATGTGGCCCGGCGTCGCCACCCCCAACCGGTCACCGAAGCCGGCGGAGGTGCGCAGCCCCAGGGCCACGGGGGAGGCCCAGGCCAGGCGGCTGCGCAGTTGGCGGGCGTTAGCCGCGGTCAAAGCGCAGATGGCGAGACCATCGGCTGTCACGGCGTTGGGTACAAAACCGTCGGTGTTTCCAGAGACGCCGAGCAGCCGCTTGCCCTCCGCGTCGCGCAGCATACAATAGGTGCTGCCGTCCTGCTCCACAACAGAAGCGGCATAGAGCGTCAGTTCAGAGGGAAATGTAAGCATTGGTTACTCCTGAGAAATGAAAGAAATAGGACGCTGATTACGCAGAAAACACAGATTTGCGCAGATATTTTCAGATCAGTTCCTCATGCGACGGGTAGCACCACGGGGGATGAAAATGTACGTCGGACTGTTAGTCCGACTGGCCTGCACCGTCGCTGGTCGGACTAACAGTCCGACGTACGAATGGCTATTTTCAGGGC
>JAANMX010002035.1_pt1 | contig 21207 bp, 15 predicted proteins | sample 7279681 | NCBI WGS metagenome assembly JAANMX01 (sample SAMN14094542, study PRJNA606508) | bioreactor metagenome | isolation source: A lab-scale SPAN reactor treating ammonium-rich wastewater day 351 | place: Ireland: Galway | collected 2018-01-01
GGCCAGCGGCGCCAGCGTCGCCATCCCCTACGCCACCCAGGTCGGGCTCGGCCTGGTCTTCGCGCTGCGGGCCCGCGGGGTGAACGCGCCGCAGGATCTGCTGGTCACCACCGAGAGCCTGATCAACGCCGCCGTCCACGACGAATGGACGCCGGCGATCGACGTGGACGGCGTCGCCCTGGGCGCGGCGGCGATGGATCTGCTGACCGAGGAACTGGACGCCCGGACGCCGGTCCCGGCCCGCACGCTGCGGATGCCCGTGCTGGTCACCCTGCCCCGGACCGGGCCGGATAGCCGGCCGGGTCAGGCCACGGAGGCGTCCGCGGCCTCCTCGTGATGGCGCAGCGTCCGGTCGATGCCCTCGGGCAGGGCGACCCGCGGACGCCAGCCCAGCGCCTCGATCCGGGCGCTGCTCAGGCCCTGGGCGGCCGAGGCGGCGAAGGCCGACTGGTCGGCGGGATTGCTGAACCGCAGCCGAAGCCCCTTGCCGGGCCGGGCCGCGACGAACAGCTGGGCCAGCTCGCGGATGCTCACCAGACCCGCCGGGTCGGCGATGTTGTAGGCCGTGGCCGACTCGCCCTTCAGCAGCGCGTGGAACAGCCCGGAGATCGCGTCCGAGACGTAGGTGTAGGTGCGGGTCGCCAACCCGGCGCTGTTCAGCGTGACGTCCCGGCCGGCGATCACCGCGGCGGCGAAGTCGGCCTGCACCCGGCCGTCGTCCAGCGCCATGCCAGGCCCGTAGATGTGGCCGAACCGCGGGATGGTGCAGGCGATCCCGAACTGCTTGGCGTAGGCCGCGCAGATCGTCTCGGCCGCCCGCTTGCCTTCGGAGTAGCAGGCGCGCGGGTTGAGGATGTCGAAGCCGCCGTAGCTGTCCTCGGCGATCAGCGTGGTGCCCTCCGGCTGGGCGCCGTAGACCTCGGCCGACGACATCAGCGCGAACGACCTGGCGCCTCCGGCGACGCAGAGATCGAGCAGGTTGAGGGTGCCCAGCAGGTTGGCCTTGATCGTCGCCACCGGGTCGGCGGCGTGCAGCGCCGGACGCGCCGCGCTGGCGCCGTGGACCACGTGGTCGAAGGCGGTCGAGCCGTCGGTGAAGGTGGCCACGTCGGCCACGATCAGCCGGAAGTCGGGACGGTCGAGCAGCGGACCGAGGATCCGCCTGGCCTTGGCCTCGTTGCGGACCAGGCCGTGCACCGTGATCCCGGTGCCGAGCAGGTCGTTCAGGCCGAGCAGCACGTAGCAGGCGTACGACGGCAGCATCCCGGAGGCGCCCGTGACCAGCACGCTGGAGCCGGCCAGGCCGTCCCAGGGCAGGTCGGCGGACAGCACCTCGGCCACATCGGCGTCCACCACCGAGCCGGCACCGAGAGAGCGCGCCACCTCACAACCCCGCGATCTGCTGATTCTCCAGCAGCTCGAAGAAGGTGCGGCAGACGTAGAAGTCCTCGGCCGTGGTGACCTTGATGTTCGACCGCGGCCCCTCGACGGCGCGGATCGGGCGTCCGTAGCGCTGCATCAGCGAGCAGGAGTCGATCGAGTCGTACTCGCCGTCGGCGACGGCACGGTCGTAGAGCGACAGGATCTCGCCCAGCCGGAAGCTCTGCGGCGCCTGCGCGGCATAGATGTGGTCGCGAGGGATCACGTCGGTGATCTGTGCGTCGTGGACGACGGTGACGGTCTCGTTGAATTTGGTGCAGGTGATCGCCGAGCCGTGGGCCAGGACCGCCTCGATGTTGTCGCTGATCAGCTGCTCGTTGATCAGCGGACGTACGCCGTCGTGGAACAGCACGATGGAGTCGGTGTCGCACTCCTCGGCGACCGCCTGCAGCACCCGGTGCCGGGAGGCCTGGCCGGTCGCGCCGCCCTCGACGATCCAGCGCACCTTGGTGATCTCGAAGCGGCGCAGCAGCGAACGGAAGTGTTCGTGCCAGCCCGAGATCAGGGCGACCGCGATGGCGTCGATGTCGGGGTGGTTCTCGAAGTGCTCCAGGGTGTGGATGATCACCGGCTTGCCGTGAATCTCCAGGAACTGCTTCGGCAGCGCCCGGCTGTTCATCCGCGAACCGACGCCGCCGGCGAAGATCAGTGCGATGTTCATGCCTGTCCCTCCTGGTCGGCAGCGGGTTGCCGATCGGCGTCCGGCCCGGCGGGCTGCGGTGGCTCGCCGAGGATCAGCCAGTCGATCACCCGGTCGGTGGAGCCGGTGTCGACGTAGTCGAAGTTCTCCTCGACGAAGGCGTCGATCCGCCAGGTCTCGAAATCCGACTCGGCGATCGCGGTCAGCAGCTCGTCGAAGGTGTCGCAGGCCTTGCCGGGCGCGGTCTCCTCGAAGTCGCGGTGGAAGCCCCGGGTGGCCGCGTACACCTCGCGGTCGTAGGAGAAGAACAGCATCGGACGCCTCAGCAGCGAGTACTCGTAGATCACCGAGGAGTAGTCGGTGATCAGGACGTCGGCCACCCGCAGCAGGTCGTTGGTGTCGCCGAAGCCGGCGGCGTCGATCAGCCGGTCGCGGTACTGCTCGGGAATCGGCGGCGGTTCGGCGACGAAGTGATGCATCCGGAACAGCACCACGGTGTCGTCACCGCACTGTTCCCACCAGCGGGCGAAGTCGATCTGGTCGTAGTCGTAGTAGGCGTCCAGGATGCCGCGTCCGCGGAAGGTCGGCGCGAACAGGATGATCCGCTTGCCCACCAGCTCGGGGTGGGCGGCGTAGAAGGCGTCCACGGCCGCCCGGGACAGCTCCGGGTCGAGGAAGGTGTCGATCCGCGGCAGGCCGGTCGGGACGACGGCCCGCTCCTCGATGCCGAAGGCCTCGGCGTAGACCGGCACCAGGTGGGTCGAGCCGGCAATCGCGTAGGTGTAGCGGCGGTGCGCGTTGAACAGCTTGGGCGAGCCGTACTTGCCGAAGCGGCTGTAGCCGATCGACTTGAACCCGCTGCCCGCGTGCCACAACTGGATGACCTTGACCTTCGGGTCCAGGTAGAGGTTCTCCAGCAACCCGAAGTAGTCGTCGACCAGGATGATGTCGGCGGTGGCCAGCTTCCGGATCAGCCCGAGCGTGCCCAGCGTCGAACTGGACGACGGCAGCCGGAACGAGTAGGTGAACTCGAACTGCTCGTCGAGCCCGCGTTCAAGCATCCGGTCGCGCACCCGCAGCAGATTCCCCTCGAGCTTGCCGCGCATCTCCGACGCGAACAGGATGCGGTTGCCGGGCGAGCCGAACACCCGGCGGAACATCCGGGACAGCGACCGGATCGCCAGCCCGACCGGGCGGGGATCGGACGCGGCCACCTTCAGCCGGCGCGCCGCGGTGCCCGCCACGCGTTTCGCGGAGCTCAGGTCGGCGACCACCGGGTTCCGGTAGAACCGGTAGGTGCGGATGACGAACTCGGGACGGACGTCGCTCTCGGTGATCCCGAAGGTGACCGAGTAGCTCTCGGTGTTCTGCGAGTAGAGGAAGACCCGCGAGTAGTCGTCCATGGCGTCGACCCGGTCGAGCGAGAGCCGCACGGCGCTCAGGTCCGTGCCGCCGTGCTCGGCGATCAGCCGCCAGGCGCCGTCCGGGATGGGGCGCCGATCGTGGAAGTCGGTGATGGTGAGGGTCAGCCGGTGGCGTCCGTCGCCCAGGTACTCGGTCTGCACGGGATAGCCGAAACGGAGTGACTGGAGCCGGTAGGTGACCTCGTCCGGCGGGACGGCGGGCTCGGTGTCCGCCTGCGTCTGGGTCAGCTTGGTGACGATGGTCAGGTGGACCCGTTCCCACGCGATCGTCTCAACGGCGCTGTCGAAGCCCATGCGGTCCTCTCTGGGTCACGGCGGATCTCCTGCATGCTATCGCCCGACCCCGCCGTTGTGGGGCCCGGGCTCCTGCGGCGGCATCGCGCCGCCGGCCCGCCCGGCTCAGTAGTAGTAGGGGAATCGCGACCAGTCCGGACGCCGCTTCTCCAGGAACGAGTCGCGTCCCTCGACCGCCTCGTCGGTCATGTAGGCCAGCCGGGTGGTCTCGCCGGCGAAGACCTGCTGGCCGACCAGGCCGTCGTCGACGGCGTTGAAGGCGAATTTGAGCATCCGCTGCGCGGTGGGCGATTTCCCGCAGACCAGCGCGGCCCAGGCCAGGCCCTCGTCCTCCAGGTCGGCGTGCGGGACGACCTTGTTGATGGCGCCCATCTCGAAGGCGCGCTGGGCGTCGTAGGTCTGGCCGAGGAAGAAGATCTCGCGAGCCACTTTCTGGCCCACCTGGCGGGCCAGGTAGGCCGAGCCGAAGCCGGCGTCGAACGATCCGACATCGGCGTCGGTCTGCTTGAAGCGGGCATGCTCGGCGGAGGCCAGGGTCAGGTCGCAGACGACGTGCAGCGAATGCCCGCCGCCGGCCGCCCAGCCGTTGACCAGCGCGATCACCACCTTCGGCATGAACCGGATCAGCCGCTGCACCTCGAGGATGTGCAGCCGGCCGCCCTCGGCCCGCACCCGCCGGGCGTCCACGGTGTCACCGGTCTCGCCCTCCGCGTACTGGTAGCCGGAGCGTCCGCGAATCCGCTGGTCGCCGCCGGAACAGAAGGCCCAGCCGCCGTCCTTGGGCGAGGGGCCGTTGCCGGTGAGCAGCACGCAGCCGACGTCGGCCGAGCGGCGGGCGTGGTCGAGCGCGGTGTACAGCTCGTCGACGGTGTGCGGCCGGAAGGCGTTGCGCACCTCGGGCCGGTCGAACGCGATCCGCACCGCCGGCACGTCCTTGGCGCGGTGGTAGGTGATGTCGGTGAAGTCGAAGCCGGGAACCTCGTCCCACGACCCCGGACGCCAGGGGCTGGTCATGGCGCTCAGGGTAGCGAGGCGCCGCCCGCCGCGCCCCACGCTCGTCGAAGCCGACGGTCCCGCGCACCTTATGCTGGCCGGGGCAGAGCCCGACGAAGAAGGAAGCACCCCCGTGAGCAGCACATCCGGAGACGGCGGCGAAACCGCACCGACCCCGGAATCGGCCCGGCTCAGGGAACTCCAGCAGATCGAGCTGGGGATCCTGCTGGACGTCAGCGCCGCCTGCGACGCGCTGGGCATCGAGTTCTTCCTCGGCGAGGGGACGCTGCTCGGCGCGGCCCGCCACCAGGGCTTCATCCCGTGGGACGACGACATCGACCTGATGATGCGGCGCTCGGAGTACGAGCGCTTCCTCCGTCTTGCTCCGCCGCTGCTGGCGCCGAAGTACCGGGTGCAGCACGCCACCACGGTCGCCGACTACTGGTCGCCGGTGATCAAGGTCCGCCTGGTCCAGGGCGAGCCGAAGTACCGGCAGGCGCACATCGCGCACCTCACCGGCGACAACGGACCGCTGATCGACATCTTCCCGCTCGAGTACGTGCCGAGGCCCGACGGGCCGGGGTTGTGGCTGCAGGCCAACTACATCCGGCTGCTCCGCGGCCTGCTGGTCCACAAGCTGCGGACCAAGCCGGCGACGAACCTGCGCCGCAGGCTGATGCGCCTGATCGGACGGGCACTGCCCACATCGCTGCTTCATCGCCAGCTGCAGTGGGCGCACACCCTGCACGGCGACCGTCCGCGGCCCTACCTCGCAGCCCTCGCCACCTACCACCCGGTCGCCGACCAGGTGGTGCCCGCCGGCGCCTACGACGGCGTCGTCCAGCTCCCGTTCGAGGGTCACCCGATGCCGGCACCCAGCGGCTGGGACCTGGTCCTGCGCACGACCTACGGCGACTATCGCACCCCACCGCCGGAGCCCGTCCGCGCGGTGCGTCACGAGTTCGACATCGGCTAACGGAACCGTCCACGGCCACGCCGCTATAACGGCCCGCGTTGTCGGCCCTCCGATGGTTCACTAGTGTCCTGGACGAATGGTGCCGGGATTCCGACCGTGAGCCCTCACGGCGGGAGCACAACACCACAACGACTGCGAGGATTGTTGAGTTGCCCCCCGAACCGATCTACGTGACCCGCCCGGCCCTGCCACCGATCGATGAGTACATCGCCGAGCTGCGGGACATCTGGGAGGCCAAGTACCTCACGAACGCCGGCCCCAAACACCAGGCATTTGCGCGGCGCCTCGCCGCCTACCTGCAGGTCCCCCATGTCGCCCTCTTCGCCAACGGGCACCTCGCCCTCGAATGTGCCCTGCAAACCCTCGGCATCACCGGTGAGGTGATCACCACGCCGTTCACCTTCGCGTCCACGACCCTCGCCATCATCCGCTCCCAGGCCACGCCGGTCTTCTGCGACATCGATCCGGTCACCTACGTGCTCGATCCGGATCGCATCGAGGAGCGGATCACCGAGCGCACCCAGGCGATCCTCCCGGTGCACGTGTACGGCAACCTGTGCGACGACAAGCGGATCACCGACATCGCACGCAGGCACGGCCTGAAGGTGATCTACGACGCGGCCCACGCCCTCGGAATCTCACGGAACGGGGTTCCGGTCGGATCGATGGGCGATGTGTCGATGTTCAGCCTGCACGCCACCAAGGTGTTCAACAGCATCGAGGGCGGTGTGCTCGCCTTCGACGACGAACGACTGGTGCGCCGGTTCAACGCCTGGCGCCAGTTCGGCCAACTCGGCAGCGACAACGTCGAATCCATCGGCACGAACGCGAAGCTGACCGAGTTCGCCGCCGCGATGGGCCTGTGCAACCTGCGGTACATCGACGACAGCATCGCGCTGCGCGAGCAGGTCACGAAGCGCTACCGCCGGCACCTCTCGGGGGTCCCGGGACTCACGCTCACCCCACCCGCGGCCAGCGTCCGGCACAACCACCCCTACTTCCCGGTCCTCTTCGACCCGGCCACCTTCGGACGGAGCCGGGACGAGGTGGCGGCCACACTGGCCCGCCACGACATCTTCGCCCGCCGCTATTTCCACCCGCTGACTTCGCAGTTCACCGTTTTCGACGGCGCGTATCCGATCGCGGAGACCCCGGTCGCGGCGAGCGTGGCCGAGCGGGTCCTCACCCTTCCCCTCTACGCGGATCTGCCCCTGGACGAGGTCGACCGGATCTGCGAGCTCATTCTCTCAACACGCTGACGTGGCTACTCCGGAAGGGCAGACATGAAGACAATTCTGATCACCGGCGGTGCCGGGTTCATCGGATCGAACTTCATCCACCACCTGCTGCGCAGGGGCGGGTACCGCGTGGTGAACCTCGATGCGCTCACCTATGCCGGGAATCTCGTCAGTCTCAGCGACGTCGAGGACGACGACCGCTACCTATTCGTGCGGGGCGACATCACCGACCGCGCCCTGGTCACGAGCCTCTTCGCGGAGCACCGCTTCGACGCGGTCGTGAACTTCGCGGCGGAGTCCTACGTGGACCGGAGCATCAAAAACCCCGATCTCTTCCTCGAGACCAACGTCGTCGGGACGCAGACTCTGCTGGACGCCGCGCGCCGGGCCTGGCAGGAGGCGACCCGACCCGGCTCGGTCAAGCCGCCCGCGATCAGGTTCATCCAGGTCTCGGCCGCCGAGGTGTACGGCGACCTCGGTCCGTCCGGGAGCTTCACGGAGGACGCCCCACTGGCGCCGCGTACGCCCTACTCGGCGTCCAAGGCCGGCGCCGACCTGATCGTGAGCGCCTACCACGAGACCTACGGATTGCCCGTGGCCATCACCCGCAGCTCCTCCAACTACGGAGCCTTCCAGTTCCCCGAGAAGCTGATTCCCCTCGTCATCGATCATTGCCGGGCCCGTGTGCGGGTGCCGGTCTTCGGCGACGGCCACCAGGTGCGGGATTGGCTGCATGTCGACGACCACTGCTCAGCGCTCGATGCGGTGCTCGAGCGCGGTCGCCCCGGTCGCATCTACAACATCGGGAGCGGGAATGAACACACCAACCTCGACGTGGTGCGGACGATCCTCGCCAAGCTCGATCGCAGCGAGAGCCTGATCGATCACGTCGAGGATCGCGATCGCCACGACCGCCGCCTCGTCCTCGACAGCGGTCGGATCTCCGACGAGCTGGGCTGGAAGCCCCGGTACTCGCTGGACACCGGTCTCGATCGGACCATCGACTGGTACGCCAGGAATCCCGAGTGGCTACGCAATGTCACCTCGGGCGCGTACCGCGAGTACTTCCGTCTGTACTACGCCAATCGGCGCTCGTCGTCGTAGCGCGACGCTCGACAGGAATCCTGACGGATCCCATCAGATCCCGAGGCGGTTCTTGAGAAATCGGACTATCCGTTCAGAGCTGTCTGAACCACGAGCCTCGGGGTCCCAGAAGCTACCCAGGACCCTTCGACGCCATTCGCCATCCCGAGATGGGTCCGAAAGATAGTCTTCGAGCGCATCGAGAGTTGCCGCCCAGGTCTGCGTCTGAACGCCTGGGGAGTACTCCCGATATGGAAAGGCCAGGTTGGTCTCGCGCCTCTCGTACTCGTCGAGATCGTAGCAGAAGAAGACACAAGGCCTGTCGAGCAGCAAGAAGTCCGACATGATGGACGAATAGTCGGTGACTAGCACCGAATAGTCCGCGAGCGTGTCCGCAATGTCAGAACTCTCGTCGAGTTCGACGTGCCTACATCCGTGCAGAGCAGGCGCAAGCACTGCTCGATAGTCGCGCCACGTATGCGGATGCAACCTGATTACAAAAGTGCCATTCCGGGCGGCAAACGCCCGTTCGATATCCGGGATGGCCTCACACAGCCGCCGAACGAGATCGAGTTCGGATTCAGGATCCCAGCGGTACGTGGGAGCATAGAGCACGCGCGGGCTGGCGGGTGGCACCGACGACTCGACCAATGCGGCATTTCGAGGGTAACCGGCAATGACCCGGGCATCCATTGGAACCCCCCAGGCCTCGGCGGTTCGAGCCGTCTTCGGTCCCGGGCAGACGAAACCGTAGTATTCCTCCATCAATTCACGGAAAGGCGCGTATCGAAAATAGAGAAGACGCTTCAAGAAACGCCGCGCGATACTGTCACCCGACTGCGGCAGAATTCGTTGGCTTCGCTTGACCCCCGGCACCGCGGTGTTCCGCAGGTCGCCCATGTACTTCAAGCCGACACCGTGCCACAACTGCACGGTCTTGGTTCCGTGGTTGAATCCGGGAAGAGCCGCGAAATCCGACTGGCGGTAGTGATCTGTGATGGCCAGCGAAGCGTGGCGCAACGCCCGACGGCCCTGTATGGAAGTGGCTAGGTGGGCGACGAAACCCCTCTCGCGGAGGTGTTCCACTACGGTCTCATCAAGGCTTACCCAGACCGGCGAGATCTCTGGAGCATGCCGCGACACCCACTCGTAGAGATGACGGGAGTTGTCCTGATACCCCCGAGCCCTAAACGAGGTGAATACCCACAGCGCGCGATCCTTCGGCACGGCACCCAACGACCAGTACGAGATAATGCGACCGACCCGACGAAGCCGGCCGAGGTTTTGTTCCCGCCACCCCTGGAACGCCACGACCGGGCGCATGAGTCTGCCCAGCAGCTTACGATTTCCGGCATCGCGAACGACCCTACGGTAGCCGTCCCACGTCAACTCGCCCACTAGAAGTCGTCGATCACGCCATGCTCCGAGATATGCACTGAGTGCAACCTTGCCTGCGACCGGGTACTCATCGAAGAGGCGCGCCACCCTTCCCATGTCCCCCACTTTGATAGCCGCCGACAAATAGTTGGCCGCTTCAAGTTGGATCTTGTTACGAATAGCCGCCAGTGGATATTTTCGATAGTGCTTCTGTGCGTAATCCAAGAACCCGGTCAGACCATGCAGCCATTCGAGTCGTGTGTTCAAGAAGTAGACAGTCCGGTCATCGCCATAGAATGTGCTGGAGGAATTGATCCGGTAGACAGATGTCACATCTGGTAGGAACCCGATGCGTGTGGTTCCGGTCTGCATGAGCAGCATCGACCAATCGCCCATCACGCCATCATAATACCAATCCGGAATTGGAAGATCATAATTCCACCGGTAGAAGAGCGACGACGTCTGCACGAGCATGTGGCGCAGAATATCCGTCGGCTTGAAGAGCTTCTGTCCATGATAGTTGGGCTGACTGTCCGGATAGTAGATCCGGCCATCGCTCTGTCGCTCGAACCAGTCCTCCACGTGCGAACGACCATCCGATATGACTTCCGTGCGGGTGCCACACACCTTGATCTTCGGATGCGCCTCCATGTACTCGAACTGCTTCTGCAGCTTCAGGGGGTCGGTCCAATAGTCATCGCCCTCGCAGAAGGCAATGTACGGGCTGGTCGCACGCTGGCAGAGGTCTACCAAATTCCGTTTGGGGCCCAGATTTTCGGCCCGAATGAACGGTACGATCAGGTCAGGATAGCGGGTCGCGTAGTCGCGGACGATATCGGCGGTGCCATCGGGGCCGGCGTCCTCGCCGACGAGGATCTTGAACTTGAACGTGGTCTGCTGTGCAAGAAAGCTGTCCAGCGTCTGCGCGATGTAGTCCTCTTGGCCATATGTGATACACACGACCGTGACCATGGTGCCATCATTCTCGACGATCTTCTGAGCCGTGATGGAGTCTGGTGAATGCTTCGCGTAACTGTGGGCGTTCGGTGAGATCGCGCCGGAATTCGACGGTGATGACTTTGAAATCGGAGTCCGGACAGACGGCTCCACTGACGATTTCCGGAACAGACTCGAGGTTGACATAAGCGGTTCTATGACCTCCGCAGCAGTGCCGCACCATTCACGAGGATTGGATTACCTCGAATACTCAGCATATTCTCAAGTCCTTCGATCGATGTCAAATATCGTACATGGCGCGCCTGAACCGCGCCCGCATCCAGCCCGGCGCCCACTACCGCCTCCAATCGAGCAGTGACTCGACGGCGTCCACGTCGAAGACGTGCGCGCCCACGACCCGGCGCACGTCGTCGCGCTCCCGGAACGAGTCGTCGATGAAGACGGCGTCCGAGCGATCGACGTACCGGCTCTTGGGCGCACCGTCGGTGACGTGGACGATGCGGGTGAACAGGTCGGGTGAGATCGCGAACTCCTTCATCGTCCGTTCGAGTTCCAGGGCGTGCCGGGTCAGCAGGATCACGTCCTTGCCGGCCCCGCGGGCCTGGTAGAGGAATGCCATCAGCCGGACGTTCACCCGCCCGCCGACGATCAGGGTGTCGTCCAGGTCCACGTAGACCGCGCCGTACTCGAACCCGAGCCGGTGCCTGTTGATCAGCGCCCGGTCGACGGTGGCCTCGTATCCGTTGTCGAGGATCGCGACGTCCAGGCCCATCCGGTCGAGGACGCTCAGCAGAGCGAAGTTCACCCCGCGATTGCGATAGAGGTTCATCGTGCCGGCGATCCGGGGCGCCACCTCGAGCAGCTTCAGGCGGCCGTCGGCGGCCTCCTTGACCTGGAAGAACCACTGGCCACGCAGCTCGAGCGTGGCATTGATCGCGGTGGCGATCGAGCGGACCTCATCGGTGAGTTCCACGGTCGTCGAATCCACGCTGATCCCGTTGCGGATCCGATCCCGCACCCGGGCGCCCACGAAGAGCAGCTCCCGGTGTCGGTCGGTGAAACAGTCCACCGTGAACTCACGACCGGGCAGCAACTCGACGGCGATCAGGCCCGGGTCGCCGGCCAGCAGGCGCTCCAATTCCGCCCCGTCGGCGGCGACCGCGATCCCGCGGGAGCCGTATCCGCCGTCGGGCTTCAGGAACACCGGGAAGTCCTCGGGGGTGACGGTGGCCGGGGTGAACGTCCTGGGAACGAAGTCGAACCCCGCAAGCGCTGCGTAGGTCTTCGACTTGTACCTGGTGATCAGGCTGGTGCGCGTCCCCGAGCCGATCACCTGTGCGCCGCCGAGGTCGTCGGGTCCGAGCGGCGCCAGTGCCTCGATCACGGTGTCGAAGGCCGGGAAGATGAAGTCGATGTCCCAGGCGGTCACCACCCGGCGCAGGTCCTCCAGGAAGCCCGGATCTCCGACCGACGACGAGATCTGCTCGTAATTCCGGTAGACGTAGCGGCCGTGATCCGGCACCGACGAGACACCGACCAGGCGGACGCCCTTCGCGTACTGGAGCGAGCTGTGTATCTCCAACCCGATCTCGGAACCGCAGGGAAAGACCATCACGTTAGGCATTGCTCGGTGTTCATTTCCTCTCCAGCCGTTGAACGCCGCTTTCCGCGCCCGACGCCGCTGCCGCGTTCTGCCGCGATCGCATCCAACCTACTGCTGGGAGGCCCGCACGCGTCGGCGACAGGCGGCGCGGCCTCCCGTCCCGGGTCCGGGGCATCTGGAAGAGTGGCGGCAGGGCCGCTGTGATCGCGGTCCACCAAGCATGATCGCAGGCCCGCGAAGGAACGGACATTTGGCAACACCCGCGGTGACCGTCGTCCTCATCGTTCACAACACGGCGCCCTGGCTGGCGGAGTGCATCCGCTCCATCGCCGGCCAGACCCTGCGCGACTTCGAGGTCGTCGTCGTGGACGTGGCCTCCGACCTCGCCACGAAGATGGTTCTGCTGCGGCATGCCTGGTCGCTGCCCGGCGTCCGTCCGATCGTGAAGCGCCACAACATCGGGGGCGCCGCGGCGGCGAACCTGGGAATCCGGGCGGCACGCGGGCGCTACGTCTTCCTGATGGACTCCGACGACGTGCTGCCGCCCGACGCCCTCGCCGCCCTGCATCGGGCGGCCCGGCAGGACGATCTCGACATCGCGATCGGACGGGCGCTGTCGGTGGTCAACGGCAAACCGACCCGGATGCGCTACTCGGCCGACCTCGTCACCTGGTCGCGCCCGCTGGTGACCGACGAGCTGCGCGCACATCCCGAGCTGACCATGGCGCCCTACTACTGGGGTCGGCTCTATCGCCGCTCCCTCCTGCTGCGCGACGACGTCTTCATGCAGCCCGGACGGATGTACGCCGATCGGTACTTCACCTGCAAGGCGCTGAGGTCCAGCCGGCGCACCGGCGTCATTCCACAACTGACCTACCTGTGGCGCCGCGACCGCGGGGACGACAGCCATGGGCTCTCGATCACGCAGCGCACGCACAGCCTGGAACTCCTCGACGACCGGATCGCCGGCTTCCGCGACACGGAGTCGCTGTTCGCGGCCGAACGGGACCGGTCGCTGTTGCTCTATGTGCGACGAGCCAATCTGATGCGGCTGTTCATCCATGCCAAGCATGTCGCGGACGACCCGGACTTCCGGGCGGGCTTCGTGGCGTCGGCCGGTCCCTACGCGGCGTCCTTCGGCCTGGACGAGGTCGCCTCGGCCCCGTTCCTGCTGGCACGACACAAGGTGCAGTGGTACCTGACCGCACACGGCCGGGGCGACGATCTGGCGGAGTTCCTCACCCGCGCGAGCAGCGTGCCCGAGCCGAGGACGGACGGCGGCGCCACCGTCTACGACTATGGGCGGATCGTCGCCGGCCTTCCGCCGGAGCTGTGCGCCGAGCCCCAGCGGCGGCTCGGCGCCCTTCCCGCGCGGCTGGTCACCGCCGGCGACCGTCCGGCCCTGGCCGTCGACGTGTCGCGGACCCCCGACGGGGTGAGCTACCAGCCGTTGTGCGTGGTCGTCCAGGGGCGGACCCTCGCGGACGACCGCCGCATCGCGCTGGGTCCCCGGGCGCACATCGACGGCGAGATCGTCGTCCCGAGTTTCGACGATTCCGCCGGCTCGTCCAAGCTCGCCTTCGAGTACTTGGCGGCCGGGCGGGTCTGCCGCGCACCGATCACCATCGAGGAGTGAAGCGGCTCACCCCGTTCGCCCGGCGCGTTCCGATGCCGGGTCAGGAGCGATCGACGGCGAACGCGTGCGAGCGGGCCCTCTTGACCTTCAGGCTCGGGATCTTCAGGTAGTCGGGGCCGTAGATCTGGGCCAGCATGCCCTCGGCCTCACTGGGCACCAGGATCTGCTCGCCCTCGAAGCGGACGCGCTTGCCGGCACCGAACCAGTCCTTCGGGAACACCTCCCGCTCGATCGGGTAGTAGGTGCACAGATTCGCCCAGTGCTCGGCGTCCGGGGCGGAGTTGAACGCCGACTGGGCCCACACGATCCAGCGATGGATGATCGGCGTCGGGATCACCCGGGTGACCAGGTAGAGCGGGATCCGCACCAGCGGATTGCGCCGCAGCCCGCGGGAGCGCCCGGCACTCATGAACAGCATGCGCCGCAGCGTCCGGAGCAGCAGGGCCTGGAGCCGGAACTTGGGCCCGGAGGTGGCGACCACCGGGTCCACCGGGAAGATGTCGATGTAGGGCCCGTCGAAGTGGGCCAGGTGCGCCACCTTCGGCAGCCGGAACTCCGTCGGCCGGGTCAGCTGCAGCTTGGCGCCGAACACCCAGTGCCGTTCGTTGGTCTCGAAGCTGTCGAGGTTGAGGCCGTCCGGCAGCTCTCCGCCGAGAGCCAGCGTGACGAAGCGCCGGTAGTCCGCCCGCGGCATCATCACATCGACGTCGTCGTCCCAGGGGATCAGGCCACCGTGCCGGATCGCCCCGAGAATGCTGCCCTCGCTCAGGTAGTACTGCAGGTCGTGATCGGTGCAGAACCGGTCGAACGCCGTCAGGATCTCCAGCTCGTAGACGTGCAGTCCCCGCAGATCGGCGAACCGCTGCTCGGCGGGTGGCTGCGGCGGCCGAGACGCCGCCTTGGCCTCCAGTTCAGGGTCCGGATGGGGCGCCGGACGCAGCCCGAACACGTACTCGTAGACGTGCCTGATCTCCTGCGCGGACAGCGGCACGGGGCTGTTCCCGAGCCGTTCCTGATTCACCGAGCCGACGAGCTCGTCGAGTTCGGCCGGGTCGCGCAGCCGAGGTGCGGCAACCTGGAGGAATTCGAGGATGATCTCCAGCTTCTCGACCGCCGCGACGCGGGTATCGGCGCCGAACGCGGCGGCCAGCCGGTCGAGCGCAGGCACCACGGGCTGGGCCTGCGGCGCCCCCGTGTCGGCCAGCGCGACGAAGTAGCGCCAGACGCCGGCCAGGCAGAGCGCGGCCGCATGCCCGTGCGCCGTCCCGTACAGCGAGGTGAGCTTGTAGCTCATCGCGTGCGGGGCGGTGGTCTTGGTGAGGTTGATCGCCTTGCCGCCGAGGTTGGACGCCAGCAGCATCCGCCGGGTCGCCTCCACGTCGAAGGGGCCCTTGAAGAAGTAGGCGAACAGGTCGTTCAGGATGATCCGGATGCCGCGCATCGCGTAGTCGCGGCTCTGGTCGGTGGCGCCCGCGGCCCAGCTCGACTCGACGCACTGGGCGAGCGCATCGAGCAGGCTGGCCTTCTTGTGGTACTCGGGCAGGGTCTCCAGCAGCCGCGGTTCCAGCAGCACCCAATCGGGCAGCATCGCGTCGTGGGCGATGGAGTGCTTCTCGCCGTCGATGTAGACCACCGCGAAGTGCGTCGATTCGCTGCCGGTGCCGGCGGTGGCCGGGATCGCCAGATGCGGGACGTCCCTGGTCAGCGCGGCGCCGGCGTCCGGGAAGTCGTCCGATTCGGTCGCCGCGAGGATCTTGATGCACTTGGCGACGTCGATCGCGCTGCCCCCGCCCAGCGAGACGAGCGCGTCGCAGCCCTGCTCGCGCAGCAGCCGCAGGCCGGCCCGCACCTCCTCGAGCTTGGGGTTGGCCGAGTACCCGCCGAACGGGACGACGTCCACCCCCTGCTCGGCGAGGAAGGGCTTGATGAAGGACGCCTGGTAGCCGCTCCCGCCGACCAGCAGCGGCTTGACGACCCCCGCGGAGCGCAGCAGTTCGGGAAGGCGCCGGTAGTCGTCCGGCTCGGCCAGCACGGGCTGCTCGGCGAAGTCGAACAGCCTGATCTGCGCCGCGACGGCGGCCAGATCCGCCAGGGTGTCCACCTCGTTGACCGACTCGCCGGCGTACGAGAACGCCTCGATGCCGGCCTCCTCGGCCACCTCGTTCAGCGCGTTCTCGGCGTAGACCTTCGTGTTGCCGGCCTCGACGAACTGCTCGACCCGGCGCAGCCAGACCCCCATGGCGCGGCGGCTCAGCTTGTACAGCGGCTGGAAGGCGTGGCAGTCGGCGTCGGTGATACTCACCGACACCTCGCGGATCACGCCGTCGACCACGCGTGCCTTGAAGTCCTTCTCGGGTTGGGGCAGCGCCCGGTTCACCAGGCCCAGGTCGGGGCGCGGGTCGGCCAGCAGCCGTCCGAGCGCGGCCGAGTTGAAGACCAGATCGCCGTGCAGCATCAGGACGTCGTCATCGAGGTGCTCGCGGGCCAGGTGGAGCGAGTAGATGTAGTTGGTCTGGTCGTAGACGTCGTTCGCGACGAAGGTGAAGCCGAGCCCCGCGAACCGGGGGGCCTGGGTCTGCTCGATCAGCTGGTCGGCGAACGGTCCGGTGGTGATGACGAACTCGGTGACGCCGTGGTCGGCGAGAATCCGCAGCTGCCGGCCGATGATCGTCTCGCCGTTGCCGAGGCGGGCCATCGACTTGTGGTGGGTGCGGGTGAACTCGCCCATCCGGTTGCCGAGGCCGGAGTTGAAGATCAGGGCCTTCATCGACCGTGCCCCACCCGGAACTCCCCCATCATGTCGTTCTTGTTCTGCACCGGCGTGGTGGTCGGACGCCCGAGATCGGCGCGCGAGCCCTGTGCGACCTCGATCACCAGGGCCCTGCGGGGCGAGGCCGCGAGCCGGCGCACCGCCGGGGCGATCTGGTCGGCGGTGGTCACCGTCTCGACGCCGGCGAATCCGCCCGCGCGCAGGATGGCGGGGATGTCGATGTCGAACGCCACCGTGGGCTGACCGCCGACCGATTCGTGCGCACCGTTGTTGATCAGGATGTAGCGGAGGTTCTCCCGGGCGTGCTGGGCGACGACAGGGATGGCGCCCAGGTGCATCAGCAACGCCCCGTCGCCGTCGATGCAGTAGACGTCGCGATCGGTGCCCAGGCACATCCCCATCGCGATCGAGCTGGCATGACCCATGCCGCCGACGGTGAGGAAGTCGTTGGCGTGCCCCTCGCCCCGCCGCTCGCGGATCTCGAAGACCTCCCGTGAGGTCTTGCCGGTGGTGGACACGATGAAGTCGGCCGGGCCGATCGTGTCGATGATCGCCTCCAACGCCTGCTCGCGGCGCAGCGTCAGGTCGGTGCGCCGCGGCGTCCCGGCGTAGCGGGCGAAGACGCCCTTGCGGACGACCAGCGCGACCGGCCGGTGGCTCGTCCGCAGCGACTCGATCGCCGTCGTGACCTGCGCCTGCCAGGCGTCCGGGTCGAGGACGACGTGGTGGATCCCCAACGTCTCCAGGAGCGGCAGCGTCAGCCGTCCCTGGGCGACGTGCTGCGGCTCGTCCTTCACCCCCGGCTCGCCCCGCCAGCCCACGATCAGCAGCATCGGCAGGCCGTACACCTCGGCGTCGGCCAGGGAGAGCAGCGGGTTCACCATGTTGCCGAGCCCGGAGTTCTGCAGGTACACCGCGGCGTACCTGCCGGTGGCGATGTGGTAGCCGCCGGCCAGGGCGACGGCGTTGCCCTCGTTCGCCGTGATGACGTGCTTCTCGCGGGGTGCGGTGTCGTCGATGTAGGCGGCGAGATCCTGCAGCAGCGAATCCGGGACGCCGGCGAAGAGGTCGATGTCGTGCTCGCCCAGCAGGTCGTAGAACGCCTTCGGTGCGATCGCGTTGCTGCTCACTCCGGGATCAACCTCAGGACTTCCCCGATGGACATGATCTCGTCATCCACTTCCTTGCTGCGGCCGTGCTCCAGGATCTTCACGGCCGTGTTGTACATGGCCGGGTACGCGCTGCGGAGCAGGTGATTGGCGTGGATGATGATGTTCGCCCCCATCGCGGCCAGCTCCGACTCGAGCAGATGGTTGTAGGTGGTCGGCACCAGCACCACCGGCACGTCGGCGGAGTACTCGCGGAACCGGGTGAGGAACGCACGGATCTCCTGGCCGTCGGCGTGCCGGCTGTGCACCATGATGCCGTCGGCGCCGCCCTCCTCGACGTAGATCCTGGCCCGCTCCATCGCGTCGTCCACGCCGGCACCGGCGATCAGGCTCTCCAGCCGGGCGATGATCATGAAGTCGGTCGTGACCTGCGCCTGCTTGCCGGCGTTGAGCTTCGCGGCGAACTCGTGCGGGTCGTCGAGGGTCTGCACCGCGTCCGTGCCGAACAGCGAGTTCTGCTTCAGGCCGGTCTTGTCCTCGATGATCACCGCCGACACGCCGACCCGCTCCAGCGTCCGGACGGTGTGCACGAAGTGCTCCACCCGGCCGCCGGTGTCACCGTCGACGATGATCGGCTTGGTGCTGACCTCCATGATGTCGTGGATCGTCCGCAGCCGGCTGGTGAAGTCGACCAGTTCGATGTCGGGCTTGCCCTTGAAGGTCGAGTCGCACAGGCTGCTCACCCACATGGCGTCGTACTCGCGGACGGCCGGCGCCAGCGGATCCTCGGCCTTGGCGTTCTCGACGATCAGCGCGGACAGCCCGTTCGAGGTCTCCATGGCGCGCAGCCACGGCTTGAGCTGTAGCAGCTTGCGCAGCTTCGCCCGCCGCAGCTCGGTGGTGTTCACCAGCGGCCGCAGCAGGGATTCGAGTTCGGTTCCCGAGACCCCCTCGGTGTACGGCGTCTCGACCAGTTCGCCGCCCTGGTCGGCGAGGATCTGCAGCACCTCGGCGCGGACGACCGATTGGACGCCGGACCTCCAGTCGTCGCCGTGCACGACGTAGTCGGGCTTCAATCGGCGCAGGTTCGTTGCGTAGGACAGCGTCTCCTGGCGGACGACCGCGCGCACCTGGCGCATGCTCGCCAGCATCTGGCGGCGCGTCTCCCAGTCGAGCAGCGGGGGCCGCTTGTAGGTGGCGATGGCGTCATCGGTCAGCAGGCCGATCGTGACGTCCCCGAGCTTGGCGCCCTCGGCGATCACGTTGAGGTGGCCTCCGTGCAGGATGTCCGAGGAGATGGCGATGTAGACCGATTTGCGTTTCATGGGTGTCCTATTCGTATCGCCACGGTGTCCACGGCCTGAACGGAAGACGTCGGCACTGCGACGCCGAGAAGTATATGAGCGCACCTCGGGCCGGACGCCGAGGCACGCAGGCGCGCCTGCGAAGGGTTCCGCTACCAGCTCGGTCCGGGCTTGACCACGTCGGTGAAGATGCCGTCCACGCCGAGCCGCGCGCACCGCTGCCGCTGGGCCGCCTTGTTCACCGTCCACACCCGGACCTTGAAACCGGCCCGGTGCGCCCGGGTGACGAAGCCCGGGATCATCAGCACGTGCCGGGGCGGATGCACCGCCTGAACGTCGAGTTCGCGGAAGTAGCGCCACGGCTCGCGCAGCATGCCGTCGTGCACCGCCGCCAGTTCACCCGTCCAGCCGCGTTCGCGGAGCCGCTGCAGCGAGTAGTGGTTGAACGAGGACAGCACCACCCGGCCGGCCAGCTTGCGCTCGTCGACCAGCGCCAGCACCTTCTTCTCCAGCCCCTTGTACGGCTGGACGCTGTTCTTCAGTTCGATGTTGATCAGCTGGCTGCCGGCGGCGAGCAGGTCGAGCACCTCGGCCAGGGTGGGGATGCGGGTGACCATCGGGTCGCCCTTGGGCTTGAGCAGCGACCGGAGCTTCTGCAGCTGGGCGAGGGTGAAGGTGGACACCCCGCCGGTGCCCTCGTGGGTGCGGTCGACGGTCTCGTCGTGGATCACCACCGGCACCCCGTCGGAGGTCAGTTGGACGTCCAGCTCGACTCCGTCCGCGCCCGCCTCCATGGCCGCGGAGAAGGCGGCGATGGTGTTCTCCGGCTGCCGCGCACTCGCTCCCCGGTGTGCCCAGATCTCCATCATCACGCCCTTTCGATCGCCTGCATCAGCCTCGTCCGGACGAGGTCGGTCGTGGTCTCGACATAATCCCTCGTCAGGTGGTGCTGGTCCATCCACACTCTCACATTCCCGATCAGCGGCACACAGAGCCGCTCGGGACAGGCCAGGTCGGCCAGATCGAGCGTGTTCAGCCCGGCCACCCGGTCGGCCAGCGGAATGAGCGGGTTCGGGGTGTCCAGGATCGGATGCCCCGATTCGCAGGGCGGGTCGTCGTCCTGGCGTTCCGCGACGCATTGGGTGAGCCCGGCCGGGAAGCGCGGCGTGTCGCGCATGGCGATGATCACCCGGCCCGGCCTCGCCTGCTGCGCGAGGAGCTCCAGGCCGGCCTCCAGCACGGTCTCGCCGGCGTCCTCGGACTTCGTGCCGACGGTGATCACCAGGTCGGGGTCGAGCGGCTCGATGGCCGCGAAGGCGTCCGGCCAGAAGTCGGTGCACTTCTCGACCTCGTTGACCGGATCGCCGGCGGGCGCCAGGTAGCAGTTCTGCTCGTACATCAGCAGCACCTGCCAGCCGCGTTCGCGTCCGATCTCGCGGATCGCGGTCGACCAGTGCTGCACGTGCGAGTTGCCGACCAGCAGCACCCGGGTCACGTCCTCGGCGGCCTGCAGCGGCAGCTCGGACGCCGAGGTCGCGCCGCCCGCGCCGGCGTCGTCGAGGCTCGGGTCGGTCAGCACCTGGCACTGCTGTTGCGCCTTGGCCGGGAGTTTCCAGGCCGCCGGGCAGGCGGGGCCGGCCAGTGCCCACTGATAGGGGATGTCGGCGATCGTCGGGATCGGCGGCTCACTCGGCTGCGCCGACGGGCGGAAGCCCGGGTCGAGGACGCGGGCCCCCGGGTGCTCGGCGATCGCCTGCAGCCGCAGCTGCTCGGCCTTGGCCTGCTGCTCCAGCCGGGCCTGCTCGGCCTGCCAGCTGAGCAGCTGCCGCCAGCCGGTCACCGCGCCCAGCACCAGTGCGACCGCCACCACCACCAGCAGCGCGTCGCGCCACGGACGCCAGTGTCCGGTGCGGTTGCGCAGGGGCTGCTCGACGAAACGGTGCAGGCCGATCGCCAGCAGCACCGAGCCGGCGATGATCACGCCGCCCGCGAGCAGGCTGGGCCGGTCGGAGTCCAGCGCCACCAGGTAGGCGATCAGGATCGGCCAGTGCACCAGGTACAACGCATAGGACGCGTTGCCGAGCCCGCCAGCCAGGGGTGGCCCAGCAGCCGTCCCACGCCCCACCGGCCCGGATCGTCGCCGACCAGCACGATCGCGGCCGCCGCAGTGAGCGGGATCAGCGCGATCCAGCCGGGGAACGCGTTGCGGACGTTGACCACCACGCCGACCAGCAGCACGGTGGCCAGCCCGAGCCAGCCGATGGCGGTGCGCCAGCGCGACCCGGGTGTGCCGAGCGGCGTCCCCGGGGCGGCCAGCGGCGTCCGGCGGGTCGCGACGAGGGCGAGACGGTGGGCGACGTCGG
>JAANMX010002037.1_pt1 | contig 21200 bp, 20 predicted proteins | sample 7279681 | NCBI WGS metagenome assembly JAANMX01 (sample SAMN14094542, study PRJNA606508) | bioreactor metagenome | isolation source: A lab-scale SPAN reactor treating ammonium-rich wastewater day 351 | place: Ireland: Galway | collected 2018-01-01
GATTCCAGCACGCGGTTCTCGGGCACGAACCCCGCCTTGCTGATGCGGTACTCGATGTCCTTCTCCAGCAGCTGGGTGTAGTACTTCTCGTTGATGTTGAACAGTCGCTCGATGCGCGCGTAGGCCAGTTCCTTCTCGGGCATCTGGCTGAAGCGGCTTTCATACTCCTGCAGCTTCTGCTCGTAGTCGGCCATGCGTGAGCCGATCCGTTGACGCATCACGGAAATGCTCCCGAGGATGAGGCCTTGCTGCATTTCGATCTGGCGGTCCAGCAGCTGGAGGTTCTCGTTGTTGGTGGTGGCCTCGAAGGCCATGGTCTCACGCTGTTGCAACAGGTCGCCCAGCACGGAGATGGCTTCCTGCAGCGAGGCCTCCAGGTCCGTGCCCGCCAGCAGCGGACGCAATTGGTACACGTCCAGATGGCCTTCGTCCTGGCGTGCGGCATGCTCCACCTCCTTGAGCAGGTTGTCTTTGATGCGCAGTTTGAGCACCTGGTCCTCGTACTCGTCGGACCTTGCCAACAGCAGGGGGGTCAGCTCATCCACGTCGGCCACGCGGTTGTCCCGCTTGAACATGCCGAGTTTCAGCTCGCTTTCGCGCAGTTCCCGGAACACGGTGTCCTTCTGGCTCTCGATGAAGCGCAGTATGCTCTCGGCGCTTTCCGATTTGCGCTGCACGTCGTAGGTGATGAACGCATCGGCCATGGCCTGGCTCAAGTCGCGCGCCAGCATGGCGTTGTTGTTCTTGGTATTGATCGATATGGTCTTGGCGTTGGGATCCGCCACGGATACCACGATGTTCCCCGCCAGCTGGTTGGTCAGCGACCCGATGTCGTTCAAAGTGAAGTAGTAGGTGCTGCGGTCCGAACCCTTGGGCCACTCGGTGCCCCGGGTAAGGGTCAACCTGGCCTTGAAGTGCGGCGTGCTGAAGGGCGATCCCAGTGTGATGGCCTGCTTGATGACTTCCGTGCCCACGGTGTAGGAGAGCTCCAGTCTGCCGTCCTCCAACCTGCCGAGGTAGATGGGCTTTTCCCGCACGGCGGCATTCACCACCTCCACGTCGGTCACCTTGTAGAAGGACTGCTTGTACTGCTCCTCGGTGAGGATCTGGCCTTGGAAGAAATAGCGGACCTCCAGCGGAAGAGCGCCCACGGCCTTGGCAATGAAGAATTTGGAGCGGAGCAGTTGGACGTCGGCCTGGAGGTTGTTGTCCTCCATCATCTCGTTCATTTTCAGGACCGTCTGCGCATTGTTGGTCTGTGCCAACTGCAGCATTGTGCTGCTGGCATACACCGGGGCCGTGTAGCGCAGGTAGATGTATGCCGTCCCGAAGGCGAGCAGCAGGCACATGGCGATCCAGATGAGCGACCGCTTGACGATGTACACGAACAGCCCGAGGTCGAACTCGTTGCTGAAATTGGTGATGCGGTCACGGTAGCTGGCCAGCTGCGCCGCCTGATTGCCCACCGTGTCGTTCAGCATCGCCCCTCTGGGTTCTATTTCAGGGATTGGACAAGGCCCACCACGAGCACGGTGGTGGTGAGCAAGGTGACCAGGGGCGTGATCTCCTGCAGGATGCCGCGGGCGATCTCGGGAGTGGGCTGCACGTACACCACGTCGTCAGCCTGCATCACCACATCGGCATACTTCAGGTTCTCAATGTCGGACAGGTCGAACTCCATCACCTTGCGCCGATCGCCGTCCTGGCGGAACAGTTTCACATGGCGGGCGTCGCCGCGCTTGGCGATGCCACCCACCTTTGCCAGCACCTCCATCAGGGTGGTGTTGTTGTTTTCCAGGTTCACCACCTTGGCATCACCACCCCCTCCTGGGAAGACCACGACACGCCGGTTGTTCACCGTGAGCAGCACATAAGGCTTCTGGTAGTACACCGCATAGCGTTCCTCGAGAAGCATTTCCGCTTGGCGGATGGTGAGGCCCACTACGTGCACTTTGCCCACCACCGGCAGGCGCGTATTGCCATCGGGGTAGACCGGATAGTCGAACACCATCCGGTTCCGGGCGTTCACGCTCGTTTGGTCCTCGTTGACCATGTCGACCATCTTGAAGCCGTCGTTGGCATACATCCGGAAGCTGAGGATGTCATCCGGCTGGATCGTGAATTCGCGGTTCAGGGTGTCCGAAATGGCGTCGAATGCATAATCCCTCGGCGTCTTGAACATGATGTCGCGGTTGATGTAGCAACCGGATAGCAGGAATATGACCCCGCCCAACATCAACGACCGCTTCCCCATTCCTTCGGATTTCGGGCAAAAATAGCCAAAGGGGCTAGGCGATCACGCGATCAGCTCCGAATAGAGGTTGGCCGTGTCGCGCACCAACCGGGAGTAATGGTAGCGTTCGCCCACTTGGTCCCACCCTTTTGCGGCGAACCGGTTGCGCAGTTCATCCTCTTCCACCAGGCGCAACAGGTTATCGCTGAAGGCCTTGATGTTATTGTTCGGGCTCAACAGGCCGGTCACCCCATGGTGTACCACGTTCTCAATGCCGCCCACCTGCGTGCTTACTACGGCACGGCCTGCGGCCTGCGCCTCGATCAGGCTCACCGGGGTGCCCTCGTTGAAGCTTGTGAGCGCCACCAGGTCTGCACCGGCATGTACGAAATCCACCTCCTCCACCCAGCTGGTGAAGGTGCGGGGCGAGTTGGCCTTGCCCTTCGCCTTGCTCTGGAACAGGAAGACCGCGCCGCCGTAGACCAGCTGCCGGCCATAGGGGGTGGCGCTGTCGAGCTCGCACACCGGTCCCGAGTAGGAGTCGTCGGGTTTGCCCGACCGGGCGGTGAGCAGCGTCGTCACGTCCTTTTCGGCGGTGCCGAAGTTCGCCTTGTCGAGGCCCTTCGCCTGCAGCACGATCGTGGTGGACGCCGGCGGCAGGCTGACGCTCGGCGTCCCCGACGGCGGGGCCGAGGGCGACGCGCTGGGCGCCGATCCGGACGCCGAGGGCGCCGGCGAATCGCTGGCCGCACCGGTGGACGGGCTGGCGGACACAGCGGGGGGCGGGGTGGTCGCACAGGCGGTCAGCACGACCGCGGCGCCGGCGGCGCCGAGGGCGCGCAACGAGATGGCCATGCACCAAAGATAGATGGCGCGGATCGGGACGGTGGTCCCCCACCCGGCTCAGCGGTGCGTGGCGGACAGTCCCATCAGGGTGATCAGCTCCCAGGCGGTGTGCGCCGCCGCGAGGCCGGTGATGCCGGCGTGGTCGTAGGCGGGCGCGACCTCGACGACGTCGCAACCGACGATGTCCAGGCCGCGCAGGCCGCGCAGCACCGCGAAGAACTGGCTCGTCGTGATGCCGGCCACCTCCGGTGTCCCGGTGCCGGGCGCGAACGCCGGGTCGAGGACGTCGATGTCCACCGACACGTAGACCGGCACCGATCCCAGGCGGTCGCGGACCCGACCGACGATGTCGGCGGCGGAGCGTTCCAGGAACTCCTCGGCACGGATGATCGCGAACCCGGCGCGGCCGTCGTCGACGAGCTCGCTGGGATCGTAGATCCCGCCGCGGATGCCGACGTGCTGGCAGTGATCCAGGTCGAGCAGGCCCTCCTCGGCGGCGCGTCGGAACGGCGACCCGTGCCAGATGGTGGCGCCGTGCAGGACGTCCCAGGTGTCCAGGTGGGCATCGAAGTGGAGCACCGCCAGCGGACCGTACGCTCCCGCGGCCGCCCGCAGCAGCGGCAGTGCGATGGTGTGATCGCCGCCGAGCGCCACGACCCTGGTACCCCGCCGAAGCAGTCCGGCCGCGGCGGCATGAACCGTCTCGACGGCACGGGGGACGTCGTAGGGGCCGACGCCGATGTCACCGGCATCGACGACCTGGAGTTCGCGGAACGGGTAGGCGTCGTGCGGCGCGTGGTACGGGTGCAGCTGCCGCGAGTGTTCGCGGATGTGAGCGGGACCGAAGCGGGCACCCGGACGGAAGCTCGTCCCCGCGTCGAACGGGACGCCGACCACCGCGATGTCGGCGTGCCCGACGTCCTCGAGGCGCGGCAGCAGGGCGAACGTGGCGATGCCGGCGTATCGCGGCAGGTCGGGGTCGTTCCGCGGTCCCAGAGTCCCCTTTGCCACCGATCGCTCCCGTCCGTCGCCCGTCCCCGTCGTGGCAGCGAAGTATGGTTCATCGCCGACCCAGTCGTCCACAGATCACGAGCAAAAGCCTGTGGAAGTGCCCCGCCCGAGCTTATGATTTGCGGCAGAATCGCGCTTGTTACGAGATTGTTTCGGTCCATCGGCGATCACCTGACGAAATATGTTCAGCCGAAGGGTTCCCATCGGGAACCTCAGCCGCTAACTTGTGGCCAGTCCGCACGAACGTCCGGGAGACGCCATGAGCCTGCCTTTGGGTGAACAACTGAAGCGACGCAAGCCGATCGTCTTTCAACAGATGCACCACAAGGGCGAGGAACTCGCCCGCAACATGGGCACGTTCCAACTGATGATGTTCGGCGTCGGAGCCACCGTCGGCACCGGCATCTTCTTCGTCCTCAGTGAGTCGATCCCGAAGGCCGGGGCCGCGGTCATCATCTCGTTCGTCATCGCTGCGCTCGCGGCCGGGTTGTCGGCGTTGTGTTACGCCGAGATGGCCTCCGCGATTCCGGTCAGCGGCTCCACCTACTCCTACACCTACCACGCCCTCGGCGAGGGTGCGGCCGTGCTGATCGCCGGTTGCGTGCTGCTGGAGTACGGTGTCGCCGTCTCGGCCGTCGCCGTCGGCTGGAGCGGCTACTTCAATGAACTGCTGCACAATCTGTTCGGCTTCACCCTGCCGACGGCCTTGTCCGTCTCCTTCGTTCCCGGTGAGGACGGCGCAGCCACCGGCGGCCTGATCAACCTGCCCGCGGTCGTACTGATCCTGCTGTGCATGCTGCTGCTGCTGCGCGGCGTATCCGAGTCGGCCACCGTCAACACGATCATGGTGCTGATCAAGCTCGGCGTGCTGCTGCTGTTCACCGCCATCGGATTCAGCGCCTTCAATGCGGATCACTTCAACAATTTCTTCGCCCAGGCCGCCGGCATCAGCGCCGCGGCCGGCACGATCTTCTTCTCCTTCATCGGCCTCGATGCGGTAGCCACCGCGGGTGAGGAGGTGAAGAACCCGCAGAAGGCACTCCCCCGCGCGATCATCGGCGCCCTGATCATCGTCACGGTCATCTACGTGCTGGTGGCCACCGCCGGCCTCGCCGCCAAGCCGGTGGAGTTCTTCGGGACCACCGAGGCCGGGGAAGCGGGCCTCTCCAAGATCCTCATCGACGTCACCGGCACACCGGTCTGGGGAACCGTCCTGGCCGCCGGTGCGGTGATTTCGATCTTCTCGGTCACCCTGGTCACGCTGTACGGCCAGACGCGCATCCTGTTCGCCATCGGTCGCGATGGTCTGGTTCCGCGGAAGTTCCTCCAGGTCAACCAGAAGACCATGACCCCGACCTACAACACCATCGTCGTCTCGGTGCTGGTCGCCATCGTGGCCGGCTTCGTTCCGTCGGACTACCTGTGGGACACCGTCTCCATCGGCACCCTGATGGCGTTCTCGGTGGTGGCCATCTCGATCATGGTGCTGCGGCGGACCCATCCCGACCTGGAGCGTCCGTTCAAGGTGCCGCTCTACCCGGTGATTCCGATCCTGACCGTCGTCGCCTGCGTGTACGTCCTGTCCGGGCTCAAGCCCATCACCTGGCTGATCTTCGGCGGCTGGATCGCCGTGGTCTTCGCCTACTACTGGTTCTACGGACGCCGTCACGCGACGCTCAACACCTACAAATCTCTGGAGGAGATCGCCGAGCCAAAGGGTAAGGACGACGAATGACATACCTGGTCAGCTACCGGCCGCAGACCGACGACTCCGGCGCCCTGGCCCTGGCCTGCCAGTTCGCCCGGTCGGAGCCGGGCACGGTGCACGCGCTGACGGTCGTGCCCCGCGGCTGGGAGACCTCGGCCGGCAGCGCGACGGACGGCGAGTTCGAGACCTGGGCGGCCGAAGAGGGTGAGGCGAGCGCCGAGGCCGCGCTCGCGATCCTGGCGCAGGATGATCCCGACGTGACCGCGGAGGCGACCTGGGTGACCGGACGATCGGTGCCGGCGGCCATCCTGGAGCAGGCCGAGGCGCTGGGCGCGTCGCTGATCGTGGTCGGTTCCGGCACCGACGGCCCGGACGGGCGGATCACGGTCAGCTCGAAGACCGACCGGCTGCTGCACTCGTCAGGGGTGCCGGTGGCACTGGCCCCGCGCGGCTACCAGCCCGTACCGGGATCGAAGATCACCCGGGTGACCCTGGCCTTCCGCGACGACGACGCCACCTGGAAGCTGCTCGACGAGGTGGCCGAGATCTGCAAGCGCGTCGGCGCGGAGCTCCGGCTGCTGACGGTGGCGCTGAAGCAACGGCCGATGGTGCCCTCGCCGGTGCGCGGCGACGAGGATCTGGTCTTCGCGAAGCTCGTCGAGCAGGTCAAGGGCGCCCAGGTGGAAGCGATGGAGCACCTCTACAAGCGCGGCGTCGACGCCACGGTGGACGTGGCCCGCGGCGCCTCATGGGCGGACGCCCTGGGCAGCGTCGACTGGGCCGACGGCGACGTGCTGGTCGTCGGTTCGTCCCGCACCCACCAGCTGGCGAACGTCTTCCTGGGCTCCGGCGGCGCCAAGATCGTCCGCAACTCCCCGGTCCCGGTGGTGGTGCTGCCCTGACCGTCGGTCGTCGAGACCCTCGATTTCGACGAGCTCGAGCAGCGGTTCTCAGGGCGCCAACCGCTCCCTGACCCAGTGTCCGTCGACCAGCCGGTAGCGCAACCGGTCGTGCAGCCGTGACCTGCGGCCCTGCCAGAACTCCCAGCTGTCGGGCACCACGCGGAACCCGCCCCAGTGCGCGGGGCGCGGCGGGTGCAGCCCGTACCGGGCGGAGGTCCTGGCGGCGTTGGCCACCAGCACGCCGCGGTTGGCGATCACCTGGCTCTGCGGGGACGCCCAGGCGCCGATCCGGGAATCCACCGGACGACTGGCGTAGTAGGCGTCGGATTCCTCGGCGCTGGTGCGCTCGACCCGGCCCTCGACGCGCACCACCCGCTGCAGCTCGACCCAGTGGAACTGCAGCGCCGCCTGCGGGTTGGCGGCCAGCTCGCGGCCCTTGCGGGAGTCGTAGTTGGTGTAGAAGACGACCCCGGCGGCGTCGACGCCCTTGAGCAGCACGATCCGGGTCGACGGCCGACCGTCGGCGCCGACCGTGGCCAGGGTCATCGCGTTGGGCTCCAGGACGCCGGCGTCGATGGCCTCGGCGAACCACCTCTCGAACTGGCGCAGCGGTTCGTTGGCGGCCTGGGTCTCGTCGAGGCTGCCGCGTTCGTAGCTGATCCGCATCGCGGAGGGATCCATGCTCCCGAGCCTACGGGGGTGGGCATTGCCCCGGGGCGACTACGGAGCGATCCTTGATGGCATGCAGCTTCCCGACGCCGACGCCGCCCGGCGGATCATCCCGCCGGGATGGGCGCTGCTGTGGAGCGGCGTCCAGGCCGGGCTGACGGCGTTGGCCGGCGGACGCCGCCGGATCCCGGGCCAGGCGGCGATCGCCGGGACACTGGCGGCGGGCGGGTTCGCGCTGGGTGTCCTCGCCCTGAAGCGGTTCGCCCGGGCCGGCACCACCTCGATGCCGCAGGAACCGTCGGAGACGACCGCGCTGGTCACCGACGGCGTGTACGCCTACACCCGCAACCCGATGTACGCCTCCATCCTGCTCACCCTGCTCGCCAACGCGGTGTGGAGCGGACGCCGGCGGACGCTGGTCGCCCTGCCCGGCCTGATGCTCTGCCTGCAGCCCCAGATCGAGGCCGAGGAGGCCGCCTTGGCGAGGCTGTTCGGCGACGACTACGAGGCGTACCGGGCCGGCGTCCCGCGCTGGTTCTGACCACCCGGCCATGCTCCACCGGCCCCGGCGGGCGGTGCAGGCGCGGGGCACGAAGGTGCTGCTGTCGATCCTGGGCAACCACCAGGGCGCCGGGTTCGCGAACTTCCCCTCCTACCGCGCGGCCGACGCGTTCGCCAAGGAGCTGGCCGCCGCCGTCAAGAAGTACCGCCTCGACGGAATCGACCTCGACGACGAGTGGTCGCAGTACGGGGTCAACGGCACCGGCCAGCCCAACGACTTCTCGTTCGTCTACCTCATCCGCGCGCTGCGCCATCGCCTCGGCCCGGACAAGCTGATCACCTTCTACAACATCGGCCCGTCCGGCGAGCGGACGGTCTACCGGGGCTTCAAGGCGGGCTGGCTGATCGACTACGCCTACAACCCGTACTACGGCTCGTGGCAGCCGCCGCAGATCCCGGGCCTGCGCAAACCCCAGCTCGGTGCGGCGGCGGTCGATCTGACGCAGACCGCGGGCGCCACCGCCGTGGAGATGGCTCAGCGCACCGTGCGCGAGGGATTCGGGGTCTATGTGACCTACAACCTGACCGACCAGGATCACTCCGGCTACCTCTCCGGCATCACCCAGGAGTTGCACGGCCGGACGACCGTGTACCGGGCAGGCCGCGGCTAACCGGGCGGACGGCTACACCCGGGCGGCCGGCCGAGGCGGCGTCGGCCGGCCCCGCTCAGGGCGCGACGCGAGGCCGTGTCCGGCCCTCCATGGCCTGCTGACAGGCCGCGACGGTCTCGGGGGCCAGGTCGACGCCGAGCGCCCGGGCCTGGCCGGTCACCCAGCGCACCAGCCGCTGCACCTCGGGGGTGTTGCCGGCCAGCACCTCGGTGTTGATCCGTTCCACCAGCAGCAGTTCGTCCTCGGGTGCCGCCAGCAGTGCCCGCGCGGCGGCCCAGCGGGCGACGTCCACGTTCTGGTGGTCGAGCGCCCAGCGGGTCAGCAGCACGCCGGCGTCCCTGATCAGCGACGAGATGTCGGTCCGCAGTTCCTCGGCCCACCGCCACTGGCCGGGTGCGGCGGCATGGCTCACGCCCCGCTGCACGCTCCCATAAGGAGTGACAGAGCCTGCGGAAGGGCTGGCGGGAGTAGCGCGATGAACCTGGTCGGAGCGTCCTCGGGCGATGCGATCCCCGCAGAACTGATCGACCTGGAGGCGCGGATCGCGAGGCGCGAGGGAAGACCTGGAAGACGCCCGCATCGCGCGGGTGCAGCGACGTGCTGGGCTCCGTGAACCGCGCCGGGACGTCAGGTGCTTCCAAGGATTCGCAAGCAGCGGTGACGCGACCAGCCGGTCGAACTGAGCGCGCATCGCCTGAACATGCTCCCGGCCGACCTCTCCGATCCCAACTCCACCATGGACTCGTGATCGCCCAAATCGCGCACAGAAATCGGCGCAGGGGAGCGCCTCGGGCTAGCCGAATCGGGCCACGCTCGGTTGAGTGGGATTGTCCATGCCTGACGCGTCCTCCTGCTGTGGTGGCAGTGTTCGCGATAGCGTGACACCAACACGACCCCAAGGAAGGTGGACGTTGATGAACACCGTGAGCACCCCCGCCGTCGGTCCTCAAGTCCCCGTAGCGGATCGGGTCGTTGCGGAGGCGAAGCGCGCATGGGAGGTGCACGGCGAGCCGGTGCAAGTCTCGGTCACGCCCGTCAACGGTCACGCGCACATGTCATCGTTGGCGGTCCTGCGTGCCCGCCGCGTCGAGTACGTCGTGGAGGCCGATGACGCAGACGTGTGGGATGTTCTGGCTGCGGCCAGACACAGTGACGAGTGGCAACTCTCCGCGCTCGTACCGCTCGCCCTGATGGGGAGAGCCCATGAGCGCCTCTGCGAGTACGGCTTCGAACTTCAGGGTTGGTGGGTCCAGGGCGACCGCGTGGCCTTCGGCGGAATAGAGATCGCGTAGTCCATGCCGCCGTCGCTCTACACCCAAAGCAACATCGCTCTCATCTGGGACTTCGACAAGACCCTGACCCACGGGTACATGCAAGACCCTCTCTTTGCCGAGTTCGATGTCGACTCCAAGGAGTTCTGGGCCGAAGTCAACGCGTTAAAGGACTACTATAGCGATCCAAAATGCCCCGGCGGCCCGGCCCAGGTCGGCAAGGACACCATCTACCTCAACCACATCCTGGCCTATGTTCGAGAGGGCATCTTCGCAGACCTCACGAACGACAAGTTGAGGGAGTTGGGGTCGAAACTTGAACTCGCACCCGGCCTGCCTGAGTTTTTCGACCGGATACGCGACATCGCCGACGACGAGAAGTACGCCAAGCACGACATCTCCATCGAGCACTACATCGTCTCGACAGGGCTACGTCCGATGATCGAAGGCTGTGCGCTTGCCAAACACGTGCAAGGCATCTGGGCATGCGAACTTCTTCCTGAGGCTGCTCGATCTGGTTTCCAAGATCGCCTGGGCGGTTTCGGTAGTCCCGTGGTGGCCCAGATCGGCTACACCATCGACAACACCAGCAAGACCAGAGCGATCTTTGAGATCAACAAGGGCGTGAACAAGAACCCGAACGTCGAGGTGAACACCGTGGTCCCCGAGGACCAGCGGCGCGTGCCCATGCAGAACATTATCTATATCGCGGACGGGCCGAGCGATGTGCCCAGTTTCTCCCTAGTCAACAGCAAGGGCGGCAAGACCCTGGGGGTGTACGCACCAGGCGATGCCAACTATGACAACGCGGCCCTGCTGGAAGAGCAAGGCCGTGTGAACAGCATCGCGGAAGCGGACTACAGGCCGGATAGCCCTGCCGAGCGATGGCTGAGCCGAACAGTCCGGCAGATGGCCGACCGCATCGTGCGCGATAGGGAGGCGATCTTCTCGCGACTTGGCGGCCCTCCCGGGCACAAGGTCTAGCGAGAGGGATCGGACGTGTCACAACGACGCGACTACGAGGCGTACATGTCAGCCCTCTGGGGTAGTCACGGGCCGCGAGTACGCGCGCACCGCAACTGGCACCGGTTCGAGAACATGTTCGGTTACGAACTAACTCGGCTCGCCCGCGTGTGGCGTATCGCTCGCGCCGTTGAAAGTGGCGTGCCCGCCGACGCGTTCACCGACGCACACCTGCGGGCGGGCATGGAGGATGTCTCTGGCGTCCTGGGAAACACTGCCAGCCTGCTCCGCGAGATCGATCTCCTAACCCTCCTCGAATGCGAGTACGACCTGATGGCGGAAGGGCTACGGCTGACGTACCTCCCCGCCGAGGAACTCCCCGTTCTCGGTGCACATGGCATCGAGATGACGCGGGCAGACCTGGAGCGGTCGGGGTATCGCGTCAGTCGGACTGCACGGGCGACGCAGTATCGCGAGGTCACACATCGAGGGCGCTTTCTGCGGCCCAGAGGGCGCTGGACGAGGCTGCCGGGACGTACGAGTCGAATGAGCAGGAAGAGCGCAAGCACTTCGGGATGCTTGCCCGGCAGGACGGACAGCCGCCCAGTCAGCGGAAGCAGCCGCCGGAGCGGAAGCAGCCCCGCATCTTCAAGGGTTTGGGCCAGATTGTCCAGGCGCGGCGATGACCGTTGCCGATGTGGGGGCTTGCCGTGGGTGCTTTCCCTTTTCCCGTGTCTCCCGAAAAGCAGTCGTGGGGGCGCCCTGGCCTCCCTAACGGCGGGAGTCGGGACCGTCATGAGTGGCGTCGGCGACTTGCGGGCGGAGTGACCGTCGACTCCCGCCGCATGTGTCGGGTGACCACGGATTGAGGACCCTAGCCACGGAAGTGATGACTGTCGGATTCGGAGTGGCCGGCGCCACCACGAAGTGCCCGTGGCAGACTGGCGAGCCAGGTGTCGCTGACAGTTCCAGCGACGCGGACATCGCGGGTCGTCATCGCGTGAGGCTCCGCGTCCGCTCGATGTACTTGTTCATCGCCCATAACTGCATCAGTGCTGAGGCCTGACAGTCGGTCATCAGCGCGTCGTCGTTGGTGAACAACACAACCGCCACGCCACCGGGAATCGGCACTGCCTGATGCATGTCGCTACCGAGGAGGCTGGCATACATCAACCCGTGCTGAACGCCGGACAAGCGGCGCCAGATGGCGCGTAGGAACGCCGCAAGTTCTGGTTCGGAGGCGACGGTGCTCAACTTGCCGACCTCATCCCGGAAGTTCATGACGGTGGTGACCCTGCCCCAGTTGAGACCGAGATCGCGCGCATCGTCGATGTACCTCTTGCTGATGGTGGCATGTTTGGCCTGCTGCGCCGCGATCTGTTTGTCGGTCATGAACATGGGGAGCATCAACTCTTGAGCCCACTTCCGCGATTCGTTGTGGTCCTTCCATGCGCAGCGCAGACCTCGCAGTCGGCGGTCCTCAATGGTGTCGCCGTCGAGAATCCACAAGGCTGTGGCAGCCGCCTCGAATGCGGGCCGGATGATGTCGGGCGTCGCGTGCGGGAAGACATTGACCCCCGGCGTCGTCATGGTTTGGGCCAGCATGAGTTGGCTCTCCCGAGCCTTGGCGATCAGAGCATTCGCGATTATGTAGGCCCGCCTGCCCGCGCGGTGAGCGCCGTCGAAGCGTCGGTCGCTCAACACTTGGGACCGCTTGAACCACCTGTCAGCCTCGTCCATCGCCTTCTCTGTCGCATCGAGGCGAGCCCAGATCGGGAGTAGAGCCGAACCGTCGAAAACTCCACTGGTGCGGGTCTGGCCCATCACAAGCGAGCCTGTAGAGCGGGGAGCCCCAGTTGGTCGAGGCCACCCTGGTTCACCACGTCACGCGCAACGCTCTTCGCGAGGTTCACCAACTCGTCTCTTGTGCTTTGGGGATCAATCTCGAAGGGGACCGGGGTGAAGCGACTGATAGGGAGCAGTTCGCCCCGCCCTCGCAGCGACAAGTGATGTTCTCTACCCAACTCGATGTAGAAGGGCGATGGTCCACGCAACTCAAATACTGCTCCGTACGTCCCGCCGCGTCCCGTTGCCCTGGCGTGTGCGACCGTCAGGCTGATGAAGTCGGCCACGCACTTGAACACCCAGTGGCTGGCCGCAATGTCCGGGGTGCGATCGTTGCCGAGTCCCAATCGGCCAAGGTGCATGGCCAGCGTCACTGAGCCATCGTGGTGAAGTGCGCAGGCGCCACCCCAGCCGAAGTCGGGGGTGTCCCTGAACCGCTGCGAACGGTACCCCGGATACGGCTGACCCTCGTGAGGCAGACAAGGGTGGTGCGAGCGCTCCTCGTAGAGCGGGTCATGCCGTGCCTTGCTGAGCACGTCGGCGGCCTTGTTTCGGTCGAGTGCGGTGGGAGGTCTGGGTTCCCGGGGTGCGGCGACAGCAACAGCGCCAACTGTGCTGCTGAAGTCCATCGCGGCCAGCGCCTCTTCCTGAAGATCAGTGAGTCGTTCGCGCCACTCCTGCCGGTGGCGGAAGCGCTCGACGTAAGCCCGTTCAATGTCCCGCTCCGGCATGAACACGGTGTGGGACCCATCGCGTCGTGGACATCGAAGAGTGAAGTCGTCCTTGACCCGACAAAAGTGTGGAGCCAAGTCCGAGTTGGGCACCCTGAGCCCCACGATCCAGCCTGAGCCATCGCCCGGTTCGACTACGTGGAACTCGATGCCGAGGACGGCAGGTGTTGTGCGCGTGAAGACCGCCTGCCTGAGGCGCTGTTCCTCGGTTGGGGTCCAGGAAACCGGCGTAAGCCGGTCCGCACGTTCGTCAGCCTCTGCGACCCCGAACACCACCCATCCACCGCCCGAGTTCGCCATTGCTGCGATGTCCTTCGCAGCCTCGTCCTGCCAAGTGGGGTTCTGCGGATGGTAGAGGTTCTGCTTCCAGTCCAGATCGGACTCCTCCTTGACCTTGCCTTCAACGGCTTGTCGAACAAGGTCGAGGTCGAATGGGCCTGGGGATAACCCCAACGCCCGATGTAGCGGAGTGAACATGCCGTCTACATCTCCGGCTTCGTACTGACCAGAAGAGCGTTCCACGAGCCGCTCGCCTGCTTGATGTCGCTCTCAGTGGCGAACATGTAGCGCCAGACACCGAACTCGCCGTCATCCCTGACTGCCCGTGCCCAAGCCTCGGCGGCAGCCTTCTTGTGCAGCACGGAGTCGTCCCTGGCGTGGTCATCGGCCTTGCCCTCGATCAGCCAGTAGACGCCTTCTGTGTCGAGGGCGATGAAGTCCGGGAAGTAGGGGCGATCCGTCGTTCGGATGAATGCCTGACCGTTGGTGTAGGTGCGGAGCCACCAATCGATGTTGGGGTCGCGATCCATGAGCAGCGCGAGTTGCCACTCGGTCGTCCCGGCGTCGAAGGACGCCACGGGCATGATGTTCTTCTTCCAGCCGATGTATTGAAGACCCTTCTTGAACTTGGCAACGTTGTGGGCCATGGGAGCGTCTGGGGCCACCAGGACCGGTTCCACGGGAAGAGTGATCTTGACGAACTCGAACGCCTCTTGGTGGTGCCGATGGACGATCTTGTCCCTAATCATCCGTCGCATGCCCTCCACGGCCTGCTGGCGGCGTTTCGCGCCCCACTCGGCGGTCTGGTCGTCGCTGGTCACCCCGGCGCCCTTGAGGAACGCTTTCACGAGCCTTTTGGCCGCGTTCTTCGACGCCCTCTCTGCTGGAACCTCGGGTTGCTGCATGATCGCTGCGGTCAGTTCCTCCTGGACCACGTTCAGTCCGGCCAGAGTCTGCTGTGCCTCTTCGTGTCGCTGAGGTGAGGCAACGATCTGCACGTCGCCCCCTGACCGCCGCCTAGCCTCCAGCGCGTCGCGGAAAATGAAGGTCGGGACCTCTTTGATGAACGCCACCCCAGCGTGCTCGGCATCGCCGTCTGGGATGTCGGAGAGCGTGAAGGGCGCGTGCACGAGGCGGGATTCGCGACGCGGGAAGACAATCTGCGGCGCCCCCTTGACCCGATACTGCGGCGCCGGCGTGTCTGCCCCCAACCGCCCTTCCGCGTCTTGAAGGAAAACGTCGAGCCCCGGCACCGAGTCGTCATCGGATTCGTCATCCGCGAACAGAGACAACTGGCCGGGAGGCGGGGTGACGCTCGTGGCGCCACCTTCACCGCCCACCCCAACGGGGTCCGGGCCGCTGGATGTGCCAAACGGCAGAGTCGGATCAACCGTGGTGGTCGTGGCGAAGCCATGCTCGTCCACCTCGACCGCCGTTGTCGGCAACTGAATGCGCTGGCGGAGGACATCCTTCTGGTCCAAGAGTTGCTTGTAGGAGTCGTGCGCCACCAGGTCGACCTGATCCACGTCGGCCACTCCAGTTCGCGCGCCAAACGGCAACCGGAGGCCACGGCCCAGAATCTGCTCCGTAAGCGTCTGGGAGGCTAGCCTGCGCAGTGCGACGATGACCGCGATGTTCTTCACGTCCCAGCCCTCGCGGAGCATGTTGACGCTCACGATGGCCCGGATCGGAGAGTCAGGCTCCTCGACCTTCGCGAGTGCCTCCAGTGCCTCGTCCGAGGATTGCGAAGTGATCTCCAGCACTTGGGAGCCGTCGCCGATGTAGCCGCCCTGAGCGAGAATCTGTCCGACCTCCTTCGCGTGCTCGATGGTTTGACACACCACGAACAGGACCGGCTTCACAGCAGGCACCTCGGGTGCTGTTGAACGGAAGGCGGCGTACGACTTCTCCTTGTGCCCCAGCAACTGGCAGGCGTCGCGGAGTTGGGTCCGCTCGTCCTTGGTGCCGTCCTTGCGGTAGACGATGACTGGCACCTTTACGTGGCCGTCGGCGATGGCCTCGCCCAGCGTGTATTGGAAGATCACCTTCGGGTAGTCGGCCTTGTCCGGTGTCGCCGTTAGGCCGATCAGAGCAACGGGATGCAATGCCCGAATCGCATCGGAGAACGCCCTTGCCTTCTCGTGGTACACGTGGTGCTCGTCCGCGATCACGAACAGATCGTCGGCGTTCTCCAAGTGGGAGTAGAGCGCGTCTCCGAGATTCTCGTCGTCGTCACGCACCTTGCGGCTGATCTTGTCGGTGGGGCGAATCAACTGCTGCACGTTGAAGACGAAGACCTTGAGTCGCTTCGGATCGCGCAGCACCGCCCCGACGTTCGCCGCCTGGAAGTTGTCAGGGGTCACTATGAATGGCGCGATGTCGGCGCCCGCCACGTACTTGCCCGAGGCGGCGTCGAAGTTGGCGAGCGTCTTACGCTGGATCGTGGACCCTGGAGTGACGACCAGGATGTGTCTGACCCCCTGCGTAGCCAGGTACTCGATCAGCGACGACATCAAGAAGGTCTTGCCTACACCCGTTGCCAGGTCGGCCACCAACTCCCGGTACCCGAACCCGTCGTCCGCGATCTTCCCCACGATGGCCGCGAGAGCGGCCCTATTGGGCTCCCGAAGGTCGAATCGTGCCGCGATCTCCTCGATCAGCGCCTCGTCGTAGGTGATGTCCACACCCATCTCAGTTGACCGTGCCTTTCGGGAACATGTCATCGGGAGCCTTCCGGATGCGCGAGCCCGGGGACAAGCACTGGAGGAGTTCGGCGGCCTCCGGTAGCACGCCCTTGGCAACGATCACTGCCTTCTCCTTCTCGCCCAAGTGCTCCACGACCGTTCTCACAACGTTCTCGTCTGCCACACCGTCGATGACTGCGAGACGCTGACGGTTCCTCACCCCGCAGAACACCGGATCATCAGGGGTCAGGGCAAACCTCAACTGCCCCGCGATGGCCTTCGACCAGGCGCCGTTCGTGGCATCGGGAGACAAGAAGACCTCGCCGTTGTCGTCGTCCACCTCGTACATAGACGAACCGATCTTGGCCACAGTGAACCCGCCGCCGCCCTCCCACAACACGGTGGTGTCGTCACGCGTCTTAGCGGCAGCACGGAGCCTTCTGCGAACCTGTGGCATTACGTCGACCTCGACGCCCCCGGCCAAGCCGGTGTTCGCCTTCTTCAGGAGCGCCAAGAGCGCCTTGCATTCGTCGTCCGTGAGTGGTGAGTCCTTGGACCTGGCCAGGGCGCGCACCAGTCTTGCTGTCTCGGCCACAACGTTCACGCCCAGCACCTCGCCATCGGTGAACTTCTTCACCATCGTCGTGAACGTCTGGGCATCCCCGGGGCTCACTCCATCCGGCAGGTCCGAGACCGCGACCCGCTCTGTGACCGAGGTGATACCGCCTTGGTCGCTACCCTCGACGACCGCGTTCAACCGTGGCCTGACGAACGAGTTCACGCTGGTCTCGGACAGTTCCACGGTCACCCAACGACGTCCCATCTTGTGGGCGACAGCAGCCGTCGTCCCAGAACCTGCGAAGCAGTCCAGGACGACATCTCCTGGCAGGGTGCTGATCTGCATGACTCTTTCGAGCAAGCGTTCAGGCTTAGGGGTATCAAACGGTGGCTCACCTGGAAAGAGCGCCTGAATCTCGTTCTTTGCAGTTTGGTTGTGCCCTACCTCGGGATACGTCCACCACGTCCGAGGCACCGCCCCCCGGACTTCTGAGAGGAACCGCTTGACCGCAGGCACGTTCGCACCGCTTGCGCCCCAGTAGATGCGGTTGTCTCTGTCCATCTCCGCGAGAGTCGCGGCTGAGACCCGCCAATACCTACCGGGTGGAGGCCCCGGGATGACTCGCCCCGAAGGAGTCGCTATCGAATACCTCCCGAGCGAGTAGGGCTTGTTTGCCACAAGATCTCCTGGCTTCCACGGCCCCCGAGGATCATCGTCTGGATTCGTATAGGCACGGTCCATCTTGGCGGAACGATGAAGGGGGTTCGGACGCCAAAGGTCAGCGTCTACGGCGTAGATCAGGAGGTAGTCTTGGTCGACTGATAGGTGCTTCGCCGAGTTCTTCGGGCTGTAGACCTTCTGCCACACCACCACAGCGATGAAGTTCTCAGGCCCAAACTCTTCATCCATGAGGACGCGCATCCGGTGCACCTCAGCATCGTCAAGATGCACCCACACCGACGCGTCGGCGGCGAGCAGCGGTTTGATGTCCCTGATTCGGTCCCGCATCATCGTCAGCCAGATGGAGTGCTCCAACTGGTCGGCGTAGTGCTCGAAGGTCTGCTCTGTATTGAACGGAGGGTCGATGTAGACCAACTTGACCTGGCCGAGGTGCTTGTCGGCGTACTCCGGGATCGTCCCGAGGGAGCGAAGGGCGTCGCCCGAGTCCCCGACGATCAGCAGGTTCTCGTTCGCTCCAGTCGGTCCATCAACCTCACCGACCTGCTCCAGCACCTCGATGGGCTTCACTTCGAGGGCGCGCGGATCGGTCGGGTCCACCCAGGCATAGTCGTACTTGCCGTCCTCGACCGGGATCAGGGCCATGTCCTTGCCCATCCAGGTCAGTTCGAGCCTGCCCTTGGGGTTGCGCTTCATCTACCGTTGCCTCGCTGCTGTCTCGTCCACCTACTCGGCTCCCCGGCCATGGTATTTGGCGCGGCGGACAGAACAGCGAGACACGAGGCGCCGGCGACGCGCCCACCCAACCCAACGCCTTGCGTACGTGCCCGCGTCTCGGAATCGGATGCCCATTGGGCGTGTCGCCTCTTCCTCAGGGGCAGGCGTTGAAGGCGCTGCGCAGTCCGGCCGCCAGCCTGGACCTGGCGACGGTTCGCGACCCCTTCTTGACCGCTCGGCCAGTCCCGGCATGTCGCACCTCGATCTTGATCTGCGTGCGCACTCCTGTCGGCGATGCGCAGACCTGCAACTCGCTCGCCCCGGTCTTAGGCCCTACGAAACACTGCTCGTGACCAGGGTGTGGCGGGACCCGCTCCCAGACCCGGGGTGGCAACGTGCGCCCTCCGAGCGCCGCATCCAGATCAGCCGGTGACGCGTACCGAGCAGCAGGATCGCTTGTGATGGCCTTGTTCACGATGTCTCGCAGCCCTTGGGTGACATGCGGTGCAGCCTCCCAGAGGTCCGGCTGCGGTGCCGTGGCGATGAAGGCGGCTCCCGCTCCTGGGTGGCACGGGGTTCCCGCCAGCATCCAGTACAGCGTCGCGCCGAGGCTGTACACATCGCTGCGAGCGCTGTAACAGCGAATGGCACTTCCCGTGCTGTACGGACCGGCAACCTCCGGAGCCATCGTGGGCGGGCTGCCAGCAGGAAAGACGAGACCAGTTGCATCTGGGTGTTGGCACAGTCCGAGGTCGCCCACGAGCGCGTCGTCTCGATCAGTGAGGAAGATGTTTTCCGGCTTGATGTCGCAATGCAGCAGGCGGTGGTCGTGCAGCCTCGCCACGCCCTGGCACGCTTGGCGCGCCCAACGCACAGCCAGGCCAACCGGCACGCCCACGCCGCTGACGATGCGGTCCCCCAGGGTCCCGTTCGTGGCCAGGTCGGTGACGACATAGGCACCACCTGACGCCACGTCGGCGTTCAGCACGGTCAGGATGAACTCGCCATGGACCTGCCGCATTATCTGGGCCTCAGTCCAGGTACCGAGTGGAGTGGATTTCAGAAGTTTCAACGCGCACGTCTGCGTCATGTGATGGTCGAACACCTCGTAGACCTCGCCGTACGCCCCTTGTCCCAGTGAGCGCCGCACCTCGTACCGTCCCGCGATGATCATCGGCGTTGTGGGAGTGGCGGTCACGGCAGAAGCGTAGGCAAGATGCTGACATGCGTGCGATAGGCCTGGCCGTGTCCGTCAGTGGCAAACGAACGACAGTGGCAGCAGTGGTGCTCAATGACAACACCAGCCCAGGTGCCCCGTTCGATGAGGTCGCGGTCACCGTCGAAGCCAGTTTCGAGGTGAAGGCCGACCAGACGGATGTGGCGGTGCAACTGGGTGACACCGCCAAGAACATCAGCGGTAGGCTCCGAGCGCTGACCCCCGAGGTCGTCGTCGTGCGTCGCGCAGATCGCCCGATGACGCCCTCGAACCAGGAGGGCCCGCGCCTGCGCCTTCTGATGGAGGGTGCCATCACCGGCGCTGCTCACGAGGTGATCGCAGAGACCCGAATCCGCAACGGCAAGGACTGCGGCTCCGCCTTCGGCGCGTCGAAGGACATTCTGGACGCTGCCGCCTCGTCCCTCCACGGTGGGAAGTTCAAAGAAGCGACCGCTGCCGCGCTGTCAGGGCTGGCCGAAGGCAGGCGAGTCTGAACCCTCATCTGGCAGCACGTCGGGGGCCAAGTGATTCGTCGCGATCGCCGCGTACTGCTCGGTGATCTCGTCCGCCTTCCGAGCAAGAGCCTGCTCGTCCCTGAGCGCTGCCACGGTCTCGGCCAGCAGCGCCGTCAACCGCTCGTTCTGCTGTCGTTGACGCGCAATCTGGTCTCGGGCGACATCCAGGGCCAGTTTCAGGCGGTGAGCATCGTCGCGCAGTGCAGTCTCTGACAGTGAAGGCGTGCGACCGCGCTGGGAGCGTGGCAACGCCTTTTGAGCGATCCGCTCTTCGATTGACGACAGGTACACGCGAGGGGCGTTCTTGCGAGCCCTGGCGCCAGGCGACTGCGATGGGCCTTGGAGCCTGCCCTGCGACAGTAACTGGCTCACCTGCTGTGGGGTGACGCCGAGGCGTGACGCGGCCTCCGTCAGCGTCACGGCGTCCTCCTCCATCCCCCAAGGATCGGGGTCGAAGCGTACGTAAGCAATACGTCGCGCCTATACTTACGTTTCTGCTCTATGTAAGAGACACTGCTTACATGACGGCCACACTCAGTCTGCTGGACCGCATCTGCGATGCCCAGACCAGGAACAGCACGCTTTCGGGCGAGGACCTGCGCGCGGCGGCACAGAACCTGGCGGCACTCGCGACGCGCAGTGGGCGCATACTGCTCGCGGTCGATGAGCCGGGGGAACGCCTCATCGGTGCGGCACTGATGATTGACGAGCGCCTTCGGGCAGCCGACACGTCTCGACGCCTCGACGGATTGGCCCTGCTGCTAGTGGCCGGGCACATCGCAGGCACGACGGGGATCTCGATAAAGGCGGGCATAGCCCGCTCCCTTGGCGCGAACAGCGTTGACGCAGTTGTGCTTGGCGAGCAGGCGCTCACAATCGACGGGTGCGATGAGGTCGGTGTGCTGGCCCTTTCACCTCATCTGATCGCGCTCTGACGACCCCCAGTTCCCGGCCCAGCCGTAATGCTGCGTCGGCGAGTTGCACCCGTCGATGCTCCCATGCTGCTCTCCCGGGGAGTCAGAGCATGCAGACTGATTGCGGACCCCAGTCTCGAAGGAGTGCATGTGACCAATCCGCTTTCACCCGCCGCCATGCTTGCGACCTCGATGCACGCGCAACCCGGCGTCTACGCGCTCTTGCTGGGATCGGGGGTGTCCACCGGGGCAGGTGTTCCTACTGGCTGGGGAGTCGTGAAGGAACT
>JAANMX010002041.1_pt1 | contig 21173 bp, 17 predicted proteins | sample 7279681 | NCBI WGS metagenome assembly JAANMX01 (sample SAMN14094542, study PRJNA606508) | bioreactor metagenome | isolation source: A lab-scale SPAN reactor treating ammonium-rich wastewater day 351 | place: Ireland: Galway | collected 2018-01-01
CACCAGCGCGGCCGGCTCGAAGCGCTGCGCATAGGTCAGCGCGTCGCACAGGATCAGGCGGCCCTCGGCGTCGGTGTTGCCGACCTCGATGGTCTTGCCGCTCATGCTGGTGATGACGTCGGACGGGCGGTAGCTGTTGCCGTCGATGGCGTTCTCCACCGCCGCGGCGATGCAGACGAGGTTGACCGGCAGCTGCATGCCGACCGTGGCCACGAACGTGCCCAGCACGCTGCCGGCGCCGCACATGTCGTACTTCATCTCCTCGATGCCGCCCTGCGTCTTCAGGTTGACGCCGCCGGTATCGAAGGTGATGCCCTTGCCGACCAGCACGTAGGGCTTCGCGTCGCCGCCGTTGTTGTACTTCAGCACCACCAGGCGCGGGCGCTGCGCGGAACCGCGGGCGACGGCGAGCAGGGAGCCCATGCCCAGCGCTTCCATCGCGGCGTCGTCCAGCACCTCGCATTCCACGCCCGCATTGCGCGCGGCGAAGTCCTGCGCCTGCTGGGCGATGTAGGCCGGGTTGCAGACGTTGGGCGGCAGGTTGCCCAGCTCGCGGGTGAACTGCACGCCGCTGGCAATGGCGGTGCCCTGCGCCAGCGCGGCGGTGTCGCTGCCGGCGATCTGCAGCTCGGCCAGGCCCTTCTCGTCGCGCTTCTTGTTCTTCGCGCCCAGCGTCGCGGTGTAGCGGTAGCAGGCGTGGCTGGCGGTGATGACGGCCTGGCGGATGTTCCAGGCGGCGTCGCGGCCCTTGACCTCCACTTCGGCCAGGGTGAACAGCGCGGTCGAGACCGGGCCGCTCTTGAGCGCGCGGGCGGCGTCGCCCACCGCCTTCAGGTACTGCGGCACGCCGAACTTGCCGGCATCGCCCAGCCCGATCACCAGCGTGCGCGGCGCGGCCACCCCGGCCAGGTCGTGCAGCAGGGCGGTCTTGCCGGTCTTGCCGGAGACATCACCGCGATCGAGCAGCGTGCGGATGCGGCCGCCGCAGGCGGCATCGAGGGCGGCGGCGGCGGGCGTCAGGCTGCCGTCGACGAAGGCGCCGACGATCACGCAATCGACGCTGGCGGCGGCGGGGGCGGTGGGGTTCAGGCTGAATTCGAGGCTCATGAAACAAGGTATCCGGGCTGGACGTTCATTAAAGACGGTGGATGCCCGCGGGTGGGAGCAGCGGGCATGCGGGCTGGCGTCGCTTACAATGCGCGGCCGCGACCGGGCGCTCATGTTGCCGCGCGGCCAATCCCCAATTCTAAAGCATGTTCCGGAGCACGCTGGCCTGATGCCGAAGCTGGACCGCTACCTCAGCGCCGAATTCGCCCGCGCCGTGTTCGCCGCGCTGGTGGTGCTGGGCATGGTCAGCCTGGGCGGCGTGTTCGCCGACCTGATCGGCGAAATGGCCAGCGGCAAGGTGCCGCCGTCGCTGCTGCTGTCGCAGCTGGGCCTGCGCCTGCTGGGCTACCTGCCGCTGATCCTGCCGCTGGGCCTGCTGCTGGGCCTGCTGCTGGCGGTGGGCCGGCTGTACCGGGATTCGGAAATGCACGTGCTCACCGCCGCCGGCGTGGGCCCGCGCCGGCTGCTGCGCCCGCTGCTGCTGGTCACCGTGCCGGTGCTGCTGCTGATCGCCGCCTGCTCGCTGTGGCTGGGCCCGTGGGCGAACCAGGTGGCGCGCGGCATGGTGATCGAGGCCAACAAGAACCTGCTGGTGGCCGGGCTGGAACCGGGCCGCTTCACCCCGATGGCGAACGGCGGCGTGGCCTATGCCGGCGAGATGTCGGGCGATGGCACCAGGCTGGCGCGCGTGTTCCTGTTCCGCGAGCGCGGCGATCGCCTGGACGTGGCCACCGCGCGCAGCGGCGAGCTCTACCGCGACCAGGGCGCGCGCGTGCTGGCGCTGCTGGACGGTTTCCGGGTGGAGGGGCCGGCCAGCGGCAAGACCCTCGATTACCGGCTGATGCACTACGCGCGCAACGAGATGCAGCTGCCCGCGCCGGATGACCAGCGCAAGCTGGACGATCCCGCCTTCAGGTCCATGCCCGACCTGCTGGCCGACCCCAGCGCGCCGGCGCGGGCCGAACTGCACTGGCGGATCGCCCCGATGCTGCTGGCGCTGGCGTTCGCGCTGATGGCGGTGCCGCTGGCGCGCAGCTCGCCGCGGCAATCCCGGCACGGCGCGCTGCTGCTGGCCTTCCTCGCCTACCTCGTGGGCGTGTTCCTGATGATCCTGGGCACCGAATGGCTGGCCACCGGGCGGCTGCCGATCGCAGCCGGGCTGTGGTGGCTGCTGCTGCCGATGCTGGCCCTGGGCACGTGGCTGTACGTGCGCGATGGCCGCGTGGCGAAGACGTGGTGGCGGCGATGAAGCACTGGCCGCGGCTGCACGACAGCTATATCGCCCGCACGGTGACCGTCAGCGTGCTGCTGGCCTGGGGCGTGCTGCTCGGGCTGGACGTGGTCTTGGCGTTCGCCGGCGAAGTCAGCGACGTCGGCAAGGGTGCCTACACCATCAACCACGCGATTGCCGCGACCGGGCTGTCCATTCCGTGGCGCGCCTACAACCTGTTCCCCACCGCGGCGGTGATCGGCGCGCTGCTGGGCCTGGGCCAGCTGGCCGCTTCGTCGGAGCTGACCGCGCTGCGCGCGCTGGGGCTTTCGCGCCGCCGGTTGAGCGCGTCGGTGGCGCTGGCGCTGGCCCTGCTCACCCTGCTGATGGTGGTGAACGGCGAAACCCTGGCGCCGTGGGGCGAGGAACGCGCGCAGGCGCTGAAGTCGGTGCGCAACGCCGATCTGGTGGTGTCCAAGTACAGCGGGCTGTGGGCGCGCGAGGGCGACATGTTCCTCAACGCGCGCGGCGGCGAGAAGCGCCAGCGCGGCGATGACCGCTGGCTGGAGCTGCGCGGCGTGCGCATGTTCCAGTTCGATGGCGACGGCCGCCTGCAGTCCATCGCCAACGTCGAAGTGGCCGAGCACCGCCCCGGCGGCTGGTTGCTGCGCGGGATCGAGCGCACCACCTTCCACGCCAGGTCGGTGACCCGCAGCCATGCCGGCGAGGAGCGCTGGAACTCGCGGCTGGACGAGACCGCGCTGGCCGCCAACGTCACCAAGCCGCGCAACATGGGCAGCCGCGAGCTTGCCCACAGCATCGAATACCGCAAGCGCAACGGCCTGGAAGCGGGCGAGTTCGAGAACGTCTACTGGGGCCGCTGGTTCTACCCCATCAACGTGCTGGCGCTGTGCCTGGCGGCGATCCCGTTCGCGTTCGGTTCGCTGCGCAGCGGCGGCTACGGCAAGCGGGTGTTCATCGGCATCGTGTTCGCGCTCGGCTTCTGGGTGCTGCAGCGGATCTTCGGCGAGCTGGCCGGCGTGTTCCGCTTCGACTACCGCATCGCCTACGCGATGCCGCCCATCCTGATGCTGGCGGTGTCGTTCCTGATGTTCCGTCGCCGCAGCAGCTAGGCCTTCGGCAGGCGCAGCATCCGGGTGCCGCTGATCCGGTCGTGCCAGGCCAGCCCGTCGCGATCGATCCACGCCCACCAGAAGCCCAGCCCGCCGGCCAGCAGCGACAACGTGCCCGCCGCATAGCGCCGCCACAGTGCACGCGCTGAAGGCGCTTCGCCGTTGGCATCGACCACCTTCAGCCGCCACGGGCGCATCCCCAGCGTCTGCCCGCCGCGCCGCCAGCTCGTCACCGCGTACACGCCGGTCGCCAGCCAGCAGCACAGCCACAGCAGCCATTGCAGCGCGCTGAACGGGGCGATGTTCTCGCTCACCGCGTGCCGGCCAAGGTAGGTGTAGCCGAAGGTGAACGCCGTGGACAGCAGCATCCACAGCGCGATCGCCGGCATGAGGTCGTACAGCAGCGCCAGCAGGCGCCAGCCGACCAGGGCGGGGGAGCGTTCGTGAGGGGGCATCGCGACAGGATACAGGCGGCCTGCGGGCGGCAAGACGCGACAGCGGCTACGCTTGGACGATGCCGACCGCCGCCGATCGCCGCCAGCTGTCCCGCCGCCTGCCGCCGCTGGCGGATGCGGACATGGCCGGCATCGAGCGGTTCCTCGATGCCGTCTGGGCCGAGCACGGCCTGTCGCAGGCGACCCTGGCTTCCTACCGCAGCGACCTGCAGGGGGTGGCGCGCTGGCTGCTGGAGGCGGGCCGACCGGCGCTGGCGGCGGCGCGGCGGGAAGACCTGTTCGACTACCTGGCGATGCGCGCCGGCGCCGGTTATTCCCCGCGCAGCACGGCGCGACTGCTGTCCTGCCTGCGCGCCTTCTTCGCGCAGGCGGTGCGCAGCGGCGCGCGCGCGGACGACCCCTGCGCCCTGCTGCAGCCGCCCAGGCTGCCGCGGCTGCTGCCCAAGGCATTGTCCGAAGCGCAGGTGGCGGCGCTGCTGGATGCGCCCGCCATCGACACGCCGCTGGGCCTGCGCGACCGCGCGATGCTGGAGCTGATGTACGCCGCCGGCCTGCGGGTCAGCGAGCTGGTCGGCCTGCCGGGCACCGCGGTCAATCTGCGCCAGGGCGTGCTGCGGGTCACCGGCAAGGGCAGCCGCGAGCGGCTGGTGCCGCTGGGCGAGGAGTCGCAGCACTGGCTGGAGCGCTATCTGCGCGATGCGCGACCGATCTTGCTGGAGGGCGTCCGCCAGCCTTCCGCGGTACAGGCGCTGTTCGTCGAGGCCGGCGGCGGCGCGCCCAGCCGGCAGGCGTTCTGGGCGCTGGTGAAGCGGTATGCGGCGGTGGCCGGGATCGATCCGGCGCGGATCAGTCCGCACGGCTTGCGGCACAGCTTCGCCACCCATCTGCTCAACCACGGCGCCGACCTGCGCGCGCTGCAGATGCTGCTCGGCCACAGTTCGTTGACCACCACCCAGATCTACACGCTGGTCGCGCGCGACCGCCTGCGCAACCTGCACGCGCTGCACCATCCGCGCGCCTGAGCGCGGACGCACCTTCAGGTGCGCGGCCCGCACGCATGCGAGAATGCGGAACCTTGGCGGCTGGTCCCGGTCGGACCAAGCGCCAGTTACCGGAGCTTCAATGAAACGCCTCGTCTTCGCCGTCCTGCTCAGCTTCAGCCTGTCCGCCTGCGCGCAGCAGGCCAACGCGCCCGCACCCGCTGCCACCAAGCCGGTGCCGACGGTGAAGGAACCCGCGTTCGCCGCCGGCACGCCGGAGGCGCGCGTGCGCGAGGCGCTGCGGACGCTGAACCCGCGCATCCAGGTCGAACGCATCGCCGCGGCGCCGATCCCCGGCTTCCGCCAGGTGATCGCCGGTGGCCAGGTGATCTACGTCAGCGATGACGGCAAGTACCTGTTCCAGGGCGACCTGCTGGACATCGCCAACCGCCGCGACCTGGCCGAGGACGCGATGGCCGGCCTGCGCAAGGAGGTGCTGGCCACCCTGCCGGAAGCCGACCGCATCGTGTTCGCCCCCACCGGCGCCACCAGGCACACCGTGGTGGTGCTGACCGACGTGGAGTGCGGCTACTGCCGCAAGTTCCACACCGACATCGCCGAGTACACCAAGCGCGGCATCCGCGTGGAGTACATGGCGTTCCCGCGCGCCGGCATCGGCAGCGCCGACTACCGCAAGATGGTGGCGGTGTGGTGCGCGCCGGATCGCCGCAAGGCGCTGACCGACGCCAAGAGCGACCGTTCCGTGCCGAGCGGGGCGTGCGCGCGCTCGCCGGTGGACATGCAGTACAACGCCGGCCTGCGCATGGGCCTGACCGGCACGCCGATGATCCTGACCGACGACGGCCGGATGGTGGGCGGCTACCTGCCGCCGGACGTGCTGCTGGAGCGACTGGACGAATTGGCGAAGGACAAGACGGCCGGCTGAGCCCGGCTCCGGCCGGGCCCGCGCGGCTCGGCTACAATGGCGGGCCGTCCCCAACACGTGTCGGACATGATCGTCCTCGAGGGCGCGCCCGCCCTGTCGCCCTTCCGCCGCGACCGCCTGCAAGCCCGTCTCCAGACCCTCGTGCCCGGCCTGCGCATTGCCGGTGCCTGGCACGGTTACTGGATCGATTCCGAAGCCGGCGCGACGCCGGACGCCGCCGCGCTGCGCCGCATCCTGCAGGCCACCGACGGTTACGCCGCCACCGAGGCCGGCGCGGTCAGCCGCTTCGTGGTGCCGCGCCTGGGCACGCTGTCGCCCTGGGCCAGCAAGGCCACCGAGCTGCTGCGCGGCGCCGGCCTGCCGGTGAAGCGGGTCGAGCGCGGCCTGCGCATCGATCTCCTGGGTTGGCCGGATGACGCCGCCGCGCAGGTGGCGCTGGCGAAGCTGCTGCACGACCCGATGACGCAGTCGCTGCTGGCTGCGCGCGACGCCGGCGCGGCGCTGTTCGCGGCGCAGCCTGCGGGCGACGTCGAGGTGATCCCGCTGGCGCAGCTGGAAGCGGCCAACGCGCGCCTCGGGCTGGCCCTGGCCGACGACGAGATCGAGTACCTGCGCACGCGCTACGCCGAGCTGGGCCGCGACCCGCACGACGTCGAGCTGATGATGTTCGCGCAGGCCAATTCCGAGCACTGCCGGCACAAGATCTTCAACGCCAGCTGGACCATCGACGGCCAGCCGCAGCCGCTTTCGCTGTTCAAGATGATCAAGAACACGCAGGCGCAGACGCCCGAACACGTGCTGTCGGCCTACAGCGACAACGCCGCGGTGGTGGAAGGCTACGCCGCTTCGCGCTGGCGCCCGGATCCGGCCACGCAGCAGTACCGCAGCGAGCCGGCTACCGAATCGGCCTTCTGCATCAAGGTCGAAACCCACAACCATCCCACTGCGATCGCGCCGTTCCCCGGTGCGTCCACCGGTGCCGGCGGCGAGATCCGCGACGAAGGCGCGACCGGTCGCGGCGGCCGCCCGAAGGCCGGCCTCGCCGGATTTTCGGTATCGCACCTGCGCATTCCCACGCTGCCGCAGCCGTGGGAAGGTGAGCGCGTGCTCAATCCGCGCATGGCCTCGGCCTTCGAAATCATGCTCGACGGCCCGCTGGGCGCGGCGGCGTTCAACAACGAATTCGGCCGGCCCAACCTGACCGGCTACTTCCGCAGCTTCGAGCTGCACGAAGGCGACGGTCTCACCCGCGCCTACGACAAACCCATCATGCTGGCCGGCGGCCTCGGCGCGATGGATCGCGGGCAGGTCGAGAAGCTGCGGCTCTCGCCCGGCGACGCGGTGATCGTGCTCGGCGGCCCGGCGATGCTGATCGGCCTCGGCGGCGGCGCGGCCAGCTCGGTGGCCTCCGGCGAATCCGCCGAAGATCTCGACTTCGCTTCCGTGCAGCGCGACAACCCGGAGATGGAGCGGCGCGCGCAGGAAGTCATCGACCGCTGCGTCGCGCGCGGCGCGGACAACCCGATCCTGTGCATCCACGACGTCGGCGCGGGAGGCCTGTCCAACGCGATCCCCGAGCTGTTGCACGATTCCGGCGTCGGCGGCGTGATCGACCTCGGCCAGGTGCCGAAGGACGATCCGTCGCTGTCGCCGATGCAGCTGTGGTGCAACGAATCGCAGGAGCGCTACGTGCTGGGCGTGGCCCCGGCGCGCGTGGCCGAATTCGCCGCGCTGTGCGAACGCGAGCGCTGCCCGTTCGCGGTGGTCGGCACCGCCACCGCCGAGGAACACCTGCGGGTGGGCTACGAAGGCCAGCCACCGGCCATCGACCTGCCGATGGACGTGCTGTTCGGCAAGCCGCCGAAAATGCACCGCGACACCGCGCACCCGGCGCCGCCGCGCTGGCCGCAGGCGGAAACGGACGCGCTGGATCTGCGCGAAGCCGGCCTGCGCGTGTTGGCGCATCCGTCGGTCGCCGCCAAGTCCTTCCTCATCACGATCGGCGACCGCAGCGTCGGTGGCCTGACCGCGCGCGACCAGATGGTCGGCCCGTGGCAGGTGCCGGTGGCCGACTGCGCGATCACCCTGTCCGGTTTCGACGGCTACACCGGCGAGGCGATGAGCGTCGGCGAACGCACCCCGCTGGCGCTGCTGGACGCCGCCGCCTCGGCGCGGATGGCGGTGGGCGAGGCGATCACCAACCTGATCGCGGCGCCGGTGGAATCGCTCAACCGGATCAAGCTGTCCGCCAACTGGATGGCCGCGGCCGGTCACGCCGGCGAGGACGCGCGGCTGTTCGACGCGGTCAAGGCGGTGGGCATGGAACTGTGCCCCGAACTCGAACTCGGCATCCCGGTCGGCAAGGATTCGCTGTCGATGCAGGCGCAGTGGTCGAGCGCGGTCACTTCCGCGCGAGGGGGAGGCATGGATGCCGACCGGGAGGAGCACCATGGACGGTTGCTCGCGGCCGACCCGCCCCAGGTCATGCATAAAAGCGTTTCGCCGGTGTCGCTGGTCGTCTCCGCGTTCGCGCCGGTGGTCGATGTGCGCGGCCAGCTCACCCCGCTGCTGCGTCGTGACGTCGAATCCGAACTGTGGCTGCTCGGCCTCGGTGGCGGCCGCCAGCGCATGGGCGGCTCGGTGCTGGCGCAGTGCCATCCCGAGGCAAACAATGGCGCGGTGCTGCCGGCGTTCGGCGGCGATGCGCCGGATCTCGACGATCCGCAGCGCCTGCGCGCGCTGTTCGAACTGGTGCGCGACGCGCGTGAAGACGGCCTGCTGCTGGCCTACCACGACCGCTCCGACGGCGGCGTGTTCGCCGCGCTGTGCGAGATGGCGTTCGCCTCGCACCTCGGCCTCGACATCCGCCTCGACGGCTGGGGCGACGGCCGCACCGGCGACCCGCTGCGGGTGCTGTTCAACGAGGAACTGGGCGCGGTGGTGCAGGTGCCGGCGGAGGAGCGCGCCGCGTTCGCCGACCTGGTGGCGCGCCACGGCCTGATCGAATGCGCGCAGCGGATCGCGGTGCCGACCACCGCGCCGATGGTGCGCATCGCCGACGGCGACGACCAGCTGGCCGAATGGCGCTGGGAGGAACTGTTCGACGCCTGGTGGTCGGTGAGCCACGCGATGCAGAAGCTGCGCGACAACCCGGACTGCGCCGACAGCGAGCGCGACTCCGCGCGCCGCTTCGACGCGCCGGGCCTGCAGCCGGTACTCACGTTCGACGCCGCCGAAGATGTCGCGGCGCCGTTCGTTTCGACCGGCGCGCGGCCGAAGGTGGCGATCCTGCGCGAGCAGGGCGTCAACAGCCAGATCGAAACCGCGTATGCATTCGATCGCGCCGGCTTCGATGCGTTCGACGTGCACATGAGCGACCTGATCGCCGGCCGCTTCGATCTCAAGGATTTCCAGGGCTTCGCTGCCTGCGGCGGTTTCAGCTACGGCGACGTGCTGGGCGCGGGCCGCGGCTGGGCCACCTCGATCCTGGAACGCGCCGCGCTGCGCGACATGTTCGCGGCGTTCTTCGCCCGCGACAGCAGCTTCTCGCTGGGCATCTGCAACGGCTGCCAGATGATGGCGCAGCTGCGCGACATCATCCCCGGCGCGGAACACTGGCCGACCTTCCAGCGCAACGCCAGCGAGCAGTACGAAGCGCGGCTGGCGCTGCTGGAAATCGGCGAATCGCCGTCGGTGTTCCTGCGCGGCATGGCCGGCTCGCGCATCCCGGTGGCGGTGGCGCACGGCGAAGGCCGCGCGGTGTTCGCCGACGTGATCGACCAGGGCGCGGTGAACGTCGCCGCGCGCTACGTCGAGGGCGGCCGCATCGCCGACAGCTACCCGACCAACCCGAACGGCTCGCCCGACGGCATCGCCGGCGTGGCCAGCCGCGACGGCCGCGCGACCCTGCTGATGCCGCATCCCGAACGTACCCTGCGCAGCGCGAACTTCAGCTGGGCCCCGGCCGACTGGCCGGAGGACTCGCCGTGGCAGCGGATGTTCCGCAATGCGCGGGCGTGGGTGGGCTGAGCTACATTTGCAGTCCCTTCGAGGCGTGGACAAGGATGCAGCCGTGCGGGACGACGTGTTCGATGCAGGCGTGATCCCCGCGCGGGGCGTGGAGCCGGCTTGCAAGTCCAGGCCGTGAACCGGGCCGGCACCGTGCTGCCCATCGTGCTGGTGCCGGTCGGCGCCGACGAGGACGCGCTCGATGCCTGCCTGGCCGCGCTCGATGCCGGCACGCCGGCGGGCACACGGGTGTGGCTGGCCGACAACGCGCAGGCCGGGCCGCGCGGCGCGGCGATCATCGACGGCTGGCTGAAGCGCACGCCGCTGCAGGCGGCGCATACGCGGCGCGCATCGCCGATCGGCGAGGCCGCGCACATCGACGAAGCGCTGCGCGCCTGCGTGGACGCCGACGTGGCGGTGCTGGCCAGTGACGCGGCGCCCGCGCCGGGCTGGCTGGAGCGGTTGGCCGAATGCCTCGCCAGCGATCCCGCCATCGCCACCGCCACGCCCTGGAGCAATGCCGGCGAAGCGGCGGCCTGGCCGCGGATCGGCGAGATCGTGCCGATGGACGTGGCGCCTGCGCTGCTGGCGCAGGCCTGTGCGCAATTGCCGCCCGCGTATCCCGAACTGCCGGCGGCGGTGAGCCATGCGGTGTTGCTGCGCGGCAGCGCGCGCACGCAGGCCGGCGGGCTGGACGCCGCCAGTTATCGCTCGTGGTATGCGGCATTGATCGACCTGTCGCTGCGCATGGCCGGGCTGGGCGGGCGCAGCGTGCTGTGCGAAACCGCGTTCGTCCTGCGCAACGCCGAGGGCGCGCCGCAGGAAGGCGACATGGACACGCTGGCCGCGCGCTGGCCGGCCTGGCACGCGCGGATCGCGCAGTGCCTGATGGACGATCCGCAGCGCGCGCTGCGCGAGCGGCTGGACGAAACGCTGGCGCGGCTGCGGCGCCTGCCGCCGCAGGCTGACCTGTTCGCGGACGCGCCATGAGCGGTGCCGGCATCGCCGCGGTGGTGGTCGCGTTCAACAGCGAGGAAACCATCGATGGATGCCTTGCGCGCCTGCGCGCGGCGCAGGACGTCGTCGAGATTCGGGTGATCGACAACGACTCGCGCGATACCACCATGGAGCTGGTGCAGCGGCACGCCGTCGCCGACGCGCGCCTGCGCTTCGTCGCCAATCCCGACAACCCCGGTTTCGCGGTGGCCTGCAACCAGGGCGCGCACGTCAGCGCCGCGCCGTGGCTGGCCTTCGTCAATCCCGACTGCTTCGTGGAGGCGGACACGCTGGCGCGGCTGCGCGATGCCGCGCTCCAGCTGGAAGGTGGGCTGGTTGGCGCAGAGCTGCGCGGCGAGGACGGCGCAGCCGATCCGGCCGCGCGCCGTCGCGACCCCGACTTCGTCGCGATGCTGCGCTCGCGCGCCGCCCGCGACCTGTCGCTGCCGCGCGACCCCGCGTGGCCGGTGCAGCCGGTCGATGCGGTGTCGGGCGCGCTGATGCTGCTGCCGCGCGACCTGTTCGCGCGCATCGAAGGCTTCGACGAAGGCTACCGCCTGCACGCCGAAGACCTGGACCTGTGCCGGCGCGTGCGCCAGGCCGGGGCGACGGTGGCCATCGCCAACGACGTGGAGGTGCTGCACGTGCGCGGCGTGTCCTCGCGCAGGCGCCCGCTGTTCGTGGAATGGCACAAGCATCGCGGGCTGTGGCGCTATTTCCGCAAGTTCGAGGCCAGCCGACGCAGCCTGCCGACGCGCCTTGCGGTGTTCGCGATGATCTGGGGCCGGTTTCCGTTCGCGGTGCTGCGGGCGCTCGGTCGCGGCTGAAGCCGTTCCTGAAAAAATCGCTTTCCCTTTGTAGGAGGGGCTTCAGCCCCGACTCGGGAACCCGGATGCAGCGGTCGCGGCTGAAGCCGCTCCTACGTGCGATACCGGTTGATCGCATCGCGCAATTCTCGCGCCGCGTCCGCCGCCGCCTCGGCATAGCCGGCGCCGCGCGAGGCGTACAGGATTCCGCGCGAGGAGTTGATCATCAGGCCGGTGCCGTCGGTGGTCGCGCCGTTGCGCACCACCGCTTCCACGTCGCCGCCCTGCGCGCCAACGCCGGGGATCAGCAGCGGCATGTCGCCGACGATGCTGCGGATGACTTTCAGCTCTTCCGGGAAGGTCGCGCCGACCACCAGCGCGCAGTTGCCGTCGCCGTTCCATTCGTTGGCAATCGTGCGGGCGATGTGCTGGTACAGCGGCTCGCCACCCACGTCGAGTTCCTGGAAATCGCGCGCGCCGGGGTTGCTGGTGTGGCAGAGGAACACGCAGCCGCGGTCGTTGTACTGGAGGAACGGCGTGGCGGAATCGCGCCCCATGTACGGGTTCAGCGTCACCGCGTCCGCGCCGAAGCGCTCGAAGGCCTCCGCCGCATACTGCTCGGCGGTGCTGCCGATGTCGCCGCGCTTGGCGTCCAGGATCACTGGGATGCCCGGATGGCTGCCGACGATGTGGGCGATCAGCCGCTGCAGCTGCGCCTCGCCGTGGTTGTGCGCGGCGAAGTAGGCGATCTGCGGCTTGAACGCGCAGGCGTATTCGGCGGTGGCGTCGACGATGTCGCGGCAGAAGGCGAACAAGGCATCCTCGTCGTCAACGTAGCGATCGGGAAACTTGGCCGGATCGGGATCGAGGCCGACGCAGAGCAGGGTGTCGGCGCCGTTCCAGCGGGCGTGCAGCTTGTCGATGAAGCTCATGTCGATGTCCTTCTTCCGCATGCAAGGACGCCCACGTTGCCGTGGGCGTCCCGTCGTCACTTGAGCGCCTTGAACCGCAGCCGCTTCGGGCCGGCGTCGTCGCCCATGCGGCGCCTCTTGTCCTCCTCGTATTCGCGGTAGTTGCCCTGGAAGAACTCCACGTGCGAATCACCCTCGAAGGCGAGGATGTGGGTCGCGATGCGGTCCAGGAACCAGCGGTCGTGCGAGATCACGAAGGTGTTGCCGGGGAATTCCAGCAGCGCGTCTTCCAGCGCGCGCAGGGTTTCGATGTCGAGGTCGTTGGACGGTTCGTCCAGCAGCAGCACGTTGCCGCCCTGCAGCAGCGTCTTGGCCATGTGCAGGCGGCCGCGCTCGCCGCCGGACAGCGAGCCGACCATCTTCTGCTGGTCCTGGCCCTTGAAGTTGAAGCGGCCGATGTAGGCGCGCGACTGGATCTCGGTGCCGTTGATGTTGAGGATGTCCAGGCCGCCGGAGACTTCCTGGAACACGGTGTGGTTGCCTTCCAGCGCGCCGCGGCTCTGGTCGACGTAGGCGAGGTTCACGGTCGGGCCGATGTTGATCTCGCCCGAGTCCGGCTTCTCCGCGCCGGTGATCATCTTGAACAGCGTCGACTTGCCGGCGCCGTTGGGGCCGATGATGCCGACGATGGCGCCCGGCGGCACGATCATCGACAGGTTGTCGATCAGCAGGCGGTCGCCGAACTTCTTGCTGACGTTCTTGAACTCGATCACCGAGTTGCCCAGGCGCTCGCCCGGCGGAATGAAGATTTCATTCGTCTCGTTGCGCTTCTGGTAATCGACGGCCTGCAGTTCCTCCAGCCGCGCCAGGCGCGCCTTGCCCTTGCTGCGGCCGCCCTTGGCGTTCTGCCGCGACCATTCCAGTTCCTTCTGGATCGCCTTCTGGCGCGCCTTCTCCTGGTTGTCTTCCTGCTTCAGGCGCTCGTCCTTCTGCACCAGCCAGTCGGTGTAGTTGCCCTTCCACGGGATGCCGCGGCCGCGGTCCAGTTCGAGGATCCACTCGGCGGCGTTGTCGAGGAAGTAGCGATCATGGGTGACCGCCACCACGGTGCCGGTGTAGCGGTGCAGGAACTGCTCCAGCCATTCCACCGATTCGGCGTCGAGGTGGTTGGTGGGTTCGTCGAGCAGCAGCATGTCGGGCTTCTGCAGCAGCAGGCGGCACAGCGCCACGCGGCGCTTCTCGCCGCCCGAGAGCTTGCCGACGATGGCGTCCCACGGCGGCAGGCGCAGCGCGTCGGCGGCCACTTCCAGCTGGTTCTCCAGGGTGTGCGCGTCGCCGGCGGCGAGGATCGCCTCCAGCCGCTCCTGTTCCTTGGCCAGTGCGTCGAAGTCGGCGCCTTCCTCGGCGTAGGCGGCGTACACCGCGTCCAGCGCGGCCTGCGCCTGCAGCACTTCGCCCACGCCTTCTTCCACCGCCTGGCGCACGGTGTGCTCGGGATTCAACTCCGGCTCCTGCGCCAGGTAGCCGACCTTGATGCCGGCCTGCGGGCGGGCCTCGCCTTCGAAATCGGTATCGACGCCGGCCATGATCCTCAGCACCGTCGATTTGCCCGCGCCGTTCAGGCCCAGCAGGCCGATCTTGGCGCCCGGGAAGAAGCTCAGCGAGATGTCCTTGATGATCTGCCGCTTCGGCGGCACCACCTTGGACACGCGATTCATGGTGTAGATGTACTGCGAGGACATGCGGAAAGCTCCGTGAGCGCTACCACGCCCGCGTGAATGAACGCGCGGGCGGCGACAGGGGTGGGAATGCGGGAATTATACCGGCTGCGGGAGCTTGCTGGCCCTTGAACGGCGGCCGCTGCGGCGAGGCCGGAGTCCGCGCCAGCCACTCGCCGTTCAGATCGTCCGATGGATAGTGCAGCCATCGTCCACACGACCGGAGAGCCTGCCATGAAGCGCCTGTTGAAGATCGTAGCCTCGTCCCTGTTGCTGTTCGGCATGGTGGCTGCGCCGGCGATGGCCGGTGACCACGACCGCCACGATCGCCGCGGCGGCAACGGCCATTACGACCGCGGCGGTCATGACCGCCACCGGGATCGTGACTACCGCCGCGACTACCGTCACGACCGCCACCATGATCGCCGCGGGTCGCGCGTGGTGTACGTGCAGCCGCGCTACTCCTACCCGCCGCCGCAGGTGGTCTACCGCCCGGCGCCGCGCCCGTACTGGGTGCGCGGGGGCCGCTATTACGGCAGCGGCTATGCGCCGACCTACGTGGTCAACGACTGGGGCCATTACGGACTGCGCAACCCGCCGCGCGGGTATTACTGGCGGCGCAGCGACAGTGGCGACTACCTGCTGGTCGCGCTGGCCACCGGGATCATTGCCGACATCATCCTGAACCACTGATCGCGCCGACTTGAAGCAAACCCCGCCGGCCGGCCCCGCAAGGGCCGGTCGGTTTCCTTTTGCGGGGATGCGGCCGTCGCCCGGCAGGGCGGGGCGGATGCGCTCAGGAAGCCGGCAGTGCCTGCATCGCCAGGCTGCCGAGTGCGACCGCCAGCCATGTGCCCAGTCCCAGCAGGATCGGACGCGGCCCGGTGGCGCGCATCCGCCGCAGGTCGGCGGACAGGCCGATCGCGGCCAGCGCAGCGATCATCGCCATCCCGCCGGCTGCATGCAGGCCGGCCTGCAGCGTGGCTGGCACCAGCCCCGCGGTGCGCAGCGCCGAGGCCACGATGAACCACAGGATGAACCATGGCACGATGCCCGCGAGGTGCAGCCCGGCGCCGTCGCCGTCCTGCCTGCGCCAGGCGCGCCAAGCCACCAGGCCGGCCAGCGCCAGGCATATCGGCACGATCATGGTGGCCCGCGCCAGCTTGACGATGACCGCGTAGTCGCCGGCTTCGCGGCCATAGGCATAGCCGGCGGCGACCACTGAGGAGGTGTCGTTGATCGCGGTGCCGGCCCACAGCCCGAACTGCGCGGCATCCATATCCAGCAGGTGGCCCAGCGGCGGGAACACCAGCACCGCGACCAGGTTGAACAGGAAGATGGTGGACAGCGCGAATGCGGTGTCGTGCTGGTCGGAGCGCAGGATCGGCGCCACCGCCGCGATCGCCGAGCCGCCGCAGATCGCCGTGCCCACGCCGACCAGGGCGGCGAGCTTGGCGGGGACGCGCAGCACCTTGCCCAGCAGCCAGGCGGCGATGAAGGCCAGCAGCAGGGTGACGAGGGTGACATTCAGCGATGCCTTGCCGACCGCAAAGGCCTCGCCAAGGTCCAGGCTGAAGCCGAGCAGCACGATCGAGGCCTGCAGCACGTACTTGCCGGCGAAGTCGATGCCGGGGGTGAAGCGCGCGCCGGGCGTCCAGGCCGCGCGCAGGACGATGCCCAGCAGGATCGCCAGCACCGCGCCGCCCAACAGCGGCATGGCGCGACCGCCGAGATAGGCAGGCAGCGCCAGGCTGCCGGCCAGCAGCAGTCCGGGGAGCAGCCGGTGCGGGATGGAAAGGCGGGTCATGGCGGCGGAGCGAGCGGACATGGCGCCAGTGTGGCGATTCCGATGCGTCAATAAAATTGAATTATCTTGATATGACGTATCAGAATGTCTGATGGTCAATATCAGTCCGCGCCAGCTCCAGGTCTTCGTCGAGACCGTGGCCGCCGGCAGCCTGCGCGCCGCCGCGGGGCGCCTGCACCTGACCCAGCCCGCCGCCAGCATGGCGCTGACGGAAATGGAGCGGCTGCTGGGCGGGCCCCTGTTCGACCGGGCGCGCGGGCGGCTGCATCTGAACGCACGCGGCCGCGAATTGCTGCCGTTGGCGCGCGAGCTGCTGGAGCGCCATGCCGGGTTCGCGCAGGCGGCGACGGGCACGGGCGGCGCGCTCACCGGCGAGCTGCGGATCGGCACCAGCAACACCGTCGGCAACTACCGCGTCGGTGAGTTGCTGGGTGAATTCGTGCGGGTCGCGCCGCAGGTGGCGATCCGGCTGCGGGTGGGCAATACCGACGACATCGCGCAGGCGCTGCTCGAACACGAGATCGACGTCGCCTGCGTCGAGGGTACGGCGTTGCCGCCGGGGCTGGACATCCTGCCGTGGCGCGATGATGCGCTGCTGGTCTGCGTCCCGCCCGGGCATCCGCTGGCGCGGCGGCGCAGCCTGAAGGCGGCGGATTTCGCCGATGCATCGTGGGTGATCCGTGAGCCGGGTTCGGCCACGCGCCTGCTGACCGAGCAGGTACTGGGCCAGCTGCCGCCGCCGCGCGCGCGGCTGGAGCTGAGCCAGACCGAGGCCATCAAGCAGGCGGTGGCGGCGGGGCTGGGGATCGCCCTGCTGCCCGAGGTGGCGGTGCATGAGGCGCTGGAGACCGGCCGCCTGTGCGCGCTGAAAACGCCATTCCTGCAGCCGTTCCTGCAGCGCCGGCTGTCGCTGCTGCTGCCGCGCGGCGGCTACCGCAGCGGCCTGCTGGAGGCATTCCTGCGGGCTACAATCGCCTGATCCCTCCCCCCCCCCCCAAGCCCCATGGAGTTGCGATGTTTCCGCGAGACGCACGTATCGAAGGCTACGACCCTGAACTTGCCCAGGCCATCGCCAATGAAAACCGCCGGCAGGAGGATCACGTCGAGCTGATCGCCTCCGAGAACTACGCCAGCCCGCGGGTGATGGAAGCGCAGGGCAGCCAGCTCACCAACAAGTACGCCGAAGGCTATCCGGGCAAGCGCTATTACGGCGGCTGCGAATACGTCGACGTGGCCGAGCAGCTCGCCATCGACCGCCTCAAGCAGCTGTTTTCCGCCGACTACGCCAACGTGCAGCCGCACAGCGGCTCGCAGGCCAACCAGGCGGTGTACTTCGCGCTGCTGAATCCCGGCGACACCATCCTCGGCATGTCGCTGGCGCACGGCGGCCACCTGACCCACGGCGCCAAGGTCAATGCCTCGGGCAAGCTGTTCAACGCGGTGCAGTACGGCGTCAACGACGCCGGCCTGATCGACTACGACGAGGTCGAACGCCTCGCCCTGGAACACAAGCCGAAGATGGTCGTGGCCGGCTTCTCCGCCTACTCGCAGATCATCGACTGGGCGCGCTTCCGCGCCATCGCCGACAAGGTGGGCGCCTACCTGTTCGTGGACATGGCGCACGTCGCCGGCCTGATCGCCGCCGGCGTCTATCCCAGCCCGGTGCCGCACGCGCACGTCGTCACCTCGACCACCCACAAGACCCTGCGCGGCCCGCGCGGCGGCATCATCATCGCCAGCAAGGCCGGCATGGGCGAGCAGGCGGAAGAGATCGAGAAGAAGCTGCAGTCGATCGTCTTCCCCGGCATCCAGGGCGGCCCGCTGATGCACGTGATCGCGGCCAAGGCGGTGGCGTTCAAGGAAGCGCTGGATCCCGCGTTCAAGGACTACCAGCAGCAGGTGGTGAAGAACGCGCAGGCGATGGCGAAGGTCATCATTTCCCGCGGCTACAAGATCGTCTCCGGCGGCACCCAGAACCACCTGATGCTGGTCGACATGATCGGCAAGGACGTGTCCGGCAAGCAGGCCGAGGAAGCACTGGGCAAGGCGCACATCACCGTCAACAAGAACTCGGTGCCGAACGATCCGCGCAAGCCCTTCGTCACCTCCGGCCTGCGCATCGGCACGCCCGCCGTGACCACGCGCGGCTACAGGGAGCCGGACTGCGTGGCGCTGGCCGAATGGATCTGCGACGTGCTCGACAACCCGGCCGACGACAACGTCATCGCCGGCGTGCGCGAGAACGTCGAGAAGCAGTGCAAGCAGTTCCCGGTCTACGGATAAGCCTTGTACTGCCCCTTTTGCCAGCACAGCGACACCCGCGTGATCGATTCGCGGGTGTCCGAGGACGGCGCGACGATTCGCCGCAGGCGCGGTTGCGAGGCCTGCGGCGAGCGGTTCTCCACGCTGGAGACCATCGAGCTGAAGCTGCCGGCGATCATCAAGTCGGATGGCCGCCGCGAGGCGTTCGATGCGCGCAAGCTGCGCGTCGGGTTTGATCGCGCGCTGCAGAAGCGGCCGGTGTCCGAAGAGAAGATCGAGGCCGCGGTGCGCGCGGTGGTGCACCAGCTGCGGATGACCACCGAGCGCGAAATCGATTCGCGCCGGGTCGGTGGGTTCGTGATGGACGAGCTGCGCAAGCTCGACCACGTCGGCTACGTGCGTTTCGCCTCGGTCTACCGCAGCTTCGAGGACGTGGCCGACTTCCGCGAAGAGCTCGACCGGCTGGAGCGCGACTTGCCGGGCGAGGGCCAGCTGCCGCTGCTGGGCGGTGAGGCGGCGGCTGGCCGCGGCCGCAAGCAACGATGAGCAACAACGTGACGACTGTCCTTTCGCCGAGCCCCGGCTTTTCCGCCGCCGACCACGCGCTGATGGCACGCGCGCTGCGCCTGGCCGAGCGTGGCGCCTATACCGCGCGGCCCAATCCGATGGTGGGCTGCGTGATTGCGAAAGACGGCGAGGTCGTCGGCGAAGGCTGGCACCAGCGCAAGGGCGGGCCGCACGCGGAAGTGTTCGCGCTGCAGGCGGCCGGCGAACGCGCGAAGGGCGCGACCGTCTACGTCACCCTGGAGCCGTGCGCGCATACCGGCAGTACCGGGCCGTGCGCGGACGCGCTGGTCGCCGCCGGGGTGACGCGGGTGGTGGCGGCGATGCGCGATCCGTTCCCGCAGGTCGATGGCGCCGGCTTCGAGAAGCTGCGCGCGGCCGGAATCGTGGTCGAATCCGGGTTGCTGGAGGCGCAGGCGCGCGAGCTCAACCATGGCTTCCTCGCGCGGATCGAGCGCGGCCGGCCGTGGCTGCGGGTCAAGCTGGCCTGCAGCCTGGATGGCCGCACTGCGCTGGCATCCGGCGATTCCAAATGGATCAGCGGCGAGGCATCGCGCCACGACGTGCACCGTTGGCGCGCGCGCAGCGGCGCGCTGATGACCGGCGCCGGCACGGTGCTCGCCGACGACCCGCACCTGACCGTGCGGCTGGAGGACGGCAGCGATTTCCTGCCGCCGCTGCGGGTGGTGCTGGATCCGGGGCTGGCCACGGTGGCGCGCGGCCGCGTGCGCGAGGGCGATGCGCCGACGCTGTACGTGCACGCGCCGGACGCCAGGCTGCCGCGCGGCGTGGAGATCGACCACGTGGCGGTGCCGGCGCAGGGCACCCGCTTCGACCTCGATGCGGTGCTGCGCCTGCTGGCCGCGCGCGGGATCAACGAGATCCAGCTGGAGGCGGGCGCAACGCTGGCCGGTGCGTTCCTGTCCGCGGGCCTGGTCGACGAGCTGCTGCTGTACGTCGCGCCGGTGCTGCTGGGCGAACGCGCCCGGCCGCTGTTCGACGGCCTGCACATCGACGCGATGACCGAGCGCCTGCGGATGCGCCGGATCGACAGCGCCGTGGTGGGCGACGACTTCCGCCTGCTGCTGCGCCCGCTGCCGCCCCCGGCCTGAAGCACGGGCGCGCCCGCCATGGCGCAAACAGGCGCGGTGCTACAATGCGCGGGCCGGGACACCGGCGAAATTCCATCATGAAACGTCTTCAGGGCGGGGTGCGATTCCCCACCGGCGGTAGGCGCGGTGCCCCTGCTCTCAAGGGGTAACGCGCGAGCCCGCGAGCGCTTTCCGGCCAACGTGGCGGGGAAGGTCAGCAGATCCGGTCGAATGCCGGAGCCGACGGTCACAGTCCGGATGAAAGAAGACGCACGCGCGGCCTGGCTGCGCGTCTGCTCGCGCCCTGCGGGCGTTTCCGGCTATTGCGGGAAACGCGACATGTTCACAGGACTCATCGAAGGCGTTGGTTCGCTGGCAGCGCGCGAAAGCCGCGGCGGCGACGCGCGCCTGGTCATCGACACCGGCACCCTGCCGTTCGACGGCGTGCAGCTCGGCGAAAGCATCGCGGTCAACGGCTGCTGCCTGACCGTGGTGGACTTCGACGCGCGCAGCTTCGCGGTCGATGCCTCCAACGAGACGCTGGCGCTGACTACCCTGGGCCGCCTGCCGATCGGCGCCCCGCTCAACCTGGAGCGCGCGATGCGGCCGACCGACCGCCTCGGTGGCCATCTGGTCAGCGGCCACGTGGATGGGCTGGCCGCCGCCGAACGTCGCTGGGACGACGCGCGCGCGGTGCGCTGGCGCTTCGCCCTGCCGAAGCCGCTGCTGCGCTACGTGGCGCAGAAGGGCTCGGTCTGCGTGGATGGCGTCAGCCTGACCGTCAACGCGGCGGACGATGCCGGCTTCGAGGTCGCGCTGATCCCGCACACGGTGGAACACACCGCCTTCCGCGCGCTGCAGGTCGGTGATGCGGTCAACATCGAAGTCGACCTGCTGGCGCGCTACGCCGAACGGTTGCAGGCAACGAGGGACTGGACATGAGCTTCGCAAGCATCCCGGAACTGCTGGACGAACTGCGCGCCGGGCGCATGGTGGTGGTGGTCGACGACGAGGACCGCGAGAACGAGGGCGACCTGATCATGGCCGCCGAGCTGGTCAAGCCGACCGACATCAACTTCATGGTCACCCACGCGCGCGGGCTGGTCTGCCTGTCGCTGACGCGCGAGCGCTGCGCGCAGCTCGGCCTGAACCCGATGGTGCGCGACAACACCTCGCAGC
>JAANMX010002045.1_pt1 | contig 21158 bp, 16 predicted proteins | sample 7279681 | NCBI WGS metagenome assembly JAANMX01 (sample SAMN14094542, study PRJNA606508) | bioreactor metagenome | isolation source: A lab-scale SPAN reactor treating ammonium-rich wastewater day 351 | place: Ireland: Galway | collected 2018-01-01
CCGCCGATGATGACGTCAGCCAATATCAGGGAGAAGACGGCAACACGGGAAGCGAAGTCCGCAGCACCGCCATTCAGTGGACTGAAAGACCTCGTGGCTACAAAACGGCAGCAATTTCGTGCGGAACGGGGCGCCGCCGTAGAGGTGGGGAGAAGCCCAGGCGCCGAGACGGTGTTCGATGTAGGCGAGGGTGAGGTGGTGGGTGGCGTGGTCTGGCGGGAGGGTTTTGAGCCAGTTGGACAAGGGCGCGACGAACTCTTTTCGGCGACCGAGGGCCAGTCGGGTGAGGAGGATTTCGGCGGCGATCGGCTCGGTCGGCGGGAGTTTTCTGGCAAAGTAGACGGCGCGGCCGACCTCACCCCCGTGGCCCGAAATCCAAGCGGCCGACATGTCTAGGTCCCTGCGGCAGGCGAGGTCGAAGTTTCGGGCCTTTGCCGGATTGACGACAAATCCGGTCCTGCGCTGGTACGCGATGGTGACATCGGGCGGCAAAGTCCCGCGGGTCTCCAAAACCGCGTGGCGGAAGCCAAGGCGGGCGGCCAGGCGCGCGGGGATCTCGCGGTCGAGGCGCTTTGCGTCAAGGGTGGGATCGCCATGGAAGGTGACGCATTCCACTTGGTCGATAAATTCTCTGGCGCAGGCCAGCAAGACCCGGCTGTCGCGACCGGCGGTCAGCGAAATGTAGATCTTTTCGTGGGCGCGCGCCAGCGCCGCAAACTGGCGCCGGATCGCGCGATAGATGGACCGCACGGATTCGGCGATCTGGTCATCGGAAGCCCAGGTGATCGGACCATCGGGGAAGTGGCGTCGCGCCGCCCAATCGTCTAGTTCCAGATGGTGGTTTGGGAGGAGGCGACGGATCTCGGGATCGCAGGTGAGGCCCGCGGGAAAAAAGTGGTCGGCCCGATCTGCGGGGAAGGCGTCGGGCGAGATCGAGAAGATACGGTTGGGCTGCTCGTCGAAAACGATCAGGCCGGGGGTTGAGGCGAGACGCCGTCGCCGGCGGCAGAATACTACCGGGAGCGTTCCGGCGGCGTCGAGATAGACGTGGCCGAGATTGGGGCGAAGCACGATCACCGCAAAGCGGCCATCCCAATTCAGGAGATGGCGGCGGATCTCCCGATCGGCAACTTCCGGGTCCCGCGGCAAATTCCATTCGATGTCGCCCTGGAGAAAGGACGCGTCGCGACGGATCACGTGGCCCATCACGAAACCGGCGTGGTCGCCGTCGGGAAGGAGGATGCGCGCGACGGGCAGTTGCGGGTGGGACGACAGGCGCCACGGGCCACACTCCCGTGACGGCCAGTCGGGGAAGGGGGGCTCTCCGGCGGGCTGCAGCAGGAATTGGCTGTGAAAATCGTCGTAATCCATTGGGGCCGGAATGAGGGATGACGGCTGATGGTAGCAGCCGATCGCACTCGGACAAATGGGAAGTGTGTGCGTGGGTCAGGGCGGGCGACACCGGGGGGAGTCCGTCAAGCCAAAGGGGTCGCTCCATTTTGATTCGAGCAATGGGTGTCTGGACGCTGTGTGCGCGGGCTGAAAGGGTGGGGCATGGCGGTGCGGCTGAGGGTCTGCATGGCGAGCGGCGACCGAATTCGGGTGGGCGGGCGTCGAGGTCGTGGGAGGAGTGGGTCGAAAGCGCGAATCAAAGGACGTTACCCCGATGGCCGCAACATCCTGCGTTGGGGGCCCACGACGGCCAGTCCCAGGCGGTGGTGAGAGTGGCGTTGGTACCTTCGGTCGATCCGCTGGCGTTGTTTGCGATGGCGCAGCAGTGGTAGGTGGTGTGGGGCGATAGGCCGCCGATGGCTTGCTCGGCGAGCACCGGGATCGTGCCGGACAGGGGCGGCAGCGCGTTGGTGGTGCCATAGCTGGTGGTGGCACCGTGCACGAAGGTGGCGGCGGTCGGCAGATTGCAGGCGTTGAGTTTGGCCCGGAAGGTTACGCCGGTGGACGTGACCGCCGCGGCGCCGAGAGTGGTCACCGCGGGTGCGGGGAAGGCATCCGGGGTGAGGAGGAGACGGTGGGTGTTGGGGGTGTCCGTGCCATCGACAAGCCCGGTGCAGAGGATGTGTCCGGCATCATTGACGGCGATGGCCCGGTCCAGGATGAAATCCAGAGTGTCAGCCAGCAATTCGTTTAAGTGGGGTACGGGGGGTCAACTTTCGACTCGTGACAGCCCCTCCCCCCAAACGGCAGCCCCGCCCGACCAACCGCGGCCATTCCTTCGCGTCAAAGGTCCGGCGTCTGCCCGCCTGTCAAGAATCGGGAGTTGACCCCAAGCGCACTATGAGGTGAAACCATGACTGGCATGAAAGCATCAGGCGCACTCGTGGCGTCCATGACTGTTTCGGCGGCCCTGGCGGCTCCCTCCGAGCCATACACGGTACAGGACTGCAAAGGCTACAACTCCTGGCCGATGATGCAGGCGGTCGGGCAACGGCTCGTGTGCGCGTACAGCCGTGGCACCGGACACAACATCAGCGAAGGCGTGAGAGGCGTCTTCGCGCGCACGTCGGACGATTGCGGCAGGACCTGGTCCCGGGAGGTCTGCGTGGCCGACGAGCCAGATTACGGTGAGGTGACCATCGGCAAGGGCCTGGATGAAGACGGCGTCATGCTTCTCTGGATTCGCTGTTTCGGCGGGCCGAACAACCGCCACGACCTCTACCGCAGCGCGGACGGGGTGACGTTCGCGAAGCTATCCACGCCGGCGCTTTCGCCACTGCCCGTGCAGATCACCGACATCTTCCACGTTCCGGGCGCGGGGATGATGGCGCTTTGGTTCGCCGGTTCCTACGGCGCCGATTCGGGTCACTCTTGGGGAACGCTCGTCAGCGCGGACAACGGCCGCACGTGGACGCAGACAACCGTCGAGCAGGACCTTTCGAAGGCCGATTGGCCCACCGAGCAGGCAGCCGCGTATGTCGGCGACGGAAAGATATTGGCCATCGCCCGTACGGAAATCCCGGGATCCGCCGGAGGCGTGCAGTTTCAGTTGACGTCGGCGGACCGCGGCGCGACCTGGAAGCGCGAGCGCACCAACATCTCCGACATCATGTGTTCCACGCCGTCGCTGGTGTACGATGCTCAGTCCGGTCTCGTGAGCAACTACTATTTCGAGCGTGGCAAGGGCCTGGTGAAGCGCCGCGTGAACGCCTTGGGGGAGGTGTGGTCCGCACCGATCGGCTGGGCGGAACCCGAAATCGTGGGCATCGGCAGCGAACGGCCTTGGGATACGGGCAACGTCAACGCCACGGTGGTCGGCCGCACGCATTTTATCGCCTATTATTCCGGGACAGCTCCCGACACCGCCGTCTACGTGCTCGCCGTGCTTGCGCCCCGTCGGGGCAAGTGACCGCGCATCGTTTCGCGCCACCAGCATGCGGGATGCCTCGGCCGGCCCGGCCCGCGAGGCCGCGGGCCATCCCAAAGATGGCTTAAATGGCGGTGCGGTTGACGGTCTGCGTGGCGAGCGGGGACCAAATTCGGGTCGGCAGGCGTCGCTTATGAAACGAGTGCGGGGTTCATGGGTGCTTTCCCGGGGGAGGGAAGTTCCTGCTCTTGTCGTCCAGGACGAGGACCCAATCGAGGTCGTCGCCGGGGTCTGGTGCCCTGAACTCGCGGGAACCCCTGTTGTCAAACTCGCCGATCCGCGTGGCCTCGCCGGTGCGCGGGTTGAACCACCACGCCGTCACCTTCGGGCCGGCGATCTTGTCCATGCGCACGGAGAAGCGACGCCCGCAGGGCACATAGACCATCGCGTAGCTGCCGTCGCTGTCGCGCGTGGCGACGAAGCGGTGGCGACCCGCGCCGGGCATGGCGGTCTTCACGGCGCTCTCGACGATCACCGAATCATCCGGGATGCGCGTGAGAAATGGGCGGGATTCGAGCAGTCGGCGCGCGTGCTGCATCTGTCCCGCGCCGGGCTGTCCGATCGCCTCGTCCCAATGCATCAGGGGATTGTTCTTCGGCGGCACGCGGTCCGACCACATCTGCCACACCGAGTGGTGGCCGTAGGTGTGGCCGCAGGCGCCGGTGAACAGGTCCCAATAGAGCGGGCGGCGCACGTCGGTGGCGGTCGAGTGGCCGAAGTCCGCCGCCTTGAAATTGACGGGGTGATCTTCGTAGATGGGCTCGCCATCGAGCACGGGCTTGATCGGCTTCAGATCGTAATCGCCGCGCGTGGTGGCGTAGCGCGGGTTGAACTCCGCGGTGTGGCCATTCTGGCGCATGTTGAAGTCCAGCCATGGGGCGTCGTGAAACCATTCCGACGAGCCGTGGCCGCCGCGCGGATGGAACGTGATGAGATGGGAGCCGCCGTCGCCTTTGCGGAGGCCACCGGCCATCGCATTGATGATCGCGCGGTGTGTGTCATTCTCGATCGAACGGTCCCCGCCGAGGATCCAGATGACGGGCTTTTCCCTGTAGCGCGCGCCGATCCAGGCGCCGTAGGCGGCGGCGTTCTCCGGAGTGAAAATTTCCGGGCCTCTGCCCCTTGTCAGATTCCATTTGTCGCCCCATGTCGGCAGGAGGCCGATGAACAGGCCGAGCGACCCGGCCTTGTCGACGATGTGATCGACGTGATCCCAGTAATCATTCGCGGGCCCATCTTTTGTATCGGGGCGCGTCGGGTCATTGTCCGCGAGGGGGCGGTGGCCGTAGGCGTTAGGCGTGTTCAACCCATCCTCCTCCGCGAGCGCGACCGCCTGGATGACCGTGAACCCTTTGTCCGCGCGGTCCTGGAGGTAGCGGTCGGCCTCCTCGCGATTCAGGCGGTGAAAGAGTTCCCATGCGGTGTCGGCGAGGTAGAAGAAGGGGCGGCCGTCCTCATGCACGAGGAAGCGGTGGTTATCGCTGACCTTGAGCCGCGGCGCGGCAGCGAAAGAGACGGTCGTGCCGAAGGCGATGAGGAGGGTGAGGATCCGTGGCATCATGGGCGTCTTCCTTGTGGTTATCGTCGCTGGGGGTGGGTGACGGTGCTGCGGGCCTTCTCGGCGATGCCATCGGGGTTGATGACGCGGGGCATGGGGATCGGAGCGTTGCGGCGATCTTCCCCGACATCTGCGTCGCAGTCAATGCGGCGGCGACCGGCCGCATCGCGCATATCCCGAGCATTGACAGGGGATCCGCCAGCGTCAGTCTGGGCGAAATGACCCCTCAAGGACAATCGATTGCCGTCATGATCCGACCGAGCAGCTTCTGGAATTTTCCCGCCCTGTGGATGGCGGCGGTGATCTCGCTTGGCGCGCCTCTGTCGCCCGGGCAGACGGCGGGGGCCGGGGGGGGTGCGGATGAGTACGCGGTCGCCGCCTACGTCTGGCCCTCCTGCCATCATGACGAGCGATTCGGCGAGATGCTGTGGCCGGATGGGATCGGCGAATGGGAGATCATCAAGAAGGGGGATCCCCGGTTCGAGGGGCACCATCAGCCCAAGGTGCCGCTCTGGGGCTACGAGATGGACGACGATCCCGCGGTGATGGAGAAGTGGATCGATGCGGCATCCGATCACGCGGTGGACGTGTTCATCTTCGACTGGTATTGGTTCGACGGCGGGCCATTTCTGGAAAGCGCCTTGAACGATGGATTCCTGAAGGCCCGGAACCGGGACAGGATGCAATTCTATCTGATGTGGGCCAATCATGACGTCCGCCGCAATTACTGGAATGTCCACAAGTTCAAGGAGGATGCCTCGGTGATGTGGGGCGGCGCCGTCGACCGGAAGAACTTCGACGCCGTCGTGGATCGGGTGATCCGGCAATATTTCAAGCAGCCCAATTATTTCAAGATCGGCGGGCGACCGGTGTTCTCGATCTTCCACATCAAGAATCTGATTGATGGCTTGGGTGGGATGGAGCCGGCGAAGGAGGCGCTGGGCCATTTTCGGCGCGCGACCGAGGCGGCGGGCTTCCCGGGATTGCACCTGCAGCTGATTGGCAACGGGGCACCCAGGCCGGAGGTGGTGGAGCAGATCCGGCAACTCGGTGCGGACAGCGTCACGAAATACAATTGGGGGGGGCCGCATCCGGAGGACTACATCCGCTGGGGCACGGAGGCCATGGAGCGGAGGCGGCAATGGGACGAGGCCCTCTCGATCCCATATTTTCCCAATGCCTCGATCGGGTGGGACGACACCCCGCGATTCCCGAAGAAGGGCCAGAAGGACCTCGTGCATTACAACAAGACGCCCGAGGCCTTTGCGGCGTTCCTGCTCAAGGCGCGGGCGTACTGTGACGGGCATCCCGAGCAGCCGAAACTGATCACGGTGTTCTCGTGGAACGAGTGGGTGGAGGGGGGCTACCTGCTGCCCGACGTGAAGTATGGGTTCCGCTATCTGGAGATGGTGCGGCGCGTGATGGGCGGCTCGTACGACCCGTACTCGAAATAGGGGGGAGTCGCGTTGGCTTGCGCGGCCCGGAGGCCCGGGCGTATTCTCTGCGGATGAGAGCGGCATTCCTGTTGGCGGGGTGGCTCGGGCTGGCGCTGGCGGCGCGCGGTGCGGAGCGGAACATCATTTTCTTCGTGACGGATGACGAGAGCCCGACGCTGGGTTGCTATGGGGACAGGGCGGCGCGGACGCCGGCGATCGACGCGGTGGCGGCGGACGGGACGCTGTTCCTGAATGCGTACGCGACGACGGCGAGCTGCAGCGCGAGCCGGTCGGTGATCATGTCGGGCCTGCACAACCACATGAACGGGCAGTACGGGCACCAGCACGACTACCACAAGTTCGCCTCGTGGCACAACGTGATGGCGCTGGCGCTGCCGCGGGTGCTGGCGAACGAGGGGTACCGCACCGTGCACATCGGCAAGTATCACGTGGCGCCGGAGGAGGTGTACCACTACGAGACCTATCTCCACGCCAACGAACGCAACGCGCTACAGATGGCCAATGCCGTCGAGAAGGTGATCAAGTCCGACGACCCGAGGCCGTTCTTCCTGTACTTCGCGACTTCGGATCCGCACCGCGGGGGTGGGGAGGACAAGGGTTTTCCCGGCAAGCACAAGCCGGATCTCTTCGGGAACAAGCCGGACCGGGGATCGCACGAGGGGATCGAGGAGGTATTCTACGAGCCGGGCGAGGTGCCGGTCCCGCCGTTCCTGCCGGACACCCCGGAGTGCCGGTCGGAGCTGGCGCAATATTATCAGTCCTGCGCCCGGATCGACAAGGGCGTGGCCCGGCTGATCGAGCTGCTGCAGGAGGCCGGGATCTACGACAAGACCCTGATCGTCTATACCTCGGATCACGGGATGGCGTTCCCGGGGGCAAAGACGACGGTCTTCGAGCCGGGGCTTCGCGTCCCGTTCGTCGTCCGCGACCCGTATCAGGCGAAGCGCGGGGTAAAATCCGTTGCCCTGATCAGCCACGTCGATATCACGCCATCGCTGCTGGATTTCGCCGGAGGTCTGGACCCGAAGAGCAACGGGCCGAAGAAATGGGTGAACCCCGACGAGTATTGGAAGGACAAGCCCTACGCCGCGAAGGAAAACCGGGGCGGGAGGCAGAAGTTCCGGAGCTATCACGGGAGATCCTGGATCCCGATCCTCGGCCAGGAGGATGCCGAGGGCTGGGACGTGGTATACGGCTCACACACCTTCCACGAGATCCAGATGTACTACCCGATGCGGGCGGTCCGCGACCGGGAATACAAGCTCATCTGGAACATCGCGCACCCGCTGCCGTATCCCTTCGCCTCCGACCTCTGGGCGGCCTCCACGTGGCAGGCGCAGTGGGAGAAGGGCAAAGACGCCCCCTATGGCAAGAGGACGGTCGGGGAATACGTGCAGCGTCCGCCATTCGAGCTGTTCCGGATCGCCGAGGACCCCTGGGAGGGGAAGAATCTGGCGGCCGACCCTGAGTACGCCGAGGTGCTGGAAAGATATAAGGCGAAGCTGAAAGCCTTCCAGAAGCAGACCGGCGATCCCTGGATCATGAAGTGGGATTACGAGTAGCGCGACAGTCCATCCCTCACGCTTGCCGGTCCCTGGCGATCTCCTCGGCGAAGTAGGTGAGGATGATGTCGGCGCCGGCGCGCCGGATGGCGAGCAGGGACTCGTCGCGGGTGCGCCGGCAATCGAGCCATCCGAGTTTGGCGGCGGCGTGGATCTGCGCGAACTCGCCGGAGACCTGATAGGCGGCGATCGGCAGAACGGTTTGGCGGCGCAGGGCGAAGATGATATCGAGGTAGGGTCCGGCGGGTTTGACCATCAGGATGTCGGCGCCTTCCTCCTCGTCGAGGCGGGCCTCGAGCATGGCCTCGCGGGGGTTGGCGGGATCCATCTGGTAGGTCCGCTTGTCGAGGTGGGGTGTGCCGGCGGCGGTCATGCTACCGACGGCGTCGCGGAAGGGCCCGTAATACGCGGAGGCAAACTTGACGGAATAGGCGAGGATTCCGGTGCGCTGGCGCCCGGATGCGTCGAGGGCGTCGCGGATGGCGCGTACGCGGCCATCCATCATGTCGGATGGGGCGACGAAATCGACGCCGGCATTGGCCTGGACGACGGCCATGCGGGCGAGGATGCGGACGGTGCGGTCGTTATCGACATCGCGGCCTGACGGATCCAGGACCCCGTCGTGCCCGTGCGTGGTATAGGGGTCGAGGGCCACGTCGGTGAACAGCAGGAAGTCGGGCAGGTCCGCCTTCAGGCTCGCGACGGTGGTCTGGAGCAGTCCGTTCGGGTTGAGGGCCTCGGAGCCATCGGCGTCTTTCAGGGCGGCATCGATGCAGGGAAAGATGGCCGCGCCGCGGATGCCGAGGGCGGCGAGCTCGCGGCAATGTTGGAGGAGATCCTGGGGGTTCCGGCGAAAGACGCCGGGCATGGAGGCGACTGGTTCTGGCGGACCCTGGGCCTTGAGGAAGAGGGGCGCGATGAGGTGGGAGGGATTGACGCAGGTCTCGCGGATCAGGTCGCGGATGGCGGCGCTGGCGCGCAGGCGCCTGGGCCGACGGCGGATGGGGAGCGATTCGGACATAGGCTTGGAGAGTCTATCCCGTCCCGGCCGAGATCCAAGGCATATCGGGCGCGACAGTATTGATTGGAGGACCGGGCGGGGCTAGCGTTGCCGCCATGTTGGCACCGGTGCCGGAGAAGATCGCGCTATTGGGGAACGAGGTGGCCATCCGCTGGTCGGATGGGACGGAGGATTATTATCCGATGGACCGGCTACGGGCGGCCTCGCCGAGCGCGGAGAACAAGGGCGAGCCGGATCTGCTCGGGCGCGTGCACGGGGGGACCCCTGGCAAGGATTTCAGCGGCGTGGCGGTGGTGGGCTGGGTGCCGGTGGGTGGATACGCGGTGCAGTTCAAATTCAGCGACGGGCATTCGACCGGGATCTACAGCTTCGGTTTTCTGAAGGCGCTGGGGCGGCATCTGGCCGGGGGCGGCGGGCCGCCGGAGTGAGGGACGGGGGATGAAAGGACAGGATTGCCCTTTCGAAAAGCGGTTCCCGTCGGAGCTGTGCCGGGACGACACCTATTTCATGTGGCTGGCGTACAATCTGGCCATCGACGCGTGGCGGGCGGACGAGGTTCCCGTCGGCGCCGTGATCGCCAAAGATGGGGTGGTGATCGGCGCGGCGCACAACCAGACCATCGCGCTCGGGGATCCCACGGCGCATGCCGAGCTGCTGGCGATGACGCAGGCGTCGGAGGCGCTGGGCGACTGGCGTCTCAGCGGGGCGGCGCTGTACGTGACCAAGGAGCCCTGTCCGATGTGTTCCGGGGCGGCGGTGATGGCCAGGCTGGCGCGGGTGGTCTTCGCGATGGGAGACCCGAAGATGGGATGCTGCGGTGGGGCGGTGGCGCTCCACGCGGTGGAGACTTTCAACCACCACCCGATGGTCACCTCCGGTGTCCTGGATGCGGAGTGCAGGCAATTGCTGCAGGCATTCTTTCATCTCAAGCGCAGTGGCGATGGCAACGCGCGGGAGGCGCCGTGGAACTGATCTTCCTGGGCACCGGCACCTCGCAGGGCGTTCCCGTCATCGCGTTCGACGGACACCATTGCGACCTGACGAACCCGAAGAACTGGAGGACCCGCACGAGCGTGCACGTCGTGATGGGCGGGGTGAGGATCCAGGTCGACGCGGCGCCGGAGTTCCGGCTCCAGTGCGTGTGGAACCGGATCCCGGCGATCGATTGCTTCATATTGACGCACGGGCATTCCGATCACATCGCGGGCATGGATGACCTGAGGCGATTCTGCGATCTGCGGGATGGCGACGCGCTGCCGGTGTACTCGACGGAGGAGGGGATGGGACGGGTCCGGGCGGTTTTCCCGTACGCGATCGGCGACCGGCCAAAATACAAGGGATATCCGGCATTCCGGCCGTTGCGGATGCCGGGGCGCCTCGAGTTGCCGGGTGGCACCGTCGACAGTTTTCTTTTGCCGCACGGTTCGATCGATGTCCTGGGTCTAGTGTTCGAGGAGGGCGGCACGGGCAAGCGGATCGCGTACTTCACCGACTGCCACGAGGTGGGGGAGGCCGCGAGGGCGAGGGCCCGGGGCGCGGACATACTGGTGATCGATGCCCTCAGGCCGGAGCCGCACCCGACGCACCTGTCGATCTCGGAGGCGCTGGCGGTGGCGGCGGACGTCGGGGCGCGGCGGACGTACTTCACGCACATGACGCACCGGATCGATCACGAGTGCCTCGCGCGGGAGATGCCGCCGGGTGTGGGGCCGGCGTGGGATGGTCTGCGCGTCGAGGTGTGAGGGGCGGTGGACGCGGACTTTAAACTCTTTGGCCCGGCGCACCTCGGTGTGCTGGTCGCGATGGTCGGGGTGGCGGCGGGATTGGTGCTCCTGTCGCGCGGGGTGATGCGGCGGTGCGGCGATTGAGAATCCGGTGGGTCCTGGCGGGGATTCTTGTTCTGAGCAAGCTGGTGGGCCTGGGTCTGACATGGGCGCATTTCGGTCTATCGGTTCGTTCGGGGCTGCCTATGCACCTGTGCGATTGGGCGTGGGTCTGTGCCGTGGTGGCATTGCTGGGGCGTTGGCAAACCCCGTACGAGCTGGCATATTTCTGGGGCCTCGCGGGCACATTCCAGGCCGTGTTGACCCCCGACCTGCCCTTCGGATTTCCCCATCCTTTCTTTTTCACGTTCTTCATTTCGCATTGCGGGCTCGTCGTGGCGGTGGTGTTCCTTTTCCTGGGCGATGGCCTCATCCCGAGGCGCGGTTCGGCGTGGCGCGCATTCGGTTGGCTGCAGGTGTATCTGGTGGTGACGGCCGTCGTGAACCTGTGGTCGGGGGCGAATTACGGATACCTGTGCCAGAAGCCGCTCGGGGCGTCACTGCTGGACCACATGGGCCCGTGGCCATGGTATCTGGTTTCGGCCGAGGTGCTGGCGCTCGGCCTGTTCCTTCTCCTGTACGCGCCGGTGATGGCCGTCCGGCGCCGGCGTGGCCCGGCGGGTTAAGTCGCGAGCCGGGCGTCAGATCCGGCCTTGAATTGGTTGCGGGCGATCGCAGAGTGATCGCATGGAACAGCGGCGGCGGATCGGGGGCGCGGGAGGAGTGCCGGGGGCGCTGGCTGTGCTTTTCGGGAGCGCCGTTGTGGCGGCGGCGCAGGTGACGCCGCCGGCATCGCTGGGAGAGATCGTGGTGATCGGCGACGAGTTGGCGGCCGGCTACGGACTGGCGGCGCACGAGATGTATCCGGCGATCTTGCTGCGGGAGTTGAAGCGGGAGAACCTGAGGTATCAGGTCAGGACCGCATCGGCCCCGGGCGACACGACGGAGGTGGGCGCCCGACGGCTGCCGGTGGTGCTTCAAGTCCCGGAGCTCCGGTGGGTGGTTCTGGCGCTCGGCCGAAACGATGCCAAGGGGAAGATCTCGCTGGATGCGATGCGCGGGGCGTTGACCACCACGATCGAGGGGTTTGCCGGCAAGGGGATCAAGGTGTTGCTCTGCGGTTTTCCCCAGCCTCCGGAGGATGACCTGGCCTATGCGGCGGGTTTCCACTCGCTCTATCTGGAATTGGCTGGTGCCTATCGCCTGCCTCTGGTGACAAATCTCTTGGCCGGGGTCCAGGGGGTGGCGGCGATGAACCTGAACGATGGGAAGCACCCAAACCGGGAAGGGCAAAAGCGTATTGCCCAGAACATTCTGGATGTGTTGCTCCCGCGCTTGCGGACGGCTTCGACAAATCAGGCGCCCGCGGTCCCGGCCGCACCGGATCGGGCAGTGCCCGAAGGGACGGTGGCGCCGCCGCTTCAGTTTTGAGGTGCCGGGACCGGGGGTGCGACGGGTTCTGCCCGGGGGGCTTCCGCGGGGGTGTCTGCCCCAGGCGGCTGGGGGGCGTCCGGAGGCAATGGGGGGAGTGGAGCCACGCCGGGGGGCAGGGCGGGCATGGTCTCGGATGAAGGCGGGATGGGCACGGGTGGCATGGTCGCCTGCTCATCAGTTGGGTTGACGGGGATGGCGCGAGGCGCGTCGATGGGCGCCTCGGTCGGCGGCACCGGTTGGTCGGTGGACGGGGCGATGGGCAGCGCGCGCGGCGGCTGGACCGTTCCGGTGCGGCGACCCGGCAACGGGAAGCGGCGACCGTTGGTGGTGGGGGATGGTTCTTGGGGCAGGGCCGGGATGGCGTTGGTGGGCTCTATCGGCCCTGCGGGCGGGGGCGAGGCATCCGAGGCCGGGAGCGCGCGCCGGACGGGTGTGGCCTCGGCGTCGGTGGCCGGTGCGGGGATGGCGGGTTCGGGCTCGGGCAGCATGAGCTGCCAGCAGAGGCTCCCCAGCAGGCTGCATCGCCAATACTGGCGGAGCGCCTCGATGCGGTCATCCGCGTCGGGGCGGTGGCGCATCCCATCCGCGCGCTCGCGGACCAGTTGGAGCACCGCGGTACTCACATCGACCCGCTCCGCGAAGCCGATGCCCCGCTGCGCGCCGGCGTCGGCCGCCTGGATCATCCGTTCCAACAGCGCGTCGCTGCGCAGGAGCCAGCGCGCGGAGCCGGGGTCGAACGCGCCGTCCATAACGAGGTACTTCGCCCGCAGGGACTCGACCTCGCAGAGGGTGTTGACCCACGAGAAGCAATCGGCCGTCGCACCGAGATTCCTGTCGGGCGGAGGCACCGAGCGGGCGCCCGCGCCATCCTCCTGATAGCCGAAGCCCGGGGTGAAGCCCAGCCGACCGCTGGCGCTTTCGCGGTTCATCACCTGGCGCTGATTCCATTCCTGCTGGGCCTCCCACCAGAGCTTCGTGTCGCGCAGCAGGCGCGCGGCCGACGCGAGGCGTTCGTCGAAAACGAAGGTCTCCTTGAAACGGTCGGCATTGTCCTTGAGGCCGCGGAAGAGCACCTCGCCGGCACCCAGGCAGGTGGGGACTAGGGCCGATCCCCAGAAGCGCGGTTGGCCGGGTTCAGGCTGCCCGGGGTTCTTGGTCAACACCCCGGCCAGGGAGGAGAAGAAATCGGCCTCCTGATCTTGGAGCAGCAGGCGGGTTTCGTGGATGGCCGTGACGAGCCGGGCGCGGGCGACGGAGCGGTGGCCTTCGGTGGCATCCGAGTTCGGGGCGAGGGCCTGCTTGGCGAGGACCTGGGCGCCCTCGATGCGGGCCTGGAGGCGGCCGAGCCAGTCGAGTTGTTCGGCGATGACGAGGGAGGAGACGAGTTGGTCCCGGTCGAAGGCGGGGCGCATGCCCATGCGGTCGGCGATGGCCTTGCGGAGCAATTGGGCCTGTTCGTTCTGCGAGCCGAGGTCAAAATTCTGGCCGGAGGCCTGCCAGCCGGAGATGGCGGCGAGCTTCGCGCGGCCCTGGAGGAGGACCTCTCTCGCGTAGTAGGGCTGGCCGGCATGGTAGGCGGAGATGCCGGCCTCGTGGAGGTGGACGGCCTGTTCTAGGAGGCCGGCCTCGACGGCGTCGAGCTTGCTGAGCTGGACGCGGCGGCGCCACATGTTCAGTTCGCTCTCCAGGGTGCGCTGGACCCTCTGGCATCGCTCGTTCAGGAAGCGGAAGACATCGGGGCCGTGGCGCAGGGGCCCGGCGGGTTTCGGGGGTTTGGGGAGCTCGCGGCCAAGGACGAGCGCGGTGGCCTCCTCGAACGTGTCCGCGAGCAGGCATTCGATCCCGATCTTCGCCGCCTGCTCCTCGACCGAGACCCACGAGTTGGTGCCGCCCTGATAGATGCGCTGGACGGCGGGGACCACGACGCGCTTGATGCCGGACTTTGCGGCGGCGCGGAGGCGGCGATCCAGTTGGGTGACGGCGCCGATGGAGTTGTCGGGGTTGATGGTGCCGATGACGGCAGTGTCCTGGGGGAAGAGCGTGTGGGAGGCGGTGGCGATGAGCCCGATGCCGAGCGCGAGGTTGTTGTCGGGGCCATCGAGGGGGGCGGGCTCGCGCACGGCCCAGTAGGCGTTCCGCCAGGGCTGCTGCCAGGCGATGGCGCTGGCGAGGCAGGGCAGCCACATGTAGCTGCGCATGATCTCGGCGGATTCCGGTGTCGCGGCGTCGAGGAACTGGAAGGTCAGGGAGTTGGTGGCGGAGGTCGCGTCCTCCGGGGTGGCCATCCACTGGAGGATCGCCGCCGCGACCCGGCCATCTGGCGCGGGTTCCGCAAGGAGCAGGGGGATGCTCTGGGAGGCGGGTTCCGCGCTGCGGGTCAGGGGGCCGGCGGGCTCCTGCGCCGCCGCGGCACACACGAGTCCCAGCGCGGCAAACGCGCCGCGCGCCAGGGTCCAGGCTGGCCTCATCTCGGGCATGGCAACGGACATTTTTGGGGCAGGGGGGAGACTTTGGGGGAACAGGGCGATTTGTCCAATCCGTATCGCCGGTGAAAATCCGTCTGGAATCCGTGTTGAAATGCCCGGGGTCTCCGGTATAAAGCCCGCCCGATGCATGGGCTCCAGCAGTTAGTGGAAACAGGTAAAGTGTCAGGCAAGGCGGCCGAGAGATTGAAACTCCTCGAGGCGGGCGCGTTCTGCACTCACAAGAGCTGGGGCTTTGGCCGGGTGCGCTCCTGGGACATGGCCATGGAACAGGTGCTGATCGATTTCGCGGGCAAGGCGGGCCACGCGATGCAGTTCCAATATGCGGCGGAGTCGCTGACGCCGCTGGAGGCGGGGCACATCCTGGCGCGCAAGGCGACCGAACTGGCGGCGCTGCGCCGCGAGGCGGCGGAGGCGCCGGCGGCCCTGATGCGTTGCGTGGTGAAGAGCCTGGGTCGCTCCGCGACGGGGACGAACATCGAGGCGACGCTCTGCCCCGACGTGATCGCGGCCGCGGACTGGAAGAAGTGGTGGGAGGGGGCGCGCCGGGCGATGAGGCAGGACGGCCATTTCGCGATCCCGGGCTCGAAGAGCGCCCCGATCGTCATGCGCGACGGCCCGCCGCCAACCAAGGGAGTGGATCCGGACGAGTTCGAGTCGGTGATGGGGACGAAGGCGCAGGCCGCCTGGATCGCCGCGGCGCTGAAACACCCGGGCAAGATCGACGCGAAGCGGCAGGCGTACGAGCGGGTTGTGGTCCGGGCGGAGGACACGCTGCGGAAGACGACATTATCGCTGAATGCCGACTTTCTCCAGCTGGCCCTGTGCCGCGACGAACTCGCCGCGGCGCTGGGGATGTCGCCGTCGGCGGACGTGCGGACGGGCAGGCTGCTGGAACTGGTGCCGGACCTGCCGACGGTGGTGGACGAGCTCCCGTCGGCATCGCAGGGGAGGGTGCTCGCCGAACTGGTGGGGGACGACGGCGAGAGGGTGGGGGTCTGGGTCTCGCGGTTTCTCTCTGTTGCCTCGGCGCGGCTCGTCGGGGTCATCCGCGAATTTTACGCGCAACGCGGGGAGGCGGAGGGATTCCGTCTGGCGCTGCAGCGCGGGCTCAGGGAACAGAGCCTCTCGGCCGAGACCCTGCTGTGGCTGCTGCGAAATCGGAAGGAGTCCGACGTTCAAGGGCTGGTCGAGCCCCGGATGTTCAGCACGCTGCTGGCCGCGATCGAACGGGATTCGACGGGTGGGAGGCGCGCGACCCGGCTGCACGACGTGGTGGTCGCGGACAAGAGGCTGCTGATCGACCTGCTGGAGGGGGCCGATGGCGCCCAGGTCCGGGACATCGCCCGCGCGATCCTGCTGACCTCGGTTTTCAGCGACATGGACCGGCGCTCGCTCCTCGGCCGACTGGTGAAGGCGTTTCCGGACATCGAGAAACTGGTGAGCGATGGCATGGATCGGGCGAGGTCTTCGGCGGAGGCGCGGAGCGAGTCGGCCAAGGAGGCCGCATCGCCACTGATCGTGTCGTGGCCGAGCCTGGAGCAGCGGAAGCGGGAGCTGGACGATCTGGTGACGAAGAAGATCCCGGCGAACACGAAGGACATCGCGGTGGCGAGGTCCTATGGCGACCTGAGCGAGAACGCGGAGTTCAAGTTCGCGAAGGAGCAGCAGCGGGTATTGGGGCGGCGGCGGGCGGAACTGGAGCGGGAGCTGTTGCTGGCGAAGGGCACAGATTTCAAGGGGGCGGATCCCTCGAGGGTCGGGATTGGCACGATCGTTACGGTGAGGGATGGCGAGAGGAGCCAGACTTTCACCATCCTGGGCGCGTGGGACACGGACCCATCGAAGGGGATCGTGTCGTATCTGACGGCGGTGGCCAAGGCGCTGAGCCAGAAGGCGGTCGGCGATCGGGCGTCGATCCCCGGGGATGAGCCGGGAAGTGTGCGCGAGGTGGTCATCGAATCGATCGGGGCATACAATCCTTAGAAAGCAACAGAGGAGAAAAGACATGAGCGAAATCGTGAACATCCGGGCCCGCGAGATCATCGACTCGCGCGGGAATCCGACCGTGGAAGTCGATGTCGAGTTGGCGGGGGGAGCAGCCGGCCGCGCGGCGGTGCCGTCGGGGGCGAGCACGGGCGAGCACGAGGCGTGGGAGCTGCGCGACAAGGAGGACAAGGCGCGCTATCTGGGCAAGGGGGTGCGGAAGGCCGTCGACAACGTCAACGGCGAGATCGCCGACAAGCTCATCGGCATGGACGCGACCGACCAGGTCGCGGTGGACCGCGCGATGATCGAGCTGGACGGGACGAAGAACAAGAGCCGACTGGGGGCCAACGCGATCCTTGGCGTGTCGCTGGCGGCGGCCAAGGCCGCGGCGGATTGCGTGGGCTTGCCGCTGTTCAAGTACCTGGGTGGGCCGAACGCGAAGGTGCTGCCGGTGCCGCTTGCCAACGTGATGAACGGGGGCGCGCACTCGGACGCGCCGATCGACTTCCAGGAGTTCATGATCGTCCCGAAGGGCGCGCCGACCTTCGCCGAGGGCCTGCGCATGGGGGCCCAGGTGTTCCACCAGCTGAAGAAGGTGCTGCACGACAAGGGCCTGAGCACCGCGGTGGGAGACGAGGGCGGCTTCGCGCCGAACCTCAGCTCGACCGAGGAGGCGCTCGATGTCATCGCGAAAGCGATTGAGGCCGCCGGGTACAAGATCGGCGACGACGTGGCCTTCGCGCTGGATGTGGCATCGAGCGAGTTCTACGATAAGAAGAAGGACAAGTATGTCTTCAAGAAGTCCGACAAGCGGGAGCTGAGCGGCGAGGAGATCATCGCCTTCTACCAGAAGCTGCAGAAGAAATTCCCGATCATCAGCATCGAGGACGGCTGCGCCGAGAACGACTGGACGAACTGGAAGAAGCTGACCGAAGCCATGGGCAAGGACACGCAGCTTGTGGGTGACGACCTGTTCGTGACAAACGTCGAATTCCTGCGCCGCGGGATCCGGGAGGGCGTGGGCAACTCGATCCTGGTGAAGGTGAACCAGATCGGGACGCTGACGGAGACCCTCGACGCGATCGAGCTGGCCAAGCGGCACAAGTACACGGCGGTGATCAGCCACCGCTCTGGCGAGACCGAGGACGCGACGATCGCCGACATCGCGGTGGCGACCAACGCGGGCCAGATCAAGACGGGCTCATTCTCGCGCTCCGACCGGATGGCCAAGTACAACCAGTTGCTGCGCATCGAGGAGCTGCTGGGCGACAGCGCCATCTACGGGTGGGCTTGATTCTCCCAGGCGTGTCGGTGCGGATCGATCACAAACTCTGTGATCGATCCGCCCGAATGGCCGACAACTCGAGCCGAAGGGGTCGGTGTGGGTGCGCGTCCGGGCCACCACTGGCGCGGAACCGTGTAGCCCATCTGGTCACAGTTGGGCCCGCGCGCTCGGCCAGGGCGTCCACGGTCTGACGACCGTGGCTACACCCGGAATTTTCGAGCCAGATCCCGCGCCCCGCACGCGGGGCACCACCGGGGGTGAAAATGTAGCCCCTCCGGTCACGGAGGGGCCGCGCGGTGGACTCCACGGCCTCACGGCCGTGGCTACGTCTGGGATTTTCGAGCTAGCAGTCTGTCGGACTTTGCCACGTCACTCAGGGGGAAACTTCCGATGCGGCCGAGGGGCCGTTTGCTGCGGTGGCAGAACCCCATCAGGGGTGGCGACACCGCTTTGGAATCGCGCCTGATCGCCCTGGGCGACCGGAGCGCGGGCGGTGGCCCTGGGCCTTGGCTCGCGGCTCCGCCGGGATCCAAGGCGGTGCCGCCAACGGGCGATTTTGGACCAACCCTTACGCGAGGATTTGAGCTGCGAGTCGGCGATTGCCGCCTAAAGCCCGTCTGCTATAGAGGATGGCTCCTATGGCAGCGAAACGCGAGCAAGGCAAGAAGCCGGCAGGCAAGAAGGTCCCCAAGCGCAGGAGCCCGGTCCTGACGGAGGAGTCGCAGAAGGTGATGCGCCGGTTGCGCGAGGCGGTGGGACACCCCGTGGTCGCGTACTGGACATCCTCCGGGGGCTCGATCTGCCAGAACGACGTCATGGCGATGGCGCATCTCTTGGACCGCGAGCGCATGGGGCGCGTCGTGGGGCTGTTCCTGAAATCGGATGGGGGCAATCCAGAGGCCGCGCTCCGCCTGGTCCACCTGCTCCGGGCGCATTTCCGGAAGATCGTGCTCTTCGCGCCATTCGAGTGCGCCTCGGCGGCGACGATGGTGGCGCTGGGCGCGAACGAGATCCACATGGGGGCGACCTCATATCTGACGGCGGTGGACACCTCGCTGAAGCACGACCTGTCGCCGGTGGATCACCGGAACTATCTGGTGTCGGTCAGCCAGGACGAGGTGAGCCGGATCCTGCGGCTCTGGAGAGAGCAGAAAAGCCAGCAGAACCCGTATCCCGAGGTCTATAAATATCTGCACCCGCTGGTTATCGGGGCGCTGGACCGCTCGAGTTCGCTATCGATCCGCATCTGCCGGGAGCTGTTGGGCTACCACATGAAGAGCCCGGCCAAGGCGGCGCGGATGAGCAAGGAACTCAACTCGGCCTACCCGTCGCACTCGTACCCGATCACGGCCAAGGAGGCCTCGCGCCTCGGGCTGAATATCCGCGAACTGGACGGGCGGGTGGAGCGCCTGCTGCGCGAGCTCAACGGGCTCTATTCGCGCATGGCGCAGGTGATAACGGACGACTACGACGAATTCAACTACCACAACCAGGAGATCTGCAACATCCTGGAGCGGGAGGGGAGGCAGGTCTACTTCCAGGTCGACAAGGACTGGCACTACCGGAAGGAAGAGCGCCGGTGGGTGACCTTGAACGACAAGTCGAGCTGGAGGGTCGTCGAGCGCGAAAACAAGCGCTGGGAGAATCGGCAGTTCTTCATCACGTAGGGATCCGCCGGGCTTTGGCGCCGCGCCGGGATCGCAGACCTCCTGCATTCGCGGTGGGACATCGAACCGGCCGCTGCCGCCAGTGGCTTGCGGAATGCGTCGGGCCCCAGCGCGTGATCCCGATTGCGGCGCGACCAGATCGCTGGCGGGAGGCGACGTTGGAGCGGATACACCAGAAGAGAGGACGGAGGAACCGAATGCTCGTTTGAGGGGCATGATGATGCCTCGCGGATCGTGGGCCCGCTCACTTCCGCGTTGCGCCTGATCTGGATCGAGATGCTCGCCACCGAGGGCAGGAGGTGATACGCTTGCCGAGGAGGTTTTGAAAAGGACGGTGGCTAAGACGGGATGGCGGCGCATCGGTACCGGGATGATGGTCCTGGCCCTCGCCGTGTCGTGCGCGATCGCCGCGGGACCGAAGCGGGTGCTCATCCTGAACCCATACGGGCACGATGTGGCGCCTTTCGCGACTGCGGTATCGGCATTTCGCTCGACGCTGGTGCGGGAACTGGGGGAGCCGGTAGATTTCCATGAGGTGCCCCTGGATTTGGCCCGCATCGAGGAGCCCGGGGGGGAGGGGGCTCTGGTGACTTTTTTGGAGGGTCGGCTCAACAAGCGACCCGTGGACCTCGTGGCGCCGCTTGGTGGGGCCGGTGTCCAATTCGCCGCCCGGCACCGCGAACGCCTCTTTCCGAATACGCCAATGGTGCTTTTGGCGGGCGAGCCGCGATTGATCCCGGCTGGTTTTGCCCGGACGGATGCCGCCGTCGTGACCCACAAGGTCGATCTGCCCGGCATGGTGGAGGACATCCTGCAGTTGCAGCCGCAGACAACCCACATCGCGGTGGTGTTTGGCGCCTCGGCCATCGAGGAGTTCTGGGTCAACGAGTGCCGTCGTGAATTCGCGTCTTTCACCAATCGCGTTGGGTTCACGTGGCTCAACGAGTTGCCCCTGGAGCAGATATTGCAGCGGTGCGCGACACTGCCGCCGCGTTCTTTCATCCTGCACGTGTTGTTCGTCGTGGATGCGGCCGGGAACCCTTGCGAGCAGAACGAGGCACTGCTGCGCTTGCACCAGGTGGCGAACGCCCCGTTGTTTGGATACTTTGCCAGCGAGTTAGGACTGGGGCCTGTCGGCGGCCGGCTGTATGACGATGCGCGGGTTGGCGCGGAGGGTGCCCGGGTGGCGATACGCATCCTGCGCGGCGAAAGCCCGGACAGCATCCCGCCACAGGTATTTGAGGCGGGGGCTCCGGTCTACGACTGGCGGGAGCTGCGGCGCTGGGGAATAAGCGAGGCGGGGTTGCCGCCCGGCAGCGTCGTGGAGTTCCGGCAGCGGGGCTTCTGGGAGACGAACCGTTGGCTGATCGTTGGCGCGACGGCCTTCTGCGTTTTTCAGGCGGCACTGATCGTCGGTCTGTGGTTGAATCGGGCGAGGTGGATTCGGGGTGAGGCGGAGGCGGTGTTGATCGCCGATATCTCGTCGAAATTCGTGAATCT
>JAANMX010002051.1_pt1 | contig 21130 bp, 17 predicted proteins | sample 7279681 | NCBI WGS metagenome assembly JAANMX01 (sample SAMN14094542, study PRJNA606508) | bioreactor metagenome | isolation source: A lab-scale SPAN reactor treating ammonium-rich wastewater day 351 | place: Ireland: Galway | collected 2018-01-01
ATAAGGCAGGAACTTCTCCAACGGTGGATAATGCCTTGTTGAGAAGAGAGCAGGAAAGCCGTATGAGGGAAAACCTCACGTACGGTTTGACGAGAAGATACTGGAAATAGGGTATGGTTGTGATCATGTGACACTCTCAGAGGAAACGGAGAGAAACGGGGAACACAAACCTTTGCAAGGATTTTGAGACAGCGCAAAAAGTATGACTATTTTTAGTTACAATACAATAATTCTTACTTATCAGCCAGTTGTTCAACACCTATCCGGATTTCTCCCCCTACAACTTTGCCATTCGGTTCTTTAACAGAAATATTTTGCCTTAATTGAGGAATAAACGAGGTTCCGTTCCTGGTTATTTCTTCTCTCGTATTCTTGTACGTGATCTTCATTAAGATATGGTATTTTAACTTTGTTCTTTGCTCCGTAGATAAGATGATATCTTCTAAATTGCTCATAACCTTTGATTTGTCCCATAAAAAAACAAAATCCTGAGAAGAAGAAAATTCTTTATCTAAGGTATCTAAGAGTTCCTCACATTCATCGATAAACTTGGCTTCTTTTAGCAGGGAAGGATCTATAACTATATGTATCTCATCCCATTCCTCATTGATTACTTTAGATTCAATTTTCAAAGATTGCTTAATCTCATGCGTCTTTAAAAATGTTACTGTATAAGGCTCGAATAGCTCAGCCTCCGGGCATGAGAAAAGGCTGGTTTTCAACTGTGGTTGTCTGCCATAAAGAAGACCAGCTTCGATTTGGCCAATAGCTTTAGCCTTAAGTTCAAAAAGATAACTTTTGTTTCTTTCTATGAGTCTTGCCTGATCGATAAAAAGATATCCGTGTATTAATGGGTCCCGATGTTTAATTCCCAATCTCAATATATAAGAGCCAGGCAATCCGTTAACCTCCTGTGCCCGGAAAGCTATATACAGCTCATTCCGATCATTCCTGTCTTCTGTGTTTTTGATTTCATCGATACGGATAAATTGCTCGTCTCCATGCTGTATCAGATCTGTAGCATCCTCCTTAATCCCTTGTTTACGAATACATCTCCAGATTTCATACGTAACGACAAGAGAAGCGTTCTTCAGGGTAATTTCCTGCTCTTTGAGCTGAGAACTATCGTTTGCTTCAATAGTTACGCAACTACCCAGTACCATAAAACATATTATGATGTAACAATATCTTGTTCTTACATTCACGAGGTATCTGATAATTTTATTGAGCTAATATATCAAGGGAAATTAAGGCCATAATTTTTGCAAAGTCAACCAATTCTTTAATATCAATTGATTCATTTGTAGCATGTGCTTCGGCCACATCGCCGGGTCCAAATCCAACAGCTATTATACCTTTTTGGATAAGCTGTTTTGTTACAGTTGCGCCAGATAATCCTTTTGGTTGTGGACGAGTACCTAAAATGGATTGCGCATGTTTTGAGATTAATTCCACGAGTAAATTATCGGTGGGGACAGCAGTGGGAGGTTGATCAGAAATGATTTTTACATCAAATCGTGCAGGGCATAGCGCCTCAACTTCCTTCATAATATTTTTTATATCGTTCACAACAGTGTCTGATGAATCGCCGGGTAAATAGCGAATATCCAGTTGTACTTTACAGAGAGCAGGCACGATATTAGGCGCTGTTCCACTATGGATAGAGCCAAGATTCAAAGTAGGTGGAGAGTGGAGTGGATGCGAGGTTTGTCTGAACTTTAATTGTTTTATCCTATCGAGCAAGATGATCATGTTCCATATCGCATTTATCCCCATCTCTGGTCTTGAACCATGCGCCTGCTTACCATGGGAGACGATCTCCAAGAACAACGTGCCTTTTTCAGTTACATCGATTATCTGCATATTATGTGCGACATCGGGAATGATAGCAAAGTCCGCGCTAATGCCACATTCGTTCAATAAATATTCCAGTCCTAACGCAGAACCTCGTTCCTCATCAGCAACGCCGATCAATAAGAACCGGCCTTTCAGTTTAGATTCGTTCTCTTTAAGAAATCGTGCAACAGCCATCATGGCGGCCATCTGCCCTTTATTATCAGAGGCTCCCCTGCCGTAGATTCGTCCGTTTTCTATCCATGCTTCAAAGGGATCCCTCTTCCAATCATCGCCGGCTGGCACAACATCTAAATGACATGCAACAAGTAAAGTAGGGATAGATGATGTGATTTCCTTACGACCTATGTATCCAATGATGTTTGCTCGGTGTTTTACCTTTTCAAAAATGGTATATGGGATTTGTAATGATTTAAAAAAATCCTCAATAACTTCAACAGCGAGGGCTTCATTCCCGGGAGGATTTTCGGTTTTCTTATTGATTAATTTAACGGCGAGTTCAACGATCTTATTTTCCTCATTTTGCATGTATTCCTTCACATAATTTATAGAATTATTTGAAGCATATTTTCCCATAACAGTATTTCCTCTGGTAATAGTAGACTTTAAGGATTTTAAAATGTTGTAGTGTAAACAGAATTATTCAAGCTTATCAAATAAGTTTTTCTTTGATTCACAGATTGGGCATACCCAGTCCGCTGGTAAATTCTCAAATTCTGTTCCGGACTTGATGTCTTTCTTTGGATCTCCCCTTTTAGGGTCATAGGTGTAACGGCATATTATGCATTCTGCTTTTGACATATTTCTTGTTCTCTGGATCATTTGAATTTGGGATTTCAATATGTTGTACCGGTCAGGGACATTGTTCTCTACACATAGTTAATACAGTACGGTTATATTGATAACCGTATTACAATGTAAAAAACTTCCTTTTGCAAGCTTTTTATACCCGCCATATATCTTTGTATAGACTTACATATGAGATAACAGTAATCATTGCAAATGAAAGAGATATGAGAAAAAGTATGAAGAAATTTATAAAATTTGTGTTTGACAAGTATCAGCAAATAAAGGACTATAAAGGTAATAGATGAAAATGATGGAAAAAAGAGGTAATTCCTTTGGCCTTGCCTTTGAGTAAGCTATACACGATATTTCGTGTGGATGTATAAAAGAAGATTATATGAATAAGCGTGAGCCGACAAATTATGGATTTTAAGAAATATAAATTAGGGGAAAAGAGTAGATCATTACGTGACACTATAAAGGGTCTCATAAAGGGAGAATTCTGTTTAAGCGAGAATTTCCTCAATAAGTGCATGAAAGACTTTACACAAGTTCAGTCAATTAAATTGCTCAATGGATATTTCATACTAAACGTGTCAAATATTGAAGCTGTACTTAACTACGATTCATGTGAATTCAATGAAAATACAAGATCGGTAACATTTAAAGTACTTAATCTTAAGCCGTTTTATTATAAACCGTTTCTGAATCTTATTCACTTGAAATTTCCATTCCTGAAGTTTGATAAAGATGCGGAAAAGACAAGATTGCTTACTTGCCACTTAAATAAAATCCCTGCGCTTAAGGATAACAAGATTGTAAATAGTCGTTATTTATCATATCTTACCGTAAAATATATAAAATGCACAGAGGGTAAGGTTGCTGTGAAGTTGAAGATACCATTAAAGGCTTTGAAAGATAAGCTATTTAAGGATTCTGTACCAAAATCTAACTAACGACTTTTGTCGTGAAGAAAGTAAATAATCATGGAAAAAACACATGGAGTCTATTACAGGTTGAGTTATAAGTTCTCAATCTAAAGAGAAACAAACTAACGCAATTGTATAGGAATTTTCATTAAGCGGGTTTGCGGTAGGGTGGGTTAAGCGATAGCGAATCCACCTTTTCTCTGATCATGAGGTTCTATAATGACTTTTATGGAATCCTTTGCCTCGGCAACCAGTTTAAAGCCTGTAGCTGTTTCGGAAAGACCTAGCCTATGGGTAATTAAGTCTCGTACTGCTACCCTGCCTGCACGGATTAGTTCAATGGCTGTAGCCATATCATCCGGTGGCCCGGCATAAGACATGACAAGAGAGTTACAATTACGCCAGAGGTCCCAAAGGTTTACGGGAGTTGAGACATTTGGTTCTGTTGGGGCAAAAAAAAGAATCGTCCCGCCCCGTTCCACAGAGTTTAATGCCTGTCCTATGGCTGCAGTGGCCCCTGTACATACGACAACCAAGTCAGCCAGGCGTCCGTTATTGGTTTTACGCAGATAGGCGGGAACATCTTCTTTTGCGTGAATTACATGGTCAGCTCCGGATTGTTGTGCCATTCTTAAGCGATATTCAGTAATATCAACCGCAAAAATTTGTCCGGCCCCCAGCGCGCGTGCTAATTGAATGTGAAGGAGTCCGGATATGCCGCTGCCGATAACGAGCACACTTTGTCCTGCACGTAATTTTGCCTTCCTTTGCCCAAGGAGGGTGCAGGCTAAAGGCTCAACAAAGGTTCCTTCCTCAAAAGAAACCTCATCCGGCAAAACAAAGGTACCCCGATCAACATTGATGTGCGGAATACGAATATATTCGGAAAAACCACCAGGATAAAAATTTGTAGTGCGCAAGGTATCACATACCGAATAATGGCCATTCAGGCAGTAATGACACGTATTGCAGGGGACATGATGAGCCACGGTTACCCGATCACCTACTTTATAATGCTTCACTCCTTCTCCAACGGACACTACTTCACCGGCAATTTCATGTCCCAGTACGAGAGGTGCCTTTTTAATACGGTACCATTCCATTACATCACTTCCGCAAATACCACTGGCTATTACCTTTACTAATAATTCACCCGGTCCAATGTGAGGGGTTTGCATCTCTTCAATTCGAACATCTCTGTTGTTGTAATACATTGCTACGCGCATAGTGTTTCCCTTTAATCTCCAATCTGATTAAATCTGAATTCTCGGACAGCCTGTAAAGCCTTGCCCTACGGTTTTATAAAAAACAAAAGTCGCCAAAGACCTAATTTAATGCATAGGAAATTCAAACAAAGAGTTCCTCCCCCTTGATGGGGGAGGTTAGGTGGGGGTGGACAAGCAAGCAGAGCACCCTCCCTTAGTCCCTCCCATCAAGGGAGGGAAAAATTTGTAGGTAAGTCGCCGAAGGCTCAATTAAATTAATAGATTATATTAGTGAACAATGACAATGAGCAGTATCAGTAAGCAACATCTTAACCGGCACTATCCAGTGATGCTTACCAGACTTTCTCATACTTTATAAGATATTCACTATTTCTTTTTATTCTTCTCTGCATTAAAGATGTCATTTGCTTGTTTTGCCGTTGCATTCTCGTGGATGATAGCGCGTAAAGCCTTGATCATGGCTACGGGGTACTCATTTTGCCAGATATTCCTTCCTAAATTCACACCAATAGATCCCTTTTGCATCCCATCATGAACAAACTCAAATACCTCAAGGTCTGAGTTTACTTTTGGTCCACCTGCCATGACGACAGGTACAGGGCATCCATTCGTAACTTTTTCAAAATTCTCGCACCAGTAAGTTTTTACGACCCGGGCGCCCAATTCTGCTGCAATACGGCAACAGAGCGCGAGGTAACGGGCGTCACGCTTTTCCATTTCTCTTCCAACAGCCGTAACTGCCATTACGGGAATACCATACCTTTCCGCTTCGTTTACTAATGTTGATAGATTTAACAAGGTTTGGTGTTCATATTTACTGCCGATAAAGACGGAAATACCTAAACCAGAGGCGTTTAAACGAACAGCCTCTTCTAGGGAAGTGGTAAGACTTTCGTTCGCCAGGTCTTCACCAACCATGCTTGTGCATCCGGATACTCTAAGGATAATGGGTTTGCTATTTACCGGATCTATGCACGAACGTAATACCCCGCGGGTGCAAAAAAGGGCATCGCTGTATTCAAGAATGGGTTGAATAGTCTTGCCCGGCTTTTCCAGGTTAGTAGTGGGACCCTGGAAATATCCATGGTCAATTGGTAAAAACATACATCGGCCGTTTGGTTTTATAAGTTGAGATAAGCGATTCTTCATTCCCCAAGGCATTGTTTTATTCCTCCCTTTAACAGTGTGAACAATTTTTATGTGACTTTTCAGGTCTCACAATTAAATATCCTTTTCCTATCAGCCAATGATGGAACTGATAGGTGGTATATTTGCAATGTGTTTTACAAATATCCCTGATCTTTTCATATTCAGAAGAACCTTCCTTTTGTGCATTCAGGTCCATTTGCACTGAACATTTTATATCATTACAGAATTCCCGCCGTTTATAATCTACATATCCTTTGATTGACATAGGCATATCCTTTACAGAGGAGAACTAAGAAAAAAATACAGGTAACAAAAAGTACTGGTGTATCAAGTAAAAATTTACTAAGTGTTAGAATTACTATTTCTCTCAATATCTTTTTGTATCAGTTTTGAAAGGGTGATAGCGTTATTTACTGCATAGCCAGCCTCGTCATTGTTAAAGTAGACAAATACATCTTTCCCTTCTTTCAACCATGCTTTTATTCTTTTGGAATCAGTTTGTAGTTCATCATCGGAATAGCAGTTCTTATGAGAATATTGCTTTGCCCTGTGATGCCGGAGGTACACAAAATCAGTTACTATAGGGGTGTGTCCGGTAAATTTCGGAAAATCAGCAATACATACGGCTATATGAGCATTCTCCAATATACGATACACATCCTCACAAAACCAACTCTCATTCCGAAATTCAAATACAAAGGGGATGGTACTCAATTTTCTCAATAATGATACAAAATTGAATAACCTATCGATATGTATCGTGAACGTAGGCGGCAATTGCCATAATACTATTGATAATTTTTCTTTGAGAAACTTCGCTCTACCTAAAAATAATTTTAATGACGCTTCTACTTCATTGAGTCTTTTAATATGGGTAATAAACCGGCTTCCTTTTACTGCAAATGAAAAATCATCCGGTGTTTGCCGATACCAGTTTTTGAAGGCATTTTCTGAAGGCAAGCGATAAAAGGAGACATTCAATTCCACACTTTTAAGAAATTGTGAATAATATTCCAGCCACTTGCTTTTAGATAGTTCCCCTGGATAAAATACTCCATCCCCCCAGTGTTTATAAGTAAAGCCACTGGTACCTATACATGCCTTGCCTTTCTTCATACATCAAAAATTATCAAATCGTAATTTTTTATTACAGAATTGTCAAGATTGAACGGATAACGTGTTATATTCCTTCCCCGTCTTTATAATTTTTCATAAATATAGTCATCAGTTTTGATTCTGTTTCAGAAACGTAATCGTCTTCTTTTATCGAAATATGTAAATTTTCTTCCAGTTTTTTTATCCGTTCTTTGAGTTTGCGGTTTTCAACCAATACGATTTTAAGCGCCTCGGCGATAGGGTCTGGCAATTGTCCATGGTCTAATGCTGCATCATGTTCTTTCTTTTTCTGTTCAATAATTCTCCCTGGTACCCCGACCACAGTCGAATACGGTGGTACATTTTTAACAACAACAGAGCCCGATCCGATACGTACATGATCTCCCACCGTTATATTGCCCAATATACACGCATTTGAGCCTACGATAACTTTTTTCCCCAGTTCCGGATGCCTTTTTGTCTTTTCTGTAGTTGTACCTCCGAGGACAACTCCTTTATAGATAAGACACCCATCTCCAACTACTGCAGTTTCACCAATAACCACGCCCATACCGTGATCGATAAATACACCATGTCCGATTGTGGCGGCCGGGTGTATTTCAACTCCTGTTAAGAATCTGCTGATATGAGAGATAAAACGGGATAATACAATCCATTTTTTTCCCCAAAGATAATGCGATATTCGATACAGCCATAAGGCATGTACGCCTGGGTAGCATAAAACTACTTCAAGCTTGCTTCTTGCGGCCGGATCATTTTGGAAGGCAGCATTAATGTCCTCTTTCATGCGATTGAACATTAAAATTCCTTAAACAAAACGGTAGATAAATATCTCTCACCGGTGTCAGGAAATACGACAACCGTTAGTTTCCCTTTATTTTCAGGTCTTGCTGCTACCTGTAATGCTGCATGGGCGGCGGCTCCGGAAGAGATACCCACTAAAATTCCTTCTTCTCGTGCGAGTTGACGGGCCAGAGCAAATGCCTCCTCGTTTTTGACCGTGATAATTTCATCGATTACTTTCCTGTCGAGGATTTCAGGTATAAATCCTGCGCCAATCCCCTGAATTTTATGCGGGCCTGGCTTTCCGCCCGAGAGCACTGCTGAATCAGTAGGTTCAACGGCGATTACTTTCAATGAGGGTTTCCGCTTCTTAATAATCTCGCCCACTCCGGTAATTGTTCCACCTGTCCCTACACCACCCACAAAGATATCAATCTTGCCATCAGTATCATTCCATAGTTCTTCTGCTGTTGTCTTTCTGTGAATTTCCGGGTTAGCCGGATTTTTAAATTGCTGCGGCATAAAAGAGTTTGGGGTATCTTTTACCAATTCTTCTGCCTTGCTGACAGCACCCTTCATTCCCTCAGCTCCTGGCGTTAACACTATTTCGGCGCCAAATGCCTTCAGCACTGACCGCCGCTCTATACTCATGGTGTCCGGCATGGTTAAAATCAGCTTATAGCCTCTTGCAGCGGCCACGAAGGCTAAAGCTATACCCGTATTGCCCGAAGTAGGTTCTATGATAATTGTATCCTTTTTAAGGAGCCCCGCTTTTTCTGCTGCTTCTAACATAGCAATTCCGATACGGTCTTTTACACTGGCCATAGGGTTGAATGATTCCATTTTAGCTACAACCGTTGATTCCAATCCCTTAGTAATATTGTTTAATCTAACCAATGGTGTATTGCCAATTGTTTTGGTGATGTCTTCATATATTTTTGCCATATATTCCTCTTAATTAAATTCTCTATAAAGCAAATGTCTTAATTAATTAAGGATACAAAGCAACTATGATACCTAGTCAGAGGTTATTTCTCAAGAGATTTTTAGTGCCTTGTTTTTTCTTGACAAAAAAAAAATTGTCTATAGTATATATGGTTTTAGGTAATATTGTTGTCTGTGCTAAGATGTAAAAAAATTTTACAATTGTATATATTTTTTGGAACATATATCTTATTAAAGGTGTTATTGTGAACTATAAATATATTGATAATTTAGCGAAACAGGTCGGTGGTTCGTTACGGCTTACCGCATTGATTATAAGCCGGTCGAGGCAAATTGTAAAAAAAGCTCCGATATTAATTGAAACAAATATCGATGACCCTGTGCAGATTGCGTTTTTAGAATTGATGCAAGGAAAGATTAGGCTCAACGAAGGGGGCGCACCGCCACCTCAGGTTTCAGAACAAAAGAAGATTGAAAAACTCTTAGGAACTCCTGAGAAATCGGAGGCTTGATGGTAACTACACTACAACAATAAAAGTAGTATCATGTGCCGCTTCTTCTAAACAATTTATTATGCGAGGGGATAAATTACACAAATACGTGGTATTGTAGTTAGGAAAAAAATCCTAATCTGTTTAGAATACATCATAAATTTACCTGCCCAAACTATTACACCACAATACACAGAAGTTTAATTCCATATTTTAAATTCATGAACGTAAAATAAGGTTGTGTTTTCTCGATGTAATTCATAAGGCGATAAGTCCATAACCAACATAACCAAATATCTCATAATTATGTATTAGGAAAGGACTGATTGAAAATTACTGAGAAAAAGTTTTTATAGGATACTAAAACAAGGGGGAATTCTGTAATTATGATTAAAGTTGACCATTTGGCAAAGCGTTATGCAAACGTGTATGCAGTAGACGACATCTCATTTGAAGTCAACCAGGGTGAGATTTTAGGTCTCTTGGGACCTAACGGAGCAGGGAAGACAACTACCATGCGCATATTGACCTGCTATATGCCAGCGACTTCGGGAACTGTTACGGTTGAAGGTTACGATGTCTTTCGGGATTCGGTTCAGGTGCGCAGGCAAATAGGATATTTGCCGGAAAATGTGCCCTTGTATCCTGAAATGCGGGTGAAAGAATATCTTTCGTTTCGCGCAAAACTGAAGAAGGTGCCGTACCGTGAACGGAAGAAAAAGATTGATGAATCGATTGAAAAATGCAGGATTACCGATGTGCAGCATCAGATTATTGGAACTCTTTCCAAGGGTTACCGCCAGAGGGTCGGTTTGGCTGATACCCTTGTTCACGATCCAAAGATCCTAATCCTTGATGAGCCAACAATTGGACTTGATCCGAATCAAATTCGGCAGGTCAGGCAACTGATAAAAGAATTAGGTGAAAAACATACCATCTTACTCTCCACCCATATCCTTCCTGAAGTTGAAATGCTTTGTGGCCGCGTTATTATTATTAATAAGGGTAAAATCGTTGCTATGGATACACCCTCAAACCTGGCTACCCAACTAAGAGCCGGAAGCAATATTACGTTAGAAATTCGTGGAAATGGAGAAAAAATCAAGAATGCCTTTTCGGAAGTACAAGGGGTAAAAAAGATCATATGGCACGGCAATGGCGCTATTAATCATTATACACTGGAGGCAGAAAAAGGTATGGATGTTCGTGAAGATGTCTTTTCTGCGGTCGTGAAGAATGGCGGAATTATTCGTGAAATGAAACAGGCTTCCATTACATTAGAAGAGATATTTCATCAGATTACTACGCAAGAACAGGAGGTAACGTTATAAATGACAAGTGTAGGTACTATATTTCAAAGGGAGATTAATTCCTACTTCCTATCACCGATTGCATATGTTGTAATTGCAGTGTTTACGATCTTTTCGGGTTATTTCTTTTCCATTATGCTTGGAATAACCCAGGAAACTACGCTGCGATACAGCTTCGCCTATACACAATTTATTCTTTCCATCCTGACACCTGTTATCACGATGAGATTATTAGCCGAAGAAAATAAGACAGGGACTATCGAGCCTCTGATGACAGCCCCTATTACCGATTTTGAGGTAGTATTTGGAAAGTTCTTATCAGCCTGGGCACTCTACAATATCATGATTGCTCCAACCGCTTTTTACATCATATTCCTGGCATGGGTAGGCTCCCCCGATTATGGTGCAATTATTGCCAGCTATATTGGGCTGATCTTAATGGGTGGACTTTTTATATCTATCGGATTGCTGGTATCTGCTATTACGAAAAACCAGATTGTTGCAGCCGTTATAGGAATTGTTGCGCTCCTTATACTGCTGGTCATTGGCCTGGCAAGTTCCGGAAGTGAGGGATGGTTTTATGATGTTTTGAGATACATTGGTACCTATGATCATTGGGATACGTTTACAAAAGGAATCGTAGATACCAGGGATGTAGTTTATTATGTCAGCTTTACCGCTTTACTCATATTTATTGTTGTACGTATTGTCGAAAGCAGGAGATGGAGATGAGGACTTTGAATAAAAAAAGGGATGATTGGTTTGATCAGTTTAGTGGATATATTATACTGGCAGGTATTATTGCCGTTGTAGCAGGTTTTGGTATATCGAGAATCCTGAATGCCTGGGGATTGTCCTCTCTCATACCCATGGGTATTGGCGGGGGTGTTATCATTGGGTTTAGCCTCGCTGCGGCTATCAGAAACAAATGGTTCTCCACTGAGGCGTCTAAGAGAAAAGCGCTCGTTGGTACCAACGTTGCTATCATGTCAATTTTTGCTGCTTGCATCTTTGCAGTTGTTGGGTTTTTAAATAACCGGCATTATGAGCGTTTTGATCTCACCCTTACCGGCAAATATTCTCTCTCGCCAAAAACGAAGAATATACTGAAAAATCTTGATAAACCTATTATTATTACCACCCTCTTTAATCCTGGTGAGATGTTTTATGAACAAATTGTAGATATCCTGAAAGAGTATGCTTACCATTCAGATAAAATTAAGGTAGAAAGCGTTGATCCCTTAAGAAATCGTACCAAGGTTGAAGAATTAGCAAAACGCCTGAAGATTGATGATCTTCAAATGAATACCGTAGTATTTGAATGCGGTGAGTACAGTAAACATGTACCGCAAAATGAGGTTATAGAAAGACAATATCCGTTTAAGTTTAAAGGAGAGGAATCCTTTACTGAAGCCATTCTGAATATTACCCAGGAGAAGCAAACGGCAGTTTACTTTGTTACAGGACACGGAGAACGGCATTTTGAAGATTATGACCGTGCAGGAATTTCCGGGATTGCAAATGCTCTGAAACGTGATAATTGCCGTATAGCTCCGCTCGATATTCTGACCACAAAAAAAATTCCGGATGACTGCGATGTGCTGATCGTTGCAGGGCCAACCAAAGCCTATCTGACAGAGGAATTAAATATTATCCGTAATTATCTTGAGGGGAGGGGTAAACTCCTGCTTATGTTAGAGCCTGGTATTGACCCAAATACTCCCACAGGGTTTAAAACCCTTTTGGCAGAATATGGCGTTGCTGTGCGTGATAATGTTGTTGTATATAACAAAGTCAATATGCCTCTTTTTGGTATTCAGACCGTTGCAGAAATCTATATCGGTAAGGATGAATATGCAGAACATGTCATTACCGATGATCTGAAGAGTTATAATACGATTCTTTTCGGCTCATGTGTTGTTGATGCAGCGCCCGCTAATGACCAAATGCCGTATCAGGCTGTTGTGCTTATGCGTGCACCGGAAGGGTCGTGGGGTGAGGTTGATGTTGCAGATTTACGGCAGAAAAAACCTGAGTACAACATAGATACTGATGTGCAAGGTCCGGTTTCTCTGGCAATTGCCTCCCAGGTTAAGGAACTGCCGAAAGCCGTAACCCAATCACATCCTCAAATGGCAAACGATCCGAATGCTAAGCCGCAGGGCGCACGACTGGTTGTCTTTGGAGATACGAATTTTGCCTCGAATGAATATGTTGAAAACCCGGGAAATATGGATCTGTTCCGTAATTCTGTTAACTGGCTGGCTAAGAAAGAAACACAATTAGGCATTTCTGCCAAGCCGCCAGATTTCCGTAAGGCAACGATTAATCCAATCCAGATGAAGGTTATATTCTGGGTATCAATTGCCGGAATCCCCCTTATACCTATTGTTGTCGGTAGTGTTGTCTGGTGGAAGAGGCGTCGATAATTTATATTGTAACGTTGAGGAATTTCAATTCTGTAGGGCAACCCTTCAGGGTTGCTATCCTCGTGTATATATTCAGGCGGGGGGAGGTAAGGCTAAAAGCCTTGCCCCTACATCTTACGAAGAGATAAAAGTCGCCGAAGGCCTAATGAAAGGAAATTTACCGTTGAGGCTCTTTGCCACCTTACTTTCAGAAATGACAATGATTGTTATTCCGAATGGGGTGAAGCACTCGTTGATACATATTATAAACAGAACAATGGAGATTTATTAGTGTTTCAATTTCACGATATTTATTCTACGTCGGAGGAAAGTATTAAGCTATGAAACTTAAAACAACTATTATCCTTTTAGTTATCGCAGTTATTGGTATCTCGTATATCTTCCTGTATGAAAAGAAACAACTACCTCAGGAGGAATGGGAAAGACTGCAAAAGAAGGTGATTCCTGATTTCAAGTCGTCTATGATTAAAAAGATTGAATTAAATAACGAGAGCGGCAAGATTCTTTTGGAGAAGACTGAGGATGACTACTGGCATATCGTTGAGCCTTTGAAACTCCGGGCAGACAACTCCGAAATAAATAGCATACTTTCCGAGTTTGAATTTATGAATAAGGTAGGTTCTTTCAAGGATGAAGGAGACAAGCCGTTTGATCTTAAAGATTATGGGTTGGATGTTCCGAAGACCTCCCTTATCATGTATACAGGTATTCCGGCAAAACGCGATAAGATACAGGTAACCGGACCAAAGGATAAATATACGGTGTTTATAGGCCAAAAACTTGCTGCAGGTGATAATGTATACCTTAAACTTGATACCAGCGATGAAGTTGTTGTCGTGCCGGGGTCTATTGGCGATAAGGTTAGCAAGAATATTCTCGATTTAAGAAGCAAATGGGTGTTTTCCTTTGATAAGGAAGCTGTAGATAATTTACAGATTAAAACGAGCGAATCGAATATTGTTTGTAATAAGAAAGGTAGTTTCTGGCGGGTTGTTGAACCGGTTAGTGACCTTGCGGATTTGGAGAAGATTAAAGATATCATTGGTAAACTCAAAAATTTACAGATTGAAAGTACCGATTTTATTACCGAAGATTCATCTGATTTGGCTAAATACGGTCTGGATAACCCGCGTTATGTAGTCACAATTAATGAAAAAGGCGCTACGCAATCTGTCTCCTTTGGACATTCGTTGGATAATAAGGTCTATGCAAAACGCATGGATGAGCCGACCATCTTTTTCCTGAAAGATATCATACTTGCAGATTTGAGCAGGAAGCCGAACGACTTGAGAGATAAGAAGGTTGTAAGGTTTGATTCCATCGGAACGTATGGTATAAATAAACTGGAGATCAAGACTGCTTCTGATGTAATTGTTATTGAAAAATCCTTGGATTTAGACTGGGTAATTACAAAGCCCGTTAACCTTTACGCAGATCAGGATACAGTTAAGAATTTTATTGAGAAAATTAAGACCTTGGAAATTGAGGATTTTATTTCGGACCAACCGGCTGATTTATCCCCGTACGGTCTGAAAGATCCTGTCTTTGAGATTTCTGTTACCAAAGAAGAAGACAAGGAGTTAGCCAAGTTTTATGTTGGTAAAAGGCTGCCTGAAGGTGACAAATGTTATGTGAAGCGTGTCGGAGAAGAACCGGTGTATACCGTCCCTACAGCAGAATTTTACGATAAAATAGAAGATGCATTATTATCATTCCGTGACAGACTCGTAAGCGATTTTAACAAGGATCTTGTTAAAAAATTGGTAATTGAAAAACCGAATCGTACCTTTGTTTGCGACGTAACGAACAAGAAGGATGCTGAAGGTCAGGTTGTATGGAATCTCTCTCAACCTATCCAGACGGCAGCAGACACGGAAGCAATTAATCAGATTATCTGGGACCTTTCCTTTTTAAAAGCAGAAAAGCACGTTACAAAGGCGCCGAAGGATCTGATGAATTTTGGCTTGGATAAGCCAAAACTCAAGGTTTCCGTAACATACGAAAAAATTACAGAACCAATGCCTCAAGAGGCAGATAAAGAGATGGATGAAAAATCTCAGCTTGCAACGAAGGAAAAAGAGTCTGCAGAAAAAACTATAGAGACAAGAACTCTGCTCATCGGTAAGAAGGTTACAGAGGATGACAAGGTAAGCTCATACGGTATGTTTAGCGATAGCGACCTGGTATTCGAACTTTCCTGGCCAAAAATCAGAAACTTTGATGCAGAACTGGTACCTACCAAAATACTTAATTTCGAGAGGCTGGCAGCAGAAAAGCTTACTATTAACTACGCTGACAAGGCTATCCATTTGGAAAAAACAAACAATGTCTGGAAGTTAAAAAATGAGCAGAAGGATGTACAAGGAAGAGAAGTAGATTACTACATTCGCAACCTTTCGGAGTTAAAAGGTAGCTATATTGAGCAATATAAAACGGCAAGCCTGAAACCATTTTCTCTGGATAAACCTCAGTTGACTATCACGATTGGTTTGGGAGACAGTGATGCTGTGCTTTTCGTTGGTAAGAAGAAGGATGCTTATGGGTATTACGTGAAGAGTAAAGATTCAGACTATATTTATGTGGTTCCTAATGATCTGGTGGCTAAACTCATAAAAAAAGAAGAGGACTTCACCACGGTTATTCATGAGACTACAGATGAGGCGTCTATGGATGCGGCAAAAATCATTCCTGAGGAAAAACCTATGGGCGCCAGTCCGCATGGACATGGAAGACCATATAGCTCTCCTCATGGAGGAATTCATTAAAATTTTCCTTCATAAATGATGAAGGAGATCAGGTATTTTCAGATGAAAAAAATACTTATCTTTCTGCCATTATGTATTTGTTTCGTTTATATTCTTCTGACATATGATAAGGCGCCTGCCCTTGAGTCTTCTTTCAACTCGAATCGCAAGACACCAGTCGTTATGGCAGTTGAGAAGATAGGGCCGGCTGTTGCCAATATCAGGACCGAGAGGCTTATAGCTCAAAGGCATGTAGATCCGTATTTTGGATCGAGGAGTGAATTTTTTGAGCAATATTTCAATGAGTTTTTTGGCCAAAGCCAAAAGCAGACGATCGAAAGACCGTTAGGTTCCGGTGTTATTATTGATGAAGACGGCTACATTGTTACCAATGAACATGTGGTAAGTCGTGCGTCTAAAATCAAGGTGAGGTTATCAAACGGACAGGATTTTGAAGCTACCATGATCAGCTCTGACCCGATCAGCGATATCGCCGTATTAAAAATAAATTCACCGACGCCGCTTCCCTATGTAAAAATGGGCACTTCCAAGGACCTTATGATCGGTGAAACTGTCATAGCGTTAGGGAATCCCTTTGGCTTGGAAAATTCAGTTACCACCGGGGTGCTCAGTGCAAAGAACCGTACCATTACCTTCAATAGTGAATATGGAGAAATTAATTATAATGGCCTCATCCAAACAGATGCGTTGATTAATCCGGGGAATAGCGGGGGGCCGCTCATTAATATAGATGGGGAGCTTATTGGCATTAACGCTGCAATCGTAAATCAGGCGCAAGGTATTGGATTCGCCATTCCAGTTGATAAGGTAAGGGAAACCCTTGTCAAACTCTTCAATTTCCGGGAGCTCAACAAAATATGGTTTGGGGTACAGGTAGAAGAACAAGCTGATACTTCGAAGGGGATAGTGGTTTCATCAGTTGAACCTAAGAGCCCTGCATATAAGGCAAATATCAAAACCGGGGATTATATTACTAAAATAGATTCCAAAGAGATCCTAAACATTCTTGATTTTGAAAAATATATACTCAAAAAGAATGTAGGAGATAAACTCTATATCAATATTAATCGTGGCGGACGTGAATTCACGGTAGATATTACCCTGGAGAAGGCGCCGCTTCCGCCTATAGAGAAGCATGCGCTTGAGAAGTTGGGTCTGTATGTACAAGATTTAACTCCTCAACTTGCAAAGCAATTGAATTTATGGTGGGTTAAGAGCGGTGTGCTCATTACTGATGTGCAAAAGAATAGTCCGGCTGCAAGTATTGGGATTGAGGCTGGTCAGGTGCTTATCTATGTTGGCCAGTATCGAATTAATGATGTAGAAGAATTGGGCGCCTTGCTGAAAGTTATGAAAAAGGGAGACATCTGGGAGATTGGTATGGTCTGGTCAGATAAATTTGGTGAACATCAGGGTTACGCCAGAATAAAGGTCCGTTAATACCAGATAGCAGGGCAATTGCATCAAAATGAAAATTGCTTAGCCCGATTTGGGCGGCACTGGCAAACTCTGCCAGTCAGAATATGGCACAAAATCATGGGGGTGATACCCCCTATGCATCGAGCTAAACGCTATTCGACTCCGACTTGTTCCCAAACTGAGTCTGGGAACAAGCTACTAATTTAAGTATTGTGGCAAGACTAAACAGGGTGGCACGGACAAACTTGTTTGTCCGTGTTGTTTAAGTACACACGTGGATAGGGAATATACCACACTGACAAACAGAGTTTGTCAGTGCCACCCAGAAATAGGTTTACAGAGAATAAAAATTTCCAGAGAGACAACCCCGGCGAGACATCTCTTCATGGTATTCTAAAGATGTGGGTAAGGATAAGTTAAAAAAGGGGGGAAAGAGGGATGAGCTTAGAAAAGAGGGAACAAGGGATTTTCCCCTTTTTTAAAGGGGGATCAAGGGGGATTACGGGTGGTTTATTATTCTCCACCTTTTACACATGTTAGCTTGATGCATATAGGGTTTACCCTGCTACCCAATGTCATTACGATGCAATGAGGGATAAATTTCAGGCATGAACAAGAATTTCTCTTTGGTTATGTATTTACTTTCCACGCTACTGTTCCTTTTGGATGCTGGTACCAACCCGGATCCTCATACCTGGTAATATTCTCACGTACTTTTACTACGGTAAACATACCACCCATCTCAATATTACCAAACGGTCCCTTTCCTGTCATCATGGGAATGGTGTTTCTTGGAATCGGCATGTTCATGTCAGCCATTTCTGCCATTCCACTCTCTCCCATAGCCATATAGTCCGGCAGCAGGTTTTGCACCTTTTCTTCAACCCCTTTCTGTTTCACTCCTATCATGTTTGGTATATCATGGCTCATGGCATTCATGACATGATGATTCTTGTGGCAATGGAAAGCCCAATCCCCTGGCGCATCGGCAACAAATTCTATATCACGTGTAGTGCCTGGAGGAACATTAACCGAGGTTTCAGGCCATTGCGCCGATAGGGGAATTTTACCACCGTCCGTACCAGTAATCATGAATTTATAACCATGCAAATGGATTGGGTGAGAATCCATACTTAAGTTTGCGAATCTGATGCGAACACGTTCTCCGAGACGGACTACTAAAGGCGCTGTACCGGGGAATATGCGACTGTTGAATGTGAAGAGATTAAAATCGGTCATGATATTGGGGTTTGGGGTACTGGTTCCCGGCTCAACAAACCATTCCTGGAGAAATATGCAGAAGTCCCGGTCAATCCTTGGCTGCTCTGACTCCTTTGGGTGTATGATAAAAAATCCCTCCATTCCCATTGCCATTTGCACCATCTCATCCGCGTGCGGATGGTACATCTGTGTACCATGCTGACGAAGGGTAAATTCGTAAACATATGTCTCACCAGGTTTAATTTGCCTTTGGTTTAATCCGCCAACACCATCCATCCCGTTGGGCAGAAGTACGCCGTGCCAGTGAATAGTCGTATGCTCCTCAAGCTTATTGGTAACGAATATGCGTACACGGTCGCCTTCCACCGCTTCAATCGTAGGGCCTGGTGTTTGTCCGTTATATCCCCAGCAATTGACAATCATTCCTGGTGCAAACTCCCGTTTGACTGGTTCCGCAGTTACATGAAAGACCTTCACCCCATTGTCCCATTTCCAGGGAAGTGTGCTTCCATTAGGTGTAACTACGGGGATGTAGGACAGGCCTTTCTGAGAGGATTTGATGGGAATTGTATCCGGTGTGTCTGTAGCCGTGAGCTGCTTACGTCCTAATAATAGTGAGACGCCACCGGTTAATAGTGCAGCGGCGCTGGAAAGCATCATTTTGCGTCGGGTAATCATGGTAATTTCTCTCTGGTAATGATCAAAAGATGTATAGGGATTTTAAAATTTTTCATAATGCGTTAACACACCCCTACCTCAATTGTAGAGACGCGAGGTTTTACGTCTGTACGTAAGATGCAAGATTTTGCATTTCTACAGGAGAATAAACCCACCCCTAACCCCTCCCAAGAGGGGAATTTCCCCGATCGGGTCGAGGACTGGCTTTTATTCCCCTCTTGGGAGGGGTTAGGGGTGGGTAAAAAGTCGTTGGGTTTTGTCTTTTTAAAACCAACCTAATGTAAAGATTCCTCCGAGATAATTTCGAGAATGAGCTTATCGGAACGCCGGATAATGGTAAGTAACGACTTCACGCCAATCCGATGTTCGGTAAGCTGTTTGTGCAGATCATCTATACTCCTGACCGGTTGATTATCAACGCCTATGATTACATCCCCTTCAAGCAAACCTGCTTTTTGTGCAGGGCTATTCTTCTCGATAGCAATGACTAGCACGCCGCTCTCTGTAACTAAATTATGGAAGAGTACCAGGCGGCGATGGAGGAAGACATTTTGTCCTGCTACGCCAATGTAGCCACGTCGGATTCTTCCATCCCTGATAAGCCGTGTTGCAACAAATTTTACTGTGTCAGCCGCGATAGCAAAACAAAGACCTTGCGCACCCTGGATGATAGCGGTATTAACTCCAATTACTTCTCCACGGGAGTTAATGAGTGGACCACCTGAATTACCCGGATTCAGCGCCGCATCGGTTTGGATAATACTATCTATCAACCTTCCTGAGCGTGACCGGAGAGAGCGTCCGAGTGCACTTATCACGCCAGTAGTGACAGTGCATTGGAAGCCATAGGGATTACCAATGGCAACTACAAGTTGGCCTACACGAATAGACCGCGAATCACCCAAATGCGCATATGTCAGGTCGGGGGCTTGAATCCTAATAACTGCCAGATCCGTATCAGGATCATCACCGATCATATCTGCATAAAAGCGGCGGCCATCCGAGAGCGCTACTTCAATTTGACTGGCATTATGTACGACATGACTGTTCGTAAGAATAAAACCATCCGGTGTAAAAATAAACCCCGAGCCGCTGCCAACCATTTGCTGTGACATACGTGGATGCACTGCTTGCCGGCCATTTAACAACTGAAGAACATTAATATTCACCACTGATGGGATGATCTTCTCTGACGCACTAACAACGGCTTTTGAATATGTATCAAGAAGTTCTTCATCTGCCGGAGGAGAGATTTCAGATATCTGCAAACCATCAGGCTTGATCTCATCTGATGATATAGTTTGAAAAAGAGGCTTCATATTATCTTTCCTCTTAAAATTTTATTTTTTAATTCAAATTAATCTGTAGGATGGGTTAAGCGAAGCGAACCCATCAAAACAGTTCTTCGTATTTAATTTCAATTATATGGGAAATGTATTGTTTGTCAAATTTTCTATCCTTAACGTAAGAACCTATTATGGGAAAATGAAACAGTTGCCGTTTATCCTCCATAATGGGTGAGATAGTATAGTAATGATAGATTCCGGAGAAGCGGGAACGGGAATGACAACTTTATATAGCTTAGAGGCCATCCCAAAACCTTAATTTTGTGTCTAGAATCATTTGAGATATAGCATATATAAGGAGATTCATGCTCTGTAAGCCGGTTCCAGGGGTGGCGCTGACAAGCTTTGTTTGTCAGTGTTTTGTAATCCATATCCATGTACGTAGAGGTAAATAAGCAATAAGCACAGACACATGGTTTGTCCGTGCCACCAGGTCTGGAGTTATCTAAAAACCCCTGGGCGGGTTCAGGTTTATAACCTGAACCCTCAATGTGGAATATTTCCCTATGCGTTTAACCGTGAAAACGCTGTGAGCTATCGACCATGCAAAATATAGGGGTTTAATTTACAAAATTGGCGTGCCCAGGGAAGGGTACCGCTTTCTAACGGGTGAAAGTCCCGTCATGGTAAAAGCCGGAGCCATGTAGCCAGGATGGCAGGGGGCGATGGAAACATTACCTTCT